>ERZ778021.956-NODE-956-length-40154-cov-7.745729_pt1 | contig 40154 bp, 35 predicted proteins | sample MGYA00375751_ERZ778021 | MGnify/ENA primary metagenome ERZ778021 (study PRJEB29350, sample SAMN05389814) | bioreactor metagenome | isolation source: Thiocyanate stock bioreactor | place: South Africa: University of Cape Town | collected 2013-08-29 ... | reverse complement strand
GCCGATGAATATGGCGGCCGCGGAAGCCATGTGGGACACCGCGTGCGGAGCGGATGCCTCGTTCTCGCTGTTATCGCTCGGCACGCCCGACGGCTCCGAGGAGATCTGGTCGCTGCGCGTGCCGTACCTGCTGTCACTGCTGTCCACGCACAGCCTCGACGGCTGCGTCGAAGGCCTCAACGACCTCCAGGCCCAGTACACCGAGCAGTTCGGCGCCGGCGTGGACTACATGCCCATCGTCTGGGTCACCTACTGGTCGTTCCGCTGGATGATGGGCTTCGGCGGCGCCGCGGCGCTCATCGCGATCGCGGGCCTGTGGGCCACGCGCAAGAAGGCCACGCGCCCGGTCGCGGGCTGGATGTGGAAGATCGCGATCTGGTCGGCTCCGCTCCCGCTCCTCGGCAGCCTCGTTGGCTGGGTCTTCACCGAGATGGGCCGGCAGCCGTGGATCGTCTTCGGCCTCATGCTGACCGAGGACGGCGTTTCGCCCAGCGTCCCCGGATGGACGGTGCTGATCTCGCTCCTGTCGTTCACCGCGATCTACGCGATCCTCGCGCTGCCGGGCCCCGACGATCCCGACCCGCGCGACCGCGCGGTCGAAGACACCCCGACCACGGTCTACTGAGCACCCGGAGCACATCATGGATCTCGCATACCTCTGGTTCTGGATCGTCGGCATCTTCTTCATCGGCTACTTCGTCCTGGACGGCTTCGACTTCGGCGTCGGGATGTCGCTCCCCTTCCTCGGGAAGAACGACGTCTCCCGCCGCCAGATCATCAACACCATCGGCCCGGTGTGGGACCTCAACGAGACGTGGGTGATCGTCGCGGGCGCCGTCCTGTTCGCGGCCTTCCCGGACTGGTACGCCACCCTGTTCAGCGGCTTCTATCTGCCGCTCCTGCTGATCCTGCTGGCACTCATCGTCCGCGGCGTCTCGTTCGAGTACCGCCACCAGCGCGACTCGCTGCAGTGGAAGCGCCGCTTCGACACGATGATCGTGGTGGGCTCCGCCGTGCCGTCGCTGCTGTGGGGCGTGGCCTTCGCGAACATCGTCCCGGGCGTCCCGATCGACGCCGACATGGAGGTCACGGGAACCCTCCTCACCCTCCTGAACCCCTACGGACTGCTCGGTGGCGTCACCACCCTCCTGCTGTTCTTCACGCACGGGCTGTACTTCATCGCATTGAAGACCGACGACCCGGTCCGCGGCGACGCGCGCCGCCTCGCCGGCCTCGCCGGGATGCTGACGATCGTCGTCGCGGCCGCGTTCCTCGTCTGGACGATCTTCATCGCCGCCGGACGCGAGGCGCCGCTTCTGGTCTTCCTCATCGCCGCCGCCGCGATCGCCGCGGTGTGCCTGATCATGTCGGTGCTCTTCAACGCCCGCGACCGCGAGGGCTGGGCGTTCGGCTTCGGCGCCGCCACGATCGTCACCGCCGTGCTGAGCCTCTTCTTCGCCCTGTTCCCCTACGTCATGCCCTCGTCGACCGACCCGGCGTACAGCCTGACCATCGACAACGCCTCCAGCACCGATTACACGCTGACGATCATGTCGTGGGCGGCGCTGGTCTTCCTGCCGATGATCGTGCTCTACCAGGGCTGGACGTACTGGGTGTTCCGCAAGCGGGTCACGCGCGCGACGATCGAGCGCGCCGCCGCGGAGGTGCACTGAGCGCGCAGCGGACCCGGCGCGGGCGGCTAGTGTCGACAGCGGTATGAACGAATCGGATGCCGAGGGCCCCACCCGCGCGGGAGGGCCGCCCGTGGATCCGCGGCTCCTGCGTTACGCGACCGCCTCGCGGGGCTTCTTCGTCGCCCTCGGCGTCCTGGCGCTCGCGCAGACCGCCGTCATCGTGGCGTTCGCGTGGTTCCTCTCGCGCGCGGTCGTCGGCGTCATCGACGGCGTCCCCGTCGCGGACCTCACGCAGACCCTCGCGCTCCTCGCCGCGGTGATCGCCGTCCGCGCGATGCTCCTCGCCGCCCGCGAGCGGGTCGCCGCCCACGCGGCCGCGCGCGTGCAGTCCCAGCTGCGCGAGGGCCTCCTCGCCGCCGTCGGCCGGCTCGGTCCGGGGTGGCTCGCGGGCCGCAACTCCGCGGCGCTCGCGGTGACCGCCGGGCGCGGCCTCGACGCGCTCGAGGCGTACTTCGGGCGCTACCTGCCCCAGCTCGTGCAGACCGTCGTCGCGACGCCGCTCATCATCGCGGTGATGTGGTGGCAGGACTGGATCTCAGGTCTCACCGTCATCCTCACGCTCCCCCTGATCCCGCTCTTCATGGTGCTGATCGGACTCGCGACGCGCAGCGTCCAGCGGAAGCAGTGGGCGACCCTCGGCCGTCTCGCCGCCCGCTTCTCCGACACGGTGCAGGGGCTGTCGACGCTGAAAGTGTTCGGACGTCAGCACCGCGCGGCATCCTCCATCGAGCGGGTCACCGAGGACTACCGGCGCGAGACGATGCGGGTGCTGCGCGTGTCGTTCCTCTCGGGCTTCGCCCTGGAGTTCCTCGCCTCCCTCTCGGTCGCCGTCATCGCCGTCACGATCGGCTTCCGCCTCATCGACGGCTCGCTCCTGCTGTCGGTCGGACTCTTCGTGCTCCTCCTCGCACCCGAGGCCTACCTCCCCGTGCGCCAGGTCGGCGTGCAGTTCCACGCCGCCGCCGAGGGCGTCGCCGCGACGGAGGACGTGTTCGCGGTGCTCGATGAGGCCCGCGCGGTCGCGGCCGGGCCCGCGAGCCGGCCTGCAGCTCGGCCTGCAGCTCGGGAGGAGATTTCGCTTCCGGAGGGCCAGATCGGGGCATCCACTCCTCCCGAACGGAAATCTCCTCCCGAAGTGCAGGCCGGGCACCTCGAGGTACGCGACCTGAGCGTGCGTCGCGGCGAGCTGGTGCTGCCGCCCGTGACGTTCACGGCGGCGCCCGGCACGGTGACCCTCATCGAGGGGCCGAGCGGATCGGGCAAGTCGAGCCTGCTCGCCGCGCTGCGCGGTGCGGCCCGCTTCGACGGCGACGCGACGGTCGATGGGATGCCCGTGACAGGGCTCTCCCCCGCGACGTGGCTCGCGTGGGCGGGCCAGCAGCCCGGGCTCATCGCCGGGACGGTGGCGGAGAACGTCGCGCTCGGGGATGCGGGGGACAGCCCCTCGACAAGCTCGGGGACCACGATCGCGCGCGCCCTGCAGCTCGCGCAGGCGGGCGAGCTCGACCAGGCCCGCGAGCTCGGCGTGCAGGGGGCTGGCCTCTCGGGCGGGCAGGCGCAGCGCGTGGCGGTCGCCCGCGCGATCTACCGCCACCTGCGCGGGCTCGCGCCGGTGCTCGCCCTCGACGAGCCGAGCTCGGCCCTCGACGCCGATACCGAGGGCGCGCTGTGGCGCAACGTGCGGGCACTGGCCGATGCCGGTGCCACGGTCCTGCTCGTCTCGCACCGGCGCAGCGCGCGCGAGATCGCCGATCAGGTCGTGACCCTCGCCGCGCGCACCGTGGAGGTGGTCTCGTGACGACCGCGACCGACATCCTGCGCCGCGCGATGCCGCCGCTGCGACGGTTCTGGCCGGGGGCCGCGTCGGGGTTCCTGTCCGAGGCATCCGCCGTGGCTCTGCTCGCCTGCAGCGCGTGGCTCATCGTGCGCGCGAGTGAGCAGCCGGCCGTCATGTACCTGTCGGCGGCTGTCGTCGGGGTGCGCGCGTTCGCGCTCAGCCGCGCCGCGTTCCGCTACACCGACCGCCTCGCGAGCCACGACGCGGCCCTGCGCCAGCTCGCCGTGACCCGCACCGATCTGGTGCGCCGGCTCATCCCGCTCGCTCCCGACGGGCTGACGCGCACGCGCCGCGGGTCGGTGCTGGGCGCCCTCGTCGACGACGTCGACGATCTGCAGAACCTGCCGCTGCGCGTGGTGCTGCCGCTCGTGTCGTCGGCCGCCGTCGCGATCGGTGCTGTCATCCTCGTCGCTCTCGTGTGGTGGCCTGCCGCCCTCACCCTGCTCGCGTGTCTCGTCGTCGCCACGATCGCCGCGACCGCGTGGGGCTGGGCATCGGGCTCGCGCGCCGAGCGCGCCATCGCGCCGTTGCGCGCACGCCTCGCCGATGCTGTGCTCGATCACCTCGCGAGCCTCGATGTGCTCGTCGCGTTCGGGGCCGAGCGGGCGAGCGCCGAACGCATCGCACAGGCCGATGCGGCGCTCCGCCGCGCCGTCGTCCGCCGTGCCGGAGCGCAGGCCGGCACGGCCGCGGTCGTCTCGCTCGCCGCCGGAGCTGCGTCTCTGTTCGCGGTCATCGCCACCGTCCCGGCGCTCGGATCGGGCACGATCACAGCCCCCGCCTTCGCCGTCGCGGTACTCGTGCCGATGGCCGTTTTCGAGGTGTTCGCGGCGGTGCCGGCCGCGGCGGCGTCATGGCGGCAGGTGCGCGCCTCCGCCGAGCGGATCGCTCAGGCCATCCCCGACGAGATCCCCGCGGGCATCCCATCGGAGGTCACTCCCGCTGCCACGGGCGACGCACCCGCGCTCGGCACAGGCCTCGCCCTGCGTGGCGTCCACGCCCAGTGGCCGGGTGGCGCAGGCGACAGTCTGCACGGCGTCGACCTCGAGGTGGGCCGCGGCGAGCGCGTCCTCGTCGTGGGGTCGAGTGGTGCCGGCAAGACGACCCTCGCGCACGTGCTCGTGCGGTTCCTCGACACGACCGCGGGTGGTTACATGATCGGCGGTGTCGACGTCGCGACGCTCGCCGCCGACGATGTCCGCCGCACTGTGGGCCTCTGCGAGCAGCACCCGATGCTGTTCGACGAGGACATCCGCCAGAATCTGCTGTTCGCGCGCGACACGGCAACGGATGCCGAGCTCGAGGCCGTGCTCGGCCGCGTCGGCCTCGGCGACTGGCTGCACGAGCGCGGCGGCCTGGACGCCCGCGTCGGCGAGCGCGGCGCGCTCGTGTCGGGCGGGCAGGCCCAGCGCATCGCCCTCGCGCGGGCGCTGCTGCGCGGCTTCCCGGTGCTCGTGCTCGACGAGCCGACGGCGGGCGTCGACGCGGATGCCTCGGACGCCCTGCTCACCGACCTGCTGACCGCCGTCGACGGCGACCAGGCAGTCGTGCTGATCTCGCACGTCGCGGTGCCCGCAGGTCTCGTCGACCGCACCGTACGCCTCGAGGCAGGCCGCCTGCACGGCTGACGCAGTCAGCCGTGCAGGCACGCCTGAGGTGATCAGCCGCCGATCGCGTTCATCCCGCGCGCCGGCTGCAGGAAGCTCGGGTCGTCGATCGCGTGTCCGGGCAGCTTTCCCGCGACGCACCCGCGCAGCATCCGGTCGACCGCAACGTCGTCGGCCCCCGCGCGCAGCACCGGCAGCAGGTCGTACTCGTCGAGCGAGAACAGGCAGTTGCGCAACTGCCCGTCGGCGGTCAGGCGCAACCGGTCGCAGTCGCCGCAGAAGGGCGCCGTGACCGAGGCGATGACGCCGACCGACGCCGGCCCGCCGTCGAGCAGGAACCGCTCGGCGGGCGCTCCCCCGCGGCCGGGCACCGGCTCGAGATCCCAGCGGGTGCGCAGCGCCGCGAGGATCTCGTCGCGCGTCACCATCTGCCGGCGGTCCCACGTGTGTCCGGCATCCAGCGGCATCTGCTCGATGAACCGCATCTGTGCGCCGTGCGCGAGGGCGAACTCGACGAGGTCGACGAGCTCGTCGTCGTTGACGCCGCGCATCGCGACGGCGTTGAGCTTGAGGGGGCGAAGCCCGGATGCCGCGGCGGCGGCGATCCCCGCGCGCACATCCTCGAGACGGTCGCGCCGGGTGAGCTCTCGGAAGCGCTCCCGATCCAGCGTGTCGATCGAGATGTTGAGGCGATCCAGGCCCGCCGCGACGAGGTCGGGAAGCATGTCAGCGAGGCGAATGCCGTTGGTCGTCATCGCGATCTCGACGGGGCCCTGCGGACCCGAGATCGCGGCGAGACGGCGCACGATATCGACGACGTCGGTGCGCAGCAGCGGTTCGCCACCGGTCAGGCGGAACGTCGTGATGCCGGATGCCGCGGCGATGCCCGCGACCCGCACGATCTCGTCGGCGGTCATGAGGCCTGCACGGGCGAGCCACTCGTTGCCCTGCTCGGGCATGCAGTACGTGCAGCGCAGCGAGCAGCGGTCGGTCAGCGAGATGCGCAGGTCGCGGTGCACCCGCCCGAAGCGGTCGACGAGGGCGTCGCCGGGCACCCCCGCGGTGGCACGCTCGTCGACCGCACGCGCCGGGCGCGTGGGCGAGAGATTGACGGCCACCATAGTGAGAGGCTACCCGCGGTGCGAGGGCACCCGTCCCGGCACGACCGGGGTATTTCCTCCGGCCCGACATTCGGCCCGGCACGACTCGGCGCTCCGGCTCGCCGTCATGCCAGCAGGCGCACCGCCTCGGGCGGCACCGACAGCCGCACCGCCGCGCCGACGGCGAGACCACGCTCGGCGACCGTCTCGACCGACACGTCGGCGGCGAGCGTCGGCTCGGTCGTGTGCACGCGCACGCCCGCGGGGGTCTGCTCCAGCCGCGCGATGCGCGCGACCGGTGCACCGGGGCCGGCAGGTTCCGTTCCCGCCGCCGGCTCGATCCCCACGGCCGACGGCGGGAACAATGCGACGGCGGCTCCGGCCGTGCGGAGCGTCACGGGAACCCGCAGCGCGCCCGCCGACCACACGCCGTCCGAAATCTCACCCGCGACCCGGTTGACGCCCGCGACCGCGGCCCCGAAGGGAGTCGCCGGCGCCGCGAGCACGGACCGCACGGGCCCCGTCTGCGTGACGCGGCCGTCCTCGAGCAGCACGATGTCGCCGGCGAGCGCGACGGCATCCACCGCGTCGTGCGTCACGATGACGGTCGTCGTGCCCGTCGCCGCCAGGCGCTCGGCGAGCAGTGCCCGCACGCCCGACGCCGTCTCGGCATCGAGCGCCGTCAGCGGCTCGTCGAGCAGCAGCACGTCGGGCCGCGTCGCGAGCGCGACGCGTTGCTGCTGCCCGCCGGACAGCTCGCGGGGGCGACGGTCGCCCGCCTGCACATCTGCGAGCCCCACCTGCGCGAGCCACTCGTCGGCTTCGGCAAGGGCATCCGTTTTCGCCGTGCCGCGTGCCCGCAGTCCGAACGCGATGTTCTCGCGCGCCGTGAGGTGCGGGAACAGGTGCGGGTCCTGTCGCAGCAGCACGACGCCGCGGCGCTGCGGCGCGACGACCTGCCGCGGCGAGGTGAGCTCCCGACCACCGACACGCACATGCCCCTCGGTGACGCCGGCCAGGCCCGCGATGGCGTCGAGCAGCGTCGACTTGCCGGCACCGCTGGGCCCGAGCACCGCGACGGTCTCCCCCGCGGCGACCGCGAGTTCGACGTCGAGCCGGTACGCGCCGCGGTCGACGACGGCTTTGACCTCGAGCCCGCTCATCGGACACCCCCCGCGACGTTGCCGGGGCGCCACGCGCGCACGAGCAGCAGCACCGCGATCGCTGTGACGAGCAGCAGCAGCGACAGCGCGACGGCCGTGCCCTGCGAGACGCCGGCGCCGTTGAAGGCTGTGTAGATGGCCAGCGGCATCGTCTGCGTGACGCCGGGCGCGTTGCCGGCGAACAGCGCCGTCGCTCCGAACTCGCCGACGGCGCGCGCGAAGCACAGCACGACACCCGACACGAGGCCGGGGGCGGCCAGGGGCAGCGTGACCTGCCCGAGAATGCGCCAGCGGCCCGCGCCGAGCGCCGCGGCGGCGCGCTCGTACTCGACGCCCGTCGAGCGCAGCGCGCCCTCGAGGGCGAGAACGAGGAACGGCATCGCGACGAACGTCTGGGCGAGCACGACGGCCGTCGTCGTGAACGGGATGCGGACGCCGAACTCGAGCAACACCTGCCCGACGGCGCCGTTGCGGCCGAACAGGAACAGCAGCGCCACGCCGCCGACCATGGGCGGCAGCACGAGCGGCACCGTCACGATCGCGCGCAGCACCGACGCGGTGCGCCCGCCCGAGCGGGCGATCAGGAGGGCCAGCGGCACGCCCAGCAGCAGGCACATGAGCGTCGCGACGAGCGCCGTCACGAGCGACAGGCCGAGGGCCGACAGCGCCTCGGGTGAGGTGATGTCGGCCCACAGCGTCGTCCACTCGACGCGGGCGACGAGCGCCCCGAGCGGCACGACCAGTAGCGCCAGCCCAAGCAGCGCGGGCACGAGGAGGATCTGCGGCATGAAGCCGCTCTCCCCCCGCCCGCGCCGGGCGAGGCCGCTCGACCGGCCGCTCACGGTGTGGCTCAAGGAGCGCCGAAGCCCAGTCCGCTGAGCACCGAGCGACCGGTGTCACTCAGCACGAAGGCGACGAAGGCGGCGGCGACCTCAGAGTCGGGGGCACCGGTCAGGGCGACGATCGGGTACCGGTTGACGACGGCATCCGCGCCCTCGGTCTCGACGGTCTCGACCTCGTCGGTCGTCGCGGCATCCGTGACATAAACCAGGCCCGCGTCTGCCTCGCCGCTCGCGACCTTCGTCAGCACGGCGGTGACGTTCTGCTCGTAGCTGTCGACGCTCGCGGTGACGCCGGCGTTCTCGAGCAGCGTTGCGGATGCCGCGCCGCACGGCACTTCGGCCGCGCACAGCACGACCGTGAGGTCGGCGTTCGCGAGGTCGGCGAGACCCGTCACACCACCGGGGTTGCCGACCGGCGTGACGAGGGTCAGCACGTTCGTCGCGAACAGCTCGGGGTCGGTCGCAAGGTCTGCGTCGACGACCTTCTGCATGTTCTTCTCGTCGGCCGATGCGAACACATCGACGCTCGCGCCCTCGATGATCTGCGTCGCGAGGGTCGACGAGCCGTCGTAGCTGATCGGGTTGACCGTCACACCGGGGTTCTCGGCCTCGAACTGTGTCGCGAGCTCGTCGAACGCGGTCTTCAGCGACGCGGCCGCGAAGACGGTCAGTTCACCCTCGAGCTGCGGCTCGGCGCTCGCGGAGGCATCCGATGTCGCGGTCGGGTCGGCGTCAGAAGCAGCGGTGGAGCAGCCGGTGAGCAACAGCAGGGCGGCGGCGGCGACAGCCGCGAGTCGGAGGGTGCGCATGAATCAGTCCTTCGGGGTTTCGACGATGACGGTGGTGGCTTTGACGACGGCGACAGCGAGCGAACCCGGCTCGAGCCCGAGCTCGCGCACGGCTTCGGCCGACATGAGCGAGACGACGCGGTGCGGGCCGGCCTGGATGTCGACCTGCGCCATCACCCCGTCGACCTGCACGCGGGTCACGATGCCGACGAACCGGTTACGCGCGCTGGAGAGCACATCGGTCGGGTCTTTGGCGGCGTGGGCGAGCTCGACAGCGCGGGCAGCGAGCGCGTCGCCGGGGATCCGCGTGGGCGAATCCCCCGTCGTCGGCAACGTGCCGTGATCGACCCATCGGCGCACGGTGTCGTCGCTGACACCGAGCAGCCGCGCGGCTTCGGCAATGCGGAAGGTATCCATGCATCGACACTATCGCGCAGATGCGGAGCAGATGACCGTGCTTATTCCGCAGATGCGGGTGCGGTGCCGGATGTCCCGCGCCGCGCCGCCGCGAATACTCACGGCATCCCGGCCACCACCGTCCCCGGTGCGGCCTACGCTGGGACGGTGCCCCTGCCACCCCTGGTCGAGCCTGTCGCCGCACTGAGCGACGCCGAGCGCGCGCGCACGGCGCGGCACGCCCCGCTGCGGGGGCTCGGCGAGACGGGCCAACGCCGCCTGGCCGCGGCGCGCGTCGCGGTGATCGGCGCGGGTGGGCTCGGCTCTCCGGTCATCCTCGCGCTGTCGGCCGCCGGGGTCGGGACGCTCACCGTCATCGACGACGACGTCGTGGATGCCTCGAACCTGCAGCGCCAGGTGCTGCACCGCCACGCCGACGTCGGATCGGACAAGGTCGCCTCGGCCGTCCGCGCCGCCGCCGACCTCTCCCCCGAGACGACCGTGATCGCGGTGCGCGAGCGCCTGACGGCAGACAATGCACAGCGCCTGCTCGCGGGAGCCGACATCGTCGTGGACGGCAGCGACAGCTTCGCGACCCGCGGCCTCGTCGCGGCCGCGACCGAAGCGCTCGGCGTGCCGCTCGTGTGGGGCGTGCTGCAGGAGTTCCACGCGCAGGTGACGGTGTTCTGGAACGCGCCGCCCACAGGTGTGCCGGCGGTGCGCCTGTCGGATCTGCATCCGCCGGATGCCGTCGGCGAACCGCCCTCGTGCGCCGTCGTCGGTGTGCTCGGCGCGCTGTGCCTGCAGGTCGGCGGGCTCATGGCGATCGAGACGATCAAGCTCATCGCGGGGCTCGGCGAACCGCTGCTCGGCCGCGTCGTCGTGATCGATGCACTCACCGGCACCCAGCGCGAGGTGCCACTCGCAGCGGCGGATGCCGCACCCGTCACCGCCGCGCCGATGGCAGCCGCCGCCCCACCCGAGATCGCCGAACTGACGGCGGGCGAGATGCTCGCCGCGCAGGAGGCCGGCGCGACCCTGCTCGACGTGCGCGAACCGTGGGAGACCGCATCGGGCGTCGTTGCGGGGTCGGTCGTGATCCCGCTCGGCGACTTCCTCGACGACCCGGGCCTGCTCGACGAGCACCGCGACGACGACGGCCCCGTCGTCGTCATCTGCGCGCACGGCATCCGTGCCCGCACCGCCGCAGAGGTCCTGCAGACCCGCGGCATCGACGCGTCGATCCTCACCGGCGGCCTGGCGCAATGGCAGCGCGCATGAGCGGGTACCGCACGGTCGAGGAGCAGCTGGGCGACGTGCTCGCAGCGGTACACCCGCTGCCCGTCGAGACGCGCGCCGTCGCGGACGCGCGCGGGATGACCCTGCGCGAGACGGCACGTGCCGCGGTCGACATCCCGGTGTTCGACAACTCGGCGATGGACGGGTTCGCCGTCCGTCACGCCGACGTCGCGGATGCCTCGGCAGACCACCCCGTCACGCTGCGCGTCGTCGCTGACATCCCCGCCGGCAGCGACGCCGATCCGGTCCTGGCCCCCGGCGAGGCCGCACGCATCATGACGGGCTCACCCGTCCCGACCGACGCCGACGCGATCGTCCCGTTCGAAGACACCGTCGGCGGTCTCGCTGACTCGCTGCAACAGACGACCGTGCTGCAGTCGCCGCGACCGGCCGCGCACATCCGTCGCGCCGGTGAAGACCTGCGCGCGGGCGACCCGGTGCTCGGCCCGGGCACCCTGCTCGGGCCGCTGCAGCTGGGCGCAATGGCCGCGGCGGGCGTCACGGACGTCGTCGTCTCCCGCCGTCCGCGCGTCGCGATCGTCTCGACCGGCAGCGAACTCGTCGAAGCCGGCGCGCCCCTGCGCCGCGGACAGATCCCCGAGTCCAACAGCCTGCTGCTCGCGGCGATGGCCGAGGCCGCCGGTGCCGAGGTCGACGGCCGCACGAGCGTCGACGACGAAGGTGGCGCGCTGCGCGACGTCGTCGATGCGTGCGCCGCGGCATCCGTCGACGTCATCGTGTTCTCCGGCGGGGTCAGCGCAGGCGCGTTCGAAGTCGTCCGCAACGAGCTGTCGGCGACGATGACGTTCTCGCGCGTGGGCTTGCAGCCCGGCAAGCCGCAGGGATTCGGTGTGCTGCCGGTCGCCGGCGGGCACTCGGCGCTGCTGTTCGGCCTGCCCGGAAACCCGGTGAGCGCCGCGATCTCGTTCGAGGTGTTCGTGCGGCCCGCGCTCCTCGCGCTGCAGGGGCGTACGGCGATCCACCGGCCGGTGCTGCGCCTGCCGGCATCCACCGCGTGGCGCACGCCGCCCGGTCGGCGCCAATACCTTCCCGCCGTCGTCGACACCGACCCGGCGTGGTCGGTGCGCCCCGCCACCGCCGGCGGATCCGGCTCGCACCTCGCCGGCGGGCTCGGTCAGGCTCGGGCCGTCGCGATCGTCCCCGCCGAAGTCGATGCCGTCGCGGTCGGCGATGAGGTCGACGTGTGGCTGCTGGAAGGATGGGACGCATGAGCTTCACGCACCTGGATGCCGCAGGTCACGCCCGCATGGTCGACGTGACCGACAAGCAGCCGACGATCCGCGCCGCGACCGCGCGCGGGTTCGTGCGGTGCGCCCCGCACGTCGTCGCGGCGCTGCGCGACGGGTCGGTGCCCAAGGGCGACGTGCTCGCCGTGGCGCGAATCTCGGGCATCCAGGCCGCCAAGCGCACCCCCGAGCTGCTGCCGCTCGCGCACGTCATCGGCGTGCACGGCTGCACCGTCGACCTCGAGATCGCAGATGAGGGCGTCGAGATCACGGCGACCGTCCGCACGGCCGACCGCACGGGCGTCGAGATGGAGGCGCTGACATCGGTCTCGGTCGCCGCCCTCGCGATCGTCGACATGGTCAAGGCGCTCGACAAGGGCACCTCGATCGAGAACGTGCGCCTCATCGCCAAGACCGGCGGCAAGAGCGGCGACTGGGTGCGGGAGGGCGCCGAGCAGTGACCGGCGCGATCCTGCTGGCGGGTGGCCGCGCGTCGCGCGTCGGCGGATCCGACAAGACGCTGTTCGCCCTCGCCGGTACGACGCTGCTGCAGCGCGCCGTCGACGCCGTCGCTGGTGCCGACCCGATCACGGTCGTCGGCGATCCGGTGCCGGGTATCGCGGGTGTCGCGTGGACCCGCGAAGACCCGCCGTTCGGCGGACCCGCCGCCGCCGTCGTCGCCGCGCTCGCGACCTGGAGCGACGACCCCGAGTGGACGTACCTGCTCGCGTGCGATCTGCCCGAGGCCGTCGCCGCGGCATCCCGCCTCGCTGACGCACGCCCCCTGCTGCCCCGCGAGACCGACGGCGTGTGCCTGTCGGCGGCCGACAGTCGCCCGCAGTGGCTCATCGGCCTGTACCGCACGGCGGCGCTCCGCCGCGGTGCCGACGCGCTGCCGAACAAGGGGCAGGATGCCTCGATGCGGGCGCTGCTCGATGACGCCGCGATCGCCGTGATCGCAGCCCCCGACCCCGAGACGCAGGACGTGGACACGTGGGAGGATCTCTCCGAGGCCCGCGCCCGACTGGAGGAGACACGATGAGCGACAGCTCCCGCACCCTGCCGCCCGAGGCGCTCGACGAGTGGGCCGCCGCCTTGCGCGAGCGGTTCGGCCTGGCATCCGAAGATCTGCCGATCCCGCTGATCCTCGACCTCGCGCGCGACGTCGCGCACGATGTCGCCCGACCGGCCGCGCCGTTCAGCGCGTTCGTCGCAGGCCTGGTCGCGGGGCGCGCAGGCGGCACTCCCGCCGACGCCGAGGCAGCCGTCGCCGCCGTCGTCGAGCTTGCCGCGCAGTGGGCGCAGCGGTCTGCCGAGGACGCGACCTGATGGCACGCGTGCGCTATTTCGCCGCCGCGGAGGAGTTCGCCGGCCGCGCCGAAGAGCACCGCGTCGAACCTGATGTCGCGACCTTGCGCCGCGCGCTGACGGCGGAGTACCCGGCGCTCGGGCGCATCCTCACGCAATGCGCCGTGCTCGTCGGCGGCCGCCGCGTCGGCGATGACACGGTGCTGGCAATCGACGCGACCGTCGACGTGCTGCCGCCGTTCGCGGGCGGCTGAGCGGGCGCCCAGTGGCGTGCTCGGCCGCGCGCGGTTACCCGCCGATGCCCTTCCAGGTCGCGGCACCGTCGTCAGTGAGCTGACGCTTCCACACCGGAAGCTCGCGCTTGATCGCTTCGATGATCTCGCGACAGATCGTGAACGCCTCGTCGCGGTGCGGCGTCGCGACGGCGATCACGACCGCGGCGTCCCCGACCTCGAGGCGCCCGATGCGGTGGCTGACCGCGATCGCGGCGCGACGCGTGGCGCTCGCGGCGAGGGCGATGTCGTGCAGCGTCGCCTCGGCATCCGGATGAGCGGAGTACTCGAGCGCGACGACGGTGCCCGCAGCATCCGGGTCGTGGTCGCGGACCGTGCCGACGAAGGATGCCACGGCGCCCATTGCGCGGTCTTCGACGGCGGCGAGGTGCGCCGCGATGTCGAGTGGGATGTCGCTGATCCGGGCGATGCGTATCGCGGTCATGAGTGGTCTCCTCCCTGGAGCTGGTCGAGGACGTGCGCTGCGACGGACAGGATCACGGGCATCCCGTCGGTGACAGCGGCGGGCGATCCGGGCAGGTTGACGACGAGGGCGTCGCCGACGACACCGGCGAGCCCCCGTGACAGCATGCCTGCGGGTTTGGCTGCGGCACCGATGCGGCGCAGCTCTTCCGCGATCCCCGGGACGAGGTGCTCGAGCACGCGCGCTGTGCCCTCGGGGGTCTGATCACGCGGCGACAGGCCCGTGCCACCCGTCGTCACGATCAGGCGTGCGCCCGCGGCGAGCGCCGCCTGCAGCGCACTCTGCACGGCATCCGCCCCGTCGGGTGTGACGATCGGGCCCGCGCAGTCGAATCCCGCCTCGCGCAGCGCCGCGACCGCGATGGGGCCCGCCGCATCGGCCCGGAGGCCCGCGGCAGAGCGGTCCGAGACGGTGATGACGGCGGCAGGGGTCGACACATCGCCAGCCTACGCCGCGCCGACCGAACCCCGTCCGGCCCCGGCACGGGAGAATCCGACGGATAATGAAGCATGCCCCGCCCGATGCACGCTCACCGCGGACTGGCACAGGCCAGCCGACTCGAGGTCGCGTACCTCGTGATGGAGCGTCCCGGCATCTCGCTCGCCGAGCTATCCGAAGAGACCGGTCTGCACGCCAACACGCTGCGCGATCACGTGCGCGTGCTCATCGCCGAGGGCATCATCCGCAGCGAGACCGAGCGCCGGCCCACCCGCGGACGCCCGCCGGCCGTGTACTTCCCGGTGCGCGCGACGACCGACAACGAGGCGGCACAGCGGCGCATCGACGAGGCGAAGCGTCACGGCGACCTGCTGCGCCGCATCATGGCATCCGAAGCGCCCGAGCTCGATGAGGATGCCATGCACCAGCTCGACGCGCTCTACGAGCACCTCGACGAACTGGGGCTTGAACCCGACCTCGACGAGAAGAACCTGCAGGTCGCGCTGTCGCCGTGCCGGTTCCACACGCTCGTCGCCGAGCACGGGTACGCCGTCTGTCGCGTGCACGAGGGCCTCATCCGCGACGTCCTCGACCGCGCCGAGGGCCCCCTCGAGGTCGACCAGCTGCTGCCGCTGGTGACCGACCACCAGTGCGAGCTGCTGCTGCGCCTGCGCCCCGCCGACGCCTGACCACGCCTGCGCGCGCCTACTTCGCCGACCGCGCGTCGCGCAGCATGCCCGCCACGACGAGCGCCGCGGCCCCGACGAGCACCAGAAGCCACAGGCCGAGCGCGTACGAGTTCGTCTCGGCGTGGTAGGTCGCACCCATCACGAGCGGCGGGAAGTATCCGCCCAAGCCCCCTGCCGCGGCGACGACACCCGTGACGGCGCCGACCTTGTCGGGCGGGGTCGACGGCCCGACCCACGCGAACACGGCACCCATGCCGAGGCCCATGGCGGATGCCATCAACAGGAACACGAACCCGGTCAGCACGCCCTCGGGCGGCTGCTGCCCGACGACGTACGCCGCCGCGACGATGCCGGCGAGCGAGATGAGCGAGACGATCTTCGGGCCGAACTTGTCGGCGAGCACGCCACCGATCGGGCGGGCGATGACAGCGGCCGCGGCGAACAGCGCCGTGCGCGTGCCGGCACCGACGGCATCCACGTCTTCGGGGTAGATCGTGAGCAGGTACTTCGGCAGGTACGTCGAGAAGGCGACGAAGCCGCCGAAGACGATCGCGTAGAGGAACGACATCTCCCACGTGATCGCGAGCTTCAGAGCCCCGGTCACCTTCGGGACGAGCGGCTGGCTGCTCGAGGCCCACGCCGGCGACTCGCGCATGAAGAACCAGACGGCCAGCGCCGCGACGACGAGCACCACCGCGATCAGCAGGTGCGTCGACAGGGTGCCGATCGCCTGCGCGAGCCGTGGCGTCGCGAACGCCGAGACGGCCGTGCCGATCATGCCCATGCCGAACACACCGGTCGCAAAACCCCGCTGCGGCGCGGGGTACCACGCGCTCGAGAACGGCACACCGACGGCGAAGATCGTCCCCGCGACACCCAGCAGGAACCCCGCGGCGACCAGTAGCGGGTAGCTGCCGATCGACCCGGCGAGCGCGACGAGCAGCACGGCGGGGACGGATGCCAGCAGCACCAACGCGAACATCTTCCGTCCGCCGAAGCGGTCGGTCAGAGCCCCCACGACGATGCGGCCGAGCGCACCGACTAGCACGGGGGTCGCGAGCATGATCGAGACCTGTCCTTGATCGAGGCCCATGCTCTGCGCGTAGATGTTCTGCAGCGGCGCGATCGACATCCATGCCCAGAATCCGACGGTCGAGGCGAGGGTCGCGAGGATGACCTGACCGAGCCCGCCGCGCAGGTCAGGCGCGGGCTCTACGGTAGCGGCGGCGGGGGCGGGGACCTTCGTTGTCACGGCGACTCCTATCGTCTGCGGCTCAAGGTAGCGCCTCCGACAGCCCGCGTCACCGGGTTCACCGTTGTTATTCGAGGGCCCCCATTGCCCGCAACCTTCAGTCCCGATTAAATACGGGATACGGGGTGACTCTGCATCGAGACCACACGGATACTGGGGTCACCTGTCCGGCTGGAGGATGCTGATGACCCCCGACTCGCGCGCGATTCACCCCGCGACGGACGGCCCGCTGGCCGACACTCTGCTGAACATGGGCCGGTTCCTCAGGCGCGGTGAGACCAGCGGCGATCTGCGCGCACTCTTCCTCGAGGGCGGCCGCTCGGGCGACGTCTTCTACCGCGACCGGTGGGCGCACGACAAGGTCGTCCGCTCCACGCACGGCGTCAACTGCACCGGATCGTGCTCGTGGAAGGTGTACGTCAAAGACGGCATCATCACGTGGGAGACGCAGCAGACCGACTATCCCTCGGTCGGCCCGGACTCGCCCGAGTACGAGCCGCGCGGCTGCCCGCGCGGGGCCGCGTTCAGCTGGTACACCTACTCGCCCACGCGCGTGCGCTACCCATACATCCGCGACACCCTGGCATCCCTCTACCGCGAGGCGAAGCAGCAGCATCCCGATCCGGTGGATGCCTGGGCCTCGATCGTCGAAGACCCCGAGAAGGCGCGTGCGTACAAGAGCGCGCGCGGCAAGGGCGGCCTGATCCGCACGACGTGGGACGAGGCCCTCGAGATCGCGGCGGCGGCACACGTGCACACCGTCAAGGTGTACGGCCCCGACCGGGTCGCCGGCTTCTCGCCGATTCCCGCGATGTCGATGGTCAGTCACGGCGCGGGGGCACGGTTCTTGAACCTGCTGGGCGGGGCGATCCTGTCGTTCTACGACTGGTACGCTGACCTGCCTGTCGCGAGCCCCCAGGTCTTCGGCGACCAGACCGACGTGCCCGAGTCGGCGGACTGGTGGAACGCGGGCTACCTCATCATGTGGGGTTCGAACGTGCCCGTCACGCGCACGCCCGACGCGCACTTCATGACCGAGGCGCGCTATCGCGGTCAGAAGGTCGTCACGGTCTCGCCCGACTACACCGACAACACGAAGTTCGCCGACGAGTGGATCGCCCCGCACCCGGGCACCGATGCGGCCCTCGCGATGGCGATGGGCCATGTCATCCTCACCGAGCACTTCGTGCAGAAGCGCACGGCGCGGTTCGAGGACTACATGCAGCGCTACACCGATGCGCCGTACCTCGTGACGCTCGACGAGCACCCAGACGGCCTGGTTCCGGGCAAGTTCCTGACGGCGAGCGACCTCGGCGGGACGGATGCCGCGGTGCCGCGCGCCGACTTCAAGACGGTGCTGCTCGATCAGCACGGCGCGCCGGTCGTGCCGGGCGGATCGCTCGGCCACCGCTTCACCCCCGAAGACGAGGGCACCTGGAACCTCGACCTCGGCGACGTCATGCCCCCACTGTCGGTGGGCGACCTCGCCGACACGACCGAGTCGGCCGAGATCCTGCTGCCGCGCTTCGACCTGACCCCCGAGGCCGGGTCCGAGCACGCCGGCGGCACGGGCGTCGTGCGCCGCGGCGTGCCGGTGCGCCGCGTCGCGGGGCGTCTGGTCACGACCGTGTTCGACCTGCTGCTGGCGCAGTACGGCGTTGCGCGCGAGGGCCTGCCCGGCCAGTGGCCGACCGGCTACGACGACCCGACGAGCCCCGGCACGCCGGCGTGGCAGGAAGAGCTCACGAGCGTCCCCGCCGAGCAGGCGATCCGCGTGGGCCGCGAGTTCGCCGACAACGCCGACCGCTCGGGCGGCCGCTCGATGATCCTCATGGGCGCCGGCACGAATCACTGGTTCCACTCCGACACGATCTACCGCACGTTCCTCGCCCTGACGACGATGACCGGATGCCAGGGCATCAACGGCGGCGGGTGGGCGCACTACGTCGGGCAGGAGAAGGTGCGCCCCATCACGGGCTACTCGCAGTACGCGACGGCCGGCGACTGGAACCGCCCGCCGCGTCAGGCGATCGGCACGGCGTTCTGGTACATGGCGACGAGCCAGTGGCGCTACGACGGCCTGCCGGCCGACCAGCTGGCATCCCCCCTCGCGCGCGGTCAGTTCGACGGACGCACGACGGCGGACTGCCTCGTCGACTCCGTCAAGCGCGGGTGGATGCCGAGCTACCCGACCTTCTCGCGCAATCCCCTCGACCTGTACGACGAGGCGCAGGCGGCCGGCAAGGAGCCCGCGCAGCACATCGTCGACAGCCTCACCGACGGCTCGCTGCACTACGCGATGGAAGACCCCGACGCACCCGAGAACTTCCCCCGCGTCGTCTCGGTGTGGCGCGCGAACATCCTCGGCTCGTCGGGCAAGGGCAACGAGTACTTCCTCAAGCATCTGCTGGGCACCGACTCCGCGATCCGGGCAGCGGAGAGTGCGGAAGGATCACGCCCGCGCGACATCGTCTGGCGCGACGATGCGGCCGTCGGGAAGCTCGATCTGCTCATGACGGCCGACTTCCGCATGACCTCGACGACGCTGTTCAGCGACCTCGTGTTCCCGGCGGCCACCTGGTATGAGAAGCACGATCTGTCCTCGACCGACATGCACCCGTTCATCCACGCGTTCTCACCCGCGATCAACCCGCCGTGGCAGACCCGCACCGACTTCGACCTGTTCGGCGGGCTCGCCGAGCGCTTCAGCGAGATGGCGCGCACGCACCTGGGCATCCGCCACGACGTCGTCGCCTCACCGCTGCAGCACGACACGGCGGATGTCATGTCGACGGCGCACGGCGAGGTCCGCGACGGCCTGCCGCTCGTGCCGGGCACGACGATGGCCAAGCTCATCACGGTCGAACGCGACTACCCGAATCTGTACGAGCGGTGGAAGAGCCTCGGCCCGCTGACCGAGAAGCTCGGCATGACGACGAAGGCGATCACGTACCACCCCGACCGCGAGATCGAGCGGCTGAAGCAGGTCAACGGCGTCGTGACGACGGGCCCGTACGCCGGCAGCGTGCGGCTCGACACCGATCAGCGCGCGTGCGAGATGATCCTCGCCTTCTCGGGCACGAGCAACGGCCGCCTCGCGGTGCAGGGGTTCCGCCAGCTCGAGAAGAAGACCGGTCAGCGCATCGCGCAGCTCGCAGAAGACCACGAGGGCGCGCACATCTCGTTCCGCGACGTGCAGATCCAGCCGCGCAGCGTCATCACCTCGCCGGAGTGGTCGGGATCCGAGCACGGCGGCCGCCGCTACACGGCGTTCGCGATCAACGTCGAGCACCTCAAGCCCTGGCACACTCTCACGGGGCGCCAGCACTTCTACCTCGACCACGACTGGATGAGCGAGCTCGGCGAGAACCTGCCGGTGTACCGGCCGCCGCTCGACATGCACCGCCTCTTCGGCGACGGGGTGCCCGGCACGAGCGGCACGAGCGCGAGCGGCCACGCCGAGGTCACGGTGCGCTACCTGACGCCGCACTCGAAGTGGTCGATCCACTCCGAATACCAGGACAACCTGTTCATGCTGTCGCTGAGCCGTGGCGGCCCCACGATCTGGATGAGTCCTCAGGATGCCGAGAAGATAGGCGTCCGCGACAACGACTGGATCGAGTCGTACAACCGCAACGGCGTCGTGGTCGCCCGCGCGATCGTGTCGCACCGGATGCCCGAGGGCACGGTGTACATGTACCACGCGAAGGACCGCACGGTCGATGTGCCGATCGCCGAGACGAGCGGGCTGCGCGGAGGCATCCACAATTCCCTCACGCGCATCCTCCTCAAGCCCAGCCACCTCATCGGCGGGTACGCGCAGCTCGCGTGGGCGTTCAACTATCTCGGGCCCACGGGCAACCAGCGCGACGAGATCACCTCTATCCGCCGCCGCAGCCAGGAGGTCGAGTACTGATGAAGGTCATGGCGCAGATGTCGATGATCATGAATCTCGACAAGTGCATCGGATGCCACACGTGCTCGGTCACGTGCAAGCAGGCGTGGACGAACCGCACGGGCGTCGAGTACGTCTGGTTCAACAACGTCGAGACGCGGCCCGGCGTCGGCTACCCGCGCACGTACGAGAACCAGGAGAAGTGGGGCGGCGGCTGGGTGCGCACCAAGCGCGGCCGCCTGAAGCTGCGCAGCGGCGGGCGTCTGTCGAAGCTCGCGCACATCTTCTCGAACCCGAAGCTGCCCGAGATCCACGACTACTACGAGCCGTGGACGTACGACTACGACATGCTGCTGAATGCGCCGAAGGGCCAGCAGACACCCGTCGCGCGGCCCAAGAGCCTGCTCACCGGCGAAGACATGAAGATCTCGTGGTCGGCGAACTGGGACGACGACCTGGGCGGGTCGCTCGAGACGATGCAGGACGACCCGATCCTGCAGAAGATGAGCGAAGAGGTGAAGGCCGAGTTCGAGAAGGCCTTCATGTTCTACCTGCCGCGCATCTGCGAGCACTGCCTGAACCCGTCGTGTGTGGCATCCTGCCCCTCAGGCGCGATGTACAAGCGCGCCGAAGACGGCATCGTGCTCGTCGATCAGGACCAGTGCCGCGGCTGGCGCATGTGCGTGTCGGGATGCCCGTACAAGAAGGTCTACTTCAACCACCGCACCGGCAAGGCCGAGAAGTGCACGATGTGCTACCCGCGCATCGAGGTGGGCCTGCCGACCGTGTGCTCAGAGACGTGCGTCGGGCGCCTGCGGTACCTCGGCCTCGTGCTGTACGACGCCGACCGGGTTGCCGAGGCGGCATCCGTAGAGGACGACAAGGCGCTGCTGCAGGCGCAGCGCGACATCATCCTCGACCCGCACGATCCTGCCGTCATCGAGGCGGCACGCGCCGAAGGCATCCCCGACGACTGGATCGAGGCCGCCCAGCGCAGCCCCATCTGGAAGCTCATGCAGTACCAGGTCGCCCTGCCGCTGCACCCCGAGTACCGCACGCTGCCGATGGTCTGGTACATCCCGCCGCTGTCCCCCGTCGTCGACGTCGTCACCGGGTCGGGCAACGACGGTGAGGATGCCCGGACGCTGTTCGCGGCGATCGACAAGCTGCGCATCCCGATCGGCTACCTCGCCGAACTGTTCACGGCGGGCGACATCCAGCCCGTGGATGCGGCGCTGCGGCGCCTCGCCGCGATGCGCTCGTACATGCGCGGCATCAACCTCGACGACGAGCGCGACGAGCGCATCGCGAACGCGGTCGGCATGACCGGCGCCGAGGTCGAAGAGATGTACCGGCTGCTCGCGATCGCGAAGTACGAGGAGCGATACGTCATCCCGTCGGCCCACACCGAGCAGGCGCACGCGCTGGAGGAGATGGCGTGCTCGCTCGACTTCGAGGGCGGTCCGGGCATGGGCGGCGCAGGGCCGTTCGGCTCGTCGAGCGGCCCGTCGGTGCCCGTCGCGGTGGAGAACTTCCACATCCTCGCCGACCGGCAGACCGCCGACCGGCCGTCGACGCCGGGGCGCGTCAACCTGCTCAATTGGGACGGCAACGGCGGCACCGAGGGGCTGTTCCCGCCGTCGTCGACGACCGCCGTGCGCGAGACGGGCAAGCGGAAGGACGACAAATGAGCCGCACCGTCACCCGCGTCACGCCGCGGCGCGAGCTACCGCCCGACCTGCCGGCGGTGCACCTTGACCGCGCCGCGCGGCAGACCGCGCACATGCTGGCATCCCTGCTGCTGGACTACCCCGACGACGCGTGGTTCGCACGGCTGGACACCCTGCAGGCGCACGCCGCGCGGCTACCGGACGCGATCGGCGACCCCCTGCGCACGTTCACCATGCAGGCGCGGGATGCCGGGGTCACCGAGTGGCAGCGGCGGTATGTCACGACGTTCGACCTCAAGCGCAAGTGCAGTCTGTACCTCAGCTACTACGCGACCGGCGACACCCGTCGGCGCGGGGTGGCGCTCGTGACCTTCCTCGAGGCGTACCGCGCCGCGGGGTGGGAGTTCGACGCCGACGACCTGCCCGACTATCTGCCGGCTGTGCTGGAGTTCTCGGCGCGGAGCGAGTCGGAGGTGGCATCCGCCCTCATCGCCTCGCACCGCGAGGGCATCGAGGTGCTGCGCGCAGCCCTGGAGGGCATGGCCAGCCCGTGGGCGCTCGTCGTGCGCACCGTGACACAGTCGCTGCCGCCGATCGACGCGCGCACGCGCGAGCGCTTCCTCGACCTGATCAGCGAGGGCCCGCCCACCGAGACGGTGGGGCTCAGCTTTCTGGGGCAGCTGCCGCCGTTTCAGCCGGTGTCGTCGGCCTCGGCGTTTGTGTCTGCGTCTGGTTCTGCGTCCCGTGAGGAGTCGTCGTGAGCACCCTGTCGATCATCCTGTGGGTCGCCGTCCCCTACGCCGCCATCGCGGTGTTCATCGTCGGGCACATCTGGCGGTACCGCTACGACAAGTTCGGCTGGACGACCCGGTCGAGCCAGACGTACGAGAACCGGTTGCTGCGGTGGGGGTCGCCGATGTTCCACTTCGGCATCCTCATGGTCATCGCCGGTCACGCGGTGGGTCTGTTGATCCCCCGCGAGTGGCTGTACGCGATCGGCATCACCGAGGAGATGTACCACATCGGGGCGACCGTGCTCGGCACATTCGCCGCCGTGCTGACCCTCGCGGGGCTCGCGATCCTGATCTACCGGCGCCGCACGGTCGGGCCGGTATTCCTCGCGACGACCACGATGGACAAGGTCATGTACGTCTTCCTCGGGGCGACGCTGCTGTTCGGCACTGCCGCGACCGTGGTGTACCAGGTGTTCGGCGGCGGATTCCACTACCGCGAGACGATCTCGCCGTGGATCCGCTCGATCCTCGGCTTCCAGCCGCAGCCCGAGCTCATGCTCGACGTGCCGCTGCTGTTCCAGCTGCACGTGCTGACGGCGTTCGCACTGTTCGCGCTGTGGCCCTTCACGCGGCTCGTGCACGTCTTCTCGGCGCCGGTCGGCTACCTCTTCCGCCCGTACGTCGTGTACCGCTCGCGCGACGCAGTGCGCGGCGCCCGCCCCGCCCGCCGCGGCTGGGACCCGGTGAAGGCCCCCGACCCGGAGAAGCTGCGGCGGCTGTAGCGCGCGGCCCGGGCGCGGCACCCGGGCCCGCGCCGACTCGCCGGATACGGTCGGGAGCATGGGAACTGGGGTCAGGGCGCGGAAGCCCTGGTATGCGAAATGGTGGGTCTGGGCGAGTGTCGCGGTCGTCGGCATCGGCGGAGTGACGAACGTCATCACGGGCGGACGTGATGAGCCCGCACCGACAGCCACCATCGCCGCCGCGGAGACACCGTCTGCCGAGCCGACGGTCGAAACGGAACCGGCCGTGACGTTCGTGTCGGTCATCGACGGTGACACGATCGAGACCAGCGAGGGCCGTGTGCGGATCATCGGGATCGATGCGCCCGAGCGCGGAGTCTGCGGCAGCGACGAAGCGACGGCGCTGGTGTCGAGCCTGCTGACCGCCGGCGATGAGCTCACGCTCACGCTTCCCACCGGACAGAACGACACCGACAGCTACGACCGCCTGCTGCGGTACGTGGACACGACCGCGGGCGTCGATGTTGCGCGCGCACAGCTTGAGGCGGGCCTCGCGGTCGCACGGTACGACTCCGCGGACGGGTACCCGCAGCATCCGCGTGAGACGGACTATCGCACAGCGCAGCTGGCGACTCTGCAGGGCGGCGAGGTCGTGACGGTCGAGTGCGCCGAGCAGGCGCGCATCGCGGAAGAGCAGCGCGCCGCCGAGGAGCAGCGCGCCGCGGACGAAGCCGCGAAAGCAGCGGCCGAGCAGCAAGCGCAGCAACAGGCGGCGCAACCCCAGACCGACCAGTGGTGGCGGCAGTACTCGTCGTGCACGAAGCTGAAGAAGAACACCGTCGGCCATCCGACCGGCCCGTTCTCCTCGGCATCCGACCCCGAACTTTATGACTGGTTCGCGAACGGCACCGGCAACAACGGCGACGGCGATGGCGACGGCCTCGCCTGCGAGTGAGCGGTAGCCCACTCAACAGCAGGCGATCGCACCAGAACAGGCCGATTCAGCCCACATCGGCCTGTCTTGGTGCGGATGCCTGTTTTCGCGCGCGCCGCGCCGCCGCCGCGCGCCGTCACTCGACGTGGAAGATCCCCTTCGCGCCCTTCTCGGCGTCGCTCATGATGTGGGTGACGAACGGGTAGTCGCCGGCCTCGGGGAAGGTCAGCTCGACGAAGCCGCCCTGCGCGGGCTGCAGCGCGAGCGCCTGCGCTCCGCCGGGGTCGCCCTGCTGCAGCGTGTAGGCGCCCTCGAGGTACACGGTGTCGAACTGCCCGCCGACGATGTGGAAGGCGGATGCCGTGTTGGGTCCGGCATCCAGCACCCACACCCGCACGCGTTCGCCGACCGTCGCCGTCAGCGGCTCGTACGCGTACTGGTTGGCGTAGCCGTTGAAGGTGACGAGGTCGGGCGTCTGTGCCGCGCTCTTGTCGGCATCCGCCGTGTCGCCCTGCGCGCCGAGATACAGCTCGCCCTGCACGAGCACGTACTCCGCGTCGACGGGCGCCAGGTCGGGCGGATCGATGATGACCGCGCCGAACATTCCGTTCGCGATATGCATCGACATGGGCATGGTCGAGCAGTGATACATCCAGATTCCGGCGCGCGTCGCGGTGAACGTGTAGGTGAGCGTCTCGCCGGGCTGGATCGTCCGCATCGGCTCGTTGGGTGCGAGCGACCCGGCATGGAAGTCGATCGAGTGGCCGATCGTGCCGTCGTTGACGAGGGTGATGATGAAAGTGTCACCGATCTTGCCGCGCAGCGCCGGACCCGGAGCGGTGCCTCCGAACGTCCACCGGGTCTGGCTGACACCGGGCGCGACGTCTTCGACGACCTCCTCGACCTGCAGCGTGATGCGGTGCACGGTGTCGGCGGATGCCGGCGCCAGCGCGGCAGGCCACGGCGTGAAGCCCGCCGCCGGCATCGCCTCGAGGTCGATGTCGTCGGCGGCGGACCCTGCCGAGGCATCCGACGACCCTGACCCGTGGCCTGCGTGATCACCGCTCGCGGTGCCTGTGCCACCGGCCGGCGCGCCCGTCACGACGACCGTGAGCTCCATCCCCATCTGTCGGTGGCCCGCGATCGAGCACCAGCCGTCGAGGTCGGCGCCGATGAGCCCGACGTCGATCGTCTCGCTCTCGCCCGGGGCGAGCCGCTGCGTGCGCACGCCGTTGGCGAAGGTGAGGTCGTGCACGTCGGTGCCCGTGTTGCGGAACGTCACGACGAGGTCGTCGCCGTACGGCACCTCGATTTCGGCGGGAGTGAACCGCATGCCCGACACCTCGACCGTGATCTCGGTGACCTCGCCGGATGCCGTGACGTCGCCCCCGGCTGCCGTCGAGATGCCGACGGCGGCGGGGTCAGCGGCGACTCCCCCGGCGACGCACAGCGCGAGCACCGTGAAGGCGGCCGCGACCATGCCGACGCGGCGCGGGGGCGCCGTGGGAGCGGCGGCGACGGGCACTCCGAGCCCGACCCGACCGCTGCGGTCAGGGTTCTCGCCCTCGGCACGGCGCACGCGTCGCCCCACGACGATCGCGCGGATCGCGAGGACGAGAAACGCGATGACGACCCCGGCCGCCACGAACGACAGCAGCACGCGCGCGACCGACGGCATCGGCAGCAGGTACAGCACGATCGCACCGTTGAACGCCGTGACGCGGAACGCGGCGCCGCGATCGAGCACCTCGGCACCCGCTTTGGCCGCGGCGGGGCTGCCGAGCGCGACGACGGGCAGCAGGTAGCTCATCGCTCCGGTCAGCAGCTGCACCGCGAACCCGGCGACGAGGGGGCCGAGCACCATGAGGTAGCTCTCGCGCAGCGTCACCCAGTCGGGACTGATCGCGGCGATGACGGCAAGGCTCGCCGCGGCGATGACAACCCAGCCGTACGCGGCCGCGAGACTCCAGCCGGCGAAGGTTCCCGGCGGCATGCTCCGCGCCTGTCGCCAGCCCTCGATGCCGATGCGGGCCGCACCGACGATCCAGATCGCCATGCCGAGCGTCACGAGCAGCCGCAGGTCGAGGAGGGGCCCGGATGCCGCGACGACGAGCCCCGCGACGAGCACGGGCAGCGCGAATCGCGCCCCGGCATCCGCCGTATCAGCCATGCGTGCGTGCAGCACGGTCGGGAACAGCAGCACGAGCGTGCCGAGCGCGGTCAGGCCGATCCAGCCGTACGCGTTGAGCACGAGGTGCGCCGTCACGAGCCGGTCGGTGAGGTCGGGGTCGCCCGCGGCGCTCATCGTGGCGCCGATCGCGATGCCGCCGAGGAACACCACGGCCGCCGCGACGTAGTACCGCACGAGCGGCCCGAACCGCGACGGCAGCGCGCGGCGGAGCTGCAGGAACAGCACGACGGCGTGCGCGAGGATCGCGGCGGCCACGACCGACGCGCCGACGATCACGAGCGGGACGGATGCCCCGAGCACGCCCGCCACGACGAGGCCCGCGCCGACGGTGTGCAGGCCCAGTCGGATGCCGAGCCCGGCACGGCCCGCCGGCGCTTCACGCCGCAGCAGCGTGTCGGAGAAGTGCTGCGACCAGATGAGGATCGCCGCCGTCACGGCGCCCAGCAGCGGCACGTGCACCATGAGCCACATCGGCTGCGGCACGAACCGGTGGATCGTCACGGCGACGACCGTCAGCACGATCCACGCGAGCACGACCGAGTTGGTCAGCAGATACCAGTTACGCCGGGACACGACCGCGGCTCCTTTCCGGTGTGCGGGCGCCGGCCCGCAGCGATACGACGACGACCGTGACGCCGAACCCGAGGATCGCGACGGCGGCGCCGATGCCACCCGCCTGCAGCCCGAGGGTCAGTCCCCACGCGTCGCCGACGACGACGCGCACGAGCAGCGACAGCTGCAGCAGGGTCACCGGCACGTACAGCGCCACGTGGTACGGGATCCGCACGCCGAGCACGGCGGGCAGGATGACGGGCGCGTGCGCCATGATCATCGTGATCACGAAGCCGAGGAAGATCGCGTGCGTCGTCGCGTCGTAGATGACACCCTCGGTGCGCGCGCCGCCCAGCAGCCACCCGGCGCCCGCGACAGCGAGCCAGCCGTACCCGAGCAGCAGGCACACGGCGACGTACCGCGGCAGCCCCGGCATCCGCACCGTCGCACGGGCGACGTCGTACCGCAGCAGCCACGCGACGACGCCCAGCAGCAGGATGCCGGCCACCGGCACCGCGACCACGGGCGACGTGAGACTCAGGATGGCGACCGCCGACAGCGCGAGCGACAGCGCGAACAGCAGGCGTTCGGCGCGGATGCCCGGGGCCGCGATGCGGGCGAGCTCGAGCCGCTCGGCGGTGATCGTGAGGATGAGGAAGACCCCGAGCAGCGGCACGAGCCGCGGGGCGGGGACGCCGGCGCACCACACGACCGCCGCGACGAGCCCCGTCACGGCGCCGAGTCCCTGGATCGCGGTCGCCGTCATCGGCTGGCGCGCCCAGATCGCGCGGTACTGCAGCGCGTGCACGGCCATGCCGACCGCGATCGCAGCCTGGCCTGCGATGACCGGTGCGGGCGTGAGCGCGAGGATCGTGCCCGCCGCGAGCAGCGCGGGGGCGACGTACGCCCACGCCGCCCGCAGCGCGACGGCCCGTTCGAGGCTGATGAGGGTGCCGACGAAACCGAACACCATGAGCGCCGAGTGCAGTTCGGGCAGCCGCGCGCTGACGATGGGCAGCGCGATGCCCATGAGCAGCAGCCCCGCGACCAGGCCCAGCACGAGCAGTCCCGCGGCGGGGATCACCAGCAGCAGGCGCGGCCAGGTGCGGCGGCGCGCGGAGGTGTCCATACTTCGACGGTAGGCCCCCGCGCGCGGCCATGGGCCGGGGATGACCGTGGTTATCTCCGGCGGCTACGTCGGATGGCGAGCTCGGGCGGCTACAGATCCCGCGCGAACGCGACGACGTCGTCGTGCGAGGGGATGCGGGTGAACCCGAGCCGCGGGTAGAAGGCGATCGCGCCGGTGTTGCGCACGTCGGCGGCCAGGTGCAGGCCGGTGACGCCGCGCCCCCGTAGCGCCGCGACCAGGGTGTCGATGAGCCTGCGGCCCAGGCCCCTCCCCTGCAGTTCGGGCAGCAGATCGATGTGCAGGTGCGCGGGATACCTGTCGCCGAACGGCTCGGCCCCCGCGCGCCGTCCGTACGCATGGGTCAGGATGCCGTCCTGCCGGGTCACCTCCGCAACAGGCTGCGGCCAGCGCTGCGCGAAGCGCGGCCACCACTCGGTGGCGAACCAGTCCTCGAACGCGCGGGTGTCATCCGTGCCGACGACGTACCCCGCGACGCGGCCGTCGTCGGTCAGGGCGACGAACGCGAGATCGGGATGCCGCGCCACGTACGGCAGCACGAACACGGCCGCCCACACGTCGTCGTCGACGAGGACGCCGGTGGCATCCGCCCCGGCATCCGCCGTCTTCAGGCAGATCTCGGCGAGCGCGGCTTCGTCGCCCGCGCGGAACGGCCGGATGTCAGGCATGCCGCGAGTCTAGGCCGCGCCGCCCCCGCCCCGCGCGCCCCGCCGGGACCCCTCCGTCGTCGAGACTGCGTTCCTGCGCCGAGACTGCGTGCGTCGTCCGCAGTCTCGTCGCGAAAACGCAGTCTCGTGGATACGCCGGGTGCGCGCGCCCACCCGGCGGGTCAGCGCCGGCCGGTGCCGAACATGCCGCGGATGACCGAGTTCAGGATCGTCTGGGTCGACTTGGAGTTGAGGATCTGGTCGAGCGGCGAGGCATCCGCCTTGCGCGTCGTGCGCGTCGTGCGGCTCTTGGCGGTGCCGCCGGTCGCCTTCATGAGGCGGTCGTACTCGCGCTGGCGCTCCTTCTCGGCGGCCGCGTCGGCCTTCGCGATCGCGGCCTGCTGCTTCGCGAGTTCCTTGTCGGCGGCGGCCTTGGCCTTGGCGGCTTCCGCCGCGGCATCCGCCTCGGCGGCCGCATTCATCTTGGCCGTGAGGATCTCGCGCGCTGATTCGCGGTCGATCGCCGTGCCGTACTTGGCGAGCAGCGGCGACGCGTGCACGGCCCGCTCGATGTCGGGGTCGGGTGTCGGCGACATGAGCCCCTGCGGGGCGCGCAGCCGCGTCCACGCGACGGGCGTCGGCGCACCCTTCTCGCTCATGACGGTCACGATTGCCTCACCGGTGCCGAGCTCTTGCAGCACGCGCTCGAGGTCGTACCCGCTCTTCGGATACGTGCCGACCGTCGCGCGCAGCGCCTTCGCGTCGTCGGGAGTGAACGCGCGCAGCGCGTGCTGCACGCGCGAGCCCAGCTGCGCGAGCACGTCGGAGGGCACGTCCTTCGGCGTCTGCGTCACGAAGAAGACGCCGACGCCCTTCGAGCGGATCAGACGCACGGTCTGTGTGATCGCCGACAGGAAGTCCTTCGACGCGTCCTTGAACAGCAGGTGCGCCTCGTCGAAGAAGAACACGAGCTTCGGCTTGTCGAGATCGCCGACCTCGGGCAGGATCTCGAACAGCTCGGCCAGCAGGTACATCAGGAACGTCGAGAAAAGTGCGGGCTTGTCGGCGACGCCGGGAACCTCGAGCAGCGAGATGATGCCGCGACCATCGGATGCCGTGCGCAGGAAGTCCTGCACATCGAACTCAGGCTCGCCGAAGAACACGTCGGCACCGCCGTCGGCGAACGTGATGAGCTCGCGCAGGATCACGCCCGCCGTCGCCGACGACAGCCCGCCCAGCTCCTTCAGCTCAGCCTTGCCCTCGTCGCTCGTGAGGTAGCTCAGCACGGCGCGCAGGTCAGACAGGTCGACGAGCGCAAGCCCGTTGGCATCCGCATAGTGGAACACGAGCCCGAGACTCGACTCCTGCGTCGCGTTGAGGCCGAGCACCTTGCTCAGCAGCAGCGGCCCGAAGCCCGAGACGGTCGCACGCACGGGCACGCCCTTGCCGATGCCGCCGAGCGCGAAGTACTCGGTGGCGGATGCCTCGGGCTTCCACTCCTGCCCGATCGCCGTCGTGCGCGCGAGCAGCTTGTCGCTGGGCGTGCCCGGCGTCGCGACGCCCGACAGATCGCCCTTGATGTCGGCCGCGAACACCGGCACGCCCTTCGCGGCGAGCTGCTCGGCGAGCCCCTGCAGCGTGCGGGTCTTGCCTGTGCCGGTGGCGCCTGCGACCAGGCCATGCCGGTTCATCATCGCCAGCGGGATGCGGATCTGCGCGCTGGGCACCGGGTCCGTGTTCACGAGCGCGCCGAGGTCGAGCGTCGCCGCCTCGAACGTGTACCCCTTCGTCACCGCCGCGACCTCGTCGGTGGAGAGGGGGCCGGATGCCGCGGCATCCGCCGGTGCGGCCTGCGCAGGGGCATCCGCGGCCTGCGCTTCGGGAGGAGATTTCGCTTCGGGAGGATCGATCTGCCCGGTTGTCTCCTCCGGAACGGAAATCTCCTCCCCAACTGCAGCCGCAGCCTCCCCCGCCTTCGCGGCCTCGGCCTGCGCCGCGGCGAGCGCGGCCTTGGCCTGCGCGAGCTTCAGCGCGGCTTCGGCGGCTTCCGCTTCGGCTTGCAGTCGGGCGAGTTCGGCATCCTGTGCGGCGCTCATGCCGTCAGCCTACCGAGGGAGCGCTGCTCGCTCGCGATCTATCCGGAGCGTGAGGGCCGCCGCGACCACGAGCGCGACGCCGGTGCCGACGAGCGCGCCGCCGACGGTGTCGCTGAACCAATGTGCGTGCACCTCGGTGCGGCTGAACGCCATCAGCAGCACCCACGCCGCACCGACGACCGCGACCCACACGCGCGGGAAGAGCACGACCGCGATGACCGCGAGCGTCGCGGCATTGGCGGTGTGCCCCGACGGGTATGATCCGTGGTCGGCGGCGACGAGGATGTCCTCGGGCCGCGCCCGCCCGAATGTCGCCTTGAGCAGTTGCACGCCCACCGCGCTCGCAGCGGAAGCGACAATCACGAGCGCTCCGCCCCAGGGCCGCCGCAGCGCGAGCATGATCGCGAGCCCCGCGAGCGGCACGACGAAGGTCGCGAACCACCCCCCGCCGACGAAGTTCATGCCCAGCGCGAACGAACGGAGGAAGTCGAAGTGGTCGACGAACGAGTTCCACCACTCATCAAGGTCGAGGTCGGCATCGACGGTCACGAGGATGCCGAGACCGATCGCCGCGACCACCAGAACGACACCGACCACGAGCCGTTGCAGCGCGATCGTCGTCAGCCGGTCATCGACGGGTACGTCCATCGCCCCATTGTGCCCGAGCCGCTGCGCGGCGCACAGCGCGGCAGGCAGCAACAGCGCGTCAGGGCGCGAGGCGCTCGACCGTGCGCGGGCGCACGACGAGCCACAGGGCGAGGCATCCGATCACGGCGCAGCCGACCATGACGCTCGCCATCGTCGTCGCGGTGATCCCGGTGTCGCGGGCGACCCAGCCGACGATCGGCGAGATCAGGCCGGCGACGCCGAAGTTGGTGGCACCGATGATGGATGCCGCGGTGCCCGCCGCCTTGCCGTGCCGGTCGAGCGCGAGCACCTGCACGCACGGGAAGGTGAAGCCGCACGCCGTCATGAAGACGAACAGCGCGATCATGGTGCCCCACAGGCCACCACCCAGCTGATCGTTCAGGATGATCGCCGTCGAGGCGAGCACCAGCACTGCCGTCGAGAAGGCGAGCACCCACTGCGGTCCGAACCGGGCGGCAAGCCGCGACGCCGTCTGCACGCCCAGGACGACACCGAGGGAGTTGACGGCGAACAGCAGACCGTACTGTTGCGCATCGAATCCGTAGCCTTCCTGGAACAGGAACGACGACGCCGACAGGTACGAGAACAGGCCGCTGAAGGTCATGCCGCCGATGATCAGCACGCCGATGAACACGCGGTCGCTGAAGACGCTCTTGTACCGCTGCAGCACAGTCGCGCCGCCGCGCTCGCTGCGGCGGGCCTTGGGCAGCGTCTCGGGCACGAGCGCGATCGCCGAGATGAGCATGATGAGTCCGTAGATCGCGAGCACGACGAAGATGCCGCGCCACGGCATGACGGCCAGCAGCGCCGAGCCGATGAGCGGCGCGATGACGGGTGCGACGCCCGACACGAGCGCGAGGCGGCTCAGCATGACGACGAGACGCCTGCCGCCGAACAGGTCGCGCACGATCGCCATGGCGACGACACCGCCGGCCGCCGCTCCCATCCCCATGAGCACGCGCGCGACGCCGAGCAGGGCGAGGTCGGGCGCGAGGGCGGCCGCGGTCGAGGCGAGCACGTGCAGCGCCGTGACCGCCAGCAGCGGCATGCGACGACCGACCTTGTCGCTGAGCGGCCCGACGATGAGCTGGCCGAGGGCGAAGCCGATCATGGTGCCGGTGAGGGTCAGCTGGATCGCCGCAGCCGTCGTGTGGAAGTCCTCCTGCAGCACCGGGAACGCCGGCAGGTACAGGTCGATCGTGAAGGGGCCGAGGGCCGTGAGCGCGCCGAGCAGGATGATGTAGACGACCCGACGAGGCGTCGAGATCGCGTCGCCGGGGTGCAGCACGATCGGGGCTGTGGCGGGGTTCGATCCGAGCGTGCGGATGGCTCCCGTCGAAGTCGATCCGGTCGGCGCGGGGATGGGGGCGTTGTCGCGCACGTTGAGTCCGTCCAAGTGAGGATGCCCGGCGAAGGGGCGGATGCCCGGAGCCGGGCCAGGCCATCCGAAACGATTCGACGGCCACTCGATGATAGCGCCTTCCCCGCTTCAGACCCCATTCGCACGCATAGGATCGATAGGCCGCGTCATCCGCGCGGATCCCCGAGCCGAGATCACAGCACATGACCCCGACTGCCTCTGACAACTCCGCCAAGTCCGCCAAGCGCCAGAGCGGCAACCCCGCCACCCAGGCGAAGATCGATCTGACCGTCAAACAGCAACGCGAGCAGCAGAAACAGCAGAAGCTCGCCGAGTACCAGCGTCAGCTCGCCAAGCGCCGCCGCAGCAAGCTCACGTGGTGGATCGTCGGCGGCGCAGCCGCCGTCGCGGTGATCGCGCTGGTCGCGGCATCCATCATCTTCGCTCCCCCGTCCGCGCCGACCTACAGCGCCGGCGGCGACGGCACGGCGATCGAGGGCGTCGAGACGTTCTCGAACGAGACGCAGCACGTCGAGGGCACGGTCGACTACCCGCAGAACCCGCCGGCGGGCGGCCCGCACAACCAGTACTGGCTCAACTGCGGCGTCTACGACCAGCCGCAGCAGAACGAGAACGCCGTCCACTCACTCGAGCACGGCGCGGTCTGGGTGACGTATGACGCGACGCAGGTTACGGGCGACGAACTGGCGACCCTGAAGTCGTACCTGCCGTCGACGTACGTGATCCTCTCGCCGTACGAGGGTCTGCCGAGCCCGATCGTGCTGAGCGCCTGGAACGCACAGCTGCAGCTGCAGAGCGCCGACGACGAGCGCATCCCGACGTTCTTCGAGGAGTATTGGCGCAACCAGAACGTGCCCGAGCCCAACGCCACCTGCAGCGGCGCGATCGACGGCCCCGGCAAGCAGTCGTGAGCGAGCCCGCGACGCCGCCCGTCCGCACGCTGCCGCCCTGGTGGGCGGTGCTGCTCGTGGCGCTCGGCGTCGCGGCGCTCGCCTTCGCGATCGGCCGGTTCTCGACTTTCGGCTCGGGAGCGCCCGCAACGCCTGGCACCACCTCGCCCGAGGCGGGCTTCGCCCGCGACATGCAGGTGCACCACGGCCAGGCGGTCGAGATGGCGATGGACATCTACCGCGCGACCGACAGCGAGGATGTCCGCGTGCTCGCGTACGACATCGCCACCACCCAATCGGCTCAGAAGGGCGAGTTCTACGACTGGCTCGTCAAGTGGGGCCTGCCGCAGGCGGGCGGCCCGCTCATGGCGTGGATGACGGATGCCGACACCGGCCACAACCACGGCGCGGCGTCGAGCGGGGCGGATGCCACGGCACCCACAGAGGCCGAGCTCATGACCCAGATGGGCATGGCCAGCGCTGACGAGCTTGCGGCGATGCGCGCGGCGACCGGAACCGAGGCCGACTGCATGTTCCTCTCGCTCATGATCCACCACCACGAGGGCGCGATCCCGATGGCGCAGGCGCTGCTGCAGCTCGGCTCCGACCCGCGCGCCCTCACCGTCGCGCAGGGCGTCATCGACACCCAATCGGCCGAGATCGACCTCATGACCTCGCTGCAGAACGGGCTCGCCTGCGGGTGAGATTGCGCGCCCCACACCGGGCATCCCACAATGGCGCATGCCCCACTACGGACCATGTCCCACAAATGGTCGGTTCAGGGATGCCTGACCAACCATTTGTGGGACATGGTCTGCCGTAAGTGGGACACGGCCGCGGGGATCAACCCTTGGTCGCGCCAGCCAGCAGGCCCCGCACGAAGAAGCGCTGCAGACCGAAGAACACGAGCAACGGCACGATGATCGAGATGAACGTTCCCGCCGCCTGCAGGAACCACTTGTTGCCCCATGTGCCCGACAGCGAGTTGAGCGATTGCGTCAACGGCAACGATGACGAGGGCGCGAAGATCGTCGCGACGAGCAGGTCGTTCCATACCCAGATGAACTCCAGCACCGCGAACGACGCGAGGGCGGGCGCCGCGAGCGGCAGGATCATCCGGAAGAAGATCTGACCATGCCCGGCACCGTCCACGCGCGCGGCCTCGATGACCTCGCTCGGGATCTCGGCGATGAAGTTGTGCAGCAGGAACACGGCAAGCGGCAACGCGAAGATCGTGTGCGCGATCCACACCGTCGCGAAACTGTGATCCATCTCGCGCAGGTCGAACCCCGGAAAGACCGTCACCTCGCCGATCGTGAGCCCGCGCGAGAACAGGCTCAGCAGCGGCACGAGCGCCATCTGCAGTGGCACGATCTGCAGCGCGAACACCGAGATGAACGCGATGTTGCGCCCCTTGAAGTCGATCCACGCGAACGCGTATGCGAGCAGTGACGCGACCGCGAGGGCGAAGAACACGACCGGGATCGTGATCGCCAGCGAGTTCAGGAACGACTGGCCGAGCGTCAGCGCGGTGCCGCCGGAGTTCAGCGCCTCGGAGTAGTTCTGCAGCGTGAACGACGGGTCGACGAAGACCGTCCACCAGCCTGTGGTCTGCACGTCGGCGCCCGGGCGGAACGACGTGACGAACAGGCCGAACGTGGGGATCGTCCAGAAGAAGGCGATGATGATCGCGGCGATCGTCGCGCCTTTCGAGGTGAGGCGCTTGCGCGCCATCGCCTCGTGCTTGCGGGTCTCGCGCGCGACCTGGCGTGCGGTCCGGCCGTCCAGCCGCGGCTCGATGATGTCGACTCCGGTACTCATCGGACTTCCCTCTGCTTCCGGATCTGGATGACGTTGAAGACGATCAGCGGCGTGACGAACAGGAACAGCACGACGGCCAGCGCCGCCGAGTGCCCGTAGCTCTGGAACCGCTGCTGCTGGTTGACCATCTCGAACGCGAGGACCGAGGTGTTCGCGCGACCGCCGGTCATGACGGCGACGATGTCGTAGATCTTCAGGGCGCCGATCGCGACGGTCGTGACGACGACGACGATCGAAGAGCGGATGCCGGGGACCGTGACGTTGCGGAATCTCTCCCACGCGTTGGCGCCGTCGAGCTCCGCGGCCTCGTTCTGTTCGGCCGGGACCGCCTTGATCGCCGCGGACAGGATGACCATCGCGAGCCCCGTCTGACTCCAGACGAACACGACCATCAGCAACAGGCTGTTCACGAGCGGGGTGAACGTCAGCCACGACACCGGCTCGCCGCCGAAGAGCGTGACGATCGCGTTCAGGATGCCGAGCTGCTCGCCTTGGCGGTAGTCGTAGACGAACTTCCAGATGATGCCGGCGCCCACGAACGAGATCGCGAACGGCATGAAGATGAGCACCTTCAGGAACTTCTCTCCGCGCGCCCGGTCGATGAAGACGGCGTACGCGAGTCCGATGATCGTCGCGACGGCGGGGGCGATGAGCACCCAGATCACCGTGTTGATGACCGACCAGAAGCCCTCCGGGTTGGTGAACACCCACTGGTAGTTCTCGAACCCGACGAAGTCTTTGCCGGTCTTGTCGAAGAACGACTGGACGAACGTCGCGATCGCCGGGTAGATGAGGCCGACGAGCAGGAGGATCACCGCGGGAGCAGTGAACAGGACGAGCTGGAAGAGGTATCCGGCGCCCTGGCGTGAACGGTAGTCGAGCAGGAACAGCACACCCCCCAGGACGATCGCGATGCCGATGACGTACAGCACCGCGTTCTGGTACGGCCGCAGCAGCATGAACGCCAGCACCGGCAGGGCGAAGCAGGCGACGAGGCGGATCCAGAAGTAGACCTTGCCCGGACGCGGCGCGTACTCGATGAGCAGCAGGACGAGCCCCACGACGGCACCGAAGACGGCGAGGATGATCGGGATCTGCACCAGCTGGTTCAGGTTGCCGATCCACTGGAAGAAGCTGTTGAGCGAGAACCCGAGCGTCGTCGGTCGGGTCTCACGCGGCGCCTGGACGATGAGGAAGATGAACAGCGCGACGACGAGGATCGCGCCGATCAGTGCGATGAACTTCGAGGTGCGCGAGGAGTAGAACTTTCGTGGCCCCGGTGGGGCCGACTCCGCGGAGGCCGTGCGCTCCGCGACCTTGGTATCAGACATGCGAGGTGGCCTCCGTGTGCTTCAGTGAACGCGGGATAGGTGTGCCAGGCGGCGGGATGTCGGAGTCACCGGCATCCCACCGCCTGGCACAGTTCTATCAGTTCTCGTAGCCTGCCTGGATGTCGCTGAGGACCGTGGCCTGGTCCTTGCCATCGATCCAGTCGACCATGCCCTTCCAGAACGAACCCGAGCCCACCGTTGCCGGCATGAGGTCGGATGCGTCGAAACGGACCGTGGTCGAGTCGTTCTGCAGGAGCTCCATCGCGTCGGTCAGGAACGCACTGGATGCCAGCGAGGCGTCGGCGTTCTTGTTGGCCGAGATGACACCGCCGAGCTTGACGCGAGCGTTGGCGAAGTCTGCCGTGGCCATGAACTCCTGCACCTTCGCGGTCGCGTCGTTGTCGTTGAACGCGGCGACGAACTCGCCACCGGCCTCGACCTGCGACTCACCCGCGGTGAGGCCCGGGAGGACGAAGGCGTAGACGTCACCGTCGGGAGCGACCTCGGGGGTTGCCCCATCGGCGGTCTGCACGTCGAGGAAGTTCGACGACAGGAACGACGCCTGGTGCGTCAGCGCGCAGGTGCCGTTGGCGACCTGGGCGGCGACGTCCGCGAACGCCGTCGAGTTGATGCTCGCGACGTCGCCGAAGCCGGCGTTGACGTAGTCGGGGTTGAGCAGGATGTCGCCCACCGCGGTGAACGCGTCGGCGATCGGCTGGTCGGTGAACTTCACGTCGCCCGCGACCCAGTTGTCGTAGACCTCGGTGCCGGACTGGCGAAGGACGAGGTCCTCGATCCAGTCGGTACCGGGCCAGCCCGATGCCGTGCCGGACTCGAAGCCGGCGCACCAGGGAGCACTGCCGGTCTTCTCCTGGATCGTCTGGGTGAGGGTGAGCAGTTCATCCCACGTCGTCGGGACCTCGACGCCCCACTCGGCGAACTTCGCCGGGGAGTACCAGACGTAGCCCTTGACGTTGGCGAGCATCGGCGCGGCGTAGAACGTGCCGTCGACCGTGCCGTAGGTCTTCCAGTCGGCCGACCAGTTGGCATCGACCTGCGTCTCGACACCGGACGGGGCCGCCACGACGTCTCCGGTGCCGATGAGGGTCTGCAGCAGACCGGGCTGCGGGACGATGGCGATGTCGGGAGCGTCGCCGCCGGTCACCTTCGTGACGATGTTGCCCTCGAAGCCCTTGTCGCCGGTGTACTCGACCTTGATGCCCGTGTCGGCCGTGAAGCTGTCGAACGACTGCTGCAGCAGATCGGCCTCAGAGCCCGTGATACCACCCGAGATGCGTACCGTCTGGCCGGCGGCATCGGTGGAGTCGGTGCCGTCTGTGGAGCCCTCGGCACATCCGGCCAGCGCGAAGCTGGCCACGCTGATGACGGCGATCGGGGCGATCAGTCGTCGTTGAGTCTTTCGCACGTGATTCCTCCTCGTTGAGTGCGTAACTGGTCCCCCGTGCAAGGGTGCATTCGTGAGGAACCGATTCCAGATAACCGTATTGGTTTCCCGACGAAGGCACAAGATCACCAGGATCACGAGCGAATAACGGGATCCGACAGTACGTGGGAGCGCACTCACACTTCCGGAAGCGGTTCCACATTTTCCTGAGTATTTCGCTATCCTGTTGTCCGACTCAAGGAGGAGCCCTGATGGCAGGCATCGCGGACGTGGCGGCGCTCGCCGGCGTATCCAAAGCCACGGCGAGCCGCGCGCTCTCCGGCGCCGGATACGTGTCGCAGGCGACGCGGGCACGTGTGCAGGATGCGGCGACGCGCCTCGGCTACGTGCCGTCGACGAGCGCCGTGAGCCTCGCGACGGGACGCACGCAGAACATCGGCGTCGTCATGCCCTACCTCAACCGGTGGTTCTTCGCCGAGGTGCTCGAGGGCATCCAGCAGGCGCTGCTCGAGCGGGGTCTCGACCTGACGCTGTACGACGCGAAGCCGGGCTCGCCCGGGCGCGCCCGCATCTTCGACGACTTCCTGGCGCGCAAGAGATTCGACGGGCTCATCGCGGTCGGCCTCGAGCCCGTCGACCGCGAGATCGACCAGCTCACCCTGATCGGCCGCCCGATCGTCAGCGTCGTCGGGTCGGGCAAGCAGACTAGCGTCGTCGCCGTCGACGATGACCTGGCGGCACGGCGCGCGACCGAGCATCTGATCGAGCTGGGCCATCGGAACATCGCGTTCGTCGGCGGGTCACCCCGCAGCCACTGGGCCCACGTCGATCAGGAGCGGCTCGCCGGCTACCGCCACGCAATGCGTCAGGCGGGATTGTCGCAGTTCGTTCAGCACGCACACTCCGAGGTCACGATGCCGGGCGGCTACGCCGCCGCGGCGGACCTCCTGGGTGATGCCCGCAACCGCCCCACGGCGATCGTCGGCGTGTGCGACGAGGTCGCCATCGGCGCGATGATCGCGGCGCGCCGCCTGGGCATCCTGGTGCCGTCCGCACTGAGCGTCGTCGGCATCGACGACCACGAGTTTGCCGAGATGTTCGCTCTGACGACACTGCGGCAGGTGCCGCGCGAACAAGGTATGGCGGCGGTCGAGGTGCTGCTGGCCGAGATCGACGATCCGAACCGGCAGCGAACGCACCTGCGGATGCCGGCGCGGCTCATCATGCGCACCTCCACGGCACCCCTGTCCGCGCCCGCCGGCGGGTAGCGGCCTCCGGATACGACGAAGGCCCCCGGGACGAACCCGGGGGCCTCCGAACGAGGTAGCTCAAATTACTTGAGCGTCACCGAAGCGCCGGCCTCCTCGAGGGCAGCCTTGGCCTTCTCGGCGGTCTCCTTGTTGGCGCCCTCCAGGACAGCCTTGGGAGCACCGTCGACGACGGCCTTGGCCTCGCCGAGGCCGAGCGAGGTGAGCTCGCGCACGACCTTGATGACCTGGATCTTCTTGTCGCCGGCGGCCTCGAGGATGACGTCGAACGCGTCCTTCTCCTCGGCCTCTTCGGCGGGGGCACCACCGGCGGGGGCGCCGGCAGCGGCGACCGCGACGGGGGCGGCGGCGGTGACGTCGAAGGTCTCCTCGAACGCCTTGACGA
>ERZ778021.955-NODE-955-length-40162-cov-5.898621_pt1 | contig 40162 bp, 43 predicted proteins | sample MGYA00375751_ERZ778021 | MGnify/ENA primary metagenome ERZ778021 (study PRJEB29350, sample SAMN05389814) | bioreactor metagenome | isolation source: Thiocyanate stock bioreactor | place: South Africa: University of Cape Town | collected 2013-08-29 ... | reverse complement strand
ACTTCAGGAGGTATGGATTTAAAAGTCATTACTGAAATTTCTGAATATTTTGAAAAGAGGTTAAATTATCAAATTCCTCCGCGTTCTCCTTTTGTTGGTCGTGCTTTTAATTCTACCCGCGCTGGCATACATGCTGATGGACTTCTTAAAGATGAGGAAATATATAATATTTTTGATACAACAGAAATATTAGGTAGACCACCTATTGTAGTTGTTGATGCTACATCCGGAAATGCAGGAATTGCAGCATGGATAAACACTTATTTTTCATTAGATGGAGAACAAAAAATAGATAAAAATCATGAATGTGTTCTGAAAATAAAGAAATGGATTGATTCGCAATATGAATCAGGTCGTAATACATCTATTGGTGATCTAGAATTAGAAAATGAAGTCCATAAATATTATCCTGATTTACTAAAACAACACGAAAGTAGAATAGAATAAACATTTTGTTTGCTAGTAATAAAAATCCATGTATTAGAGCAAACTGATTTACGATAGCTGGTATCCATCATACAGCAAAAATCAACGAGTATACTTTCTGAAGATATCACCTTCAAGGCATCTTCAAATATGCAGGGTACGATGGTTCCATCCAAACGCACAGAAGATAAAATCGTTGTCGTATGGAAACGTACATCTGGTACCGCATCCCCAATGCGTTCGTTTTTGTAAGCGCGGCCATAGAGCCTTGTCATGCCAGTGTTTACACCGCTTTCATCCAGAAAAACCAGCTTACTGAAATCAACAGTTTTCTGAAATACCCGCCATTCTTTTCTCTTTTGCTGTATGTCTTTATGCTTCTGCTCCGCCGCGTATACCGTTTTTTTTAAGTCGTAATTGTTGTTTATAGTTCTGCATAGTACCGACCACAAACTGTTAAATGGAGTTCCTCTAACAACTCTGACAAGGATATATCCGGCTGTGCAAGGATACGTCGCTTCACTTGCTCCAATTGTTCTTCGGTTAAATACGGCTTTCTGCCGCCCGCATTGGGCAGAGCTTCGTAGCATATTGACGATACAAAGTTAATAAATTCTATCGCTATGCCTTATAATATAAATTTGTGTATTTTTGCTATTACTTTAATGAAAAAATAATCCAGAAAAGATTAAAATCATTGAATGATGATCTTGTTGTTACGGTTCATATTCTCTCGTACTGAAGTAGGAATTGCTAATGTGCGATAAAACAAGCGGATAAATTATAAAAATATCGCTTTTTACTAAATTTATCAAACCCATTGACAGATAACAAAGAAATAGCTATAATATTATAATCTGTAAACAAATAGCAAATATGATAACATAGTGGATATTTATAGGCTTATATTTACTATTATGAAGGGACGCGACAATTGGTTGCAAGGATAATATAATGAAAAAGTCAGAAATAATGAGCTATGATTATGTAAAGTTAAAAAGATCAGTAATGAACAATAACCGTACAATTTAGTATTTAAATTGTACGGTTATTTTTTTGCATTTTTTGTCGTATTTCGAGTATTTATATTTAATCATGTCGAGAGAGGGGTGTCTGAGATGATAAACGAAGATAAATATCATTTAAGAAATGCCATGACAAGTCCAGTCAACAAATTAAAACTTAAGATTTGGCGTGGTAATTCTATCCTCATTTAATTAGGCCTCTTCACCGTATGGTACTCAGACTTGAATCCGATTCTCGGCAGCGAACAAGGTGGAATCAGACCGGTTGTCATCGTCCAAAATGATACCGGTAATAAATTCAGTCCGACTACGATTGTAGCCGCTCTCAAAAGCATTACAAAAAAGCACAGCCTTCCCACTCATGTCACGGTTGAATGTGATTTTCTTGGAAAGGAATCCATTGTATTGCATGAACAAATCCGTACCATTGACAGAAGCCGCCTTACAGATTATTCGGTAAACTCGATGGCAAAACCATGAATAAAATTGACAGGGCAATAGTAATCAGTTTCGGTCTGGACTATTTGGGGGATTACAAAATGAATGAAAGACGAGCGTGTTTACCGCAGATACGGCGAGGAATACTGCTCCATGTACTACATTACTTATGAACAGATCTACGACATTGTGCTTCAGGATATACAGTATCACGCAAGCCTGTCCAAAAGTAACGCTGAGCAATATATACGGGACATAAAGGGCAAAGTTAAAAAGCAATGGGGAAAAAGCTCTGAGGGAAAAAGAGCTGCTGAAAACAAAAAGCCGCGTTGCAGAACTTTACATGATCATCCAGCGTTTATACGAAGACAATGTACTTGGAAAGATATCCGATGAGAGATTTGCCTGCATGTTAAAAGCCTATCATGACGAGCAAAAAATGCTCAAAGGCAAGTTGACATCGCTTACAGAGCAACTCCGATGCTATGAAGAAAAGCAGGATAATGCCGCACACTTCATAGATTTGATTCGGGCATATACGGATATCAAAGAACTGGATGCCGCCATGTTAAATGCGTTTGTAGAAAAGATCGTAATTCAAGAGTGCAAATACATTGACGGCGAACGAACCCAGAAATTAGAGATTTATTACCGCTATGTGGGACAGATAACAGCCTGACCCCACCGCGGTTCGCAATATCAGTAATACCCCTGTTATGTATAGCGATCCAATTGGATATTGGAAATATCAAAGATGGGGTTGGGGAGTAAGGCTAATTTTAACTCATAATGAAACAATGAGTTTAGTTAGAAAACTTGCGGTAGCCGCAGGTGGTTGTACAATCGTGGCTATTGTGTCCACATTAATTCCTGATCCGACAATTTCAAAAGTAATTGCAGTGGTTTTTGGAGTTTTAGGAGTTGGTCTTGGAACTTTTGCAACAATTATTTGGACATATGATAAAGGAAGAGGAATATATTTTAGTGCTTCCATTACTAAATGTTTGGAATTAGAAGTATATAGGAGGGATTAATTTGAAAAGCTGGGAAATCGTCTTCATGATTATTGTATCAGTTATGATGATATTAACACAAATATTTATGATAGTTAAAAAAGGTGAGTATAAATTAGTTCCTCTTGTTATGTGGATTGGCCATTTTGATAATGGGTAGTTATATCTATTTCAATAAATAGTTCGTGGGGCGACACTATTTGCTTATAAGTGTTTAAGAAACCGTGGTGGTGATGATGGCGAATATGGTGCAACTACTGGTAGATCTCGTAGAATGGGATGGTTTGATGTTGTTGCAAGTCGATATGGTTGCATACTTCAAGGTACGACTGAAGTAGCTCTTTCATTACTCGATGTATTAGGTTATCAAGATAAAATTCCTGTGTGTGTTGGCTATGAAATAGATGGAAAAGTCACGAATGTTTTCCCTATTACATCAAAATTAAATAAAGCAAAACCAGTATATGAATTTTTAGATGGTTGGAAATGTGACATAAGTATGGTTAGATCATTTAGTAATCTTCCAATTCAAACAAAGAAATATGTAGAATTTATTGAAGAAAAACTAGGTTATCCTATAACGATGATTTCTAATGGTCCAAAGCGCAATGATATAATTATCGCTGGTTTTTGGGATATGGGATGACAGATAAAATCCCCCACTTTTCTACCTTTGGCAAAAATTATGTTCGTAGATTTGAAGGTACAGAAATTTTCGAGAAAATCTTTGAACATATATTGATGGAAGCAAAGTGTAATTTCGTAGATGCATCGGCGGTTTTCATTGATGCAAGAAGTGCAAATAAGAAAAAATCCGTCAATGAAACAGTAAAAATAGAGGCAAAGCATTATCAAAAGGAATTAATGGCGGAAATCCAAAAAGAACGTGAAGAACACGGTAAAAAGCCATTGAAAAATAAAGATAAAGATGATGATGACGACAACAATGCACCACCAACAAAAGATATTAAGAAAAGCACAACCGACCCGGAATGTGGGCTTTTTCATAAAGGCGAGCATAAAGTCGAATTTGCATATACCGCCCATACCGCATGCGATAAACATAATTTTGTGCGCTCATGTGATGTGTCAGCAGGAAATGTTCATGATAGTGTCATGTTTGATGGATTATATAAAAATGTACTTGCTAAATTTCCCGGAGATGGAAGTTGTAGCAATAGACAGCGGATACAAAACGCCATGGATTATGAAGCAGGTTTTCGACAGTGACAGATTGCCAGCAACACCATACAAACGCCCGATGACTAAAAAAGGCTTCTTTAAGAAATATGAATATGTTTATGATGAATTTTATGATTGCGTAATATGCCCGGAAAATCAGGTGCTAAAATATTCAACAACAAACAGGGACGGATACAGAGAATTCAAAAGCAACTCTAAAATTTGCAGCAATTGTCCATCCAGGAGCCAATGCACAGATAGTAAGGATTGTGTTAAGCTGGTTACATTTCATGTTTGGGACGATTATATGGAACGGGCAGAGGATGTTAGGCACTCATCCAAAGGTAAAGAAATTTACTCTTTACGTTCGCAAACAATAGAAAGAGTGTTTGCAGATGCAAAAGAAAAACATTTTATGAGATATACACATTATAGAGGTTTAGCAAAGCTTTGAATGGAAGTTTTGCTTACTTTTGCATATATGAATTTAAAAAAGCTGGCTAAGTGGAAACGCAAAAAGGTTTACTAAAGCCCTCCTTTATCATTTTTTTGAATAACCTTGCAAATTTGATGCAAAAAACAACTAGGTGTCAGAATTTTGCATTCTGACACCTAGTTTGTCTACGCTCTGAAGCAAATAGCATATATTTATGCTATTTGCTTTTTGACATATAATTTTTTATATGCATAATAAATTATAATTGCTATGATAATGCGAATAGTCAATGAATTTCAAATTTAAAATAAAAGGAAAGGTATGTGAATTTAAAAATAAAATTAAAAAAATAAATAATCAAACAGTTTTTGCAGTAAAAAAGAAAGAGCATAGAATGGAAAGTCAATCTGGCAGTGCATTTTCAGCAATTGCGGAATATTTTCTAAATTTAGATACTGTTGTATATGGTATTGCTATGAACAATCTAGATGCAGTATATACAAGAATCACCAATACTGATGAGTTGAAAGATCTAAAAGGTTCAAAATATGTTCAGGCAATTGTTGGTGATATATACTTAGATGTTGAAAAAGATTTAAAAAATAATAAGACTGTACTCTTTGGAGGTACACCATGTCATGTTGATGGCTTGATTCATTATTTAAAATATAAAAAAGTTGAATCTTCTTTATTGTTTATATATGATTTTGTATTTCATAGATAAAGTGACACTAAATCAATACTCAGATAATCATAAGGTTTTATTGTTAAATATTGATTCTTTCTTTTGCCCATGGCATCGTGGCTATGAAAAAACTCATATTGATCATTATTGCTTAGTGACAGGATATGATGTTAGTGGCTATATCTGTTATGATCCATATTTACTGGGAGAAGAACGAACATATCTTTCATTCCCTCAAATAATCAAGGGACGAGAATTAACTTATTACACTGGATCAAAATCGTTTGGTGTTTTTGGGTTGAAAGAAGTTCTTCAAGGAATTATCAAAGACGAGAACAGAAAAGTGAATTGTTCAAGATGATGGAATCCTTTGCTCACGATTTGTCTGTCATTCATGATCCTTCCGAATTATTTGATTATCCGCAAAATGTTTACCTATGCGCAATTACACGCGCCACGAAATTCATAGCGGATGGTAGGATTCAACTTGGATATTTACTCGTGATGTTGACAAGGCCATTGGTGAAACTGAGATAACATCAATTAGCAGCCTACTGTTTCAATCGGGCGATTTTTGGAATCACCTAAACTCAATCTTTATAAAGATCCCGATGCTTAAAACAGGAAAAACAATGCCGAATTAGTTCTCAATTTTTTTCAGGAGTGATCATCCATGTTTGAAGTTGTCATTCTCACCGTAATGTCGGAACTCACGCAAAACGAATTTGATACCCTGCTGCCCCTGATATCTCTGGAAAAGCAAGAACGGATAAGAAAATTTCACTTTTTTCAGGATGCGCGAAATTGCCTGCTCGGTGATGTTTTAGCTCGTGTTGAGATTTGTCGCGCCACAGGGCTCAGCAACAAGCATCTTGAATTCTCAGTTAACTCCTATGGAAAACCTTTCTTGGCCGACAGCTCTCATGTCTATTTTAATATTTCTCATGCCGGTCATTATATAACTTGTGTCATTGCTGATGAGTCTGTCGGAATAGACATAGAACTTATTAAACCTGTCAATCTGATAATAGCGGAACGGTTCTTCACACCGGATGAAACGGAATACGTAATGGCCGGTGATTATACATTTCGCTTTTACGAGGTTTGGACGAAGAAAGAAAGCAGGATCAAATGGGAAGGCAAAGGCTTACATAAAACCCTCCCCTCATTCAGCGTCTTTGAGCCAAATGAACAGATTACTTATTATGAAGCTTTTCATAACGACGAAGCCATCTGCCATGTCTGTTCAAAAAAACAGATCGCACCATCGGTCAGAGTTTCAGATGTAACCACGTTTATACGAAGCATTGTATTTAGTTATGAGCAAAACCTGGACTGACTCATGGCTGAAAATAGCTCTATATTACCGTATTTGCCTAATCATTTAGACAAATACTTCTGCCTGTATAAAATGCTTATACTGTCAAGTTTACTGTCATTTTTATTTTCGTCAATTTTGATGAATTAGCGAAAACCCTCGGGTATTTCATAAGAAGGTTATCTATGGTTTCATTTAAAACAAAGCGAATAGCTTACATTATATGCTATTCGCTTTTTGACATAAAGTTAAATGTATGAATAATAAATTATAATAACTAATAAAATGCGAACAGCCTGTGGATATGTGTATTAGAATGTTAAAAGGACGGATATTAAAATGATTTCATATAAAACCGATAGTGAATGCTGTGGATGCACGGCATGCCTTCATGTTTGTCCAAAGTCAGCTATTAGTATGAAAGAAAGTTCTGAAGGTTTTTTAATGCCGGAAATTGATGAACTTTTGTGTATTGATTGTGGCAGATGCCAAAAGGTATGTGAATTTAAAATTGATAATAAAAAAACAAATAATCAAACAGTATTTGCAGTAAAAAAGAAAGAGCAAAGAATGGAAAGTCAGTCTGGCGGTGTATTTTCAGCAATTGCAGAAAATTTTTTGGATTTAGGTGCTGTCGTTTATGGTGTTGCTATGAATAATTTCGATGCTGTATATACAAGAATCACCAATACTGATGAGTTGAAAAATTTAAAAGGTTCAAAATATGTTCAGGTTATTGTTGGTGATATATATTTAGATGTTGAAAAAGATTTGGGAAAAAATAAGACAGTACTATTTGGAGGTACACCATGTCATGTAGACGGTTTGTTACATTACTTAAAACATAAAGAAGTTGAAACATCATTATTGTTTACTTATGATCTAGTATGTCATGGTGTTCCAAGTCCACGTCTTTTTAAAGAATATATTGAATTAACAGAATTCGAATACAATTCAAAAGTATCAGATTTTAATTTTAGAGATAAAATTTTAAAATGGCATGGAACAACTATGATTGTAAATGATGAAAAAGTTATATCTGAAAATTATGCAAGAATGTATTTGAGTGATTTGTGCCTTAGAAACAGTTGTTATAATTGTAAATATGCTGCAACAAATAGGATATCAGATATAACATTAGGTGATTTTTGGGGTATAGAGAAATTTTATCCGAAATTTGATGATAATAAAGGCTGTTCTTTAGTAATTATAAATACTGAAAAAGGTAAAAAAATTTTTGAAGACATAAAATCGTCTATTGAATATATTGAATCATCTTTAGAAGAATGCAAGCAACCTAACCTAATGCATTCATCTAACAAACCCGATAATAGAGATGATTTTTGGAAAGATTATTATGAACATGGATTTAAATTTTCAATAAGTAAATATTGTGATTATAATGTTAACAAGGATTATGTATATTCAAGTAAAATTTGATTATTTGTACTAAATTTGAAATAGATTTATTCAAATTATAGAAAGATAGGTAATTATATGAATGAGTATCTAAATGTGTTGGATTTTGGAGCTAAAGGAGATGGTGCAGCTGATGATACAATAGCAATCCAAAAAGCTATTGACAGGGCAGCAGAAAACAAAAATACTGTTTATTTTCCTGCTGGTACATATATGTGCTCTGGTTTAATTCTTCATGCATTTGTAGGTCTGCAGGGAGTATGCAATTGGGGTTATTCTGATATAGGGGGAAGTGAATTAAAGCTAAATTCTGATAAAGCCTCATATTTATTAAACATAACAAATGCAAGGTGTTGTACTATTAATGGTTTATGTATAGATGGCAATGACTTTATTGGTGAAAATATACATGGTATATATAAAGATGGAGCTAATGATGCGAAAAAAGAAGATAGTTTCAAGATAGAACGATGTAAGATTTCGCATTTTAGCGGCAATGGAATTCATTTAAAAGGGGCTTGGTGTTATTCTGTGAGACATTCAATGTCATGTGATAATAATGGACATGGAATACTATCAGAATCCTGTGATGGATTCCTTATTGATAATTGGTTTTCAGGAAATGAAGGTGCTGGCTTTTATTCTGATAATTGGACATACTCAACTACTTTTACAGGAAATAGATTTGAATGGAACAAAAAAGCAGGTGCTTTTATTAAAACTGGTGATAATCTAATTTTTAATGGAAATTATTTTGATCGTTCAGGGGGACCGGGTCTTTCAATTAATACAGGAGACAGCTTTGATACTCAATGTATAACTATTTCAACAAATCTTTTTTATCGAAATGGTTCTAATGAGGAAATTGCTGATTCAAATGAAGATTCGCATATTATGCTTAATAATATTAGAGGGCTGACATGTGTCGGTAATACATTTTCAGCATTTTGTGATGACGGCGGAAAGAGCGGCCGAATGTCACCGAATTTTGGTGTTGTATATGCTAGAATGGAAAACACAGTAATTAAAGATAATGTATGGCATAGGGGTGTTATGAATGAATTTTTAGTTGATCTAGGAGGAAATGCGGATACGTTAATAATAAAAGATAATGTTGGTCGTATAAAATGATTTTATAAAATTAAAAAAACGAGATTACAAGGGGGATAGTAATCTCGTCTTATTTATTAAATATTTTAATGGTTTTTAAAATATTTAATAGTTACTTTTATCATATCTCTTATATAACATACCTGTTCAGGTGATAAATCTTTCATCATTTCTGTTATTTCATTAAAAACGTGAGTTTTACCCGTATCAACCATATCGCATAGACAAATGTCCGGTGATAATCCCAATGCATTGATAATATTTATAAAAGTTAAAAGACTGGGCATTTTTTCGTTTCTTTCGATTTCTCCTACATAAACTGCACTAAGATTCACGACTTCTGCAAATTTTTCAATAGTTAAATGTTTCTTGTTTCTCTGTTCTCTAATACGTCTTCCAATATTAACTTCAAACATAACTGCCTCCGATTCAAAATTGTGTTCTTGCATTATTATACATAAGTTAATTATTTCAAGAAACAAACAAATAGCATATAATATAGGCTGAATGTTATTTATATTTAAAAATTAATAACATAATAATACAAAATATATTGTATTATAGCAAGTTATTACATATAATAAAAGGTAAATTTAGGAGGTAAAGTATTATGTCAGAATTTATAAAAATTGCGAGCGAATTTTTAACAGAATGCAGAAATAGTGCATTAGATGAGCTTGAATTAAACAAACAATATATAAAACATAAAGAAAAGCATAAAGATTTGTTATATCAGCTTGAAAGTGAATTGGATTCAAAACAAAAAAAACTACTAGAAGAAATTATAGAAAATATGCATGTAGTTTTTAGCAGGCAAATTAATTATTGTTATTTATGCGGAATTAGAGATATATCAAAAATAAACAATCTATTTGATGAATCTCATGATAATTGGAATGAATTAGTAGACGAATTTGTAAATTAGTAAAATATTTATCAATAAAAAGGCAATTAGTATATTCTATATGCTAATTGCCTTTTGACTTTTATATTTATATATGAATAATAGAGTTATAAATTGTTAAATTATATTTTTTATTGTAGGTGTTGCGGGGATGTTAAATGAAAAAGTCGAATTATCAGCTATCAGTATAACTAATGTTTCTGAGGCAAATGTATTAGATGCAGTATATTGGAAAGCTTTTATAACAAAGCATCAAAAGGATGAAATAAAAGCTGGATTAGTTGCCCGTGCACATTTACAAAATAATAAGGCTAACCCAATGTATTTTCAAGATATGTTGCTAATTGGAAAAGAAGGGAAAACGATAGGAATCTTTTTGTTAGATGTAAATGATAATAATAAGTTAGTTTGTTATATTTCTAAGGAACAAAAAGGTAACATCGGGGAAAGTGATTTGATTAAAGAAATCAACAAATATATCAACGTGAGTAAATGTCGATTTGAAATTTTATATATATGAAAGGTGATTTACGGTGAATTATTTATTTACTTCTGAGTCAGTAACAGAGGGGCATCCCGATAAAATGTGTGACCAGATATCAGATGCAGTTCTGGATGCAATTATTGCACAGGATAAAAATTGTCGTGTGGCATGTGAGACAGCAGTAAATACCGGTATAGTGTTGATTATGGGTGAAATAACAACTAATAATAAAATTGATATTCCTAAAATCGCCCGTAAAGTTATTAAGGATATAGGATATACAAACAGTGAATATGGTTTTGATGGAGAAACATGTTCAATTGTTACATCTATTGATGAACAATCGGATGACATTGCTCTTGGTGTTAATAATTCATATGAAAATAAAACAGGTTCAGAAACTGAAGAGGATACGAATGGTGCAGGGGATCAGGGATTAATGTTCGGATATGCCTGTGACGAAACTCCGGAGCTTATGCCTTTGCCTATATCATTAGCACATAAACTTGCAATGAAATTAACAGAAGTCAGAAAATCCGGTAAACTTGATTATCTAAGACCAGATGGGAAAACACAGGTAACAGTTGAATATGTTGATGGGATACCATCACGAATAGATACAATTGTTATTTCAGCACAGCATTCCGACAAGATTGATCTTATGCAATTACACAAGGATATTATATCAAAAGTTATAGTTCCTGTAATAGACGAGAAAATGATAGATGTTAATACAAAAATACATATAAATCCGACAGGAAGATTTGTTACTGGTGGCCCAAAGGGAGACAGCGGGCTGACAGGAAGAAAAATTATTGTTGATACATATGGTGGTTATTCAAGACATGGTGGCGGAGCATTTTCTGGTAAAGATCCAACAAAGGTAGACAGAAGTGCTGCTTATGCCGCAAGGTATGTTGCTAAGAATGTTGTTGCCGCTGGTCTTGCTAAAAAATGTGAGATACAGCTTGCTTATGCAATTGGTATAGCACATCCAGTGTCCATAATGATAGACACTTTTGGGACAGGAATATTTCCAGATGAAGATATCGCAAGAGCAGTTAATAAAGTATTTGATTTACGTCCGTCTGCAATTATTAAACAGCTTGATTTATTAAATCCAATTTATCAAAATTTAGCTGCTTATGGTCATATGGGAAGAGAAGATCTGGATATTAAGTGGGAGAAAACCGATAAGATCCAAGAATTACGAACTTTTTTCAAGTATAAAAACTGGACTTGGAGTGATCAATACCTATGTTTTGCGAAGGCAAAGTAAATCCGATGCTAGAACTTGGAGCAGGTGATTTCTATATAAGGGGACTAAACCCCAAAGATATAAACCAAGTTTTTGAAATATTAAGCAATCCGATTTCTGTTGACTATTCTGGTTTTAAATATTGTTCGAATAAAGAAAAAACAGCAGAATATCTTAATCAATATTATAAACCCGGTTTCTGCTTAAGTGATAGCATTTGGGCAATAGAAAAAAATACAGATCGGAAAATAGTTGGACTTCTTAAAACAAAATTAGTTGAAAATGATACTATTTGTAAAATATCTGTTGCGGTTCACTATATGTACAAAGTTCACAAGGAAATATCATTATCTATATCAGAAGTAATCTCTTATTTATTTGATTTTTGTAAAGTGCATAAAATAGAAGCTCATTGCTGTACTGAAAATAATGAATTTCTAAATATAATAGAAAAATTAAAAATGGCATATGAAGCAACCATAAAAGATTCATTGTATATAAATAATAGGTTTTATGATGTCAGTATCTATTCAATAATAAAACAATAATTTCTTTTAAAAATGCAGGAAAGGAATCATCATCTATGAAACAAGAACTCTATATTAATGAAGATGTTCCTATAAAAGCAAATATAGATCAAACTTTTGCAGTAAGTTTATTAGCAGGTGAAATGAAAGATTACTATTTTCTTTTAGATGATTTCTGCCAGCTTTCCTGTATAAAAGGTGAATATAATTTTGATTTTTATAAACCTTATTTAAGTATATATAATAAATTTTATTTTGCATGCGATAAATTTAAGTTTTCATATAAAAAAATAATGAAATCTAAAAACATTTTAATAGATCTTATAAAAGATATGATTGAGTATGGATCATACGGTTATGTCGAGTTAGATCGTAAAAAATCATGGTGGTCTGATATTCCTTCATTCATTATAAATGGATATGATGATGATCGTAAAAAATTCTACTTAGTTGGAACCAATAAAAATGGTGAATTTGGTCAATTTGATTTATCTTTCCAAAAATTCTTATCATTTCTTAAAATAGAAAAAGATAAAGATTATGAAATGAGTTTTTATAATAAAATTAACAGAAAAAAAGTTTTGCCAGCAATTGAAGATTTGAAAACATTAATCAGTGATTATTTATATAAGCCTGAAAATAAAGTATCTATCATGGTGCCAGGTAGCGAATATCTTGATAAATATGATAATAAGCGTATTGTTTATGGTATTAATGCATGCAAAGAACTTATTCATTTATTAAATGATAACATAAAAAATAAAGATACAATCTATTTAAAGATGTATAAGACATTGTTTGATCATAAAAAGTGTATGTATTTGAGAATAAAATATTTTTTTGAAAATGATGCATGCAGTCAAGAAGTATTGCATGATTATGAAGAAATTTTAAATAAAACTAAAGAAATACTTGTTAAATGTGAAGTTTATAATAAAACACTGGAAATAGGTTTAATTTCTATTATTCAAAATATGTTAAAAAAAATGTTGATTGATGAATTTGAAATTTTAAATAGAATTTCGACTTCTAATAATACAAATTCGGTTATTTTGAAAAATGACTTGCCTTCTCCTATTAATAAAGATATTGCTGGTTTTGATAAAGTCACTATTGGTGATACTATTATTTCACCTATATCAAATGAAATATATGAACTGATGTGGATTGATAATTTTGATGAACAAGAATTAAATAAGAATTTTTGGTCAATAAGGGGTACAACTTCTAATGAATGTCAAGCTAATCTGGAAAAAAATATTACCATTGAAAACAGCCAATTAATTATAACTGCAAAAAAAGAAGATGCGTATGATAATAAAGGCATTCTGAGAAATTATACAGGTTGTGCGATACATACAAAAGATAAAGTTGAATATAAGTTTGGTCGTTTTGAAATGTATGCCAAGATTCCTTTTTCACAAGGCATGTGGTCGGCATTCTGGACTTTAGGTACAGAAGACTGGTGGCCATGGGGCGGGGAAATTAACATAATGGAAATCTACGGCGGTACCGATGAATGGAGAAATTATAATCTTAATGGTAAATATGGGTCACATATTCATTGGTGCCCTCCTGAGTCAAAGAAAAATACTGCTTATATAAATGATCATAAAGTTATTGATATATCTAGCAACGATATCCCGGGGCGTGAAAACGCAAAATATTTACCCAGAAAATTTGAAATTTATGATGAAAAATGGTCAGATGATTATCGTGTATATGGCATCGAATGGACTAATTCTAAAATAGTTTCTTATGTAGACAATCAGATAATGGGTGAAGTATCAATAACAAATCCTGAAATGCGTATGGCATTCTTTCAAAAACATCACATTATTCTTACATTAGCTACAGTAAATAATTTTGCGTATCCGGGAGCACCAGACAGTCATGAATCAACGGAATGGCCTCAAAAATTTATGGTAGACTGGGTAAAAGTTTGGCAGATAAAAAAAGAAGAATGAATTTGTTTCTTGTGATATAAGAGGTGAGATTATTGAAAATTGGTATCATTACTTTTCATAATGCGATAAATTATGGTGCAGTGTTTCAAGCACTTGCATTACAGAAAGTAATTAATAAATATGCAGAATGTGAAATTATAGATTACAGATGTTCTAGTATAGAAGATTATTATCGACCCTTTTATATTGATAAGTACAATAAAAAAGATAAGTACATTAAACTTTTTTGTTTAGCTGTTTTTAATTATAGTAAAAGAAAATATAAAATTAAAGTATTTAATAACTTTTTAAATAGATTTGTAAAAATGTCGAAAGACAAATATTATTCCCATGAAGATTTAAAAAAAGCAGAAAATGATTATGATTTATATATATCCGGGAGCGATCAAATTTGGAATTACATTTTAGCTGATTTTGACAAAGCATATTTTTTGGATTTTGTTACAGATAGCAGTAAGAAAAATTCGTATGCCGCAAGTTTCGGGTTTGAAGAAATTCCGCATTGGTTTAAAAATAAATATTATGATTTACTGCATGATTATAACAATATTTCGGTTAGGGAAAAGAGCGGTGTAAATATCGTAAAAGATTTATTAGATAGAGATGTTGATTTTCATATAGATCCTGTGTTTTTCTTATCAAAGAACGAATGGATGCAGTACGCAGATATACCGAACATAAAAGATAAATATATTTTATTATTTACAGTAAAAAAACCAGACAAAATGCTTGAATTTGCTAGAGTTCTCAGCAAAGAAAAGGGGTTAGAGCTTGTTTATATTAATGACAACCCATTTAAACAGCTTAAAGCTAAATATTTAAGAAAAGTTTCACCAAGCCAGTTTTTAGGTTTAATCTATAAAGCTGAATATGTAATAACTAATTCCTTTCATGGTATGGCTTATTCCGTAATTATGCAAAAAAAGTTTTTTGTTGAAATAAATTCAGAAGGTGAATTTAATCATAGAATATATAACATGTTAAATCTCTTAGGATTAGAACATTGTATAATCAAAGATACTAATGATATTAATTGTTCAGTAAAAACAGATTATCAAGAGGTATCGAGAGAAGTTGACAGAGAAAAGAATAAAGCAATCAATTATTTGAAAACTGTAATAGGTACACTGTGAACTTAAGTGATTTTGGATGGTGTTATTAAATGAAAAATAGTGAAGGACTAAAAATCAAGGATAATATTAGCCTTTTTATATGGGGTATTAAAACAGGCTGGGAATTAAGCAGAACAATGTTTTTTTTGTGGACTGTACTTTCTGTTACTTCAGCAGTAATACCTTTGATTACTATGAAATTAACTGCAATTATAATAGATAAGATAAGTGGTACAGCTTTTCTATCTAGTTTTAATAGTTTACTTATTTATTTAATGTTTTTTGGAATTGTATATATTGTAGAACAGCTTTATTGGTTATTTAGCTCAACAGTTAATAACTTTATGATGATTAAATATAGTCCTGTATTATATGAAAAATATTTTATGAAAGTCCAAAAACTAAATTTAAGAACAATGGAAAAAGCGGATTATCAGGAGAAATCGTCTAAGATAAACGAAACAATTGATATGATCACATATTTTGTAATGAGTTCAATAAATTTTCTTACTTTCTCCATTACTTTAATTGGTTTGATGTTTATGGCAGTTTCTGTTAGATGGTATTTTGGGTTAATATCACTTATTATTCTTTCAATAAGATTTTCATTAGTGCCACAGATTTTAAAGAATAGTTTAAATTATTGGGAGGAGATAAAAAAAATCAAAAGAAAATCTGGTTATTATTATTCTCTTTCTACCGATTATAACAAGGCCAAAGAAATAAGAATGCTGTCTATGAGTAAATTTATATTAGAAAGATGGTTTGAGTATGAAAAACATGTAAAACAAAAGAAAGATGAAATGGATGATAGACATAGATTTCTAGACGCAGTATGCAGCGTAATAGATAATTTATTTGTTCTGACAATTATGATTATATCAGCTTATTTGCTTAAAAACCATCAAATCACGATTGGAACAATGTCTTTACTAACATCAATTACATATAATTTGCTTGGAAAAATAAATTCTGCAAATGGAAGTTTAAAAGAGATTGTAAGACATATTGCAAATTTAAAAATCCATAAAGAATTAGATGATTTGTGTGACAATGAAGCAGAAAATCCAATAATTAGAAAGTCTGATGGACATAAAAATTATCAAAAGAAAATAAATAGATCAAATTACATATTTGAAACTAGTAAACTGGATTTTTCTTATAATATAGATGATAATTCTAAAAAAGTTATTGATAATTTAAATATTAAATTTGAAAAGGGAAAGATAATTGCACTCTGTGGTGATAATGGGTCTGGTAAAACTACTCTTATTAAAATTTTATTAGGATTATATCGACCAGATGATGGTTTACTCAAATATAAAGGTTATAAATATGAAGAACTTGATAGAAATGATTTAAATAGAGAAATAGGAATAACGATGCAAAATTACAGTGTATATCCTTATTCATTTAGAGACAATATTGCTTTTTCTCTTATAAATGAAATTAATAATGATGATTTGATTTGGGAAGCAGCAGATAATGGTGGTGTGTCGGATTTAATAAAAACCATAAGTAAAAAAGGACTTGATCAGAATTTAATTAAATGGGTAAATGATGATGCTGTAGAACCTTCATGGGGACAAAAACAAAAGTTGGCTGTAGCTCGTGCACATATGGGGAATAAGGAAGTTCTAATATTAGATGAACCAGCTTCTCAATTAGACCCAATTGCTGAATATAAACAATTTATGAAAGTAAAAACGGTTGCAAAAGATCGAACTGCAATTCTAATTTCTCATCGAATTGGATTTGCTCGTCTCGCAGATCAAATAATAGTTTTAAATAAAGGAAAAGTAATCGAACAGGGTACCCATAATGAATTAATCAATATGAGGGGTAAATATTATGAGATGTTTACATCTCAAGCACAATGGTATAAAAAAGTTGATATTGATAATTATTGTGGGGAGATGGCGTAATTGAGTGTTTATGAATTCACAAACGAACTTGGTAATAAAAGATTAGGTATTAAGGGAACTTTTAATATACTGAAAACAACAATAAAAGATTTTGACTTTTTAAAAGACAAAAAATCTTTAAATAAATTACTTTTAATATTAATGGTAAATATCATTATGCCAGTAACAGTTCCTATTTTAAATAAAAACATAACAAATACAGGGTTGAGCTTATATAAATCAGGTGATAATAAAACATTTACTATCTTATTTTCAATAATAATTAGTCTATTTTTGATTAACGTAATCAATTCTTTTATATATCCGATAAAAATTAAGATTATCAATAAATTACAATTAAATGTACATATGAATGTAAGAAGTAAAATCCTATTGAAGTGTTCTCAAATTAAGTTGAAATATATAAATGATGCAAAGGTTTATGATCGAATTGAATTTCTTAACGTATGGCTTCCTTATAATATTGGTGCCTTATTAATGAATTCATTTAATATTTTAACTATTATAGCAACAATAGTAAGCGTTGGAATTTTAGTTTTCTTAACAAATTGGTTAGTGGGAATAATTATTATAATAGGCTCAATACCACAGATGTTTTTTTTACAAAAATGCAATGATTTTCAATATAGATATGCTTCATGGGCAACTGTACCAAATAGACAACGTGGAAAAGCTTTTTCATTAGGCATTAGTAGTAATCCGGAAAGAATTGCATATGATTTTGTTCCAATTATTAAGGAAAGATTTATTGAAGCTAATAACCAAGTAAAAAATGAACAAAAAGAATTAACCAAAAAATCAACGTTATTTAGATTTATTTCGAGTTTTCCGGCAACTGTAAGTTATATTGTTGCTTTAGGACTTGTATTATACCAGATTTATTATAAAGGATTATCAGTAGGCACATTTTCGTTAATGATAACTGCCATCGGTACATTAATGGGCGCATTAACCAGTTTCTCGAACACCATTTTATCAATAACATATACAGCAAGATTCGTTGATGATTATAGCTATTTAAAAAACCTAGATGAAGAACTTGTATCTGAAAATACTGATATCCCTAAAAATGTGAGAATAGAATTCAGAGATGTACACTTTACATACCCTGGTTCAGATAGAGAGGTTATTAAAGGAATATCATTGAAAATAGAACCTGGAGAAAAAATAGCAATTGTCGGATTGAATGGAAGCGGTAAAAGTACATTTACATACCTTTTAACAGGATTATATAAAGTAACTAGTGGTGAAGTTTTAATCAATGGCAAAAATATAGAATATGATCCATGTACTTTAAGACGTGTTTTCTCATGTGTATTTCAGGATTTTGGCAGATATGATATGAGTATAGCAGATAATATACGCGTTGGTGATACTAACAGAGTAATAACAGATGAAGAAATCTTAGAAATATGCAATGAGACGGGAGTAAGTAATTTCTTAGGAAATTTTAAAAACGGAATACATACAATTCTAGGAGACATGGGTGATGAGGGGGCAAATTTATCTGGTGGTCAGTGGCAAAGAGTTATGATTGCACGAGCACTAATAAGAAAAGGAACGAGTGTGTTGATTTTTGATGAACCTACCGCAGCACTAGATCCAAAATCTGAAGCTCAGCTATATAAAGATTTCAACACGCTGACAGCGGATAAAACAACAATCACAATTTCGCATCGTTTAGGCATAACTGGAATAGTAAATAGAATACTTGTTTTTGAAGATGGAAAGATTGTTGAAGATGGTTGTCATGAAGATTTAATATCTAAGGATGGCTTATATTCTAGGATGTATTATTCACAAGCACAATGGTATAAATAAGAAGTGAAAAATAGGTGAGCTTATGAAAAAACATTTGCCGGTAAATCTGGATTTGCCAGTAAGATCCTATCCGAATTATGTATATATATTTGGTATTTTAGAAGGTGATTATGAACCTTGGTTATATAGTAATTTTCTTCAGCTTGTACATACCGAAACAGGATGGTTTGATTTTTTAGTTCCACAATTTCTTCATGAAGAAGATTTATTAATCCGCCACTATTCATATTTACCAGCTAATAAAACAGTAGACAATAAACAATCAATAATTAACATGATAATAGAAATGATTAATAATGATTTTTATGTTACAGGAATATTTAATGATTATTATGTATCTTTCAGACCACATTATAAACAATGGGATTTCGACCATTTCTTTATGATTAACGGCTATGACAATGAAAACAGATTGTTCAATGTTGTAAGTTATACTAAAGAAATTGTACTAAAAGAAGAAAAAATTAGTTTTGATGATTTTATTATCGCTTGTAATAATTTAATAAGCCCTACGTTAGAACTGATTTTTTATAAACAAAATAAAACCTTTAAATTAGAATTTAATATTAATAAAACAAAAAAATATATAGAAGATTTCTTAAATTCTATTAATACGACAAGATTAAAACAGGCTGGATTATACGGAATAGAAGCATTAAATAGTTATAGAAAATTTGGAATTGATAAAAGATTCTTTTCCTTAACTCGAATATATGTAATATATGAACATGCAAAATTAGTAGTTAACTTGACTGAGTATTTAATAAATAATAAATATATAGATGATGATGAAAAAATTCTAATTGAAAATATAAAAAGAATAGAAAAGATGGGTGAGTTATTAAAATTCATAAGAATAAAAATGGATTTCGTTAAATCAAATTTAATATTTTCAAAAATTATAGATGTTTTGAATACCTTAATATCGCTAGAAGAAGGTCATCTAAAATTATTATTAGAAAAGTTAAAAGGATAAAGTATGAAAAAGATATTATTTATAAATCAAAATCCTCCAATAAAATCAATATCAAAAGTTGCTTATGCATTAAGCATTTTACTAGAATATCCAAGCGATTACTTGTATCTGATAAATAATTTTATAGATTTAAAATGTGATATAAATGGTAATAATATTGAATTTGTTGATAAAGCAATAAATTTTAGTAATCATAATTTGTTCACTACGTATAGTATAAAAATCCCAACACAATCAATAGTTAATATAGGAAATGATATTCTTAATTTAATATTAAATTTGATTAATGATGGCTATTATGTACATGGAATTGCAAATTTAATTGATTATTATGATAGATCTTATTTAATTTATGGGTATGATGATGATAAAAAAATTTTACATACTATAAACCATGTAAAAGAAGGTTTTTATGGCAAATCAATTCTAACTTATGATAATTATTTAAATAGTTTAAAACTGAATGATAAAAATAGTTATATAGGATTTATTAGAAAATTGAACAATAATACACATAATGTTTCAATTTTAGATATAAAAGGTCAAATACAAAATTATGCGTACATACATAATGATTCGAGCATTTTGCAAGGAAAAAATGTCTTTAAAAAACAAATTGAGTTATTAAGTAATACAAAGAAATACGAAAAAATCGAAATGAAACCATTTAACATTTTAGTAGAACACAAAAGATTGATGGCAGACAGAATCAAATATTTAATATATACAAAGGGATTAGATCAGAAATACCTTCAAAAATATCAAAATATTATAAAAAAAGCAGTTTATATAAACAACAGTTGCAAGATGTATAATAATAGTTTGAATAATAAACAAATACCGTTAATTCAAAATAATATACAATTACTTTTAAAAGAAGAATTTTTAATATTAGATGAAATAATTGAAAGCTATAATTCCAAAAAAATTTAATATGTAGGTGTGAAATATGAATTTAGATGAGCTTCTATTTAGACAAAATTATAATAATAAAATAGGCAATAAACCATGGTAAAGGAAGTATTACATATTATGAATGGTATAAAAAATCAAAATTCTTTATCAGGTGTTGTAAAAATGGAACTTTATAGTCTTATAAAAATCTCTGTAAAAAAGTTAGTGAAGAAACGAAATAAAAAATATTCTGACATTGGAAAAAAAATTTTAATTGAAGATTAAGGGAAGGATATTTAGTCAAGGCAGAAAACATTTTACCAATTATTAAAAAATAGAAGGGTAACGGTAATGAGTTTCTAGAAAAATCTGAATAAATAGGGAAAGGTTATATATTCGTTAAATAAAGTGCAGTAGATAACTTTACAAATATATTGGATGGTGGTTTATAGATAGAAGAGAAAATTGTTGTTTAAAGGCCAGGATTACTTGATAGATTTATATATAAATTTGATTTAAAAATCCAATGAGGAAGAAGTTGAAAATTAGTTTAATTTTGAATTGGATAAATAAATGCTGAAATCTCCATAGGGAAAATTTAATTTTAATATTTTAAAAAATTAAAATAAAAGGATTTGATTTAATTGAAAAAAAAATTTTTTTGGTTTGATGCAAGAAATTTAAAAAAAGAAACTATAATTATGACGTTGATTAATAATTTTCGTTTTGAAAATATTTTGATAAATTATAGCATGATAAAAAAAATTAAAAAACAGCACAAGACAAATCTCTTAATTGAAATAAATAATATTGATGAGTTATCAGATCTTTCTCTTGATATTGTTGTTTATTCGACTGATAAAAATATAATAGATACCGCCTACCAAAAAGGATATAAGACTGCGTGGGTAGTAACAATAAGCAATCATGATAATATGGATCAAGCATGGATTAATTGTAATAATGTTGATAATCTTGTTTTAAACTTAAAAGATGAAACGAACATTCCTGTGGAACTATTAATCGCAAAATTACAAAATACCAATACAAATATAGTAAAACTCGTAAATAATGTTAACGATGCTGAAATCGCATTTGGCGTTATGGAAGTTGGTTGCGATGGGGTATTAATACAAACCGAAGAAATAAATGAAATATCAAATTTTGATAAATTAATTGAAAGAAAAGATAAAACTAAACTTTCACTTGTAAAAGTAAAAGTATCAGATGTTCAACATATAGGAATGGGGCATCGGGTATGTGTGGATACAACTTCAATTATGGAAAAGACTGAAGGTATGATTATTGGTTCAAAATCTAATGGTGGATTGTTAGTAAGCTCCGAAACTCATTTCTTGCCATATATGGAGTTGCGTCCTTTCAGAGTAAATGCTGGTGCGATTTGCTCTTATGTTCTGGCACCACAAAATATGACGGCATATTTGAGTGAAATAAAAGTCGGAAGTCGTTTATTATGTGTTGACATTAATGGTAATGCAAGAGAAGTAAGTGTTGGCAGAACAAAAATTGAGATTAGACCTTTATTAAAAATTGAAGCAATTTATGATAACATAACAATAAATACGATAGTTCAAGATGATTGGCATATAAGAATTTTTGGGGCTGACGGTAAAGCAAACAATGCTTCAAATATTAAAATAGGTGATGAATTGTTAGCTTACATTGATAAACAAGGTAGACATGTAGGGATTCAGATAAATGAAAATATAAACGAAAATTAGTATATTTTTGAAAGGAATCCAATATGAATGGTAGATTATTAAGATTGGCAAAAATTTGCCCGCCATTAAAAAAAATATGTATAGTTGCTATGGATCATGGCATAACAAATGGACCGATATTGGGCATTGAAGATTATGTAAATGCTATTCGTTTAATTAATCAGGCCAAGCCAAATGCGATTATTTTGCACAAAGGTTTACTAATGAAAATTTCAAATTTTCCAGAATTAGCATCCGGGAATTATATAATGCATTTATCTGCATCAACTCTACTTAATAAAAATTCTCATTTAAAGGTTTTAGTAGCTTCAGTAGAAGAAGCAATAAAACTCGGCGCTCTAGGGGTATCGATTCATATTAATTTTGGTGTAGAATCAGATTGTGCCATGTTAGAGGATCTTGGATTAGTTTCTAGAGCATGTTCTGAATGGGGAATACCTTTATTAGCTATGGTTTACAATCATATATCAAATGATGAGATAGATCACATAATACATTCAGCTCGTATAGCAGAAGAACTTGGAGCAGATATAATTAAAATACCTCACCCTGGAACCCAAGAAAAGGTTAAGCAGATTATTGATAAGATACATATACCAGTTATAATTGCTGGGGGCGAAACGCAAAATGACTTTAATATATTTCTGAAAATGGTTAAAGAATCAATTGAAGTTGGAGCTAAAGGAATTGCTGTGGGAAGAAATATATTTCAAAATCCAGATCCAACTTTAGCTACTTCCCAAATTATTCGAGTGTTAAATGATGATTAAAATAAAACAAAATTTATAATAAGAAGGTGAAAATTTGACTGCAAAAATTATAAATGATTTTTCAACCATTCAAGGAAATAATTGCATAATGTCATGTGTTAAAAATATATTAAATTTTTACACTAAAAGATTTATAGATGAATCTGATATTTTTTTAATCGGAAATGGATTTAAAATTGAATATACTACTACGAATACCAATATATTACTTACTTCGAGGGTTTTTAAAGTCGCAATGATGTTTTTAAATAATGTTGGACTAAATTACGAAATTAAAAGATTTGAAAAATCTAAAGATGCCATAAGCGCTATCAAAAAAAATATTGATGATAACATACCCGTGATCGTTCAATTAGTAGCTAAAGATTTAGATTATGTAAATGTATTTGGTGGCGGCGAAAATGTTTTTCATTATTTTAATGTGATTGGTTATGAAAACCATGAGGGGACTTTTTTGATTAGTGATTCTTATGTTCCTACTATTCCGCCGTCACTTTTTAATAATTTTTATGATATAAAAAAAGTGGAAAAAAGTATGGCGGGAGCAGGAAATTTAATTGTCATTATTCGTCCTAATGAAAATGATCTTGTTAGATTTAACAACGTATATAACAAATATTTTATTTCTAATTCGGTTAAAAAATGTTTACATGAATATTTAACTATTGAATACGATGATTCGGGAACATTTTATAATCTTTTTGCTTTAAAAAAATTATCAGAAGATATAGTTAGTTTCCGAGAAATTTACAAAGACGATTTTACAAAAAAAATGATCATGTTAAATATTATGATCAAACGTTATGGGTTAATCCATAGTAGACAATATTTACTTGACTATTTAAAAAAAGAAAAATTTAATTATAATTCTCTGATTCAATCATTGAATGAAATAATAAATAAATGGAATCATATTTGCTCTATAATGATAAGAGCGTCTGTTACACAACGAAAAGATAGTTTAAAATTGTTATCAAAACAAATTTATGAATTAAGCATTTATGAGGAAACGATACTAAAAGAAATTTATGATAATTTATAGTTTTGTAATTAATTATAATTATTAATATAAAAGAAAAGATTCATGTTTGATGAAATCATTGTTAAAACACGCTCAACCTTTCCAACAGTATTCAAACTTCTCTTCTTTAGAAGGTTAATTAATTATTATAGACCTTTCTAAAAAATCAGGGAATTTATCGAATAACTGACAAAGACGCTTTGCTATAAAAATATGAGCAATGCGGAGAAGAGATTTTATTTTATAAACTCACTAAAGTGACACCAATATCATCCATAAACGCCCCCTGCATCATCTTGAAAGCAGGAGATATAATCATTGATGTTTCATAACCAGTTTAATCAATACCTTCACCGAATATGCGGACAGTAAAACAGAAGGAGGAGTCTTCAGACATGCGTGAATTAACCCACAATAATTTAACTATCCTCACCGATTTTTATGAGCTAACAATGATAAACGGTTATTTTTCTAGTGAATATCACGATAAAACAGCATATTTTGACATGTTTTTCAGACGTGTTCCCGACGGCGGAGGATTCGCGATATGCGCTGGTCTGGAGCAGTTCATTGAATATATTGAGAATATACATTTCACACAATCTGATATTGACTTCTTAAGAAACAAGAAAATCTTTTCAGAAGATTTTTTGCAATACCTTAAAGATTTTAAATTCAATTGTGATGTATGGGCAATTCCTGAGGGAACTCCAATTTTTCCAAACCAGCCGCTTATTACAGTACACGGTCCCGCAATGCAAGCGCAGTTTATTGAGACTATGACTCTTTTGGCGATAAACCATCAATCCCTTATCGCAACCAAGGCTAACCGTATCGTCAGTGCGGCCCAAGGACGGACAGTAATGGAATTCGGTTCACGCCGAGCCCATGGTTATGACGGAGCCATATACGGTGCAAGAGCCGCATACATTGGAGGCATTGATGGGACTTCTTGCGTAATTGCTGACAGGGATTTCGGAATTCCAACTTTAGGTACTATGGCACATAGCTGGGTTCAAATGTTTGACGACGAAATATCCGCTTTTAGAGCCTATGCCTGCAAATATCCCGACGACTGCACGTTACTAGTTGACACGTTTAACACTCTAAAATCCGGTATACCGAATGCGATAAAAGTTTTCAACGAAGAAATTATTCCACGGGGTTTTCGTCCAAAGGCGATCCGTATTGACAGCGGTGATATCACATTTCTTTCAAAAAAAGCCCGCAAGATTCTTGATGACGCAGGATTTATTGATTGTAAAATTATGGCTTCCAATTCCCTTGATGAATATATTATCCGAGACATGATTATCCAGGGCGCATTAGTTGATTCGTTCGGTGTTGGTGAGCGTTTGATCACCGCCGCGTCAGACCCTGTTTTTAGCGGCGTGTACAAGCTTGTAGCGGTTGACAGTGATGACGGTATCATTCCTAAAATAAAGCTGAGCGAAAATATTACTAAATTGACCATTCCTGGTTATAAATGTCCATGGCGTCTGTTTGACAGGGAAAGCGGTAAAGCCATCGCCGATGTAATAACACTTAATGACGAAACCATTGATGATACGCAGCCATATGAAATTTTTGACCCGGATCACATATGGAAAAGAAAAGCCATCACGAACTTCATTGCAAAGCCGCTTCAGGTTCAAATTTTTAAAAACGGCAACTCTTGCTATAAAAGTCCTTCTGTTGAAGAAATCAGAAACAGAACAAAAGAAGGCGTCGATTCACTATGGGACGAGGTCACTCGGTTTGAAAATCCGCATAAATATTGTGTATACCTTTCACAAAATCTCTGGGACCAGCGTCAAGCACTCTTGGCCGTCAGTATCTAAAATTTGATTGAAAAGCATTCCAGTAAAGCATGAAAAGGGGTTAAAGAAGAAAACCCCTGATATGTAGAAGTGTGTTATCTGACAAAAATCGTAAAGACAAAGAAATTTCAACAATGATAACGAGTAAAGCGTGACAGAGTGAATTTCATGATAAGATTCAGTACCGCATTAAATTTCACAAATATTTAAAATTCAGGTCAGTCTACGGTTATCTTTTGTAAAAAAATTCAATTAAATTTAAACCAAGAGAAAACATGCATGCATAGCAATATTTTAAAACAAAGAGATAGGAGTAAGTTTTATGAAAAATATGATTAGAAAAATAATCGCTGAGACCGAGGATCTAAGTTTTGATGCATATTCAATTGGTGAAGATATTGATATTAGTGAACTGGGTTTGGATTCTATTCAAATAATAGAAATAATTGTTAAATTAGAAAAAGAATTTAATTTAAATATATCTATTGATATTACTTTAGAGGACGGGTTTACAATAAGGCGAATTTCTGAAGAAATTTCAAGTAAAATGAAAAATGGGTGATAAAGTGTCTAATATTAAATTGTTAAACGATAGAGAAATTTTACAATGTAATAATTTTATAGAAACAAACAAAAAAATAATTGATACTTTAACATTCGCAAGAGAAAATATAAATTTTTATAAAAATTATTTTTCAAATAACACGAGCGTTAAAAATGAAAAATTAACTCTTGCAGATTTTCCTATAATGGATAAAGAAAAATTTAAGTTTAATTATAATAAATTAATTTTTGATAATTTACATTATAATACATTTGAAGTTTCTACAACAGGTAGTACAGGAATACCAGCAAAAACTGTATGGAGCAATAAAGAATATAATATTGCTACAATAGATGTATGGAATGTAAGGAAACAATTTGGAGCAAATGTAACCGATTCTATAATTTATTTTTTAGGACTACCGCAAGCTGAAAATGGTGAACAATTTAAGATTATAAAAAAGGGCAATAACTTTGAGTTAACTAGAATATTTACATATGAAGCTGTGGAAACATATATTGACTTAATAAATTCGCTTAAAGGCGTAATTTTGTATGGCTCGCCATCAACAATTTATCATTTTTCAAATAGCCTAAATGAATTCGGGTTTAATCCACCACAACAAATAAATTGTATTGAATTGAATGGTGAAATGTTAACTGAAATTGAATATGAAACAATTAAAAATACATTTAAATTACCAATACTTAATAATTATGGTTGCAGAGAGATGTGGCCTATTGCTTTAACTTGTCCACATGGAACTATGCATGTTAGAAATAATCTTGTTTGGGTTGAATCGACTGTAAACAAAGATTTATTAATAACTTCATTAATAAAAAGAGCTCAACCATTAATTAATTATATGGTAGGTGATTTGGGAGAAATTTCATATGGCGAATGCACTTGTGGTTTGACATCACAAATAATTACAAAATTAGTCGGAAGAAAAAACGACTATATATTTATTAATAGCAAAAGAAAAGAACATTGGGCTGTGATAACGAAACCATTAACAAACTATATAATAGAAAATAATGATGTTATAAATGAATTTTTTATTCATCAAAAAACAGATTATTCAGTAGATGTTTATTTAATTCCAGGTAAAAAATTTACCGAATTTGTGATTCATGATGTAAAGAATTTATTTTTAGAGAGATATCCTAATTTAATAATCAACATATGTTTAACCGATTCTATAAAACAAAATCAACGAGGCAAACGTATATACTTACAATGCGATATAAATGACAAAATGAGGTGTACATAATGAAAATTGCCATAGCACAATTTGTAATATGCAATGACATTGATAGTAATTTTGAAAAAATGAAATATTGTATAGAAAATGCGCATAAGGAAAAAGCTGATTTGATTGCATTTCCTGAGTGTTGTTTAACAGGTTATTTGGGGATTTCACTTAAAAGCTTGGAAACCTTAGATAACCGAAAGATTTTTACTTGTATTCAATCCATTTCAAAGATGGCAAAGGAAAATAAAATAATGATTGTCACTGGTCAATACATCAAACGTTGTGGAGATTGGTATAATAATTTACTTTTTTTTAACAAAGAAGGGATTTGTGCAGGTAGTTACGATAAAACTCATCTTATAGATGATGATTGTTTTCATGTTAAACCCGGTAAGTCACCATCAATTTTTGATGTTAATGGCGTTAAATATCTATTAGGTATTTGTCATGATATTAGGTACCCAGAACATGCTATGTGGGGAGGTGTAAATGGTTCTCAAATATATATTAATTCTTTTAATGGAATTCGAAATTCAATTGATTGTTCAAGTGTTCAGCATGTATATGATTCAATGCTAATAACTCGCGCAATAGAGAATGGAATGTATATTATTGCACCAAATGTTGCTAATAATGAGCAGATGGTGAGATCACAAATTCGCAATCCTCAAGGACAAGCAATAGTATATGCTGAAAACAAAGATGAATGTATAATAATTTGTGAGATAGATACTTCACTTGCAGGAAAAGGGTGGGTAAAAAGAAGACGTTCTGATTTATATAAATTTGAAACAAATATTATAAATCAATCATATTTCGAAAATTCATATTGGCAAAAAGAATATTATATGATAGAACATAGTGAAAAATTATTGAATAAAGATACTGTAAAACTATTTAACAAATAGAAATTAAGGAGTGTAAGTAATGCAAAAAAAAATGATTAATACAATAATTAAAAAAATACATTATCCCAAAAGACTTTTAAAAGGGTTAGACGATATTGATATTGATAATTTAAGAGATTATTTGGTTGGCAACAAAATATTCGCTGTTGGAATTAGAATGACAAATGTATGTAACTATAACTGTGTTTATTGTGGAACATCTGAAAAAAGAGGTACTAATTCCAAGTTTACATTGACAACAGATGAATACATAAATATTATTGAAGAAGCAAATAAAATTGGAGTTTCAACAATAATATTAGGTGGTAATGGTGAACCTACTTTTCAGAAGGATATTGTTAAAATTATCAAGCAAATTTCAAAGTATAACATGATTCCAGTTGTTTTTACAAATGCGTATATTTTCGGGGATGATAATCTATGTAATAAAATTCATGGTATATCAGGTGAAGAGTTATTAAATGTTTTTGATGATGCTGGTGCTTCTCTAATTATTAGCTGCGAAACAATTGATGCTAAAAAGTACAATCAAATTGTAGGACTGGATTCTTTCGATGTTTTTATGGTTGCAATTGATCGTATTAAAAAAACAAAATTAGTTGAACCTAAATTTTATAATTCTATCCCATTATGTCGAATTGCATTTTCAACTGTTGTAATGCCGATTAATTATAATGATTGCAAAACAATGAAAGAATTTGCACATTCTTTAAATGGACTTATTATTTTTAAATTACCAAGTTTACATGGATCAGCAGCAACTAATTCATTGCAAATGTTTAATGTGGATGAAGGTAATAATATAAAAGAACAATTGTATGATTTATCAGATAAACAAGCTACTTTGCAAATATTGAATTTGGCTTGTGTTGCTTGGGCTTTAGGTATATCAATAAACAATGAAGGTTTTTATATGTCATGCATGACTGATGAGAGCAATCCATATGGCAGGGACATAAATATTCGTAATACAAAAATAGAAAAATTATTAGGTAAACGAAAAGAATTAATTTCATTGTGCAAAACGATATGTCCTATAAAAGACAAGTACTATGTTTAACATTTTATTAACATACGTGAAATTATTGAAAAGAGTATTTTGATTATGGAAGATATTAATAATATGATATATTCTTGGAATTTAAAACATAAAGAAAGCTTTGATTTTCGAGGTATTATTGATGAAAGTATCAGAGATGGCCTTCAGGATACTAGATTAAACTTTGTTACATTTAATAACAAGTGTGTGTTAATGGATCATATGGCTCGCACAGGCATTAATGAAGTTATTGTTGGAATGATTGGAATTGATCAGAATTCTGATATTGAATTAATGAAACTAATCGACTACGCAATAAAAGTTGGTTTATTCCCTTGGGTTTTATGCAGACTTAATGAAAAAGACTTGAAAAGATTAAATACAAAATACTATAAAAAAGTAGGCATAAATATATTTGCATCATTTAGTAATATAAGGATGTTTGCAGAAAATTGGAATTTTAATCAACTACTCGAAAATATAATATGTTTTGCTGATAAATATAAAAAATTATTTCCTGCAATTCGAATTGCTATAGAAGATGCAACTAGAACATCTCCTGATATTATTAAAACTCTTATAAAAACTTTTGTTGAATTAAGAATAGACCGCATAGTATTTGCCGACACCGCTGGAATAGCAACACCCTACGGAGTTAATAGATTATTTGATGTCGTTCAAAGTTTATATCCCAATTATTCGACTCTATATACTTCTTTTGAATGGCATGGACATAATGATTGCGGAATGGCTTTAGCAAATAGTTTAGTAAGTATTGATAGAGGTGCCCGCTATGTGCATGGGACAATTTTAGGAGTTGGCGAACGTACTGGAAATGCAGCAATTGAATTATTATTATGCAATTTATTTGATTATATAAAATGTAAAGTTAATTGGGAACAGTTAAAAAAATATTTTGAAGATGCAAGTGCCATTTTTAATATTGAAATACCCAGTAATTACCCTTTCTGGGGAAATAGAAGTTTAAAAAGTGCTACTGGAACGCATTGTGCAGCAATGATTAAATTGGCGGAAAAAGGATATGAAAATACTGCTTCTAAACTGTTTTCGCCTCAAAATCCTTTTTCATTTGATTTGATTGATATTATATTATTATCAAAATTAAGTGGAAAAAAAACAGTAAAATATTTAATGAGCAAGTTGAATTATCAATATGATGAAAAATCTATTGATGAAATAATAAATCATATTAAAAGATACAATCTTGTTCTAAGTATTAATGATTTAGAAAACTTAATAAAAAGCAACGGGTATTGTAAATAAGGTGGTTTAATAAAAATGGATTATTTTAAAAATGTTCTATTATCTACTAATAACACTCCTATTATGGCATTAACTGATAATGCTAATACAATAAACTTATCAATTGGTGAACCTCATTTTGATATACATCCTGAAATTATTGATGCTATTCAAAAAAGTTTATCTGACAAAGATACACATTATTCATCGCCGCAAGGTCTTCTTCAGTTAAGAGAAAAATATTTAGAAAAAAATTTTAAATTTTTTGATTCATCATTTAGCTCAGATAATGTAATTATTGGAGCTGGAGTTTCTAATCTTTTAACCTTATTAATTATTAGCACCTTAAAACCAGGTGATAGTGTTTTACTTGTTGAACCATATTATTTTTCTTATATATATCTTTTAAAACAATTTAATATTTCTATAATTACTATACCAGAAAATTTTTGTGAAAATGATTTGCATAATATAAAAAATAAAATAAAAATGATACTTTTTTCAAATCCATCAAATCCTTCTGGTTATTGTTTTTCCAATTTACAATTAAAACTACTAGCAAATTTTGCAGAAAAAAAAGGTTCATTAATTGTTTCTGATGAAATATATAGCAAATATGTTTATACCAATAACTTTATTTCAATAGGTTCTATATATCATAATTCTTGTATATTAAATGGTTTTTCTAAATCACATAGTATGACAGGATTGCGGTTAGGGGTTGCTGTTGGTCCTAATTGCTTAATAAAGAAGATGGTGGAAATTCAAACACATTCATTAATCTGTGTTCCGACTTGTATTCAAAAGGGTGGAATTATGGCTTTAAATATAAATATACAAGAAAGAGTTGAAACATATCGTAAAAACAGAGATAGAATATATGAATATATTTCAAAACATTTTATATGTTCTAAACCTCAAGGTGGATTTTATATTTTTTTTGATTCAAAAAAAATAGATTATGAATTTGTTGATCAAGTCAAAAAAGAATGCAATATAATTATGACTCCTGGTAATCTTTTTACTCAAAACAAAAATTTTATTCGTATAGCTTATTGTGTTTCTGAAAATATTTTAGAAAAAGCCATTAATATATTTAATAAATCGTCAATATTTGAAATTGAAATAGGTAAAAAAAATGATTATTAATAATCTAGTACCTTCATCATTTATAAATAATTTAGGATATTACTTAAATTGTTATGATCGTCAAATAGCTTGTGTTATGAATAGTGTAATATTAAATTCAATGTTCTATTTAATTCTATTTAAAGATCTTGAAGTTAATTTCAATGGCGATAATGTTTACGAATTAATAAAGTTAAAGACAGGACTTGAAATTAAAAAAAACATTCTTTCATTTAACAATATTGAAGAATTTAACAATACAAATTCTTTATTACTAAAAAATCAAAAAAATGTTTTTTTAAAATCTGATTTATTTTATGATAAAAGATATTATAATTGTAATTATACTCATTTTTATAATAAAATTCATCACTCTCATTATATAATTTTAAATGGATATAATAAAGCTAATAATTTATATTATATAATTGATGAAGACCCTTGTTATATTAACAAATCAAAAAGAACTGATAAATGGCCATATGTTAAACTAAATATTTTAGATCATGAATTATTTAACATAAGCACATGCAAATCAAAAATTGATAATAAGTTTTCAAGTAACTATACAGAAGTTATTAATAAAAATATTATTAATACAATAGAGCTTAAAAATATTTTAGAACTTTATAATTCATATATTGTATTAAAAAATAATTTAGATATTTTAGAAAACAATTTATTTAACTCACTAGACAATTATTTGAAAGGGAATGATTTTTGTTTTTCATACGGAAAATACCCAAAAGCATTACATAATATCAGACTTCGAAATGATCAAGTAAATATTATATATAGATTTTATAAGCGATTATACTTTGATAAACCTGATGTTTTAAATAAGCTAGACCAAGAAATTATAATTTTATTGAAACTGTATAAAAAAATAAATATGTCATTAGTGAAATTTGCTTTAGATAAAGATGCTATAATTGGAAAGGATGTTTATAAAGAATTGAAAGATATAATGTACTTAGAAAAAGGTCTTTTATACTTTCAAATAAAAATGCTAGATGAAAATAATAAATACAATATTCATTTGTATTAACAATAAAAATATAAAATTTAAGGAGAAAGAAAATGAACATATCGCAAAAAGTTATTAATCAAATTCAAAAGGTTTTAGAAAAAAATCAAATGAAAGGAACTATAGAGGAAGAAACTAAATTATTTCAAGCTTTTACTATTGATTCATTAATTGCCATTGAAATCCTCGTATCCATGGAAGAAATCTTTAACATTGTAATAGAAGATGATGACCTTTCATTGGAATTATTAGAAACCCCCAAAACATTAATTAATTACATAGACAACAAATTGAATTGAAGTAAAGAGGGGAGGGGCTTCTATGGTAAGTTTAGAAGAGTGTTTAAAAGGTATTAATACTGATATGCGTTCATCAAAAAGTGATGTTTGGAAAAACCAAATAAATACTAATAAACCTCTAAAAAGTTTTGGTATTTTAGAGCAATATGGGTATAAATTATCTAATATTTTAGGTATTAATATAAATATTACCAATAGAGCTGTTGTAATATTTGCAGGTGATCATGGTATTTCTGATATGAATTTATCAGTATATAATAAATCGCAAACAAAAAAAGTGCTACATTTATTATCTGAAGGTATGACTCCGTTAAATAAAATAATTAACCAGAATCATTTAGACTTGTATTGTGTTGATATTGGGGTCGATGGTCCAATTAATGTGAATAATATATTAAATTATAAAATATCCAATGGAACTAATAATATTTATCAGCAAAAAGCTATGAGTGAAAAAAAGGCAAGACAGGCTATTGAAGTAGGTATAGAAATAGCGAGCATTTGTGCTAAAAAAAATATTCAAATTGTTGCATTAGGAGAAATAGGAGTTGGGAATACTATATCTTCTTCAGTGATAACCGCCATTTTATGTGACCTTACGGCTGAACAAGTGACTGGAAGAGGAACAGGCATTGTTGGTGATAAATTAATCCATAAAAATAAAATTATAGGAGAAATAATGAATAGATGTAGTAAAAATCCAATTTCATTATTAGCTGAAGCTGGTGGATTTGAAATTTGCGGAGTTGTTGGATTTGTTTTAGGGTGTTCATTTTATAAGATACCATTAATTATAGATGGATATATTACTGGAGCTGCAACATTAGTTGCATCAAAATTACATGCAGGCATTAAAAATTATATTTTTGCTTCACATCAATCTTCTGAACCTGGTCATAAATTTATTTTACAAGGACTTGAACTGGAACCAATGCTTAAGTTGGAAATGCGATATGGACTTGCTACCGGAGCTGCATTAACATTGCCGTTATTTGAAAGTGCATATAATTTAACAAATGTATAAAGAAAACCATGAAAAATATCATTTTTGATTTAGATGGAACATTATTCAATACTTTTTATTTGCATACCTCTTGTTTAAAAGAAGTATATATGCAAATTTATAATACAGATATTACTGATTTAAAAATTTTAAAAAACAATAAAAGCACGATATGGCTACAAATTCAATCTATTTTTGGAAAAGAAACGAAAATGGCAATGAATCTTTATATTTTAAAATTCTGTAATAAAGTGCAAAATGGTGAATTACATGATTTTATTAATGTTAGTTATTATTTGAATAAATTAATAACTGAGCATAAAGTTAATTTGCACTTATTTACGGGTAGAGACACCATTACCACTTCTTCTATATTAAATTATTTTCATATACAATCATTGTTTAATACTATATTTTGTTGCGATGAGGAAAAATTATGCTCTAAAAACATTTCAAATATATTTAATAATATGGAACAAATTATTTATATAACGGATAGCATTAAAGAAATACAAGAATTAGAAGCTTATAATATACAAACATTTTTAGCAAAATGGTTTTTGCATTATTCTGTAAATTATAATAATAGTATTTCTAATATCGAGAATTTTTTGGAGGTAATAGAATGAAAAATAAATTATATGAAGCTTCCGAAAATCTATATTTTAATGATGGAATTATAGATTATTCTAACATTCCTTATTCATTTAAAAATACATTTCCTAATATTTTTAAACAAGCAGGATTAAATAACAATGATTCAATAATGTTATATTTTAATGATAATAAATTATTAATGTCATTAATTATAATTTTTAATTCATTTAAATTAATGATTTATTTAGCTAATAAATCAGTTTTATATAAACAAATAAATAATAAAATTAATAAAATAAAATTTGTTATATCAGATATATATTTTCCGAATTTTAATGAACGTATTGAAAAAATTAATATTTTAGGTAAAGATATCTATATTTATTATATGCATAATGATTTAAATATTTTCAAAACACTAAAAGAAACTATTTTTATATTTTATTCAAGCGGTACAAAAGGTAATGAAAGCAAAATTGCTCGTTCAAAAACTATTTTACTTAAAGAAGCAACTGCAATTGTAAAAACGCTTAACTGGTCATCAGATGATGTTATATTATGTAACGCACCTACTTTTCATTCTTTTGGACAAGCATTTGGTTGCTTTGCTGCACTACTTGCGCAATCAAGAGTGAAATATTTATCTTCATTTACATTACCATCACATTTAATTAATGAATTAGATAAAAATAAGTATAGTATATTAATTACCACACCATTATATTATAACCAAATATATGAAAAACTGTTATATAAAGATGGATTAAAATATATGTTGTCTGGTGGAGGAAAACTTAGCGATAAAGTGATTAAAAGTGGAATAAAAATAAATAATGTTTATGGAAGCACAGAAACCGGTGCAGTTTCTATACAAAAATATATTTTAGGTGGTAATTGTGGAAGTGTTGGTACACCATTAAAAGGCGTTCAAATTAAATTGGGCAATGTTTCATATGTAAAAAACAATTTTAAAATATGTGAATTAATAGTAAATAGCAACTTCATATATACTGGAAGAATCGAAAATAATAGAATTATATTTAATAAAACAAAAAAATTTAAACTAGGAGATATCGGATATTATGATCAATATGGGAACTTACAAATCTTTGGACGAAAAGATGATATTGTAAATATATACGGTGAAAAAATCTCCTTGAATGAAATTGAAATAATTATGTTAAAATGCTCTTTAATTGATTGTATAAAAATACAAAAGAAGGAGGATCCATATGGTAATGATTATTTAATAGCATATATAACCACAAATGAAAAATGTGAGGTTGAAGATATATTAATATTTTGTAGAGCACATTTAGATTATTATAAAATTCCAAAAAAAATCATTATTTTAGAAGATTTAAAGCGTACAGAAACTGGTAAAATTATTTATGAACAAAATTAATAAAAAATTGGAGAGAAAATGAAAAGTATATTTTTATAAAAAAAATATGGAAAGAAGCTAAAACATATAAATGGGGATTTTTTTAAGTTATTTTATTTTACTTAGTGAATTAGGTTTTACATTAGCTGCGCCTTTTTTTCTAAGTAAAGTTATAGATGCATCTGTATATAAATCAAATATGACATTGTTTATTAAAGCTTCAATTTTTTATGCTCTAATATTTTTTTCACAACAAATATGCAGTTATTTACAATTACATTTTTGGCAAAAAGTTAATAATAAATTTGTTAAAATTCTCTTATTAAAATCTACTATACTTGCAAATATTGATACTGGTGATTTGATACATACATAAATAGAGATACCATGGAATTTCATTTTATTATTCAACGATATGCAATGCGAATAATAAACGCCGGGATAGGAACATTAGTATCTCTAGTAATGATAATTTGATTAGAATTTAAAGGAAAGTGTTTATGAATATAAAAAAATATGAAGTATATAAAATGATGGCAAACATTTTAAATGTTGAAATAAATCAAATTAGCAAAATAAATTATGATGATGATTTTGCTAATTATGGAATGACTTCAATATTAGCAATTAAACTTGTTGTAATGCTTGAAGAAAAATATAATTTTGAATTCCATGACAGCGATTTACTATTTGATAAATTCAATACATTTAATAAATTATTTGCTCTATTAGAAAGTTATTAAGGTGCACTATGAAATATCAAAATAAAGTTAATAATATAAATAGATATAATATTGCTGTAATATCTAATATTTCATTTGATCTATATATTACCGAATTAATAGAGATGCGCTTTAAACAAAATGACATTCATCCACAAATAATAAATATCCCATTTGATGAATATAAGTTAAATAAATATAAATCAATCATGAAAAACGCAAATATGATTGTAATTATTCTGAATTTTGAATCTTTATACCGGGATTTAATTAAATGTTATTACTTAAATAATCTATTTATAAATGAATATTTTACATCATGTAGTCAACAATGTATAACAATTTATAATTACATAAAATATATAAGCGTTAGCCCCATAATTTGGTTTGGATTTGAAGACTATTTTACTAATTTTCATAACGTTAATGGCGCCTTATCTGTATTTGAACAATTAGTTGATAAGTTAAATAATTATTTGAATAAAATAATAAAACAGGTAGATACATTTATTGATTTTAAATATATAATTGCACGAGTCGGCATCAATAATTCTTATGACAATAAAGGTAAATATCGTTGGAATGCTCCATACAGTAAAGATTTGACAAATGAAATAAGCTATGAAATTTATAAACAGTATTTAATAAATAATGGAATTACAAAAAAATGCATTATTTTAGATTGTGATAATGTTCTTTGGGGAGGAATACTTTCTGAAGATGGAATAGAAAAAATAAATCTTGGGTGTAGCGGATTAGGTCGGGCGTTCCAAGATTTTCAAAAATATTTATTATACTTATATTATCATGGTGTTATTTTAGCAATTAACAGTAAAAACAATTTATTGGATGTTATGCAAATGTTTAGAGAACACAGTGAAATGGTATTAAAAGAAGAACATATTGCTTGTTTTCAAGTGAATTGGGATAACAAACCGGATAATATAAAAAAGATAGCTAAACAATTAAATATTAGCCTTGATAGCATAGTATTTATTGACGACTCTGATTTTGAAATTCAATCAGTTAAATCGTTATTACCAAATGTCACAACTATAAGGTATGAGAGGGATACGGTATATGTGCAGTTATCTTGTTTTAATTTAAAAAGTAATATAGATATAGAAAAAGTTGAAAAACGTAATAATACATATAAATCAAACGAGCAAAGAGATTTATTGAAAGCAGAACATCATTCTTTTGAAGAGTATTTACAAGCACTTGAAATGCAAATAGATATACATAAGACATTGCCTATTGAATATAATCGTATTGCTGAACTCACACAACGCACTAATAAATGTACTAATGGGAAAAGATATACAGTTGATCAGCTTAAGGAACAATTGAATAAAGGTACTTATCATCTTTATTCTGTTTCTGTTTTTGACAAATTTTCTGATTTGGGGTTAGTTGGTGTATTCGGAATTAATAATACAACACTAGATCTATTTTCTCTATCTTGCAGAGCATTAGGTCGAAAGGTTGAAGATAAAATGATAGAATATATTTATGATAATTTTGATATAAACGAGATTTTCTTTTTGAATTCTCCTAATAATAAAGAGATATTTAAGTTTCTTAATAAGGAGATATACAAAAAAGGAGAAATGATATTAGGAAATGAATAGTTTTACCACCGCACCTTTTGTGCTCATCTCGATCAGATGCTGCTGTTCAAGCTTACGCAACGCTTCACGAACGGGCGTTCTGCTGACGTCGTGTTTCTCTGAAAGTCTATTTTCGGTTAAAACTTCGCCATGTGAATATTCTCCGCTGAGAATATCTCGTTCAATTTTCTCAAAAACTTGATCGGCAATTGACACGGTTCTATATTCCACATTTTCTCCTCACAGCTTGCAAAAATTTCCATCAGAAAGTTCTTCAAGCTTCTGCTCAAGCTCATGATTGGACATGGAAGCGACACGTCCTAAGGCATATTCCTCATCGATCCAATCCTTCATGGGGACAACGATGGGATCGCGCATGGAAATCATTTCATCGCCCTCAAGACCATAATTCTCGTTAATCCAATATGCAATTCCCGTAAGGCCGGAAGTCTTGCCGACCATTACCAGCGCGGGACGATTAAGCAATTTTTTTGTGAAAATATTGTATATTTCCTCATCTTTAAGAAGTCCATCAGCATGTATGCCAGCGCGGGTCATATTGAAGTTCCTGCCTACATACGGTGTCATATCAGGAATATCATAGCCGATATTATTTCTGAAATATTCGGCGATTTCAGTGATGACAGTTGGATCCATACCGTCGAATGAACCACGCAGAGATGCGTATTCAAATATCATCGCACAAAAGGTACAACAAAACAGTAAAAATTGCGCGCGTGATATCTTCAAAATGGCATGTCGGAATGACACCCTCCTCAAACGCGAGAGAAAGAACCTCAAGATAATGCTTCATGCACTCCGAACGAGTCATATTCATTTTCTTTAAAATATGATAGTCGCTGCAGCTGACAAGAACCCCTGTTTCGCGTATTCCCATATCGCGTACAAGCTTGAAATCTTCCTTGTTCGCTCTAATCCATGTTGTTATCTCGGGGAAACTGAGCCCGAGTTCCTGGCATTTTTCAATTGCCTCGCGGTCTTTTTTACTGTAAATAAAAAATTCCGTTTGACTAATGACCCCGTAAGGTTCGCCGAGTTTTGAAAGCAACTTATATAGATTTACGATCTGCTCGACGGTATAAGGTTCGA
>ERZ778021.953-NODE-953-length-40204-cov-8.826895_pt1 | contig 40204 bp, 35 predicted proteins | sample MGYA00375751_ERZ778021 | MGnify/ENA primary metagenome ERZ778021 (study PRJEB29350, sample SAMN05389814) | bioreactor metagenome | isolation source: Thiocyanate stock bioreactor | place: South Africa: University of Cape Town | collected 2013-08-29 ... | reverse complement strand
CTTTCTTGAAACTATAGCAGCAAGGAGCTGTCTCCGTAGCTTAAGAACCGGAAGTCGTTATCAAGGGCATAGTTGTAAATGGATTTCCAGTTGCCGTTTACAAAGGCCGAAATAAGTAACAGCAGGGTGCTCTTGGGCTGATGAAAGTTAGTTATGATTCCCTTCACGATCTTGAATTCGTAACCCGGCGCAATCATGATCTGTGTTGCAGAAAGCAACGTATCGGTCTGGTTACGATCCAGATAATCCAACAGGGCTGTAAGTGCCTCATGGGCAGTAACCTCTTCGGTTTCGTGATAGGGCGTCCATTGGGTAACCACCAGCTCTTCGGATGTTGCATCGGGGTTGTTGACTAACGTCCTTCCCATGTAATAGAGACTTTCGAGTGTGCGGACAGAAGTGGTTCCAACCGCGATAATCCGTCCTAAATTGGTCCGTATGTTTTCGATGGCTGAACGGCGTACCGAAATAAATTCCGTATGCATCTCATGATCGCCAATTACTTCACTCTTTACCGGTTTAAAGGTTCCGGCCCCCACGTGCAAAGTAACCTCTTCGCGGGTAAAGCCTTTTGCATCCAGTCCGGCCAGTACTTCGGGCGTGAAATGGAGTCCCGCCGTTGGAGCGGCTACCGAACCTTTTATCTTGGAGTAGACCGTTTGATAGGTTTGCAGATCGCTTTCGCGGGTTTCACGGTGCAGATAGGGCGGAATAGGCAGGATACCTGCCCCATCCAGCAGTTCGGCAAAGGTTACCTGCGGATTATTCCACGAGAAGCGGACCAGGTGGCTGTCGCCGGTCGTCTTAATCCGCTCGGCAGATAGCACAACTTCCTTGTCATCCATCCGGATGGTTTTATGCAATGCTCCCTCTTTCCATTTCTTCAGATTGCCCACCAGACAAAGCCAGCTGCAGGATTCGGTCTGCTGAAACACCAGGGCATAGTCGTGCGGGATAACCGGTTCCAGACAAAACACCTCGATCTGGGCTCCGGTCTCCTTTTGAAACAGCATGCGGGCCTGTATCACACGGGTATTATTATATACCAGCATACTTCCCTGCGGCAGGTAATCAGACAATTGCTTAAAAACAGCCTCGTCTATTTTACCGTTACGGTAGACCAGCAATTTGGATTCGTCTCGTTTGTTTAACGGAAATTTTGCAATCCGTTCGTCGGGCAGAGGATAATTAAATTCCTCAATACGTATTTGTTCAGTTTTTGCAGTCATTACTTTAATATCTGCGCAAAATTAGTGAACTTTGTCCAGATAATAACTAACAACGCGAATGTATGAATGTTAAAATAGGCGATAAGGTACGGTTCCTGAACAGCGTGGGTGGTGGAATTGTACGCAGATTCAAGGGAAACGACCAGGTAATAGTAGAAGATGAGGATGGATTTGACATTCCGGTTCTTATTCGTGAATGTGTGGTTGTAGGCGACAATATGATGACCAGAAGCAGTGCAGGCAGACCGTCGGCTCCGGCTCCTCAGGTACAGGTAACCGCTCCCGCACCTCAGCCAGAGAAGGTTGAAGAGACAGCCGAAGGCGAAAGACTCAATGTTTTTCTTGCCTACCTGCCTATAGATCCCAAATCGATGCAGCAGACCCGATACGAAGCATATTTTGTGAATGAGAGCAACTATTTCCTGTTCTACAACTATATGAGCCGCCAAAACAACAGCTGGATGAGCCGAAGTCAGGGCCTGATCGAACCCAACACCAAGATATTCATGGAAGAGTTCGGCAAAGAAGACCTGAACGAGCTTGAACGGATTTGTGTTCAGTTTATCGCCTTTAAAAAGGATAAACCCTACGCTATGAAAAACTCCGTGTCGGTCGAACTGCGTTTGGATACAGTAAAATTCTATAAATTGCATTGTTTCCTTGATAACGATTATTTTGATGAGCCGGCTATCCTGGCGCCCATTGTCAGACAAGATATTCCCGAACGGCAGATGCTTATATCGGCTGCCGCTATACAGGAAGCCATGCAGCAAAAGGTACGGGAGGAAAAGGTTACGCCTACTGTGGTAAAGAAAAAGGCAGAAGCTCCCATCATCGAGGTCGATTTGCATACCGAACAAATCCTGGATACCACTGCTGGTATGGACAGTACTGCCATTCTGAACTATCAACTGGATAAATTCCATGAAGTCTTAAAGGAATATGCCGGCGTAAAAGGTCAGAAAATTGTTTTTATCCATGGAAAAGGAGAAGGCGTACTGCGAAAAGCGATTGAAAATGAGCTGAAAACAAAATATAAACAGTATTTTTACCAGGATGCTTCTTTTCGCGAATATGGATTTGGAGCCACGATGGTAACAATTAAATAATCCGGATCGGATATGGCCACAGAGATAGAACGTAAATTTTTGGTCAGGGGCGACTTCTTTCCTGAAGTATACGATTCCAAACGCATCGTACAGGGATATATCTGCTCTTCGCCGGAACGATCCGTAAGGGTACGCATCCGCGGAAATGAGGGCTATCTTACCATAAAAGGGGCATCCAACGTGGATGGAACCACCCGATACGAATTTGAAAAGAAGATTACGGAAGAGGAGGCATGCCAGCTGTTGGCGCTTTGTGAGCCGGGTACGATAAGTAAGGTAAGGCACCTTGTAAAAGTGGGCGATCATATCTTTGAAGTGGATGTGTTTGACGGCGAAAACCAGGGATTGATAGTTGCGGAGATAGAACTGAAGGAGGCTTCGGAAGTTTTTATCCGTCCCGACTGGCTTGGCGAGGAGGTTACAGGTGATGTGCGTTATTACAACTCGATGTTATCCAGACATCCGTATAGTACATGGGAAAATAAGAAATAAAATAAATAATTTAAACTGACTTGTTATATGAAGAAAATCCTCTTGCTCTTGGCGATTACAACTCTTTCGCTGCCGGTTGTTGCAGACGAAGGGATGTGGTTGCTTCCTTTACTTAGGCAGCAAAAGCTGGAAGAGATGAAAAAACTGGGATTGCAGGTAGAGGACTATGACATCTACAATCCCGATTCGTCTTCGCTGAAAGATGCGGTTGTTATCTTTGGCAGCGGATGTACCGGCGAATTTGTTTCGGATCAGGGTTTATTGCTGACCAATCACCATTGCGGGTACAGCCAGATACAACAACACAGTTCGCTCGAGAACGATTACCTTACCAACGGATTCTGGGCCTCTTCCAAAGAGAAGGAGCTTCCCAATCCGGGACTTACAGTCACCTTGATCGATAAGATTGACGATGTTACAGAATACGTTACCAAAGCGCTGGAAGCCGATCCGGACCCGAATGGGATGAATTATCTTTCGCCTTCGTATCTGAACAAACTGGCGGAAAAGAAGGTGGGTGGAAAGTTCTTGCAAGACAATCCCGGAACCGGCGTGGAGATCAAACCTTTCTACGGCGGCAACAAATATTATATGTTTACAACCAAGAAGTACAGCGATGTACGTCTGGTGGGTGCTCCTCCCTCTTCCATCGGAAAGTTTGGTGCGGATACCGACAACTGGATGTGGCCGCGCCACACGGGCGATTTCTCTGTATTCAGGGTGTATGCGGATGCCAGCGGCAATCCTTCGGAATACAAACCCAGCAACGTTCCGCTCAAGCCTAAAAAGTGGCTGAAAATTTCCCTTAACGGTGTAAAGGAGAATGACTTTGCCATGATTCTGGGATTTCCCGGACGTACAAACAAATTCTATACGTCGTGGGAAGTGGCCGAAAGAAGGGATATAGACAATTCCGTACGTATCAAAATACGCGACATCCGTCAGAAAGTAATGCTGGAAGAGATGATGCGCGACCCGCAGGTACGGATTCAGTATGCCAGCAAATACGCCAGCTCCACCAATGCGCATAAAAATGCCATAGGCAGCAACTGGGCCATCAACAAGCGTAATTTTGAAAAGGTGAAGCTGGATGTACAGGACAAGCTTACGGCCTGGTCGAAGCAGAACAACAAACCCGAATATATTGAAGCCATGCAGGCCCTGAAGCAGATTGTAACCGACCGGAAGGATTTACGTTTCAGAAGCTGGATGCTGGATGAGGCTTTGATCCGGGGTATCGAGTTCACCGGTATTCCAACCGAAGTGGATCCGATTATCGATGCGCTGAAAAAGAAAGACCAGAAGGCAATCAAGGAACAGCTCACCTTGCTGAACATGGCATACAAGCGCTTCAACAACAAGGATTACTCGGCTGCGGTGGATAAAAAGATAGCCAAAGCTTTGCTTAAGGCCTATGCTGCCGAAATTCCTTTGATTATGCAACCGGCATGTCTGATCGATTGCGAGAAAAAATTCGAGGGTAATACAGACATGTTTATAGACTACCTGTTTGCAGAATCTATCTTTGGAAGCGACAGGAACTTCAACCGCTTTATGAACAACCCTACGGTTAAAGCGCTTGAGGCAGATCCGATGATTAAATTTGCCAAATCGGTAAGGGGTGAAAAACTTGCATTAAAGGCTGCCCTGGATGGTTTTGACGACAGCTATGCTGCTGCGCACAAGACATTCGTTAAGGGTATTATGGAGATGCAGGGAGAAAAGAACCTGTTTCCGGATGCCAACTCCACACTTCGTCTCGCCTACGGACAGGTTCGCGGCTACAATGCAAGGGATGCCGTTAACTATGGTTACAGAACCACGCTGGAAGGTGTGATGGAAAAAGAAGATCCCACCAACTGGGAGTTTGTGGTTCCGGATAAATTGAAACAGCTTTATGAAGCGAAGAACTACGCCCCTTACGGCTCTCCGGAAGAGGGTATGCCTGTTGCCTTTACGGCCAACACCCACACCACGGGAGGAAATTCCGGAAGTCCGGTTTTGAACGGCCGGGGAGAGCTTATCGGATTAAACTTCGACCGTAACTGGGAAGGAGTTGGTGGTGATATCCAATACCTGCCCGAATACCAACGAAGTATTATCGTTGATATTCGCTATGTATTGTTCCTGATTGACAAATACGGGGATGCCGGGTACCTGATTGATGAAATGGATCTGCAGAAATAGATCTATACATACAACAGGTCGCTCATTATTCCATCGGAAATAAAAATACCCTGGCGGGTTAGCTTCAATACAGAATCCGCATTTACCAGCAAGCCGTTCTTCAAATGAGGAGCGGCTTGTTTCATACAGTAGGTAAGCAGCTCTTCGCCATATAGTTTTTGAAGTTCATGCAGATCAACGCCCCACATCGTTCGTAATCCGGTGATGATAAAATCGTTGTAACTGGTTTTCGTGTCAAGCTCCTCCATTTCTACATCTGGAAGTCCGGCCGCGATCCCTTTAAAGTATTTAGTCATCGATGACACGTTCCACTGACGGGTCTTTCCGTCGAATGAGTGGGCGGAGGGCCCTACTCCCAGATATTTGATACCTTTCCAATAGGAGCTGTTGTGGCGGGAATAAAGTTTATTTTTAGCAAAATTGGATATCTCATACTGTTCGTAACCCGCGTCTGCCAATGTATCGATCAGCTCGGTAAACATCGCCACACTCAGCTCTTCCATTACCGGCTTTACCTTTCCGGCGTGAAGCTGCCTAAACAGAGGCGTTCCCTCTTCGTAAATCAGGTGGTAGGATGACAAGTGCGGAATATCCAGCCGGATGGCTTCCGCAAGGTTGAACTGCCAATCCTCCATCGACTGACCGGGCAGTCCGTATATCAGATCAATACTGAGATTGGTAAAGCCGTTCTCCTTACATAATGCAATGGCTTTAAATGCCTGCCTGCTGTCGTGCCGACGGTTTAAAAAGTGCAAATCCTCGTCCTTGAAACTTTGCACCCCCATACTCACCCGGTTGAAAGGAAGCGTGGCGATACCCTCTACGTAACCCGGAGTCATGTCGTCGGGGTTTGCTTCAAGTGTAATTTCTGCATCGTCATCTATCTGATACAGCCGGGATATTGTTTCAAAGATACGTTCGAAGGCCCGTATGTCCAGTTGCGAAGGAGTTCCTCCCCCAAAATAGATTGTTCCTATTCCCTCGCCTGAAAGATACTCCTTGCGAAGCTCCAGCTCCTTTACAACCGAGTCTACATAGGTCTCCTTGTTTTGCATGTTGGTGCTGGAAAAAAAATCGCAGTACGTACAACGTTTGCTGCAGAATGGAACATGTATATAAATGCCTGCCATTTTCAATGTATTGTTTCCTTGCAAATATAACAAAAAAAAGAAACTTGTGCTGAATAACTATGTTCTCAAACAGCTAATAATAATTGGTTATCCCACTTGCTTTTAATAATTTGCGGACTCGTTAGAAAATACTTGTTTAGAGGATTTATTGTTAAACCTAATTAATACCTTATAGCATGAAAGTATACCAAACAAACGAAATTAAGAACATCTCAATTCTGGGAAGTTCGGGCTCTGGGAAAACCACTCTCGCAGAAGCAATGCTTTTCGAGGGTGGGGTAATAAAACGTCGCGGTACAGTTGATGCGAAAAATACCGTATCAGATTATTTTCCGGTTGAGAAAGAGTATGGTTACTCTGTTTTCTCGACCGTTTTCAGTGTTGAATGGCAAGGTAGGAAACTGAATTTTATCGATTGTCCGGGTTCGGACGACTTTATCGGTGGTGCAGTTTCGGCTCTCAGCGTTACCGATACAGCCGTAATTGTACTGAATGCACAATACGGGGTTGAGGTAGGTACAATCAACCATTTCCGCTATACGGAGAAGCTGTCTAAACCGGTAATCTTCGTGGTAAACCAGCTTGATCAGGAAAAAGCAGATTACGACAATGTGCTGGCTCAGCTGAAAGACCGTTACGGAAACAAGGTTGTTCCAATCCAGTATCCGGTGGTATGCGGATCGGCATTCAATCAGGTTGTGGATGTGCTGAAAATGAAATTATATCGCTGGAAGCCCGAAGGGGGCGTTCCGGAAGTTCTTGATATACCGGATGAGGAAATGGATAAAGCCATGGAATTCCATCAGGCATTGGTAGAGGCCTCGGCTGAAAATGATGAGAGTTTGATGGAGAAATTCTTCGAACAGGGAACGCTGACTGAAGACGAAATGAGGGAAGGAATCCGACAGGGATTATTATCCCGTGGGATGTTTCCAGTATTCTGTGTGTGTGCCGGACGTGATATGTGCGTACGTCGTACACTCGAGTTTTTAGGCAATGTGGTTCCTTGCGTAGATAAAATGCCCAAGATGGTTACAACGGATGGCGACGAAGTGGCGCCCGAAGTAAATGGTCCTGCCAGCTTGTTCTTCTTTAAGACGACTGTTGAACCCCATATTGGCGAGGTTTCCTATTTCAAGGTTATGTCCGGAAAGGTAAAGGAATCTGACGACTTGGTGAATGCCGACCGTGGTTCTAAGGAAAGAATCGCACAACTTTTCTCAGTAGCCGGACAAACACGTAATAAAGTAGAGGAAATGGTTGCGGGTGACATAGGTGCCACCGTTAAGCTGAAGGATGTGCGTACCGGAAATACATTGAATGGTAAAGGCTGCGATTATCGATTCGACTTCATAAAATACCCGAACCCCAAATATAAGAGAGCTATCAAGGCCGTAAATGAAGCTGACACAGAAAAGCTAAGTGAGATTCTGACTCGCATGAAAGCCGAGGATCCTACTTGGATTGTTGAACAAAGCAAGGAGCTGAAACAGCTGCTCGTTTCGGGTCAGGGAGAATTCCACCTTCGTACACTCAAATGGCGTATCGAAAACAACGATAAACTTCCTATCGAATTTCTGGAACCCAAAATTCCTTATCGTGAAACCATTACCAAATCGTCGCGAGCCGACTATCGTCATAAAAAACAATCGGGCGGTGCCGGGCAGTTTGGTGAAGTTCATCTGATTGTTGAACCCTATTTTGAAGGCATGCCGGCTCCGGACACCTATAGATTCAACGGTCAGGAGTTTAAAATGAACGTTCGCGATACGCAGGTTATAGATCTCGATTGGGGTGGAAAGCTTGTATTTGTGAACTGTATCGTGGGTGGTGCGATTGAAACCCGTTTCCTTCCGGCAATCCTGAAGGGAATTATGGCCCGTATGGAACAAGGTCCGCTTACCGGTTCGTATGCCCGCGATGTAAGAGTTTTAGTTTACGACGGCAAGATGCACCCGGTTGACAGTAATGAAATTTCCTTCATGCTTGCAGGACGAAATGCTTTCAGTACCGCGTTTAAAGAAGCCGGTCCTAAAATTCTGGAACCTGTTTATGATGTGGAAGTTTCGGTGCCTGCCGATTATTTAGGTGATGTAATGGGCGATTTGCAAGGAAGACGTGCCATGATTATGGGTATGAGCAGTGAAAAGGGTTACGAAAAATTATCTGCACGCGTACCTTTGAAGGAGATGTCTTCGTATTCTACGTCCTTAAGTTCCATCACCGGTGGACGAGCCTCGTTTACAATGAAGTTTGCCAGCTACGAACTTGTTCCTGCCGATGTACAGGATAAGTTGCTGAAAGCTTACGAAGCAAGTCAGGCCGAAGATTAAGAACTATCCGGGACTTCGGATATCCAGCTATAAAAGGAGAGACACGCGGAGAGTGTCTCTCCTTTTTCTTAAGCTTAATCTTATTTTCATCCGGATGATATGCGCCTGTAATAAAGATCTGTTTCTTTTGTGTAGCTAATAAATACACTATGGAATTAAGAACTTACTATCCTACCATTGTCTTATCGGATATCCACATAGGCTCCGAACATTCAAAAACAGAAGAGGTCACCAATTTTCTGAAACATGTTAACTGCGACCGGTTGATTCTGAACGGAGATATCATTGATGGCTGGCAGTTACAGAAACAAGGGAAGCGCTGGAAAAACAAACATACCGATTTTTTTAAAGTTCTGATGAAAATGATGGAAAAACAAGGTACGGAGATAATCTATGTGCGCGGTAATCACGACGATTTTCTGGATCATCTGGCTCCGATGACTTTTTACAATGTTTCTATTGTAAAAGAGTATCTTTTCCATAGTTTCGGTAAAAAATACTACGTGACGCACGGAGATATATTTGACTCGGTTACTACTCACATGAGATGGCTTGCCCGACTTGGAGATATCGGTTATACTTTTCTTTTGTGGGTAAATAAGATTTATAACAGGCAGAGGGAAAAATCGGGAAAGCCCTATTTCTCTCTCTCGCAACGGATAAAGAGCAAGGTAAAAAGTGCGGTTTCTTATATTTCTGATTTCGAGAAGGAACTGGTTGCTTTAGCCGTATCGAAAAAGGCTGATGCCATAATATGCGGACATATCCATCAGGCAGCCGACAGATGGTATGGTGATATCCGGTACCTGAATTCGGGCGATTGGGTGGAAAGTATGACTGCATTGGTTCAAAATGAACTTGGTGACTGGAAGATTGTTAAGTATAATAGCAGGCAACAAGTATCGGAAGATACCTGGAGTAATAAAATACTTTATCCCGAAGTAATATGAAGGTTCTCTTTGTGATTCAGGGAGAAGGAAGAGGTCACCTTACACAGGCTCTTTCCTTAAAGCAGATGCTCCATAATGAGGGGCACGAAGTTGTTGGCGTTTTAGTAGGCAAAAGTCCTTCACGCCAGCTTCCGGGTTTCTTTTGTGATAAGATTGGCGTGCCTGTTTTTCCTTTTGAAAGTCCCAACTTTCTTCCTTCGGCCAAAAACAAACAGGTTACTATTCTAAGAAGCGTGGGATACAACGTGTGCCGCGGTCATAAGTATTTACGTAGCATCGCCTATATCAATGAGATGATCAAAGAAACGAAAGCGGATGTAGTTGTCAATTTTTATGAGATGCTGACGGGACTCACGTACTTATTGTTTCGCCCAAAGGCAATTATGATTTGCATTGCTCACCAATACATGTTCCTGCATCCCGAGTTTGAATTTCCCGAATTAAACAAAATATCACTGGCTTCTTTAAAATTCTTCACCAAAGTTACAGCCATCGGCTCAAGAAAAAAGCTGGCACTTTCTTTTCGTAAAATGAGGGAAGTTCCTCGTAAAGGGATTGTTGTTGTACCGCCTCTCCTGAGGAATGAAGTGATTGAAGCAAAAGTCGCCCAGGGTGATTATCTGCATGGATATATACTGAACAGTGGATTCAGTGAAGAGGTGAAGGCTTGGCATACAACTCATCCACAGGTTTGCATGCACTTCTTTTGGGATAAAAAGGGAGCCCCTCAAACAGTGGAAATAGATGAGAAACTGTGTTTCCATCAATTGGACGATGCAAAGTTTGTACAATATATGGCTGGCGCCAAGGCATATGCCACAACAGCCGGGTTTGAATCTGTATGTGAGGCTATGTACCTGAACAAACCGGTATTAATGGTGCCGACTCACATTGAGCAGGTATGTAATGCCCATGATGCGATGATTTCGGGCGCGGGAGTGGCAAACAGCACCTTTGATCTGGATAAGTTGCTCACGTTATCAGACACACACCGTTCAAACGAAACTTTCCGGCATTGGGTAAATCAGTCCTCCTGGCTTATCATGAGAGAATTCAGAAGTGATTTATTGATGGAGCCTTATGTAAAGACTAACTTCCGTCGTTTTGCCACCAACTGGGTATACCGGATTAGTCATCGTCTCCCTTTGTAACTAGTATACGCCTTTTTAATACAGCAAACCAAGCTGCCGAGGTTATTCCCTTTGCAATGCTTGTTAAACTAATTGCCCACCAAACTCCTGTAATCTCCATACCTATGGAAGCCAGCAGCATGGCCAGCGGAATACGTAGCGTATTGAATCCAATGCTTATTACTGCAGGAGGGATGGTTCTGCCGGTTCCGTAGAAAAGCCCTTGTGTGGTGATTTCCAGCATCATGAACAACATGGAATAACCATCAATCCGTAAAAAGACACCTCCGGCTTTATAGGCTTGAGGATCGGGAACAATCAATGAGAAAAGTTCGCTGCCCCAAAACACAAACAACAACGTGCAAAATGTTCCGAAGACAGCTGTCATCTTAAGAGTAGTCGCATAAGCACCTAAAACCCGGTCGTTCTTTCCCGCGGCATAGTTCTGCGCCACAAAGGCACTGAGTGCCGTACTGAATCCTTGCGACGTATTCCAGGCAATGGCCTCCAGCTGTCCACCCGCCGTTAAAGTCATCAAGCCGATATGTCCGCCATATAATGAGGCGGTTCTAGCCATAAAAAGGTTTATTATTGAAAATAGTGTATTCAATATGGCTACCGGCAATCCTAATTTGAAGATGCGTTTTACAAAACGACTTTCCAGCTTCGTAAAGAAAGCAAAACCACCCAGCACCTCTTTTCTTTTCTTAAGCCGGTAGATAAATAATCCAAGCACTGTTGCTTGAGAAACCCAAGTGGCAATAGCTGCTCCTTCCGTATGCCACCCGAACCCGAAGATAAAAAGCGGATCCAGTATCATATTCAGCAAAAGGCCTATTCCGCTAATCATAAAGGGAATCTTACTCTGTCCGGATGCGTTGTAGATTCCTGTAAAAGAAGCTGATAAAAATATAAAAGGAAAGGCCGTAGCAACAATACGCAGGTAGTTGACAGCCTTTGCTGTGATAGCCGGTTCCAATTTGTAAATCTGCATGATAGGCTCTGCGAAGATAAAAAGGATCAGACCCCAGCAAATTGAGATAATAAGAGACAAAGTGAGGTTATGAGATGCATAGCTGCGGGCATCCGGGGCATTCTGAGCACCGATACTTTGTCCGACACTCACCTCAGATCCTACCTTGTTTAATAACGAAATAGAGTTTGTCATCCATGTAAGGATACCTACCGATCCGATAGCGGCAACCGATTCGCTTCCAAGACGTCCCACCCAGGCCATATCCGTTAGGCTATATGCCATTTGCACAAAGGAGGTACCCATAATAGGTACAGCCAGATTAAAAAGTTGCCGGTGAATGGGTCCGCTTGTCAGATTTTTAGTCCCTTGCATTCTATATGATAATTTTTCATGCAAAAGTAGAATATATTTTCTACCTTTATGGCTTCCGACTTAACTGAAATAAATTTAATATGATTACACGAAGAGATTTTTTAAAAACAGGTGTGGCGCTAACTGCCCTGAGTGTTTTACCGAACGATCTTATGGCTGCATCGGCACCTAAAGAAAAAGCCATCGGTTTACAATTGTATAGCGTACGGGATGATTTGCAAAAGGATTTTGATGGAACAATCCGCAAAGTAATTGAAATCGGATATAAGCGGCTGGAAGCAGCAGGATATCGTAACGGTAAGTTTTATGGAAAAACTCCTTCCGAATTTAAGAAATACCTTTCTGATTTAGGCGCTTCCTTAACCGGATCGCACACCGGAAGCGGACTGCTTCCAATGGGTGATACCAAAGGATGGGATTTTTGGAAACAGAATGCGGCCGATACAGCCGAAGCAGGATGTAAGTGGATTGTTCAGGCAGGATATCCTGCAAAAGATATTAAATCAATAGATGATGTAAAAAGGCTGGCCGATCAGTTTAACAAAGTGGGAGAAATTGCCCGCAACAACGGACTACGCTTTGCTTTCCATAATCATATCGAGGAGTTTAAAATGCTTGAGGGTAAGATTCCATATGATGTATTGCTGGATTATACTGAAAACAAGCTGGTTACTTTCCAGATCGATACGGCCCAGATGGTTCATGGCGGTTTTCAGTGCCATGAGTATGTCAAGAAATACCCCGGTCGTTTCGCTAACTGGCATTTGAAAGATGCAAACCTGGATGGCGATGGTAGTACAGAGATGGGTAAAGGAAAAGTTGATTTCAAAGCATTGTTTGCTGTTGCAAAGAAAGCAGGGTTGGAAGATTACTATGTAGAACAGGAGAAATACAATATGACTCCCCTGGAAGCGATAAAGTACGATTACGATTTTATCATGAAAGCAAAATATATTAAATGGTAAATAAAAAGGGGAGTCCAGTATATTGAGACTCCCCTTTCTTTATTATCGGATAAACAATAACTCTCTGTATTTGGGCAAAGGCCACATCTGATTGTCGACCATCAATTCAAGATCGTCCAGGTGATCTCTGATTTTGTCCAGATAGGGTACTACCGTATCATGGTAGGCCAAAGCTTTCTCACGCTGATCCGTTATTTTGTTCGCTTTCTTTCTAGCTTCCACCATCTCAAACACCATTGAATTAACAGCGTTAAGGTGTCCGGAAATACGTTTGATAAGTCTTAGCGGCTCGGCTGTAAGCTCCTCACTGGATCCGTTGAATAATTGCTGAATCTTTGTTACATTATCCAACAACACCGTCTGATAACGTATAACAACCGGGATAATATGGTTCAGTGAAAGGTCTCCGAGAACGCGGGCCTCAATTTGGACCTTCTTGGTATAAATCTCCCATTTCACTTCATTACGTGCATACAATTCTTTTTCAGAGAGGACACCTACATTATTGAACATCTTTATTGTTTCAGGTTTTACGTAGGCATCGTACTGCAAAGGTACACAGGTTTCGCAATCCAGTCCACGTGATAAAGCCTCCTGTTTCCATTCATCACTGTAACCGTTTCCATCAAACCGGATTGGTTTAGACTCTTTGATGTAGCTTTTCAATACTTCATAGATAGCCTCCTCTTTCGGTTTTCCCGAGGCACAAAGCGTTTCCACACAGTTATAGAATTGATTCAGCTGATCTGCCACTGCCGAATTTAATGCCAACAATCCTGAAGCACAGTTTGCTGACGATCCAACGGCACGAAATTCAAAACGATTACCGGTAAAAGCAAATGGTGAGGTACGGTTACGATCTGTATTATCAAGAAGTAATTCCGGAATCTGGCCAACACCAAGACTCAAACCCTTTTTATCGTCTACCTGAATGGCATCTTCAATGGAACTATTTTCGAATTTATCCAGAATTTCGGAAATCTGCGTTCCCAGGAAAATAGAGATGATGGCAGGAGGTGCTTCGTGTGCACCCAGACGATGCGCATTGTTGGCCGAAGCGATACTGGCCTTTAACAACGCATTATGTTTATATACAGCCATCATTGTATTTACAACGAAAGTTATAAACCGAAGATTTTCTTCTCTGTTCTTTCCGGGAGATAACAGGTTAATACCCGAATCGGTACCTAACGACCAATTGTTGTGCTTCCCTGAACCATTCACACCGGCAAAAGGCTTTTCGTGAAGCAGAATTCTGAAATTATGACGTCTGGCTACACGTTTCATTACAGACATAATAAGCTGATTATGATCGTTAGCCAAATTACACTCTTCGTAGATAGGGGCTAACTCAAACTGATTGGGAGCAACTTCATTATGACGTGTTTTAACTGGGATGCCCAACTTATAGGATTCAATTTCAAGATCTTTCATAAACTCCTGCACCCGTGAAGGAATGGCTCCGAAATAATGATCATCCAACTGCTGATTTTTGGCACTTTCGTGGCCCATCAGGGTACGTTCTGTAAGCGATAAGTCTGGACGTGCCGTATATAAATCTTCATCTACCAGGAAATATTCCTGTTCCCATCCAAGGTAATTAATCACCTTTTTCACTTCCGGGTTAAAATAACGGCAAACATCGGCAGCCGCCCGATTTAATGCTTCTATGGAGCGGATAAGAGGCGTTTTATAATCAAGTGCTTCTCCGGTGTAAGAGATGAAAACAGTCGGAATACATAATGTATCATCCACTATAAAAGCAGGAGATGAAGGATCCCAGGCCGAATATCCTCGGGCTTCAAAGGTATTACGTAACCCTCCACTGGGGAAACTGGAAGCATCCGGTTCCTGTTGTACAAGCAGTTTTCCGCTAAACTCTTCAATCATTCCTCCCGTACCATCGTGCTCAACAAAAGCATCGTGTTTTTCGGCTGTTCCGTCGGTTAGAGGCTGAAACCAGTGAGTATAATGAGTAACACCTTTCTCCAACGCCCACATTCTCATCCCGGCAGCCACATGATTGGCTATTTCACGATCTATTGCTGTTCCGCTATCTATTGCTTCGGTAAGAAGTTTGTAGGTTTCTTTCGAGAGGTATTTTTTCATCGCCTTTCGGTTAAATACGTTCTCTCCAAAATATTCCGAGACCTTTTCGTTTGGTGTAATTGCTTCAACGGCTTTTCTATTTGAAGCTTTTTCTACTGCATTAAAGCGAGACATTGACATAATGCTGTTGTTTTGTTGTTGTGTGTGCAAAGATAATAGCATTTATTTATTACATTTAAGCGACAGATGTTAAATTTACACATAAACGATGGTTCTGTCAACTCTTCTCTGTATCTTTAAAAGATTTATATTCGGAATTTACTGGCAGACTATTATCCTTTACATATTTGTTCTTTTTTAATAAACAATACAGTAAATCCAGAAAAAATTGTAGCATATTTGTTTCATGCTAATTAAATAACAATTAATGAAAGATAATACAAATAATACAAAACACAAACTAGGCCTTGTACTTAGCGGTGGTGGGGCAAAAGGATTTGCGCACATTGGGGCATTTAAGCTTATGGAAGAATGCAGACTTAAGCCCGACATTATTGCTGGCACAAGTGCCGGAGCACTAATGGGAGTTTTGTTTGCCGATGGTTATTCTGCTGATGAAATTAAGGATCTCTTTACCGGAAGGGAGTTTTCTGAATTTGCTGAATTACAAATTCCCAAAGCCGGACTTTTCGACAGTAAACGCTTCCGATACTTTCTAAAACGTCATTTGAGAGCCAAAAATTTTGAGGATCTGCAAATACCCATGGTCGTTATGGCAACAGATCTTGATAATGGTGAAAGTCATGAGTTCAGAACTGGACCTATTGTTGAAGCCGTAACTGCCTCATGCAGTGTGCCTATAATTTTCAACCCGGTCGTAATTAAAGGTATACATTATGTTGACGGCGGACTTTTTCATAATTTCCCGGTGTCTATCATCAGAGGAGAATGTGATAAAATTATCGGAGTAAATGTTACGCCGCTTATACCTCAGAAATACAAACAGACCCTGATGCATATAGCCGAGAGGTCTTATCACTATATGTTTCGCGCCAATACGCTGGAAGATCGGATAATGTGCGATGTTCTGATTGAGGCCGAAGAATTTGGACAATTTAAAACCTTTGATCTGGAAAATGTAGATCTTATTTCGGGCGTTGGCTATACGGCAGCGGTAAAAGCCTTTGAAAAGGTAATAAATGAAAACAAACATGAAACGCTGGTTCGGGCTCTTTCTGCCAGAAAAAAAGAATTACAAACAGATTAAAGTGTTTTTAATAAAGGTTTCGGTGTAATACAATTATAAAACTGTAATTATGAAACAACAAGATAAACCAATTATCTATCAGGTTATACCCCGGCTATTTGGCAACATGAATGATAGATGTGTAAAAAATGGCAGTCTTGCAGAGAATGGCTCAGGCAAATTCTCATCGTTTACACATACTGCCCTAAAATCCATTAAAGAGCTGGGAGTAACCCATATATGGTATACCGGAATTATAGAACATGCTACTAAGACAGATTATTCTGCTTATAATATTCGTCGAGATCATACTGCCATTGTAAAAGGGAAAGCCGGATCACCCTATGCTATAAAAGACTATTACGATGTTGATCCGGATCTGGCAGATGATGTTCCAAACCGCATGGCCGAATTTGAGGCCCTTATCGAAAGGACACATAAGGCAGGGTTGAAAGTCATCATTGACTTTGTGCCGAACCATGTTTCCCGTCAGTATCATTCGGATGCGAAGGAGTCATTCATTGTAGATCTGGGACAGACCGATAATACGTCGAAGGCTTTTAGTCCCGGTAATAATTTCTATTATCTACCCGGACAAACCCTCCAATTCCACTTCGGAGCCAAGCAAGAGGACTTTGAATACAGTGAATTTCCTGCCAAGGTTACTGGGAACGACTGTTTTACCGCTAATCCCGGGATGAATGACTGGTACGAAACCATTAAATTAAATTATGGAGTGGACTATGCCAATGGAAAAGTAAGTTATTTCAATCCGATTCCGGACACATGGAATAAGATGCTGGAAATTTTAATGTTCTGGGCAGGAAAAGGCATTGACGGATTTCGTTGCGATATGGCAGAAATGGTTCCTGTCGAGTTCTGGCATTGGGCAATCACCCATGTTACCAACTGTTATCCGGTATGCTTCATTGCAGAGGTTTATAATCCGTCCCTCTACCGGATCTTCCTATCCAAAGGAAAATTTGACTATCTGTATGATAAAGTGGGATTATACGACACACTAAAAGCTGTAATAAGAAAAGAAACTTCGGCCTGCAGCATTACTAAATGCTGGCAGGCGGTAGAAGGTTTCCAGGATAAGATGCTCGCGTTTATGGAGAATCACGACGAACAACGCATCGCCTCCAATTTTTTTGCAGGTAATGCTCGCTCTGGGATTCCAGCCATGATGGTTTTAGCCTTCATGCATGTAAATCCGGTAATGATCTATTTTGGGCAAGAATTAGGCGAATCCGGAATGGATGAAGAGGGTTTCAGCGGAGTGGATGGTCGTACCTCAATATTTGACTATTGGAGTATTAAATCGGTAAGGAATTGGGTTAACAATGGGCGGTTTGATGAAACCGGACTTACAGAGAAACAGTGTGAAATCAGAAACATTTATAAAAAAATATTACGCATCGCAAGAAAAGAAAAGGCTATAACAAGCGGTCTGTTTTATGACCTATCATACGCTAATACCAGTAATAAATGTTTTAATGCAGGGAGGCAATATGCATTTATGCGGAAGCATGACAATGAGGTGTTATTAGTTTTGGCTAATTTTGACAAATCCGAGCAAACGGTTCAGGTCAGAATCCCGGAAGAAGCCTTTGCATATTTGGGAATAAATGACAATGAAGCTGCAGGTTTAACAGATTTGCTTTCAGGTGAAACCTCAATTAGTACACTCACTCATGTGTGCCCTTTCAAAGTGGTTATTCCTGCATTTTCGGGGAAAGTACTAAAGTTTACCTATGAGTCAAAATAAAATTTGAGCCAATCTTTTTCATGTTATAGAACATTATTACAATAATGTTTTGTACTTTTGCGGAACATTACGGATCATTCACAAATAAGATAAATATTCAGATAATGAGTGCACAAACTCCTTTCTTGGTGTTTTCGGGAACCAACTCCCGGTATCTTGCAGAGAAAATTTGCAATAGTCTAGGTTGTCCTCTCGGACAAATGAACATTCAGCACTTCGCCGACGGAGAATTTTCGGTTTCATACGAAGAATCTATTCGCGGAAAAGATGTTTTCTTGGTTCAGTCTACATTTCCAAATGCGGACAACCTGATGGAATTATTACTGATGATTGATGCTGCAAAGCGTGCTTCTGCACATTCAATTATTGCCGTGATTCCTTACTTCGGATGGGCTCGTCAAGACAGAAAGGACAAACCGCGTGTATCTATCGGAGCTAAATTGATGGCAGATCTGCTTGCTGTAGCTGGTATCAACCGATTAATCACGATGGACCTCCATGCAGATCAGATTCAAGGCTTTTTCAATGTTCCGGTAGACCATTTATATGCGTCGGCAATTTTCCTTGATTACATAAAGAATTCATTGAATGCCGAAAATCTTGTAATTGCCACTCCGGATGTTGGTGGTACAAAACGTGCCAGCAGCTATGCTAAATACCTTGGAGTACCTATGGTTATCTGTCACAAGTCTCGTTTACGTGCTAACGAAGTTGCTGAAATGAGAATTATCGGAGATGTAAAAGGAATGGATGTTCTGCTGATTGACGACATGGTTGATACTGCAGGTACCATTACAAAGGCAGCCAACCTGATGATGGATAATGGAGCAAAATCGGTTCGTGCTATTGCTAGTCACGCTGTAATGAGCGACCCGGCTTCTACCCGCGTTGGAGAATCATCTCTTACAGAAATGATCTTTACCGACTCGATTCCCTATTCAAACAAATGCGAAAAGGTTAGAGTTCTTTCGGTTGCCGACATGTTTGCAGAAGCAATTCGTCGCGTTTGCAATGATCAATCCATCAGCACACTGTACGTTATTTAACACCTAAATAATAATTAAAAAGGCTGTCCTATTCAAGACAGCCTTTTTTTATGTGTATAATTAAATTAGGATTAAACCTGATCATCTATTATCATCCCGCTTCCCAAACAAAGGTGGCTCTCTTTATCATAAACGACGCTGAACTGTCCGGGAGCTATCCCCTGTATCTTCTCGTCGGACTCAATCCGGTAAAGATCGCCTATTCTGCGGATTCGTCCATGCGTAAATTCCGGAGTATGACGAATTTTGAATGTAATTTCTCTTTCATCATCAAATTCTCCCCACGGATCTTCAGTGATAAAATTGAATCCCTGAAGATTAATAGTTTTGCCAAATTGTGTTTCAACACCATAGCCATTGGAAACATAAATTATATTTCGGCGGATATCTTTTTTGATTACAAACCAGGGACCGCCACTCAAACCAAGACCTTTGCGTTGTCCGATGGTATGAAACCAATAACCATTGTGCTTACCCAAAATCTTACCTGTCTCTAATTCTATTATCTTACCCGTACGTTTACCCAGATAACGTTCGATAAAATCATTATAGTTGATCTTTCCAAGAAAACAGATTCCCTGACTATCCTTCCGTTTTGCACTTGGAAGTCCTTGTTTTTCTGCAATATCGCGAACTTCCGACTTAAGCAGATTCCCTATTGGGAACATAAGCTTTGATATTTGCAAATAATCCACTTGAGCCAAAAAATCAGTCTGATCCTTAAATTTATCTTTAGCCGTTGACAGATAAACCTTACCGTTTAACTCGGTAGTAGTTGCATAATGTCCGGTAGCCGTTTTATCAAATTCTTTCCCCCATTTTTGTTCGAAACAACCAAACTTAATAAGCTTATTACACATCATGTCCGGATTGGGAGTAAGACCTCTTTTTACAGCATCAATCGTATAACTTACAACATTCTCCCAATATTCTTCATGAAGTGACACCACCTCCATCTTACATCCATACTTCCGGGCAATATAAGTCGTTATTTCAATATCCTCTTCAGCCGGACAATCAATGTAACCATCTTTATCCTCCATACCAATCCGGATGTAAAAAATAGTAGGATCATACCCAACCTCTTTCAGCTGATGAACCACGACCGAACTATCTACTCCTCCCGAAACCAATGCTGCAATATTCATATACTTTTTCCTTTCCGTAAACGGATTATCCGTTTTTACATTATAACAGGGTGCAAAGTTACAAAATTTATTGCGTATCTAATCGCGAAGAGTATCCGTTGACATCCGTTTACACTTTCAAAAATATTTTCTTCTTGTATAGAAAGTAAAGGAAGCCCCAACAAACTGCTATGTAACCGATAGAAGATACCAGAAAAGCCAGATTTTCAGGTAAGAATTTTATAATTCCTCCCAAGAAGAACTTAGAGATCCCATCAAAATTAATAATCCTCTGAGCCAGATAAATAGTAATGGAATTTAATCCTATCACCGTAAAAAAGAATGTCCATTTACGATATTTCCAAACATCGATGATCATATAGAAAACGGCGAACAAGATCATTGATAATCCACCTACATAGCATGTAAAAGAGCTCGTCCAAAGATTCTTATTTATTGGAAAAACAACATCCCACGCTTTGCCTGCAATACACAAAAAGAATCCTGCTAAAAGTAACCACCCCATTTTTTTCATAGGAGTAAGTTTTTCGGCCGAACTTTTAACCAATTCTCCCGCAAACATACCGAGCATTGCTGAGACAATAGCCGGGAAAGTAGACATAAATCCTTCGGGATCGTGAATAGTGAGATGGAGACGACCCGGAACAATTATTCTGTCTATATAACCTACAATTGAGCCCTCCATACTAAACGGATCTGCACCTCCTGCTTCGGGCGAAGGAACAAAGGCCAGAAGAAGCCAATAGCCAATAAGAATAAAAGCACAAATAAAACCGCGTCCCAATCTGTTTACGTTCATAAAAATCAGGGCCGCAACCATCCAGGCAATACCAATTCGGGCTAACACACTGGCAAACCTTATTTCGCCGATGGCCAATTGCAAAGCGCCATTATATACAATACCTAAAAGGACTAATATAAAACCCCTCTTCAGAATACGTAAATAAATTGTTTTTCTGGGAATCCCTTTCGCTTGCTGATTAGACAATGAGTAGGGAAATGAAATTCCGGCAATAAATAGAAAAAGTGGAAAAATCATGTCGTAGAATGTAAAACCAGACCAGGCAGTGTGCTCCATCTGTCTTGCAATCGCCTCACCAATTGAAGCAGGCAAAAATTTACTTAAAGCGACAAAAAAGGAACTTCCACCCATAATAAATAACATATCGAAGCCTCTCAAGGCATCCAGAGACTGTAATCTTTGTTGTTCCATAGCATTTTAGATTAAATGAAATATAAAACACAAATATATACTATAAAGGAAAATACAACATCATAAACGTTAATATACTTAATAAAGTTGATTCAATAATTGAGTCATCCCGTTCTAAGCATTACTTTTTTATTGAATCGTACAAACAAGCATAATAAATATAAAAAAAATCAGTTACTTTGTTATAATCATGCATTACGTGTTATGAAGTATTGTTTTTTGTCTTATTTATGGCTTCTACTTGCAGCCTTAGTTCTCTTCTCCTGTAAATCGGCTAAGCTGAGTGATGCAGAAGAAAAACATCGTATTGGCGAATATTATGAAGCGGCAGCCATATACCGTAAAGTATACACAAAAACAAAACCTCAAAATCGGGATCTAAGAGGATATATCGCCTTCCGAATGGCGGAGTGCAACCGGATAATAAACAACACACCGCGAGCATCAAGTGCATATATGAATGCAATACGCTACAACTACCCAGACAGTATAGCTATACTCAGATTGGCCCAAATGCTTCATAAAACAGGTAAATATGGGGATGCTATCAAGCAATACGAAGCATTCTTAAAATTAAATCCGCAAAATAAATTAGCACTGAACGGTATTAATGGATGCCTGCTTGCTCCTGAATGGAAAAAAACACCTACCCGATATACTGTAAAAAAGATGGATAAATTCAACTCCCGGCGGAGTGAATTCAGTCCCATGCTTTACGGCAGCAATTTTGACCAACTCTATTTCGCATCTTCCAGAACAAAAGATAAAGAGAGCAAGATCAGCGCTATAACCGGACTTGGGAATAACAATTTCTATCTGGCAAAAAAAAATGAGAAAGGCGAGTGGCTTGCTCCCGAAGAGATCGAGGATGAAGTTAATACAGAGTTTGATGAAGGAACACCCTCATTCAGCGCTGATGGAAGATCCATGTATTATACGTATTGTTCGCAAGATCCTGAATCTTCCAGAACAGCCGAAATCTATGTTTCTTCACGTAGTAATGCCAAATGGGGAAAGGGCGTAAAAGTTCAATTATTGAAAGATTCAGTCACAACCCTTGCCCATCCTTCCATTTCACCAGATGGGAAATATCTTTTTTTTGTATCTGATGCCATGGGTGGCTATGGAGGTAAAGATATATACAGGGCACGTGCCATAGGGAATGATTTCGGACCGATAGAAAACCTGGGTCCTCAGATCAATACAGAAGGTGATGAGGTATTTCCATATGTAAGAGATTCCGTTACACTCTATTTTGCTTCAGACGGACATCCGGGCATGGGAGGCTTAGATTTATATAAGGCAACACGAACTCCTGATGGAAAATGGGAGATTGAGAATATGCAGACTCCTATAAACTCTGCAGCGGACGACTTCGGAATAACCTTTGCCGGCACAAAAGAGACGGGTTTTTTCAGTTCCAACAGAAACGATGCCAGAGGAAATGATCATCTCTTCTCATTCGATCTTCCCTCAATAACAGTACAAATTGAAGGTATCGTATCTGATGCGGATGAATATCCCATAGAAGATGCTGTTATACGGATTGTTGGCAAAGACGGATTAAATGAAAAAGTAATGGCCAAGAAAGATGGCTCTTATAAAGTAGAGTTAAAACGTAATAATTCGTATGTTATGATGGCTAGCGCCAGAGGCTATCTTAATCAGAATTTCGAACTGGTGACTTCTGCGGAAGAAAAAAACGAAACCTACATAGTAGACTTCTTCCTCTCCCCCATATCCAAACCTGTTTTAATTGAAAATATCTTCTATGATTTTGACAAAGCCAGCTTACGGCCAGACTCAAAAACGGCACTCAATGAGTTAATAAAAATGTTGAATGATAACCCGAATATAACGATTGAACTCGCAGCCCATACAGACCGGAAAGGAAGTATCGAGTACAACGAGTCGCTGGCTCAGCGCAGAGCCCAGTCGGTGGTAGATTACCTGATAGCCGGAGGCATAGAAAAGGAGAGACTTGAAGCTAAAGGATATGGGAAAAATATGCCTAAGGAAATTAATAAAAAAATGGCACGAAGTTTCGACTTTCTGAAAGAGGGGGACAAACTAACAGAAGAATTTATTCTGAATCTGCCACCCGAACAACAAGATATCGCTGATCAGATTAACCGCCGTACCGAATTTAAAGTCTTAAGAACGAATTACAAATTATATTAAAGCTACGATCCAGGCTTTTTCCTTGCGAATTCAAAACAATTCTTTCGATTATAGGTTTTATCCATATGGTTTAAGAATGAATTTAAAGGAGTACTTGGCATTTTTTCTTCACAGCAGACTCCATATATTCAATAAACATGAATGAAAAGTTTACTGCTATGGATACAAAGAAAAAGATTGTTATTGTAGGAAGCGGGTTTGCAGGCATCAGACTAGTAAATGAATTAGATGAAAAATTGTTTGAAATCACGCTTTTAGACAAGCTGAACAACCATCAGTTCCAACCTCTGCTTTATCAGGTTGCCACAGCTCAGATAGACCCTTCCAGCATTTCTTTCCCTCTTAGAAGCGTATTTAAAAAGAAAAAGAATATTCATATAAGAATTGCAGAAGTAAGCAAAGTAGACAGGGAACAGAAAGAAGTGATCACAAATATTGGAAACTTCGCCTATGATTATTTAGTAATCGGAACTGGGTGTAAATCAAATTTCTTTGGCAATACTCAGATTGAGAATCATTCGCTCACGCTAAAATCAACCTCTGATGCGATTGCGATACGAAATCATATTTTACTCACATTCGAACGCATCATTTCGGCTTCAGAGCAGGAAAAGGAGAGATTACTGAATATACTTATTGTTGGAGCAGGACCAACCGGAGTAGAACTTGCCGGCGCCTTTGCTGAAATCAAGAATACCGTTTTACCGAAAGACTATCCGGATATTGATTTCAAAAAATTGAAAATTATACTTGTAGAAGGAAGTCAGAATACCCTGAACAATATGAGTGACACGGCCAAGAATGCCTCCAAAAAATATCTTCAGGAGATGGGAGTGGTTGTGAGAACCGGATTGCATATGACTAGTTACGACGGAGATATTGCAGTATTTAACAATGGAGAAGAGATAAAAACAGGAACAGTAATATGGGCCGCAGGTATTACAGGTAATGCTATAGAAGGATTACCAGAGAATACAATCGTACGAGGAAATAGAATACATGTTGACCGTTACAACAGAGTACGGGGTTGTGTCGATGTATTTGCCATTGGAGATATCGCCTATATGGAAACACCTAAATACCCCAATGGACACCCGCAGCTAGCCAATGTAGCCATAAATCAAGCTATTTGCCTGGCAAAGAATCTAAAGTCTATTGTGCAGAATAAGGATCTTCTTGAGTTTGAATATAAAGATTTAGGTTCGATGGCAACTATCGGAAATCATAAAGCGGTTGTTGATCTACCTTTTATTAAATTCGAGGGGTATTTTGCATGGATTGTCTGGATGTTTTTACATCTGATGCTGATACTCACAATTAAAAATAAATTGATAATTTTCTTAAACTGGGCATGGAGGTATTTTACAAAAGATAATTCATTACGATTGATACTTCCTCCGGTAAATAACAATAAACTTTAAAAAAGACACCCTCTTCGGCCAAAACCAAAGAGGGTGTCTTTTTATAGTATCATGCTGTTATAGAGACAGAATCCGAACTGCATCAAGCAAATCCCGATTGATAGGTTTGTCGTTTTTGATAGCCTTGGAGAAAGGTACATATACAATCTGATCGTTTTGAATACCGATCATAACATTTCGCTGGTCGTCTAACAACGCATCAATCGCAGCAATACCCATACGGCTGGCCAGGATACGATCCTGTGCTGTTGGAGAACCTCCTCGTTGTAAATGGCCAAGAATGGTTACACGAACATCAAAAGAAGGATATTCCCTTTTTACACGTTCGGCTACACCCATAGCACCTCCGGTTACTTCGCTTTCGGCAACCAAAACGATGCTACTGTTTTTAGATTTACGAAAACCGCTTTCAATGGTTTCAGCCAATTGATCCTTTTCCATAGCAATTTCCGGAATAATAGCAGCTTCAGCTCCTGCGGCAACGGCACCATTTAATGCAAGGAATCCGGCATCGCGACCCATAACCTCAATAAAAAACAACCGATCGTGCGAAGTTGCGGTGTCTCTGATTTTGTCGACACACTCCATAATTGTATTTAAAGCTGTGTCGTAACCAATCGTTACATCCGTACCAAATAAATCATTATCAATTGTACCTGGCAAACCTACGATAGGATAATTGAATTCCTGTGCAAAAATCCTTGCGCCGGTAAGGGTTCCGTCACCACCAATTACAACCAGCGCATCAATTCCCTCTTCCTTTAATTTATCATAAGCTTGTTTACGACCTTCAGGGGTCCTGAATTCCTGGCAACGAGCCGTCTTCAGAATTGTGCCACCCCGTTGGATTATATTGCTTACATTTTGAGTTTTAAACTGTTCAATTTCGCCTGTAATCAATCCTTTGTATCCACGGTAAATTCCTTTAACTTCAATATCGTTATATATTGCACAACGAGTTACTGCGCGTACCGCAGCATTCATACCCGGGGCATCACCACCGGAAGTTAAAATACCAATACATTTGATAGTTGTCATATCCATAGAATATTTTAATTCGCTGCAAAAGTAAGAATAAAATAATAATAGCGAGAATTTTGTTAGCTTTCTTCACAAATCTGAAAACATTTTATCACTTCACGGATTCATCGACTTTATTTTACCTGCAACTTCTTCCATAAGCCATTTAGGCGTGGATGTGGCCCCGCAGACCCCCACACTCTTTACCCAAGCAGGCAGCGGTTCTGTAATCTCTGCAGCTTCTGATATAAAAATGGTATTTGGGTTGGCCTTCCGGCATTCTTCAAACAATACCTTTCCATTCGAGCTCTTTTTACCTGCAACGAAATAAATAAAATCATGTTTCGGAGCAAAAACTTTTATATTTGGAATACGATTGGTAACCTGTCGGCATATCGTATCAAAATACTCAAATTTCACATCATCAGCAATTCGCTCCTTAATAAAAGCAATTATATCCTGAAACCCTTGTAGTGGTTTAGTGGTTTGAGAAAACAAGACTATTCCTTTTGTAAAGTCGAGCTGTTCCAAATCCTCCACCTTTTCTACAACAATGGCTGTACCATCGGTTTGTCCAACCAGGCCGTTTACCTCAGCATGTCCTTTCTTGCCGTAAATTACAAGCTGTACATCCTCAGAGCGGGTTTCCATATACCGCTTATGTATTTTACGCTGTAACTGCAACACTACCGGACACGTTGCATCAACAATCGTAATATCGTTTTCCTTCGCTATCTGATAAGTGGAAGGCGGTTCCCCGTGTGCCCGAAGCAGCACTTTCTTACCTTTAAGCGAGGTCAGATCTGCATGCTCAATTGTTTCTAAACCCTGATGCTGCAGGCGTTCTACCTCCTGACTGTTATGAACGATGTCTCCCAGTACATATAACTTATCTGTCGAAGACAACTCACGTTCGGCACTTCCTATCGCGTTTACCACACCAAAACAAAAGCCCGATCCATTATCTATTTCTACTTCTATCATATTGCTTTATTCTCTTGTTACTCTGTTAAATTGAACAAGTAACCACGCCTTTTGTTCAGCGATAGACAAATGAGAATTATCAAGTTCCAGTGCGTCTTCAGCTCTGCACAATGGACTTTCAGCTCTCGTTGTATCTATAAGATCTCTTTTTTTCACATTTGCAAGCACATCTTCAAATATAGCAGGCTCTCCCTTCGCCATCATTTCGTCGTACCGTCTTTGAGCCCTCACCTCTGGTGATGCAGTAACAAAAATCTTAAGTTCAGCATTAGGGAATACCACGGTCCCGATATCGCGTCCATCCATGACAACTCCTTTTTGCTGTCCCATTTCCTGTTGCTTCTCAACCATAGCCTGCCTAACAAAGCCTATGGCTGCAATGGTACTTACATGATTGGCTACCTCCATTCCTCGTATCTCCTTTTCAACGTTTACTCCGTTAAGGTAGGTATCGGGTTTTCCACTTTCATTATTCATCTGAAATGAAATATGAATTTGATTCATTGCCGACCTTAAGCGGACTTCGTCCACCACCCCATTTTCAATAATTTCATTTTGCAGACAATAAAGAGTCACCGCTCTGTACATGGCTCCGCTATCTATATAAGTATATCCGATCTCTTTTGCCAAATCTTTAGCCATCGTACTTTTCCCACAAGAAGAGTACCCATCTACTGCAATTACAATTTTCTTCTCCATTATGTAATATTCTTTTTTGCGTAATTATTAAAAACAAACAGTGCTTAACAGTATCTACTCCGTTAAACAACAGGGTAGTCGGATTCATTATAATAAATCCGACACAAATGTACTATTTTTATGGATTATCAGGGAGCAATATCTCCAAGGAACATAGAAAAACTAAGCATCAAGGAGGTAGCAGACGGATGATAACGGGCAACTGATACACCTACATCGAATCGGTTCACTTTTACTCCGGCCCCCATCGAAAATCCGCCAAGTTTATTACCATTCTGCAATTTCATATCTGCATTAGCTTTAGGATTAAAGCCCACTCCCAACCAAAAATTCTGGGTAGGAATAAAATCAACCCCAAAAACCAGATGCTTTGATAATGTTTTAACAAAACTATCCTCCACTTTATTGACACCGTCAACAGACGAAAATTTCCATTTATTTAAATACATACCTGTAACTGAAAGCCGGAACGGGGCATGATTCATTTTTTTTGTGAATCCAATTTGCACATCCCAGGGCAAACGCAACCGATCTTCATTATATGCTTTAAGCTGAGCCCCCATATTTTTTAGCGTAAATCCGGCAGAAAATCCCTTATCGGGATTATAATAACTCAGTCCAACATCTACCCCCAAGCCGATTGATGTATATTTTTCTAAAGAAGAGTAAAGAAATTTAAGAGTCACCCCCCCACGCAAAAAATCGGTCAGATCATAAGCATAAAAGCCATTCAAACAAATATCATTGGCTGAAAACCGGCCAATGAGCTCATTACCTACCGACGTTTCATCAAATTGCCCGTAATTTATATAATGAGCACCAAGGGCAATCGTACTTCTTTCAGCAATAGCTTTAACGTAAAGAACACTTGCCACATTGATGTCGGCAATATAATTCATATAATTCAGATTCACCATTTGATCCATTTCGCCTCCCAATAATGCAGGATTATGAAAAATCAACGAAGGATCTGTTTCAATTAATGAAACAGTATGTCCGCCTAAAGCATTTGCTCTTGAAGACGAAGGAAAACGAAGAAAAGTAAAAACCTCTTCTCCCTCTTGAGCATGAAGCGATCCCGCAACAAGAGTAAATAAAAGCATCAGAAGAATATTTCTCATATTTTTTTAAACAAAATGCGGTCAAAGGTACATTTTTCTGAAAAAAAAGTTTTTACTTTACCGCGCAATTCAGGGAAAATACAAATTTCACTAATTAAACGTAAAAAAGTGGTCGTAAGGTATAAATTGGCCAAAATTTTTACGGGTTAATATAAAAAAGACAAAAAGTATCAACTATTTTGTTTTTTAATGATTGTGGTATAAAATAATTTGTATTTTTGCAGTATTGAAAAACACATAAAACATTATAAACGTATGGAAATCAAAAAATCACCGAAAGCAGACCTGGAAAAAGGCAAAATGACATCCCTGCTAATGGGTATGGTTGTTGGCCTTGCTATTCTGTTCGTTGCATTCGAATGGAGTAACAGAGATGTAAAGGTTGCACAAGATCAAGGTGTTGCTGATGTTATTGCAGAGGAGCAGATTGAAATTACTCGTCCGGAAAACACTCCTCCTCCTCCTCCTCCTCCCCCTGCTCCGGTTGTAACCGAAGTATTGAACGTTGTGGAAGATGATGTGGATCTTGAACAACAAGATATTGTAACTTCTGAAGATAACCAGAAAGCAGCTCAGACACAAACCTATGTTGCACCTAAAGTTGTAGAAGAAGAAGAAGAATCTTCACAGCCTATCTTTACTGTTGTAGAAACTATGCCTCAGTTCCCTGGTGGTGACGCTGCATTGCTACAGTTCCTTGCTAAATCTATCAAATATCCGGTTATAGCACAGGAAAACGGTATTCAAGGTCGTGTAATTTGTGCATTCGTTGTAAACAGAGACGGTTCTATCGTAGATGCAGAAGTGCTTCGTGGTGTAGACCCATCTTTGGATAAAGAGGCTCTTCGCGTAATCAACACGATGCCTAAATGGTCTCCTGGAAAGCAAAGAGGAAAACCTGTACGTGTTAAGTATACAGTGCCTATTACTTTCAGACTTCAATAGTACTTTAATTTTATAAATATAAAAAAGGCTGCGTTCGTTCTGCAGCCTTTTTCATTTCAAATAATCAGTCATGTATTCATTTAAAGAAACACTTAATAGAATAGAAAATGAAGTATCCCAACTTCGTTTTTCCAGACACCCTCAATCCTTATATGCACCGATTGAATATATTCTTGAGATAGGGGGAAAGCGAATCAGGCCGGCACTTACACTTCTTGCCTGCAACCTATTTGACGAAGATGTTGATAAAGCAATACTACCAGCTCTGGGCATCGAGGTATTCCATAACTTCACCTTGCTGCATGACGATCTGATGGATCAGGCTGATAAAAGAAGAAACAGGCCGACCGTACATAAAGTATGGAATGCAAATACGGCAATCTTGTCTGGAGATGCCATGATGATCTATGCATACCAGCTGATTGCCGAAGCGCCATCAAAAAAATTAAGTGAGGTAATAAACTTATTTTCAAAAACGGCTCTCGAAATCTGCGAAGGTCAGCAGCTGGACATGGAATTTGAAACAAGAGACGATGTTACAGTAGCAGAATATATCGAAATGATCCGGCTTAAAACAGCTGTTCTGCTTGCTTGCAGCTTAAAACTTGGGGCGATAATCGGAGGAGCTTCAGAGAAAGACGCATCTCTTCTTTATGATTTTGGAATTCAAATCGGTCTGGCTTTTCAACTTCAAGACGATCTGCTGGATGTATATGGCAACCCGGAAACATTTGGCAAAAACATAGGGGGTGATATCTTATGCAATAAAAAAACGTTTTTACTAACGAATGCCTATAAACTTGCAAACACGAATCAGTTGGATGAGTTAAACAGATGGATGAATAGCCGGGAATTTATTGGTTCAGAAAAAATTTCAGCCATTACCCAACTATATGATAAGATGGGAATCCGCAAACTCACAGAAGAAAAAATACAGGATTTCTTTGCCAAAGGGATGGAAGCACTTGAATCGATAAGCACAGAATCATCTAAAAAAGTAATTCTAAAAGAGGTTGCCAACAATCTTATGTTTAGAGAGGTATGAATCTGATAGATACCCACAGCCACTTATATGCTGAAGAGTTTGATGAAAACAGAGATCTTTTGATTCATGAAGCAATAGAATCCGGGATAGAGAAGATATTACTTCCCAATATTGATTCGACATCAATTGATCGCATGTTTTCTCTCTGCGACGCTTATCCCGGCTTTGTATTTCCTATGATGGGGCTTCATCCAACTAGTGTTGATTGCAACTATGAAAAAGAATTGGAACAAATTCAGTCTTTATTAGAGATAAGAGAATACTGTGCGATTGGAGAAATAGGAATAGATCTCTACTGGGATAAAACCTACCTGAAAGAACAAGAAATTGTTTTTGAGGAGCAGCTGCGTTGGGCTGTAAAAATGAATTTACCGGTAGCGATACATACAAGAGAAGCATTTCCCGAAGTTTTACAATGTATTCACAATGTTGGTAACGACAAGCTGAGCGGGGTATTTCACAGCTTTACCGGAAATGAAAAAGAGTTAGACGCCGTTCTGGAGTTAAATAACTTTAAAATTGGCATCAATGGAGTGGTAACCTATAAAAATTCCACATTACGGGAAGTCTTAAAAAGAACTTCTATAGATAAAATTGTATTAGAAACAGATGCACCCTATTTGCCTCCGGTACCCTACAGAGGAAAAACCAATCTTCCAATATACATTTGGAAGACAGCCGAAAAAATTGCAGAGATTTTTGGATTAAGTGTTAAAGAAACTGTAGAAATTACCAGAAACAACACGTTGGAATTATTTAAAATCGTTAATAAATAATGGCTCTGATTTATTTTGAGGGCTTATTTAAAATTATTGCCCTCAAAGTTGTTGATATATCAAGCAAAAACTTTAGATTTGTGCGCTCATTCATTTGCAGATGAGATTTTTTTTGTAATTTGCGCTCGTTTTGAGGATAGGGAGCTTGCGTTTGTATTGGAGAGATGCTCGAGTGGTTGAAGAGGCACGCCTGGAAAGCGTGTATACGCCTAAAGCGTATCGCGGGTTCGAATCCCGCTCTCTCCGCATAATATCATGAATTATTAAAAACAAAAACAAAAATAAATAAGAGAATTATTAATCTTAAAAATTAAACACACAATGAAGAAGTTATTTGCAATTATCGCATTCTTGGGTTTATTTACCCTGGGTATCTCTAATGCAGCAATGGCGCAGGATGAAGCTGCTCCTCAGACTGAACAAGCTGCTGACCAGTCAGCTGTTGAAGGTGGTATCCACAAGGCTTTAAAAACAAAATTTATTGAAGGTGGTGCCGACTTTATGAGCTTGGTTGCTATCGCTCTTATCTTTGGTTTGGCTTTTAGCTTGGAAAGAATTATCTATCTTAGTTTAGCTGATACAAACCCTTCAAAATTACTTAAGAAAATCGAAGAAGCTCTTGAAAAAGGTGATGTAGAAGGTGCAAAAACAATTGCTCGTGAAACAAGAGGACCTATTGCGTCTATTGCTTATCAAGGATTAATGAGAATCGACCAAGGTGTTGATATCGTTGAAAAGTCAATCATTTCATACGGTGGTGTACAAGGTGGTTTGCTTGAAAAGAACCTTTCTTGGATTACATTGTTTATTGCTATGGCTCCATCATTAGGTTTCTTGGGTACAGTAGTAGGTATGGTTATGGCTTTCGACAAAATCCAACAAGTAGGTGATATCAGCCCAACGGTAGTAGCAGGTGGTATGAAAGTGGCTTTGATCACAACAATCGGTGGTCTTATCGTTGCTTTGATTCTTCAAGTATTCTACAACTATTTGTTGAGCAAATTAGAAGGTATTTTGAACAAGATGGAAGATGCATCAATCACTTTGATTGACCTTGTTATTAAATACAACTTAAAATTCAAAAAATAATTAAACCATGTCAGTTACTAAAATTAGAAAAACATCAAGCTGGACGTTATTAGCTGTATCGCTAATATCCCTTCTTGTTTTGGGGATTTACTATTTTGGTGGGGTTGTAGATCCTGCAGCTGAAATGGTAGAACCTGTATATACAAGCTTGCTTTTAAATTGGATTTATGCAATTTTTGCAGCTACATTGGTAGCTTTAGCAGTATTTGCATTGTGGGACATAGCATCACTTGTACAACATGATCCAAAATCGGCTATTATGCCTTTAGGAATTTTAGTTGTTTCGGCTGCAATTCTTATAATTTCTTATTCTATGGGAGACGGAACTGTTCTTAATCTTGTAGGATATGATGGAGTACATAATACAGATTTCTGGTTGAAACTAACAGATATGTGGTTATTTACCACTTATATTTTGATTGCATTAATCTTGGTTTCATTATCATATTTTTCAATCAAGAAAGTTTTAAGTAGATAAATTAGTAATAAGAATTAATAAACAACAAAAACAGTATGGCTAGAAGAAAAAGAAAAGCTCCATCAATTAACAGCTCTTCATCTGCCGACATCGCTTTCATGTTGCTTATCTTTTTCCTTATTACTACTTCAATGGATACAGACCGTGGTTTGGCAAGACGTTTGCCACCTCCAGTACCCAAAGAACAAAAGGACCAGGATGTTGATATTAAAAAAAGAAATCTGCTTGTAGTACTGATTAACAGTAACAACCAGATTCTTTGCGGCGATCAATACGTCGATATCAAGCAATTGAAAGACCTTGTTAAAGAATTCGTTCAGAATCCTTTTAACGATGAGCATAAACCGGAAAAGGTTGAAGAAGATGTTCCATTCTTTGGAAAAGTAATGATTACTAAGAACCACATCATATCCTTGCAGAATGACCGTGGAACAGAGTATCAAGCATATATCGATGTTCAAAATGAGTTGGCGAGAGCTTATAACGAATTAAGAAATGAGATATCCAAAGAAAAGTTTGGAAAGTTATTTGAAGCTTTGACAGAAGAACAACAAGACGCTGTGATTAAGATTTATCCACAAAAGATATCTGAAGCAGAGCCTAAAAATTATGGAGATAAAAAGTAATGGGAAAGTTTAGTAACGCAGGCGGTCGCGAGATGCCTGAATTGAATACATCATCATTACCTGACTTAGTATTTGCTTTCTTGTTCTTTATCATGATGGTAACATCTATGCGTGAAGTAACTTTGAAAGTGGTATTTAAGGCTCCACAAGCAACTGAGCTTCAAAAGCTGGAAAAAAAGTCATTGGTAACATTTATTTATGTTGGAAAACCCACTCAGGAATTGAGAGGAAAATTAGGTTCTGAAACACGTATTCAGTTAAATGATCAGTTTGCTGAAACATCGGAAATTCAGGATTACATTGCTCAGGAAAAGTCAAGTATGAAAGAAGAGGATGCCCCCTTTATGACAGTGTCTATTAAGGCAGACAAAGAAACAAAAATGGGTGTTATCACAGATGTAAAACAGGCTCTTCGTGAAGCATATGCATTAAAGATCAACTACTCTGCAGGTTTGAAAGTAGACTAAAAGAGAAGTATTATATTATAGAAAAGAGCCGGATTTTAAATCCGGCTCTTTTTTTATTAACTCCATCTATATACATGTTTATATATAGTCTGTTTAATTGTTTCGAGATCGATTGAATCATCGTAACCGAAAGTCATAAATGCCATTGGCAACATTGGATCTTCGGGCCTGTATGGGGGTTGTTTATAAGGGAAGGTATGGTAATGAAAACCATTTCGTTTATAGAATGAAATCCGGCTAATTTTAATCCGATCCAGAGGAGGTTCAACTTCCAGAACAACCATTCTTTTTAAATTCTGCAGGAACAGCGACAAAGCCTTACCACCATATCCCCCGTTGCGATGCTTTTCGTCAATAGCAAAATGCTCTATATAAACAAATGAGTCAAAATCCCACCAGGTAATAAAACCCACATATCTATTTGAGTGCATTATAAGCTCCAAATTAAATTTTTTATCAGTACGTAGCAAATAGACCACATCCACAAAATCCCGACGTTCTACAAGCGGAAAAGCATCATTATACGTCAACTCTACCTGCCTTACTATTTCTTCATTAGAATCTGGCAAATACTTACAAACTATAAGACTCGAATCACTCATTCCAGGTTTAATTAATTTTTCAACAACAAAAGATATCAATATAAATTTATTTTCACACAAAATATAAATACTAACAGAAATTTCTTTACTTTTGTATTAAAATGTAAGAAACAGTTTTCAATTCAGACAAATATACAACAATATGGCACATCATCAACTTGACGAACTTGACGAAAAAATATTAAAACTAATTATTGGCAATGCACGTATGCCTTTTTTGGAAGTCGCCAGAGAATGTAATGTATCCGGTGCAGCAATACATCAAAGGATACAGAAGCTCACAAACCTGGGAGTTATAAAAGGGTCTGAATTTATTGTTGACAATACTAAAGTTGGTTACGAGACTTGCGCTTACATGGGACTTTACCTGAAAACACCCGGACAATTCCCATCGGTTACAGAAGCTCTTAAACAAATACCTGAAGTTGTAGAATGTCATTACACTACGGGACAGTATGACCTGTTTATCAAGATATATGCTAAAAACAATCAACATCTGCTAAACATTATTCATAACAAGCTCCAACCGCTGGGTCTGGCTCGTACGGAGACTTTGATATCCTTTAAAGAGGCCTTCAAACGACAGATCCCCATCGAAATAGATTACGAAGATTAAATAGAAAAGGTCCGGTTATCACAGATAGCCGGACCTTTTTATGTTACACCAGATGTAAGTCTGAATTAAAATTCTGCTGTTTTCGGAGTACGGGGGAAAGGAATTACATCTCTGATATTCGTCATTCCAGTTACGAAAAGCAGTAAACGTTCAAATCCTAATCCAAAGCCAGAGTGAGGAGCAGTTCCGAATCTACGGGTATCCATGTACCACCAGATATCTTTTTCGGGAACTCCCATTTCTTTTGCTCTGCGGGATAACTTTTCATAATCTTCCTCACGTTGTGAGCCTCCGATAATCTCTCCGATTTTGGGGAACAGTACATCCATAGCACGTACCGTTTTTCCATCTTCATTCTGTTTCATATAGAATGATTTGATTTCTTTTGGATAATCAGTAAGGATCACCGGCGATTTGAAATGATTCTCTACCAAATAGCGCTCGTGTTCGGCAGCAAGATCGGCACCCCAATATATCGGGTATTCGAACTTGTGACCGTTTGCAACCGCCTCTTCCAATATCTTAACACCATCGGTATAGGCCAAACGAACGAAGCTATTCTTCAATACAAACTCCAATCGCTCGATAAGCTCTTTATCGTACATCTTGCTAAGGAATTCAATGTCCTCTTTGCAATTGTCTAAAGCCCACTGAATACAATATTTGATGAAGTCTTCGGCCAACTGCATATTCTCTGCAATCTCATTGAAGGCAACTTCAGGTTCAATCATCCAGAACTCAGCAAGGTGTCTGGGTGTATTTGAATTCTCTGCTCTGAAAGTAGGACCAAAAGTATAAATTGAACCTAACGACATGGCAGCCAATTCACCCTCAAGCTGACCAGAAACAGTAAGGCTGGTCTGTTTTCCAAAGAAATCATTGTCATAAATAATAGAGCCTTCCTCGTTCTTCTTCAAATCATACATATTCAGGGTAGTTACCTGAAACATCTGTCCCGCTCCTTCACAATCAGAAGCTGTGATAATCGGGGTATGAAAATAAAAGAATCCTCTGTCATGGAAAAAACGGTGAATAGCAATCGCCATATGGTGACGAATACGAAATATCGCTCCGAAGGTATTTGTACGAGGACGCAAGTGCGCAATTTCTCTTAAAAACTCCAGCGAATGGCCTTTCTTTTGCAAAGGATAAGTTGCAGGATCTGCCGTTCCGTAGATCAGAATTTCTTTTGCATGAATTTCGGCATTTTGTCCTTGTCCCTGCGACTCCACAAGCTCACCATTCACACTGATACATGCACCAGTTGTTATAGGCTTGAGATACTCTTCTCCAAAAAGATCAACATCAACAACAATCTGAACATTATTAATTGTAGATCCATCATTCAAAGCTATAAAACTTACTTGCTTACTTCCACGGCGGGTACGTACCCATCCTTTCACGTTAACAGTCGTACCAAAAGCCTCGCTTTTAAGTACATCTACAATTTTTGTTCTAACAATGGTTTCCATTTTCTTCTTTTTTTCTAACGGTAATTAAACAAGATAGCCGATTATATCTCAAACCGGCTATGCCTGTATATTATTCAAATGCACCCATTCGAAGTGCATTCACTTCTCTTTCGTTCAGGTAACGCCATTTTCCGCGGCTCAGGTTCTTCTTGGTGAGACCGGCAAAATAAACACGGTCCAACTTCACCACATGATAACCCAGAGATTCGAAAATACGACGTACAATACGATTACGGCCTGAGTGGATTTCAATACCCACCTGGCTTTTATCTTCTTCATTTGCGTAACTTATTGCATCGGCATGGATCTCTCCATCTTCCAATTCAATTCCGTTTGCAATTTTCTCCATATCTTCAATTGAAACATTCTTATCCAACCAAACATGATAAATCTTCTTCTTCTTGAAAGAAGGATGGGTAAGTTTGGAAGCCAGGTCTCCATCGTTAGTCAACAACAACACACCGGTTGTGTTTCTATCAAGACGACCTACAGGATAAATACGCTCCTGACAAGCATTCTTTACTAAATCCATTACTGTAAGACGCTCCTGAGGATCATCAGAAGTAGTAACACAGTTCTTTGGTTTGTTAAGCAGAATGTATACTTTGCTTTCAATCTGAACTTGCTTATCCTGGAATTCAACCTTATCGGCACGAGTAATTTTAGTTCCCAATTCAGTTACTACCACATCGTTCACTTTTACTGCACCATTCTGGATAAACTCATCAGCCTCACGTCTTGAACAAACACCTGCATTAGACAAGAACTTATTCAAACGGATCGGTTCGTTCGGATCTGCTAATACCTCCTTATACTTAAGCTGCTTCTGGAAGTTATACTTAGCATTCGGATTATAATCGCTAGTACGTCTCTGCTGCGGACGGTTACCATAACCTCCACCGCGATTATTACCATAAGAAGGACGATTACCTCCAAATGAAGGTCTTCCGCCACCGCGATTATCTCTGTTATCGTACGAATTCACGCGGGTATCACCAACACGCGGTCTTCTTTTCTTTATGCCGTCTGCCGGTGCGTCACCCTCAGCTCCTGAAGCCGAATTAGGCACTGGTCTGGCCGGTCTGTTGTCGAAATTAGGTCTTGACGGACGGTTAAACGGACGTTGTTCGTTACCATAGCCACGGTCGTTGTTGCCATACGAAGGACGATTGCCGTACGACGGACGGTCATTGTTTCCGTAGGATGGACGGTTTCCATACGAACGGTCGCTATTACCATACGACGGACGATCATTGTTTCCGTAAGACGGACGATCGTTATTACCATAAGAGGGGCGTTCATTGTTACCATAAGAAGGACGATTACCATATGAGGGTTTATTATAACCTCCTTCTCTGTTGCCGTAAGACGGGCGATTATTACCATACGAAGGACGCGCATTTCCTCCGTCGCGATCTCCATAAGGACGAGTCGGACGTGACGGACGGTCGTTGTTTCCGTATGAATTCCGGTTTTCTCCATACGACGGACGATTGTCGTAAGATCTGTAACCTCCACGATCATCACGCTCGGGACGATTATAGGGTCTACGTTCATAGTTATTTCCCTCAGGTCTGTTGTAACCCTGATTGTAAGGTCTTCTTTCACCTTCCTGGTCTGTGTTTTCCCGTCTGATACTTGGAATTATCTTTCTCGGACGCGGTTGAGATTCATCTCTTTCTTCTGTGCTCATTTGATATAATTGAATAATAAGTAATTACTAGCAACCTCACGGTTGCCCTTTGTTAACACTAAACTCCTGTATAATTATGCGGCGTTATAGCCTTTAATTCATTCTTTACCTCGTCACTAACATTTAATTCATCTATAAAACTACTAATTGACTGAGCAGTGATACCTTCGTTTGTTCTTGTAAGTGCTTTAAGAGCTTCATAAGGCTTTGGATAACCTTCTCTACGCAAGATGGTCTGAATACCTTCGGCAACCACTGCCCAACAGGCATCAAGATCACGATACAAAGCTTTTTCATTTAATAACAACTTACCGAGGCCTTTTGTTAAACTTTTAAACGCAATTTCTATATGCGCCATCGGAACACCTATATTTCTCAATACAGTAGAGTCTGTAAGGTCGCGTTGTAAACGCGAAACCGGCAGCTTAACAGACAAATGTTCCAGAATAGCATTAGCCATTCCAAGGTTTCCTTCCGCATTTTCAAAATCGATGGGATTAACCTTATGAGGCATGGCAGACGAGCCCACTTCACCAGCTTTAATCTTCTGTTTGAAATACTCCATGGATATATATTGCCAGAAATCACGATTCAAGTCGATCAGGATCGTATTAATACGTTTCATCCCGTCAAACACAGCCGAAAGATTATCATAGTTCGATATCTGTGTTGTCCACTCTTCCCTTTGAAGCCCCAGCACCTCTCCTACAAACCGGTTACCGAAGGCGCGCCAGTCTGATGCGGGATAAGCCACATGATGAGCATTAAAGTTTCCGGTTGCACCACCGAACTTGGCAGAAATAGGAACAGATTTCAATAACGCCAGTTGCTGCTCCAGACGGTAAACAAAAACCATGACCTCCTTACCCAAACGGGTTGGAGAAGCAGGCTGACCGTGTGTTTTTGCCAACATAGGTATATCCATCCATTGCGTAGCATATTGTTTAAGCATATCAATCACCTCTTGCAATGAAGGATAATACACCTCATTGAGGGCATCTTTCAGAGACAACGGAACTGATGTATTGTTTATATCCTGGGATGTTAAGCCAAAATGGATAAACTCTTTGCAATCTTCCAAAGACAGCAGATCGAATTTTTCCTTTATAAAATACTCGACAGCCTTTACGTCGTGGTTGGTTACACTCTCGATCTCTTTGATCCGTGCAGCATCTTCCAACGAAAAGTCCGTATAAATCTTTCTCAAATCTTCTTTAAGAGATGGAGATACGGTGGAATTCAATTGGGGTAAGAACTCTGCAAGTGTAATAAAATACTCAATTTCTACCTGCACTCTGTATTTAATAAGTGCGTACTCTGAAAAATAGGCCGCTAAACCCTCGGCTTTGTTTCTGTAGCGTCCATCTACAGGAGAAATAGCTGTCAGTGTTGAAAATTTCATATACATTATTAATATAGAGATGCAAAGGTAATTATTATTGTCGAGAAACCTGTAAAGTTGTATTTTTTTTTAATTTTTTGGCTGAAATGTTTGGAGGAATAAAATAAAGCCGTATCTTTGCACCGTCTTAAAGAGAAAGACACAACAAAAATAAAATTTTGTGAAAGGGCGTTTAGCTCAGCTGGTTCAGAGCATCTGCCTTACAAGCAGAGGGTCGGCGG
>ERZ778021.949-NODE-949-length-40377-cov-7.759040_pt1 | contig 40377 bp, 50 predicted proteins | sample MGYA00375751_ERZ778021 | MGnify/ENA primary metagenome ERZ778021 (study PRJEB29350, sample SAMN05389814) | bioreactor metagenome | isolation source: Thiocyanate stock bioreactor | place: South Africa: University of Cape Town | collected 2013-08-29 ... | reverse complement strand
CGTCCTTGGCCCGGTTCTCCAGCAGCAGCCTGAACGCCACGCCATTGACCACCACAGCCAGTTCGGCCGGGCGCCCGGAGCTGTCGCGGCCGAGGTGGTTGCGTGCGCTCTCGTGCAAAGAGGCCTCCCAGTTCCACGTCCAGGAGCCTTCGTCCAGCGACATCGTGAACCCCAAGGCGTGCAAGACCGCGCCGGTATCTACCCGGTGCAGCGTGACAGTGTTGAAAACCATGTAAACCCTCCTGCGTTGGACGACCACCGGGCCTGGCTCAGGCGGTGGCAGGTGTCGCTCACAAACAAAAACCAAGGGCATGCCCGCGCCGCCCGCTTCAGAAAACACAAGCCGCACGGGCAGCTCAGGCACATAGCAAGGGTCTGGCGCTGGCGGGTCCACCGGGCGCACCCAGCGGCCAATGGGGACGCGTCGGGCCTCTTGATAGCGGCTCCGCAGCTCAGTGCGAATAGGGTCCGCATCGGTCGCCATCTCGGCAATCCCAGCCGACAGGCCGATGGCCTCTTGATACGCCGAGGTCACCCAGGCGCGCCGGTCGCGCAGCGCCTGCTCAAACGCTGCAGCCACCGGCCAGTTGCCCACGCGCTGCGCGTCCTGATACCGGGATGCCACGGCCCTGCGCAGGCGGACCGCCTCTTGCCAGGCCGCCAGCAGCGGCCAGGCACCCACGGCAACAGCCTGCTGGAACACCACCACGGCCCCTGGCCGCACGGTGCGATCAGCATCGATCCAGGCGCCTGAGAGCCCGCGCTGCAGGCGCTGCCCGTCCTGCCAGTGCGAATGCCGCTGTACGCGCAGGGGAGCGGCACTCTGCCAGGTGGACACAAAGTCCCGCTGCAGCGGCTTGGCGTCCTGCCAGGAGCTGGTTGCAATCGCCTCGACCAGGCGCGGCGTGTCGCTGTCGTACTGCACATTGACAACGCCCCGCAGGCGAGTGACCCGCGCCACAAGCGACACCGTGCTGTTTGCTGGTGGTTCGGGCGTTCCTTCGGTCTCGCCAAACACAACGCGCACGGGTAGCTCATCGGGCGGCGGTGCCTTGGTAAAGGCAAGGCGATTGACTGTCATGGCGCGGTGCTCAGGTCAGCTCGGTCAAGCCAAGGATCGCGCGACCGCCCGCGAGCAGCAGGGTGCCAGCGCTGCCCGACAATTTGAACGGCCCCTCGCCCGCCTCATCGGTCACAGCGCCCGAGGCCAGCAGTTCGTTGTCGTAGCTGTACCAAAGGGCCAACGCTGCAAGGCCATTCGCCGCGATCAGATCGCCCTCCGGGTCGGCCTGAGCCAGCACCAGCTTGTTGTCCACGATCTCGCCGCAAGGCGACGCCAGCACCAAGACGGCCAGCGTGACCGACGTGGCGCTCAGAAAGTGCAGCCGCGATGCCGCGCCCCGCGCCAGCAAGCCTTCCAGCATGGCCACAGCGCCCGCGTCGGTGAGCACCAGGTCGCTCATTCTGGGTAGCCCTCGGGCTTGATGCGGTCCGCAATCACGGCGCGCATGCCGGTGTCGGGATAGATCGCGGTGAGCGTGTAGGTGAAGTTTTCGTCGATGTTCTCGAAGACGCCCAGGCCAGTGACCGGGTCGCTCCATTGCTCACGGATAACCTTTCCGTCAATGTCACGTTCAAGACGCACCTTGGCCCATTGGGGCGTGTATGTCTTGGGAGTCGTCGCGGGGGTTACTTCCTTGACCACTTCAAAGGGCACACGGCCTATGCCCGGGCAGATCAGCAAATCCTTGGTCTGCAGCGGCTTGTGAGGGTTGCTTGGCAAGGGGCGAAGAATGCCGGTCTTGGTGGCCGAGACGAAGCGCCCAAGGCCATAGCACTGGTGCTCGATGTACTCCGGGCTTGGGCCGGTGCCCGTGGTCACATCCCCGCCATGGAGTTGCAGCGCAGTGGGCCAGCGCGCAATGGTGGTCCTTGCCCCGACGACGATTCCATCCACATTTTGTGGCGTGGGGAAAGTCCAGGTCAGGACTACCGACTCACCACCCGACGCCCAATAACAGCCGGTGCCGGTGTTGTCGTCTTTCAGATTCGCAAGCGCCCCGCTGGGCGCGGCACTGGCAGTCAGTGTGGCGGCGGCATCGACGCGGGTAGCGCCGTTGTAGAGATGGAACTCCGAGAGTTCCAAGGTGCCGGGGGTGGCGGCAGTCAACGCCAGAGCGCGCCAATACTTGTGGGCGGCCATGGCTTATCTCCAGGGGCCGGTGATATCAATAAGCACCGCCTTCAGACCTGAGTTTGCGTTCACCGTCGACAAGCAGAACGTCGAGACAAACGACCGCCCATCCGGCATGTCCAGAATTGCGTGCGCGTCAATGAGCTTTTCAGCACTGGGGCATGGCCCAAATTGCACACCAGGGAACGATGCTCGGGGAAACGATGCGGTGGTGTCGTGATACAGCACACGGCCCATGGGTATCGCGCCGGTGATGGGGTTCGGAAGGTCTGTGAGGAAGCCCAAGTTGAGGTCGCAATGGGTAGCACCACGCACGGCGGTTCCGGCGCCCGACACGCCGCGTGGAACTGCGACCAGATAGTCAGAAGACCAGTAGTCCCAGACGTAGGTGCCCCCGGCAGCCGCCCAGTTGGTGTCTACACCGCCAGCAATCACAGTTGCAAACGGGTCACCGCCCGGGCTCTCGGGAACCAAGTCACCGAAGACCAATGCCTGATGAGCCCGCGCGTTCCCGCTGTAGTAGTTGAAAGACGACTGCACACAGAGGTAGAACGTGCGGCCGTCCGATGCAAAAAGGTAAGGCGCATTGCCGGTGCCTGCCGGGTCTTCATCCTTGCCCCAGTAATAGCCGCCGTTGAGCTGCGCAGCGCTTGGGAACAGGCCCGTGCCTGTGGAGATCGCCGTCATGTTTTCGTAGCCCACGGCCCGCGCATAGTTCGCTGTGGTGTCGTTGATGCGCAGGTACTGACCGTGCGAGGCTGGATGGGCCGACTTGTAGGCGGCGAGGTTCGTGCCAGAGAAAGGCTTGTTGAACCCGGCCGGTGCCATCTTGACCGTGATGGTGCCCGTGGCGGTGCCGTCCGCTGCCTCCGTGGCCCACTTGATGACGTTGGGCGCCACGGCTGTCACTTTCTGCTCGCCGTTTAAAGCCGTGAGGGCACCTGTTACGCCGTCCACCAGAACAACAGCATGCTTTGCTGCCGCGTGGTCGGTCGGAAACGTCGCCGTGGCCACGCCGCCCGCAACGACGACGCTGGACGCAGTTTGCTGGCCCCAGCCATTGACCAGCAGGGCGTCCAGCAGGGCAATCAACGCACCGGCCGTGCGGGGCAGCGTGGGCGCGCCGGGCATGCTGCTGCGTGCCCATTTGACGGAGGTATCGACAGGAGAAGTCATGTTGCAGTGCCTTTTTAGGGACGGTCCACGTCGCCGCGCGCCAGAACAGAGAATGAGTAGTCAGTGCCGGATTCAGGGCCTTGCTGGATCACCCGCACAAGAGGCACAGATGCCATGGCGCCCACGGTGTTGAAGCGCAGCACGTTGCCCGCCACCCATCCCGCGCCCCACCCTGATTCACGCACCGTGAAATACGGCGCGCCGGTGTTGGGATTGATGGGTGCGTAATCGGCGCCCGTGGAGCCCGTGCCAATAACGCCGACGCTCTCGCCGACGGCCCGAAACGATGTGCCGCTGACCTCAAAGTGCAGCGCCCAGCGTTCCGTCAGGGCGCCTTCGTTGGTCACCTCGATAGGGGCCAACGTGTCGTTGTAGGAGGCCAGGGCCTGATCACCGTCCAGGGCGTCCAGCCAGGTGATGCCGTTCCAGCTCATCTGGTCGAACTTCAGTGACACCCGGGCGCGCATGTCGCCCAGCAGCAGAGCGCTGCTGACGTAGGTGCCCTCCACCGGGTAGTTGTGCGTGAGCGGGCGTGTGAAGCGGATATGGCCGCTGAGTTGCGCGTCTCCCACCAGGGCCGTGTCTTCGATGCGGTGCTCCACGGTCACCGGCTGGCTGTAGCCAGTGACATTCGTATAGGAGCCGAGGCCGGTTTCGAGATCCACGGTGTAGCCGGTGTTGATCGTGAGACCGTCATGGCCCAGCAAACGCACGCGCGAGAGGCGGGTTCGGCCGCAGTCGAAGGTGTCGCCGTTGGCAACGGTGGCGGGCGCCAGCTTTTGCACGTTGCCCACCACGGCCACCCGGCCCGCCGCATGCACGGGCACCAGGCCATCGGTGGGCAGGCGCACCGAGTTGATGCCCACGATGGAGGCATCCAGCGGAATGTAGGTGTAGGCCACCGCGTTGTAGCGCAGCGTGCTGGCACGGGCCGTGTCCAAGTCGACCACACCCACCCCGGCAATCCCCATGTACGAGAGGTCAGCGGTGCCCAGGCTGGTGGGCACCGGGCTGCAGAACACCAGCTCCACGACCCCGTTGTCAACGTTGATGGTGCCCTTGACGCGGGCGCCGTCGATCTTGCCGTTGGTGCCCGCCGTCACGTTGATGGGCGTGCCGTCTTCCATCTCGCCCACCAGCGAGAAGCTGCCCGGGCGCAGCGGCGCCGTGGCGGTGCGGAACATCACCTTCGTGTTGCCGGAAATGTCCCCCGAGCCAGAGACTGGGGGCGCCTGCACCGCGCGCCATTCGGCGAGCGCATTGGCAGTGCCCGGGGTCCAGGTGGTGAGTTCGAGCATGCCCAGGGCTGCGCTCACCGTGCCCACCGGCACCCCTGCGCCGGTCGCGGGGTTGATGCTGCCCAGCAGCACCCCGGTGTTGGCCGCCAGCAGGCGCCCGCCCGCCAGCTCGAAAGACACACCTTGCAGCGTGTACCCATCCGCCAGGGTCAACACCCGATTGATGTAGGAGTCCACCGTGACGGACACCGGGTCGATAGGATCGGTAGAGGCTGTGCCCGGGATGTAAACCAGGGTGTTGAACGGATTGAACGTGCAGTCGGCATCGAACGTGAAGCCTGCCCCTGCGTAGTCGCCCAGGCGGCCACCCATCAGCAGCCAGTTCTGGCCGGTGCCGTCGACGGTGGCGACCAACAGGGCCTGCCACCCTGTCATCGCAGCGGTACTGAACAGCGCGGGGTTGATGCTGAGCACCCCCGAGCCGTAGTTCACCGAGCCGATGGTCTGGCCCAGGGCTTTGAGGTTGCCGGTGCCATCGTCCGTGACATTGACCTTCATGCTCACAGACGTACGCAGGCCGTTGTCTCCATGCGCGCGGGACTGGTAGAGCTGCGCGCCTGCAGGCAGGCCCGTGGCCGTGCCGTTTGCCACGATCTGCAGGTCGAACGCCACCGTGCCCGCCGCAATGGTCGCGCCCACGGTGGAGGTACGCACGGGAGCGCCAGTGGTCCACACCATGTCAGTCTTGGTCACCGCGATGGCACCGCTGGCGGGCACGCCCGGCGCGTTCTCTTGCTTCAGGGTAAAGACCGTGCCGGGTGCGGGCAGCGCATCGGGCGCCAGCAGTGCCACGCCGCGCTGATAGTCCACGACACCCGTGGCATCGCCGGTGATGACGCCATTGCCGTCGTCCGATGCCGATTTGGCGGCCCCGTCGTTCCAGGTGATCTTCAGCTTGTTCGGCTGGATGGGGCGTGCGCCAGGTGCGTCGGAGGCCGCCCCGGAGGTATTGAGGGGCGTGTAGAGCCGCGTGCTCATGCGCAAGGTGGTGTTGCTCAGCGCCTGGCTGGTCACTTCGTCAATCCACTGCAGGATCAGCGCACTGCCAACGTCGGGCAAGGCCCCCAGCGTGAGCTGCAGGGTGCCCGTGGTGCGGTTGATGTTGCCCACCCCATAGGAGGCGTCCAGGCCGCGCAAGGCGCCCGAGCCGTCTTCGCGCAGGGTGTACCACCGGCCCGCCACCAGGTAGTGCGCGACCAGGCTGCGGCGTGCGGGGGGAACGATGGTGACCACGTAGTTCAGGGCACGGTTTTGCAGCGTGATGGCAATGCCCAAGGAGCGCTGCGCGGCCTGCGGTGTAGCGGCGGGGGTTGCGGTGATCGTGTGCGATCCTGCGCCCGCGCCAAACACATCCACAGACAGCGATGCCACACCGTTGTCGTAGTCGATGCTGCCCACCTCGGCACCAGCCTGCAGCAGCCGCCCGCCCTTGTCGATGATCGTGATGCCATCGCGCTCGATAGACACGCTGCCAGGAAGCAGGCTACCGCCCACAAACAGGGACTGGTTGGGGGACCAGTTGGCAAACACCGACTGCACCACCGGCCCACCCGCCGCCACCAGGGCATAGGCCATACCGTTGGTGCTGGCGTCGGCAATGGGCGTCTCGGCCTGTGCGCTGGGGACGATGGGCACGCGGATGGTGGTGGCGCGCACCGTGAAGTCGCCAATGCTGGCGGGCTCGGCCAGCGGCACGGCGCCGTAGAAGCTGGCGGCATTGGCAACCACGGCTTCGTTGATGCTGGTGCGGGCCTTGATCTCTTCGGCGCTGGGGTCGATACGCATGGCGTCGAAGCCGTCGAAGTCGGCTTCCAGCGGATCACTGAGGCCCAGCGAGACGATGTTGCGCAGGAAGTCACCGGCGCTGTCCGAGAAGATGCGCAGCAGGTTGCTGACCGATGTGACGGCCACGAACTGCTCGACCTGGCCTGGCAAGCCGAAGTTCTTGCGCAGCACCAGGCGATCACCGATGTTGGGCAAGGGCACGCCCTCGCGCTGCGCAATTGCGATGGAGCTTTGGCCCTGCAGCATGTCGCCGAACAAGTAGCCAGGGTAGGAGGAGCCGCCCGCCAGGTAGCTCTCGATGCGGCGCTTCATCTCGTCGCGGTTGGCAAACAGGTTGTCCACCTTCACCATCACCACCGACACGCGCGGGTCGTTCGGCGGCGCGGCAATGATGACGTGAGCGCCCAGGTAGGTGTCCGTGTCCGGCGTGGTCACACCCAGCACAGCCTGGCGGATGTTCACGCGACCGATGGCCCGGTCCAGCTCGCTGATGTCCGGGAAGATGGCGTTGCTGGCGCCATCGGGGATGACAACGCCGGTCGGGCCGCCCCCGCCGTCCGCGGTGTCGGTCATGTTCTTGGAGGCAAAGAATTTGATGTCGCCGGATGCGATGGACATGGTCAGACTTTCAGGAAACGGAAGGTGGGGACATAGAGCAGCTCGGGCGTGATCTCGCCGTCGATCAGCTTCCAGATGGGGCGGGCGGTGAAGCCGCCCTTGGCGTGGTCAAAGATGACCTGGTGCGCGACACCTCGCAGCACCAAGACCAGCTCAATGTTTTTAAGTGCTGCCCACGCTTTGAGGCGGTCGCACTGGTCGCGAGGGGTCCAGGCCTGGCTGGACTCGCCATCGAGCGTGATGGGCTGGCCTGCCAGCTTCTCGGCCTGGTCAACCAGCAGAGCGCCCTCGGTGCTGTAGCCAGTGGCTTGCTCCACGGGGCTCCAGTCGTATTCATCGGTCCACTGAAGGCGATCACTGAGCGTCTCCGTGACGCCGTTGTAGGTAAGGGTGATAGTGCTCATGGGGTCTACCGGTTTGCCGTGCGCTTGGCTGCGGCCAGCCGCCTGAGCAGGTCCGTGCCCCTTTGCTGGCTCGCCGAGTCGGGGAACTCGAACTGGGCGCTGCCAAGGCCGGGAATCGTGACGTTGCTGATGAAGGTCGGGCCATCTGGGCTGACGCCGACACCGTTGCCGCCGCCCCCGGAGCCCGATCCGCTGCTGGAGCCCAGGCCCTGATAGCCTGGCGCGATTCCGGCGTTGTCGCTACTGCCACCTGGAGAGCGAACGCCCGAAGAACCCCGCCCGCCGGACGTGCTCTCGCCAGACGATCTGCCACCGGTGGTTCGGGGGCGATCCGGGGTTTCGTCCTCCGCCGAGGAGTCCAGTGCCTTCTGGCTTTCTTTAGCCATCCGGGCCTCAAGTTCCGCCTTCGCCCGTTCGTAAGCCTTCTTGACCGCGTTCGCTTCAGCGAAGCCCTCTTTGGATGTGGGACCGCCGTATTTGAAATACTGCTCAGTGCGCACACCTAGCTGGTAGACCTCTTCGGCCAACTTGTCACCGACCATGTTTTCGCCGAAGAGGCGGGCCACCTGGGCGTCGATGTATTCCTGCTGCACGGCAACGTTGCCCGTGTGCGTGTCCCGAGCGTCCTGGATCGCCTTGTTGGACTCCTCCAAGGAGCCGAGACGGTGCTTGTCATACAGGGCCTGTACGGCCGCAGCAGCAGTGCTGGCCGCCTGGCCATGGCGCCCAAGCGCTCCCGTCATCGCCTCAATGCCCCCGACTGCACGGCCTGCCTCAGTGCCCAAGGTGCGGTGCACGTCTGCAAGGTCTTTCAAGCCCTTGGCAGTCACTTCAGCAATCTCCGCCTCCTTGATCTTGACCCTGGCGGCCTTCTCGGCTGCGTCCAGTTCAAGGCGCTTCACCTCCGTCAGTTGCCCACTGGCCTGCAGCTCGGCGCGCTTTGCGGCGACGGTGGCCAGCGCTGCCTCGGCCTCGGCACGCTTGGCCTTGGCTGACAGTTCTGCAAGTTGGATCTCCAGCTTTCGGAGTTCATTGGCGGCGCGGATGGCACCGGCTTCATCGCCCTTGGCGCGGGCGACTTCATAGATGGCGCGCTGCTGCGCCATGGCAAGTTGTACGGCCGACGCTTCCAGGTCGATGCTGCCGCGCTGGGCATTGGCCTTGGCCTCAATCGCCTTGACCTGGTCGGACAGTGCATCGCGGTACAGCAGGGCTGCGCGGCCAGCCTCAAGTTCTGCGTCCTTGAACTCGCGGGTTGTTGCCAGCCCCGCCTCCTTGGCCGCGCGCAGTTCTTCCAGTTTGGCCCGCGCTTTTTCATAGGCCTCCCGCAGCTCATCCACCCGGCCGCTGTTGTCCCGCACCGCCTCGGCTTCGGCACGGGATTGCTCGGCCATCAGACGGCTGGCGCCCGCCTGGGCCACGGCCTTATCGGTTTCCTGCTGGCGCAGTGCGATCGCCTTTTCCAGCTCGGCCATTTGCTTGGACTTGGCTTCGTCCGCCAGCCCGCGCTGCGCGACTTCATCCTGGAGCGCCTTCAGCTCGGCCTGCATGGTGGCCAGCTCTTGCAGCTTGAGAGCTGCGAGCCGCTCCTGCTCGGCCGCACTGGCAGCAGCTGCTGCTGCCTGGGCCTGGCGCTGCTCGGCCTCGGTGCCAAAGGCGGCGGCCAGCGCCACGGCGGCTTTGCCTTCGGCATCCCGCGCGATCACGCTCTTTTCCTGGGCAGCGATCTGTTCCACGATGGACTCGCGGACGATGCGATAGCCGTTCTGCAGCTTCACAAAGTCGCTCGCACCTGCCAGGGCGGCGGCACTGACCGCACCGGTCTTGGTGGCCAGCTCTTGCTGCGCCAGGGCGGTGATCACCGCCTGGTCTCCGCTGTTCTTCAGCGAGTTGCGCAGGGTTTCGTTGTGCTGGGCCGCCTTCAGCACCTTGTCTTTTGCTTCCTTCTCGATGTCCGCGAAAGCCTGTTTCAGGCCCGAGAAATCCCAATTTGCGAGGGCCGCGAGGACAACACCAATGCTCTTGCCTGCCGCCACCAAGCCCGCATCCAGGCCCACGATGGCGCCTTGCGCAATCTCAGCTGCCACCTTGAGGGCAGACAATCCGCCCGCATCCCCAATATTCGCCGCCATATCGGTGACGGCGTTCTTGACATTGGTGAGCTCCTGGCTCAGCGTCTGGGCGCCATCGGCAGCACCGTAAAGTTCATTCAGGCCCTTGGTCAGGGCTGGGAACAAGTCGCTGGAGGCGATCTTTCCCTCTTCGACCAGCTTGATGAGTTCCGCTGTGGTGATGCCCAGGCCCTTGGCAACCGCGTTGAGCGCGCCAGGCAATGCCTCACCGAGCTGGCCGCGCAGCTCTTCCATTTGCACCGCGCCCTTGCTGGCGATCTGCGCGACCGCCTGCAGGGCGAGAGAGGTTTCAGCGCTGCTCTTGCCAGCCTTGCCCATGGCCGTGGCCACGGCTTCGAACACCTGGCGGGTTGGCTCGCCTTCTACGGCGGTGCCCTTCGTAGCCGCCGAAAGGCTCAGGAACGCACGCCCCACCTCGTTGACGTCAGCACCAATGCGCGAGGCTACTGTGCGGACGTACTCCAGCTCCTTGCCCGCCTTGGAGGCGTCGCCAGTGACAGCGGTCAATCCGCTGCGCAACTGCTCCATCTGGGCGGCTGCGGTGACCAGCTCACGGAAAGAAAAGGCGACGCCCAATGCGCCAGCCATCTGCCCCAGCAGGCCGGTCAGGTTCGTGACGCGCGCGCCGAGCTGGTCTGTAGCGCCCGCGCTACTGCGGTGGGCGGTACCCAGTTCCCTGGCGCGCTGCGCGGCCTGGTCGGCGGCAGCGGCCTCCACACGCAGGGCGCGGGTGTAGTTTTCGGCGGCCTGCAGCTCCTGAGCATGGGCGGCGCTCAGCGGACCAATGGCGGCCAGTTCCTCACGGCGGGCGGCAGTGGCCTGCTCGGTAGCCGTGGCCTCTGCGCGCTTACCGCGGGCCACCAGGCCGAGCTGGTCGGATTCAATCTGAGCGAGGGCATTGCTGGCACGGGTTGCTGCCGCTTCATCGCCTTTGACTTGGGCAGCGCGAAGCCGGGCCTGCTGTTCTGCCTGGCTGGCCGCCAGGTGCTGGCGCTGCAGCTCGATCTCGCTTTGCTCGACCTGCAGGCCGTTCTTGATTGCTGCGGTCTTTGCGTCCACAGCGCCCTTGAGCGCAGCCAGCTCCCGGCCTACCTGGCCGGAGCTTTGGCCCAGATCGCGGGCGCGCTGGGATGCCTGGTCAGCTGCATCGGCCTGCACGCGCAACGCCTTTGCGTGGTTCTCTGCGGCTGTCGTCGCCCCGGCCTGGGCGGCTGTGAGCGGGCCTACCGCCGCCAACTGCTCGCGTCGTGCATCGGTGGTTTGCTGAACGGCCTCAGCTTCAGCGCGTTTCGCACGAGCAACCAATGTGAGCTGGTCAGATTCGATCTGCCGCAGGCTGTTTTGCGCCTGCGTGGCTGCTGCATCGTCGCCGCGTGCGGTGGCGGTCTGCAGAATGGCTTGTTGCTCAGCCTGGCTGGCCGCAAGGTGTTGGCGCTGGAGTTCGATCTCCGATTGCTCGACCTGCAGCGCTGCCTTGATCGCCTGGGTTTTGTCCTCAACAGACTTGGCCAGCTCGGCGAGTTCGCTCCCGGCTTTGTCGGCCGAGGCGTTGAGCTTGTCCACGCTCGCACCGGCCGTGGTAGCCGCTGTGCCGAGATCCTTGGTGGCATCCTCGGTGGTGCCGAGCGTCTTGTTGAACTTCTCCAGCCCCTCGCCATTGACGCGGACTGTGTAGTCAATCTTGTTCTCGTTGGCCATGCTGTGTGGGGGGTGGACGTAGAAAGGGCCGCGCACCGCCCAAGCGGCTGGCGGCCCTGTACTGGGGGGAAGGCTTAGACGTGGATCGTGCGCATGTACCGGCTGATACCGATGCCCACTTTGGAGGGGTCCTGCAGCAGCTCGCCCTCGATGTCCAGCGCACCAAAGCCCTTCTGAACGATGGAGAGCTGCTTGGTCACACCCTGGCTCACGCGCCACATGTCCATCACCACGGGACGGCCGCTATCGGCTTCGTTCAGGCCCGCAAAACGAATCCGCAGCTCGGGGGCTTTCGCGGTCAAGGCTTCGATCACAACCTGGTCGGCGTAGCTGTAGCTATAGGTGATGGCGTCAGCATCAGCCAAGCCCACGGCGTCAGCCCGCACCCAGATGCCCTCGGGCAGCAAGTCGAAGTTGCCCACAGCCGCGATAACGTCCGTACCCTTCTTGACCACCAGGTTGGTGATGTTGATGTGTGGCAGTGGGATCAGCGCGCCACGGCGCACAACGCCTGGCACATCTGTCACTGTGCCCGCATCCTCTGGGCTCACCGTGCCCAGCAGCGCGCGGGCGTAATTCACGATATTCAGATCAGCCAGCTTGGCCTTGAACTTCACGCCCGTCACGCGGCGGATCTCGGCGTGGGTGCCGCCGCCGAGAGCCGTCATGTCTGGCTGCTTTTCCACTTCTTCGGTCTGCTCGGTGCTGGCTTCCAGCACGTTGCCAATGGGTTCGAGCAAGCCGGGCGCAGAGGACGGCGCCATGTAGAACTTGCCGACAAGCCCGCTAGGGGCGTAGGTGCGCTTGGTGATTTCGACTGCTGCCATGGTGGCTCCTATTGCGGTTGACTCTTGTGGAAAACGGTCTCGGCCAAGAAGGCCGAGGGGATGTACTGAAACCCTGCGGAGTACTTGGCCCCTGGCGGGGTTACCAATGCGAGGGGCTTCGTTGCGCCCTGCACCTGCGCGCCTACCAGCGCACCGGTAACTCGGGCGAGCAGCAGGCCAGCGTCCTGGCGGGCGGCGGCACCGCTGCGGGCCTTCGCCACGTTGCGCACGGCCGCTACAGCCAGCCAGGTGTGCTCCAGGCGCACCGTGAGACCCAAGTCCTGGGCAACCCGATAGCCGCCGTAAACGATGTGCACCGCTGGCGTGTGCTGGGCGCTTTCTGCAACACCAGCGAGGTCTGCCGCAGTCAGCACATGCACGGCCGGGCTCATGCCCTGGACGGCGCTGCGCACCAGCTCCACCAGGCGCGGCTCCAGCGCCATGAAGTTGTTGCCCTGTTCAACGGTTTGGCCGCTGGTGCTCATGCGAAGCCCCGCAGCGTGTCGTCGGTGATCTGGCGGGGGCTGAAGCCGTAGTGCACCTCGGCATCGCCGGGCGCATCGCCCGCCACCAAGGTGCCGGGGGTTCCGCCCCAAGGGCAAGACAGAACCGCCTTGCCCTCGGAGATTTGCAGCAGCTCGCGCTCGGCGGCCTTGTAGCGCAGGTAAACCTCGTGCTCCGGCGCCAGGTCGCTGTACAAGTAGTAGCGCGCCACATCACACACCACGCGGGTGATTTGGGGTGGCGCCACCAGCTCCACGGCGCCAGGGTTGCTGGGCACGGGGGCGGGCTTACTGCAACCGGTCAGCGGCAGGCGGTACACGCGGGCCACAAAGCTGTCGGCAAATGCCTGGGCATCCTCCAGAGCGCGCTCGGCCTTGGTTGCGTTCACGGCCTGCAGCTCCGGGTCGGTGAGCTGGATGAGTTCCTGCTCGCCGAAGCGGTTGACCATGTCCTGCACAGTGGCGTAGATCATTGAAGGCTGCGCCCGTGGCAATCAGGCGTGAACGTGCTTGTAGAGCTGCACTTCGAACAGCTGCCCGGCCTGGGCGGCTGCGCCCAAGGCTCGGCCGCAATGGTCTGCAGCGGTTCCCGTGATGGCTTTGCCATCCGTGCCCACCTTCACCAGGGCGCCGAAGGCAATGGCGGCCTCTGCCTCGACCAGTGCGCTGTAGCCCGTGGTCAGGCTGACGGCCTCGCCGATTTCGGCGGCGTTCTCGGTAACGCCCTGGCAGTCCTTGGCGCCACCCGCGATGGTGGGATAGCCGCCGTCATAGGCAGCGAAGCGATGGGCAGCCAGCACGGCCGTGGCCACGATGGTCACTGAGTGCTGCTTGTCAAACTGGCGGCCAGTGTTGTTTTGCGATGCCATTGTGTTTGGCTCCTGAAGTTAAGGGGTGCGGTGCCCTGCGCTTACTTGCGCGCGGCGGTCTTTGCGGCGGCCTTCGCAGGTGCTGCGGGCGGCTTGGCCACCGGGGCGGGTGCCGGGGCAGGTGCCGGGGCGGGTGAGGCTGTGGTGGTCTCGGCCACCGTCGCAGCAGGCGCCGGAGCAGGTGATGCCGTGGTGGTATCGGCCACCGTGGCAGACGGTGCCGCGCTGGCCGATACGGCCCCCACGTCGCTGCCGTCGCCCACATTGGTGGATGCGCGCTCTTGCAATGCACGCTCTCGCGCGGCCTGGAACTCCGCCTGCGTCTCTGCGGTGGCGCGGGCGTCTGCCTTGGCAAGTGCGGCCGTGTCGGCGGGGTTCTCTGCAGCCCCCGATTGCAGCAGCTCGCGTTCGTCGTGTTTGCTCAGTTCGGGGAGCTCTTCGCCCGGCTGAATGATCGTGCGCGCGCCGTTGACGACGACGGCAGTGGCGACCAAGGCAATCAGTTTGCTCATTGGGAAATTCCTTGTTCTTTGACTGCCCCGAGGCACTGCGGCCTCGGGGGGTTCTCGCTTGCTAAAAGTGGGGCTGAATTACAGCCCCTGCGGCGGTTTATTTCGGGTTGGTGAACAGGAACGCGGCGGTGTTGTAGGCCACGTTGGGCTTGCGCTCGTAGGTGGCGCCGTAGATCCAGCTCTTGCTGCCGGGGTCGTAGTACGGCGTCTCCGCGAATGGGTGGCCTTCGATCACGTTGGTGAAGCCGAAGGCTGGCTGCGCCAGGCTGATGTCTGCACTGCCGTTGCCGCCGATCTTGGGCACGTAGGCCAGGACGGCGTTGTTGCCCCACACGTCGCGGCCGGTGTCGGTTTCGTCGATCCACACCGCATCGCCCACCACGATCTCATCCACTTTGAGGATGGCCTTGAGCTGCTCATGGGTAGCAGGGCCCATCTGCGTAGACGGCAGGTAAGAGCGCACTTCTGGGTTGGTTACCAACGCACTCTCTGCGTCGGCCGACAGAGTCAGCTTGTTTGGGCGCTGACCGATCTTCTTGCGGATCACGTCGCTGGCCGCGCGGATGTCTGTAACGGGCGTGCCCGTTGCCGCGCTCCACTTAGTGGCGCCCGCCAGTGCCAAAACATGGCCCGCTGCATAGGTACCCGCCGTGGTCGCCAGGGTGGCCACGTCGATCTCGTAGTCCAACGCAAGGATGTCGCTGGCCGTGGTCATGGCGATGCGGCTCACGTCCAGGTAGTTGCCCACGTTCAGCTTGCGGCTTTCATCAGCCTCACGCAGCAGCTCGCGCGGCATGGGCACATCCACCGCGTATTGCTCTACGGAGTAGGTCTTGCCCTCGAACTTGATGTTGACGCGCTTCGTTGGCCCGCCTGGCGCGCGGCGCAGGTTGTATCGGCGCAGGCGCTCATCACCCAGTTGCGCAAGTTGCACGCTGGACAGTGCCTGGGGCAGTCGGGGGAATAGCTGCTCGGCGACGTAGTTGCCCTGACCCATGCCCAGCAGCAGGTTGGTCAGGATGGGGTTTTGCTTGAGCCGGATCTCGGCAAGGGTCATGGTCATGGTGGCCTGTTCCTGGTGAGGTGTAGAAGCGGTGGGTTGGGTGCCGTGGTGCTACCGAGGCGCGATCAGCTCGTGAACGACGCAGTGACGGCGGTCAGTGCCTCGGAGTAATTCACCTTGTGTTGGCGCATGTAGTCCTGGGCGGCCTTGTCGATCTCGGCGTCGCTCTTGCCCTTGGCCGCGCCTGGCTGGGATTGGCTGGCGATACGGCCGCCCGCGAACTCACCGAAGTTCACAGCGGGCTCTGCTTTGGCGATCAGGTCTTGCAGCCACTGGGCCGGGCTGACCTTGCGGGTGGTGTCGCCCTCGGCAAACTCCACAGGCTGGGCATCTGCCAGCACTTCCAGCGTGGCCACGACCATGGCCTTGTCCTTGGGCAGCACGCGGCCAGCTTCCACCTGGGTTTCAGCGAAGGACACGAAACCGGCCTTGCGGTCTGCGCGGGCCTTTTCGGCAAAAGATGCTGTTGCGGCTTCGGCTGCCGTGGCACGGTTTGCTTCGGCAACGGCCTTCGCTTCAGCCACTTCACGGGCTTTCTTTTCTGCAGCAAGCTGCTCTTGCATCGCCTTGATTTCTGCTTCAGTCATGGATAGAGACTCCTGGGGGGTTGACGGGGCGGATACGGGTTCGGAAAACGAGACGGCGCCGCCTGCGTCGTCTTCAGAAAACTGGATGTCTTTGAGGCCAGCAATGGCCGGGGGCTGAGCGCCCAGGAACGCCACATGCCGCAAGTACCACTTGCCGGGCGTTGGGTTGTTGGGGGCCTGGGGCGGGTAGAAGGACGCGCTGCGCTTTGGAAAGCGCTTGGCCGCCACCATCTCGGCGAACTGCGGCTCAACGTTGTGGGGGGTGATGGCCAGCACGCCATCTGCGTTGCGGCTGACGGCCTTGACCCAGCCGTAGGCCGGGAGGTTGTCCTTGGGGTGGCCCACTGTGAGGGGGGCTTCGCGCAGCGCGGGGTTGTAGCTGGCGGCCATGCCGTCCACGTCGGCATCGCTGAAGTTGTGCGCCACGCCCTGGTCATCAATGTGACGACCTGGCCGGAAAATCTCGATGCCAGCAGGCAGCGTGGCGGCGGATGCGGCAGTGGTGGCGGGCTTCTTGGAGGGCATGGCCGCTACTGTCGCGGCCATTGATGTGCAAGCCCAAATGCCGCGCACCACAGATTTGCAGCAAAGAAAAAGCCCCGCGCGCGCGAGGCAGGCGGGGCAGATATGCGGGGGCGGGTTACAGGGTCAGTCTAGCGGCAGTGTGCCTTGCCGCAGCGCGATTTGCTCACGGCGCCAAGCGCGCTCAATGTTGCGCACCCGGCTGACCGTGATGCCGGTTTCGTCGGCCACCTGCTTGTACGACTGCCCTTGCTCAAGCAGCTCGACCACCCGGCGCGCGCGGGCGCTGCTCATGACATCGGCCCCCACCGGAATGTAGGGCTGAGTACCGCCTTCGTCCTGCGCCAGCCCCAGCATCAACGCCACGGCCAGACTGGCGAGCGCAGCCGCAGATACCGTGCCAGAGCCTGGCGCAGACAGCAGCGTGATGTAGTAGCTGGTGGCAAAGCTGCGCCACACATCGGGCCAACTGGCGGGCATCAGCGCCTCCAGCGGTTGCAGCTGCTCTTGCGTCAGCTCGGTCAGGTTAAGGCGGTCAAACATGTCATGCATGGGTTACCTCTCTTCTTTGCGTTGCTGCCAAGACTTCAGCGCTTCAATGCAGGTATCCAGCTGGGCCGCATTGGCGAACGCCAGCGCACTCACATGCACCGTGCGGGCCACCCAGGCGTTGAGGGCTTTCGGGCTGGTGTCATGGACCAGGCCGTCACGGTGCAGCTGGTGCCACAGCGCCCACACCTTGCGCTCGCGCGGGCTGGCTTCGGCCTTGGCCTGGGCGAACGTGCGGCCGGTCGTGCGGCGGCGCAGCGGCTTTACCACCCCCAGCCGCTCGCCCAGGGCTTGCATGTGGTCGCGCACCTTTGCCTGTTCTGTGGCGCTCATGGCCTTGCTGCTGTTCTTGCCCGTGAGGTTGATCAGTAGCGCGCGGTAGTCGTCATCGGAAAGAGTCAGCTTGGACTTGAGCGCATGAATGGCGGCGATGTGGTTGGCCATGGTCACCCCAGCAGCAGTGGGCTCAGCCACCAGTTCCACAGCCCGAGCAGGCTGCACAGCAAAAAGACCCAGTGCTGCACATGCAGGGGCCACTGGCGCTGCCAGGCGCTCACCGTGAGCCAGCCCAGGTTGCTGACCAGGAACGCGCCGAACCCCCAGCCGGGGTATGCGGGCATGGCGAGCAACAGGGTTCCGGCAACGCCGAACAGCGCAGCCAGGCAAGAGAGGATGAGGGCTGGGGTCAAGGCGGGGATTTTCATGATTGGGCTTCTGCGGGCTGGTTGGTGCGGGCGGCGGCTGGTTGCATCTCTGCGAGTGGCACAAGCGGGATGCGTTCTGCTGGCAGCTCCAGCGTCTGCGCAATCAACCCCCCGTCGCTGGACCGCGCCACGGCCAGCATTTGCCCGGTGCGCGCTGCCAGCCTGGGGGCTGTGTAGTCCTGGCCCGCGTGCCGCACCGTGCCGCCTGGCCGCACCCTACGGATGAACCACGACGACGCAACGATGCTGCGGCGGCCCTTGTAGCGGCTCCAGGCCTGCATGATCTTGCGGGGGTCGCTGGGCCAGTACCCATGGCGAAGCCGGTGCACGGTGCCATGCGCCATACCCAGGGCGCGCGTTGCGGCGCCCAGTGGGCTCTCACGCAAAAAATGCAGCAAATCGGGCGGAGCGCAATCCGGCCCATACAAGCGCTTGGAACCCTCAGCACTAGCGCTGGTACCAACCGGCATGTTTGAGGGGCTGCAACCCGCTCCCAATCGATCCACAGAGGCAAGGCAATCCATCATTGCCCCCCCGTTTCGCCGCCAAGCGCTTCGGCCACGTCAGGGATCAGCTTCACCAGCTCGCCCGTGGCAATGGCCACATCAGCATCAAACCCACCGTCGTCGGCCTTCGTGCCCTCGAAAACGGTGTCGAGGAACTGCACCTTGCGCAACTGCAGCTCACTGGTGAGCACAAACGACACGCGGTCATCCCAGGTCAGCGCCAGGCGTGTGGGCAGCTTGCCCGCGTCGATGTGTGCTTGCACCTCCTCAATGTCCAGCGGGTGGCGGGCATAGCGCACCACGGCCTTGGACTCGTCTGCACTCTTGAGTTCGCACTCGCGGTCCACCGTGAAGCCGACGGGCGGCTCTTGTTCCTTGAGCCAGTGCGCCATGGCTGCCTGGGGGCTGGTCTGGGTGTGGAGCAATGACACCGACAAACCGGGCAGAGCTTCGACCAGCAGGGTGACCACCTCGTCCGCACGGCCCTGGCTGGAAGTGTCCAGCACCAGCAGGCGCGCGGCCGGGTCGATCCACACCCACATAGAGGCCTGCTTGGTCAGGGCCATGGGCAGCAGGTCCAAGCGGGCTTCTTCCTTCAGCTCCTTGGTTTCCTTCTTGCCTGGCTTGCGGCCAGTTTCCTGCTCAATGCGGGCGGCCTTCTCCTTGACCTTGCGGGCCAGGGCGCTGCCTGGCAGCACCTTGGTTTCGGCCATGAACCGCAGCATCCATTGCCCGCCCACGGCCTCAGCCAGCGCACCGTGCGCTTCGCCACGAGGCGGAACCCAGCCCACCGACTTCTCTTGTGTGGCGCCGCACTCGGCAAAGGGCGCCTTTGCAAGCGCCTGTTCGACCTGGTCAAGGGTTGCGGACCACTGGGGGGCGATGCGGTAAATGATGAGGTTTGCGAACATGTGTTGCTCCAGGTGAAAAAGAACCGGTGTTGTCGGACACCGGAAACCGGGTATCGCCGCGCCAGCCCCTTGCGGGGAGGAGGTGCCGTGGTGATGGGGATGAGCATCAGCACGGTGGCACTCGATACCTGCGGCAGTTGCAGCCCGTGGAGAGGCCGTGGCACACACCGCTTGCCACACCGGCCTACGCGCCCCAAGGCGGCCGGTTGCGCTTGTGGTTCAGTCTGTGGTGGGACTCACTCAATCCGCCACACGCGAATGCCGCCATCCACCTTGCGGCTGGCAAGTGTCTTGCCCGTCGAATCCTTGAACGCCTTCATGGCAGTTCCAATCGCTGACTTGGCGGTGGCGGGTAGCAAAAAGGAATCGCCTACTGCCAACTGGCCCAGCAGCGGCGCCCAATCGATTGCTTTGGTGCCACGGCCGGGTATGGGAACGCCCTTGTCGATACGCACCGTGCTGGCGTCGGTCCAGAAGGGCGCGGAGCGCTTTTTCTCCGGCGCTGTAGTCGCGAGGGGGGCGGCTTGACGCGGAGCGCGGCCTTCTGCGGATGCCTGGCCCTTGCGCTCCAGCCAGCCATGGAAACCGCGACCAGGGGGCTGTCCGCCCAATACCGGAATGGCCGCGCCTGCGCTGTAAACCAGTTCGCCACTCTCCGTGTCTTCGGTGCGCATCAGCATGCACGCTTGCACGGCCGGGCCTAACAGAGTATGGACATTGCGGCGGTCGCAATCGCATTTGGCCGCGATCAGGTCGGCGTCGAGCTGTTCATCGGGGTTGGCTGCCAGGAACTGGATTACCTTGGAGGCTACAGAGCCCTCGCGGGGGGTATAGGTGGCGCTCATACAGCCGCCACATCCAGGCTGATGGGCTGGTATTCGCCCGTGGTGTCATTGCGCTTGTAGAAGCGCACGTAGGGCTTGGTGCTGGCAGTCTGGATGCTGTCCGCGATGGCCTGCATTGCGTTTTGCCACTTGGCATCGCGGATCTCAAGGCGGCGCAAGCCCAGCACGCGGCCGGTGTTGATCTTGCCTTCCTTGTCCGTCTGGAAAGCATGGTTCACCAGCGCCTTGATGTTGTCGTTTGCCCCCTGAGCCCATTCGTGCACGCACTCGTCGATCAGTGCTTTGGCGGCCATGAGCTGCTCGCCAAAGGTGAGCTTGTCCTGCATTGAGCGCACCAGCTTGTAGCGGCCATCAAAGCTGATAAGGGTGACATTGCCCTTCTCGCCACCCGCTTTCACGCCGTACTGCTCCATGCTGGTGGACACCAGCGCGGCAACCTCTTGCATTGCATGGGCTTTGAAGTCGGCCAGGCCATCACGGCTTTTCTCGGCCATCGTGCAGAGGTCGGTTACCACCTGGTGGCGAAGCTTGTCGATGTCTTTGACCTTGGACTCGGGGATCAGGTTGCCGCTGGCGTCTTGCCAGTAGCCTGCCGGGATGGGTTGGTTTGCCATGTTTGGCTCCGTTCAGTGGGTGTGGTTCGCGCCTGCGGACGTAGGCGCAACGTTTTTTTCGATGAGGTCTGCGATCTGGCGGGCCGTGGCTGCGGCCGATTGGGCGCAACAGGGGTGGCACACGGCCACCGACACGTAGGCGCTGATCAGCGCTTCCAGCGCCACCCGGTGCGTCGGCTGCTCGCTGACGATGTCAACCAGGCGGTGAGCCAGTGCGGTTACTTCGGACAGATGCTGAGTGCGGTTCTCTGGCATGGCCATCCCCAATCAGCAGCGGTAGCCCACGCTCGGGCAGCTGCGAAAGTCCATGGCGCCAGCGCGCAGCGCCGGGCCGCGTGCGGGGACGTAGTTGCCGGACATCACATCGACGCGGCGCGGCAGCGCGACGGGCGCGGCCTGGGCGGCCTCCTGGGCGGCTTGCTCTGCGCGTTGCGCCTCTGTGATGCCGCTCCATGTCCGGCCGTCTCCGTATCCGTCGCTATGCAGGCGCCCTTCGGCGGCCAGGTATTGCAGGCGCTTGCGCAGGGCCAGCAGCGCGCAATCCTTTGCTGGCTTGCCGGGGTACACGTCGCGGAACACTTCAGCCAGGCTGAGTGGGCGCGCCGCGTTTGCCAGGTGCTTCTCGATGTAGTCGTTCAGCGCAGCGCGGCTGAGCTGGGAGGTAGTGGCGGCGGTCATTGCTGGGTGCCTTTCTTGGCTTCGATCTGTTGGCGCATTGCGCGGACGGTGGGGGACATACCTGCAGGTGCCGGTGCTGCAGGTGCTGGCCGTGCGGCGGCGGGTGCAGGCTGCTGCACCAGGTCGGCCACGCTCTTGGGGCCGTTTGTGGTGGCGGCGCGGGGGCCGGTGCGCAGGTCTTGCTCGCGCTGGCGCTCGGCCTGGTCTTCGTGCTTGTCGGCCATGCCTGCGAGGATGGCGAACAAGTAGCCGTGGCCTTTCATGGGCAGCTCCAGCCGCTGGGCATCGCGGGCGGCAAGCATCTGGTCGATGGCCATGGCCCAGGCAGTGCGCGGCGCAGGCCAGTCGCGGCCCTTCCAGCTGATGGCCTCGCGCTCAAGGTCGGGCAGCAGTTGCAGGATCAGCTTGATCTTCTTTGCCGCCGTCAGCCGCTGCTTGGGCGGCGTGAACAACGCGATGTACTGCAGCAAGCGGGCGCCGAGCGGGATGCTGACAGCGGCCAACCGGGCTATGGCGCGCTGGTCGCCTTCATGGGCGAACAGCACAGCCAGGTCCAGCTCGGTGCCGCAGACGGGGCAAGACAGGTCTGCGCTCACAGGGGCCAGCCTTTCGCCTGCAGCACACCGGCCGCAAAGCCGATAAGGCCAGACACCGCCAGCAGGGCGATGGCCTCCAGCACCAGGCGGCGCCAGCCGGTGATGCGGCGTGCGCGGCGTGGGCCGTGCTCCACTGTGCCGGGGGCAAAGTAGTAGCCACCAGGCGGCAGCGACTCGGTGTCATGTTGGGCAGAACGTAGTGCTCGGTTCACGCTGCGGCCCTCCGAATGAACATGGCCGCCACGCTGCGCGCCTCGGGGAAGTCCGCCAGGGTTTGCAACACGGCTTCGAAGCCATCGGTAAAGATGCCAGTGCAGCGGCCCCGCGAGCCGTCCGCCATGGTGATCTTGATGCGGTAGATGGCCATGGCTCAGCACCCCGCAATCACCTGGGCATCCACCTTGGGGAAGCCAACGGCAGCCGCAGCATTGAGCGCCCGGCACACCAGGTTGTTGACCACCTGGGGATAGCAGATGCTCACCACCTCGTGGCTGCGGCCGTGGGCCGTGTGGATCAAACGTGCCCGGATCGCGTCCATCGCATCCGGCTCAAACACCTTGTCCAGCGAGAGACCCATGCGCTGAAACTTGAGCTGCAGGTACGCCTCGACATCGTTGTCCAGCGGCTCCATGGTGATCTGCTCGCAGCGCTGCACGATCTCACGCACTTCGGGGTTGCGTTCGCTCAGGATGTCGAACAGCTCGTTTTGCCCGATGAGGCACACGCCCAGCAGGCGGCGCAGGCCATCTTTCAGCTCCATGAAGTTCTTGAGGTGCTTGAGGGTGGGGATGGGCAAGCGGTGGGCCTCCTCAATCACCAGCAGGTGGGTATAGCCCGCGCTCCGGCTGCCCTTGAGCAGCTCGTGCACCTGCTTGTAGCGGGCCTGTGGGCTGCTCTTGAGGGACACGCCGGGCGCCAGGGCGTCCACGATGGCTTCGGCGATGTGGCCGCTGCGCAGGGGCTTGCCGCGTGCCTCGCTGGCCTCCATGCCCTGCACGTAGGGCTTGATCAGGACGATGGGGCGGTGCTCCTCGCGGATGCGCTCCTCCAGCTCTTCGCGCAGCGTGGACTTGCCCGAGCCCGACTGCCCGATGATGGCGATGAAACCATGGTTGGTGGCTGCGTCCAGCATGGCGGCGCGCACATAGCGGCCGTGCTGCGTGGCGAATACGTCTTCGCGGCTGGCAATGTCATCGACGAAGGGGCTGCGCGTAAGGCCAAACGCTTTGCGCGCTGCCGGGGTGAGGGTTTCGTTCTTCAGTAACATTGGCTCTTCCTCCTTGGGTTCGGTTGGTTCTGGGTTCACGGGGGCGGCCTCGGCGTGTTGCAAGCACGTCGGGGCCAACTTCTTTGCGGGGGGCAAAACGATGTCGCGCAGGTGCGCCATGGAGGCGCCACGCGACTTGAGAAAGCTCACCACCCGCTGGCGCACTTCGCTAGCGCGGCGGGCGGGCAGTTGCCCATGGGCCACCAAGCGGCTGGCGGCGCTGCGCGACAGGTCGGCGGCGCGGGCCAAGTCGCGGGCGGGTATGCCCAGCTCGGCCAGCATGGGCTGCAGCGGTGGTAGGTTGGTGATGGTTGCAGCGGTGTTCATTGGCTACCTCCCACCACGCGCAGGCCAGCACGCACCGTGAGGCGGGCCACCAGGGCGTCCAGCTCCGTTTCGGGTACACCATCTGGGTGCAAGCCCTTGAGGGTGCCCACCAGCTCGGGCGACATGGCCACGCCCTTGGTGACCAGGGCCTTGGCGGCTTCAAAGTGGGTGAGCAGCTCGGGCTCGGCCTGGGCCACGCGGGTGGTGGTCTGCAGCTCGGTTCCTCGGCGCGGAATGAAAGTAGGCAATGTGGCCTCCACAATGTGCTTTTCTGGGTCATATCGGCCGCCGAACGCGGTGGCCTTTGCCTTGCGCTTGGCGGCGGCTTCTTCAAGCGTTTCAGCCTCCATGGCGAGCAGCTCGACCTCCTTGCGGTTCGCGTCTGCCCGCGTGTCGGCGTGTCGGCGGTAGTCCTCACCAATCACGTTGCTGTGCTGGCCCAGGCTGAAGCCGTCGTCGCCCTTTGCCACCAGCGGCGAGATATGCAGCAGTTCTTTGCCATCAGCATCGGTGTCCACAATCAGTACGGCGTCGGCCTGGTAGGGGCTGTAGGTGACAAGGACCTTCTCGCCCACCATGACGTTGGGAACACCGCTTACGTCGTATTCGGCGCGGTTGAACTCCACCCGCAGCTTGTCGCTCACCTTGCGCTCCACAGGTGCATGGGTGAGCAGTTCCCTGCACAGCTCGGGACTGGGGGCAATCCGCAGTTGCTCGGGCTGGATAGTCATCCATTGCAGCGTTCGCGTTTTGTTGTGGCGGCTGTGAACCTTGGTGGCGTTGAACCAGCGCATCCACCGCGCGACCCGAGCGTTGAGCTCTTCCAGGTTGTTGACTGGCTTGAGGCGCAAACCGGCCTCGAATTCGCGCTCCAGAATGTCGCGGGCCTTCTCCACGCTGCCGGTTGCACGGGCGTTCTCGGGTGCATGGGCAATTTGCTGCACATCCAGGCGGCGCAGCAGGTTCTTGAACATGCCGCTGGTGTTGGCACTGCCCATGTCCATCATCAAGATGAAGGGAACACCATAGAACGGATCGTCCCCGCGCTGCTGAATCGCGGCGATGAAGCATGCAGCGATGTTGGCTGCGCTCTCGCCGTCAAACACATACATGGCGAAGATGCAGCCGCTGTTGTGGTCAGTAACCTCGTAGCTCCACACGCGCCGGTCCTCAATGCGCTTGAGGTTCTTGGGCTTGTTCTTGTTGAACTTCTTGGCCTCCATCACCTGCAGGCCCATCTCGGCCGGGTTGGTTGTCTCCAGGTAGTACAGGACGCACAGGCTGGCATCGATCTGCCATACGTGGTTGGGGTGCAGGCTGCGCAGCTCCCGCGCTGGGGCAGGCTGCAGCAGCTGGTCAGGATGCAGACCGTAGATGCGCATCGCGCGGGCTATGGCGCTTGTCGAGAGCGCTTTGCATTCGCCCGTGCTCGGATCGACGCGCTCAGCGCGGATCGCCCCATTGGCGCGCAACACGGTAACTGCGTGATCAATGGTGTAGAGGCGCTTTCCGTTTTTGCGCATGCCCTCCATGACCATGGTGCAGATCAGTTTGGCCTCTTCGCGGGTGAGGGTCACCTCGCCAGCATCGCTACGCTGGCGGCGCGGTGGGCGCAATGTGGTTTCCTGCAGCGCCCGGTAGATCGTTGAACGCGATCGGCCCGTGGCAGCGCACAGCTCGTCGATGAGTGCACCCTTGTTACCGTGCTCCACATCGCCCAAGCGGGCGTGCACCAGCGCTTCGTTGATTGGGGGAGTGACGTTTGCCGCCATGGTGAGATGCGAGCCTTACGCCTTGTCCCACTCGGACATTTCAGCGGCGAGGCGCTGTTCGTTCGCATTGCTCACGTCGGGGAGGTTGAACTCCTGACGAAGAGCCGTGATTTTTGCCTGTACCTGGCCTACCAGTCCGGCCATGAACACGCCATGTTCTGCGTCGTTGTCGCTAGTGCTGGCGTGGCCTTTGATCTTGAGAAGCGCCTGGCGCAAGTTGCCAAGCATGAAGCCCTCAGCATCATTGGCGATGACCGTGGCTTCCTTTTTGATGGCTGAAAGTTGCTCGTCCTTTGGCAGCTTCTCAATGCGGGCGAGGTCGCGTTCGAGCTGGCTGATACGCTGGGTCTTCTTCTCAAGCACAGTGCGGGTTGCCGCGTGCTCAGCCTTCTCCTCGGAGATGGCGCTTTCAGCCTGTTGAACCTTCTCGGCCAGGTCTTCAATAACGGAGAGAACTTCAGCCTTTGTGCTGCCGTTGCCGATAGCGGCGCGGACGATCTCCAGCTTTTCGGGCGGTAGGGCACGGGTCAGGCGCAGGGCGCTTTTGCTGATCCGCAGGCGGGCTGATACCTCGTAGGCCTGCTCGCCCAGTAGGTGCAGGTTCTGCGCTTCTTCCAGCATGGTGTTGTACGACCGGCCAAAAACGCGACGACAGAACTCATCCAAATTACCCGACGTATCGGGCATTTTTTCCGCATCCCCTTGTAAGGTGGACTCAAAACTACCCGACGCATCGGGTAATTTCGGGAGCGGGATTCGCCGCAGCACGCTGAGTGGCAAGTCACGCACCTGGTTGAACATCTGCACCTCGGCAGCGTGCGAGAAGCTCTTGTGCAGCCGCGCCATGAGAGCGCCGCCCACGGCCTGCGCTGCCTGGGCCAACTGGATATCTTCCTGCTCGCGTTGTGCCACGTCCTGCTCACGCATGGCAACCATGGCGCTGCTCAGCTTGTCCTTGTCTATGTTTTTTTCTTCCACGTCGTGTACTTCCGTAGCGTTTTTCTGGCGTGCCATGGGTCTCTCTCAATCAGGGTTGCGGGTGAATCGGTTGCGCGCTTCATCCACGCGGCGCTGGGCTGCGTCGATGGCGTTTAAAACTTTGATGGCCTGCTGCGGCAGGCGGGGGGTAAGGCGCCAGTTGCCTGTGGCCTCATCGCGCTCGGCAATGCCTGCGGTGCGCAGGTTGTCCAAATCACGGGTTATGGTGCTGCCCGTGGCGTTGAGCAACTCGGCCAGCTTGCTGGGCGGGTAGCCATGCACCACGTCGCCACACAGGGCGAACTGCAGTTGCAGGATGCGTTGCTGCGCGGCGTTGGTGTAGTCTGTGGCGCGGCTCATGCCAGGCTCTCCATGTAGCCGTTCGCAATCAGCGAGCCCTCTTCGGCGCCCGCAAAATATGCGTCGAACTCAGCGCTGCCCTGCGCGTAGGGGCAGACCAGGCGCTCGCGCTGCAGAACCAGACGCAACTTCGCCAATACGCCCAGCTTGTAGGCACTGCTGCGGGCGGGGCGGCCAGGGAAAAAGGCGCCGAGCATCAGCTCGTCAACCTGGGCGCTGGTGGCCAGCTGGGGACCGGGCCTGGGCAAGCCCAGGGCGATGGCGTCAAATGGGTCGTGTGGGGTTTCCATGCTCAAAACTCCAGTTCTGGCGTGGCGTGCTGCGCCACGTTGTGGTGGTGGTAGGCCACCTGCTCCAGGTGCAGGCGCAGGGCGGCCAGGGTGGCTTCGGTGTCTTCTTCCTTGGGGGCGGCATAGAACTGGGTGAGCAGCTGCAGGGCGGCGGCGCAGCTGCTGTTCATGTCGAGCAGCTCGGCGCCCTCGGCCTTGCGGCCGGTGGGCATGGGCACCACCAGGGCGCCGCTGCTGGCGGCCAACCACTCGCTCACGTAGTGGCAGCCGCAGGCCAGCTCGTAGGCCGGGATCAGGATGGCAGGCATGCGGCCGGTGGCCAGCCATTTGTAGAGGCTGTCGTGCGTGGTGCCCATGCGGTCGGCAATGCGCTCCACACTGAGGTGGCGCTTGGCCTGTGCGTATTCCTTGCACAGGCGCAGTGCGTGCACGAGGCTGTTGGCACGCTGGCGTTTCAAAGGGGCGCGGTGCATCAGAAGCCCCTCCGTGCTGCCGCTTCCGAACAAATGCCCGGCTGGAAACGCTGCAAAGGGCTTTCGTGCTGGCAAAGTACAGCCATCACCTCACCCCTTGAAAGGACATGGGCCATGACCCCGAGCGAAGACGATATGAAAGCGATGCGCCAGCAATTCGCTGCGCAGCAGCTCGAAACACAAGGCATGCAACTTGCCGTGATCGAGCAGATGTGGCTGGAGCTGGCGCGCGCGCTGGCTGCGCAAGGCGTGCTGAACGTCGACGTGTTGGCGCAACGCCTGGAAGAACATGCCGTGCGTGCGGAGCATCTGCCCGGTTGGTTCTTTGGGCTGACAGAGGCGGCGCAGATGCTGCGCCAGCCTTCCAGTGATCCAGATAGCCTGGTTCAGTGAGCGCACGGCGGCGAATGTCGGCCGCAATTGCGTTTGCCATGGCTACCGAACGGTCACCCGAGAAGTAGCTGCCGCGTGCGTCGCGCTGGACTTCGGGCGTGAGGCGGCGCACGTTGCTGGCCACACAGCCCAAGATGGGTGTGCTCATCGGACAGCCAAGACTGTCGCGGCGATTTGTTACATTGGGCGAATGCACCACTTTGAACCTCGTGCAGTGATCAGTCGTTGACCGGCAGGCCCAGCTTCAGGCGCACGTCGCGGCCTTCGCCGTAGTTGCCGATGCGCACACCGCGCACGGCGTCGCTGACGGTGCGGTACTTGAAGCCATTGGCTTTGGCGAACTCTTTGAGGGTCATGCCTTGCTGGCGCAGCCGGTGCTTGATCTGGTTGGCAGTGGGGTGAGAGGTGGTTTGGCTCATGGCTTTCTCCGGCGTGTAAGTCGCTGTTGATTTGCGCGTGGTGCTGTTGATGAATGTGATTGTAGGTTTGATTTTCAAACCTTGCAAGGGGTTTGGTTTGCTTTCTGAACTTTTAAAACACGTGATGCGCGAGTGCGGTCTCAAGCAATCCGATTTGGTCGAATTGCTGGGGGTGTCGCTGAGCCGCGTTAAAGCGATGACCTCGGGCCGAGTGAAGAACCTCACCCGTGAGGAGAGCGAGGCCCTGATCACGAAGCTCCACATCCGTGGGGACTGGCTCGCTACCGGGGAAGGCCCCATGCTGCAGAGCGAGGGCGAGCGCGAGATGGGCAGACGCATGGATCTGCTGAAGCTGGCCACCGGCAAGGCCCAGATCGACGGGCTGGAACCGCACTACAGCCGGTTGTTGATGGAGATACTTTTCTACGCTGACCTAGGGGATGCCGATGCGCTGCGCAAGGCGCTCAACCAGCTGCAGACCGACGAAATGGCGCTGCTTGCCAGCTATCGAAACTGCAGCGAAGAAGCCAAGGTGAGGCTGCTTCAAGAGGCTGCGGTTCTATCCGCAGGGTTTCGCGCTGGGAACGGCAAGAAAGCCGAAGGGAAGAGGGACGGCGGTCAGAAAATTGTGGGCGACAACGCTATCCAGATTGGTAGCGTGACAGGCAAGGCCCGTATCAAAAACAGATGAGGTGAAACTTGGGTGAGCTACCGAAGCAGCTCTTGGCGTGGATCGCCAAGCTGCTGCCAAAACAAAAAGTACAGGGGGACGGCGCGATTCAGGTGGGCAAGGTGGAGGGCGGAATGCAAGTGGTGCACCAGCATTTCTACCCGGCCACCGCCACACATCCACCGATGAAACAACCGCAGCCCGTTGGCACCATGGCTGCAGATCAGCACAAGCAGGTTGTGTCTCAAATTCTGAAGGCGCGCGGCCAGCTCACAGACAGAGAACTCGCGGGGTTCAAGAGGTTTATGGAGCGGGAATTCAAGACACAGCTGGTGAAGGCCATACCTCATTCGGACCTGCACCGGGTACAGTCCTACCTAGCAAAAACCATCCGGAACAGGGAGAAATCGCAGTGATGAAACCAGCTATTTTTCTATCTGCAGCGCTGATCGCGGCCGCCCCGGCATGGGCCATCAACAAGTGCACTGGGTCGGATGGCAAAGCAGTGTTTCAGGATGCGCCTTGCGCTGGAAAGGGAGAGGAGATTGTGGTGAGGCCGGCAAGCGGGCACGCACCGGTTGCCCCAACTCCCACTGCTGCGGCACCTGCAGGCACGGCGGCGGAAGCGCCTGCCGGTGCTACAGCGGCAGCGCCTCAGAAGAAGGAAGGCGCATTTGGCGAGAGCTGGCAGCGCAGAACGTTCCTTGAGAACCGTGGAGTTCCCGACGCCCGCGCTGCGCTGCAGGCCCATCGCAACGCTTGCGACTCCAAACAGCGTGAGCTCTCATCTCAAAAGAGCCGCGCGAACAACAATCTCGCAGGCGCCACCTGGTTGCAATCCATCTCAACAGAGATGCAGGCCGCCGCCACTATTTGCGAAGCCAAGACTCGTGAGCTCCAGGGTAACCTGGAAGGACTAGAGAAAGAGCTGCGACAGTTGCAGGCGAAGCAATGATGAAATCAGCCATCTTCCTATCTGCAGCGCTGTCCGCAGCCGCACCGGCGTGGGCTGTCTACAAGTGCACTGGGCCTGATGGAAAGACCGTGTTCCAGGACGCGCCTTGCGTGGGCAAGGGAGAGCAGATCGAGGTCCGTCCAGCGAGTGGAGACGGAAGGTCGGACTTTCAACGTAGTTTGGATGCATCAACAGAGCAGATCAAAAAGGCGTATCAAACCGTGAATGACACGTGCAACGCGCGCGGCATCACGGCGCTTTCTATTGGCATGTCGAAGGACGATGCGCTCTGCGCTCCGGGATGGCGATTCCCCAAAAGTACGAACACCACTTCGACCGCAAGTGGTGTGCGCGAGCAAGTGGTGTACGGTGGCTTTGGCCGCTTGGATTCCCCCCGAAAATACCTCTATTTTGAGAACGGCAAGCTCACTGCTATTCAGGAGTGACCATCGGCCCTATCGCTCGCCAAACAATGGCGCGCGCCATTTAGTACGCTTCGCGCGCGCACGGCATCCTGCCGTGCATGACGCTCAAAGACCACATCCCCCTTTGGCTTCGCGCCCCGCGCAATAGCCTGTTCCTCGTGCTCGCGGTGCTGCTCCTTGCGGCCATCGCAGTGATCAAGCCGGACAATCTTCCGGTGGTCCTCTACAAAGCCGCGCTGATCGCCCTGGCCGCGGTGATCGGCTATTGGCTTGACCGTGCCCTGTTCCCCTATGCGCGGCCGGACTCGTTCCTGTGGCGCGACTGGCGCAAGGGCACCGATGAACCCGACGGCGATGTGGACTATCCCATTGCCAATGCCGAATACCTGGCGGCCTACTGCACTGCGCAGCTGCGCCGCGCAATTGTGGTGGGCTGTGTGGTGTTGGGTGTGGCTGCGGGGCTGTGATGCGTTGGCGGTCCCGCATCCCAGCGCTGGGCTGGCTGGTGGTTGCAGTGGTGGCCACCGTGGCCGCAAGCTGCGCGCAAGCCCAGGCTCAGGTGCCGCGCGAGGCTCTGCAGCATCGCTCGCTGCTGATCCGCACTGCGCGCTACGCATGGGGCATCAATGCCCCTGTGGCGGTGTTCGCGGCCCAGGTGCACCAAGAGAGCGCCTGGCGGCCCGGCGCCGTCTCCCACGTGGGGGCGCAGGGATTGGCCCAGTTCATGCCAGCCACCACACGGTGGATCGCGGGCCTGGACCCTGAGCTTGCCTTACAGCAGCCCTTCAACCCTTCCTGGGCGCTTCGCGCCTTGGTCACCTACGACCGCTGGCTGTACGACCGCACACCAGCGCACTACTCGCCGCGTGATCGTATGTGGGTCGCGCTGCGCTCTTACAACGGCGGGCTAGGCCACTGGCAACGAGAGGCAGCGAGTACCGGGCTCGCTCAGCCTTCGCGCGCCCAGGTTGATGCAGCTTGCGGCAAAGCCCGCCGCGCTGCCGTGCACTGCAAAGAAAACCTGGGCTACCCGCACCGCATCCTGATCGTTATCCAACCGCGTTATGCGCAATGGGGGCCTGGGCTATGAGTTTCAGCATCCGCTCCATCGCAATCGCGCTAGCCATTGCCGCTGCCATTGCGGGCGTGAAGTTCTGGCAGTCCCACCTGGTGAGCAAAGGCGACGCCCAGGGCGCGGCCCGTGTGCAGCATGCCTGGGACACACAAGAGAACGCCCGCAACGCGGCCACTGCCCGCGACAACGCCATCAAATTTCGCAACGCCGAAAGGACCGCCCATGAAGACGCCAAACGCGAGGCTGCGCGCCGTGCTCGCAATGCTGATGCCATTGCTGCTGTGCGCAGCCTGCACACCGAGATTGCCCGCCTCAACAGCCGCCCCGATTCCTACCCAGCAGGAGATGCCGGACTTGTCGCCTGCGCTGGCGAAGCCCGTACAGCCCGAGAGCTATTCGGAGAAAGCGCTGGCGCGTATCAAGAGCTGGCGGCAGAGGCTGATGGACTCCGAGACCAAGTGATCGGCCTGCAGGACTTTGCGATCAGCGTCTGCCGGGCCGGGTCGTCTTCTGCCCACCAAGAGGCGCAAGACGCCCAGCACCAATGAGCAATTTTGACCTCTCCAGCATCGTTGCAATCATCACGATTGCGGGCACGTTTCTCGGCATTTTGTGGGGGTTGCTCAAGTACATCGGCACCCAACAGGAGCGCCGGATCAATGAGAAATTCGCCGATCTGGCTTCGACCATCGGCCGGATGAGCGACGAGCTCAAGAGCGAGGCCGCATCTACCCGGCAGCTGGAAATCTCATTCTTGCGATTCCAGGCCGAGCTGCCCCGCGACTACGTCCGTCGGGATGACTTCGTGCACACCCTGGGAACCATCAACACGCGCATCGACAACTTTGCGTTGCGCGTGGAGCGCGCCATAGACAACCGCAACGGGAACCTGCAATGACTCTTAACTATTCCGCTGCTGCGCTCAAGGCCCGCCGCGAGGCCATCCGTTGGCACCTGCTGTCGGCCGTCGATTTGTCCCGCCCAGTGGGCATCTATACCGAGGCCCTGCTGCCCATCGTTCAGTCGGTATATCCCGACGCCACCCACCAGGAGATCCGCCGCGAGCTGGACTATCTGGAAGAGCGCGAGATGGTACGCATCACGCGAGACCCCCTCGAACGGTGGTTCGTGGACCTGACCCGCACGGGGATTGAGTTCGTGGAGTACACGATTGACGCCCAGCCAGGCATTGCCCGGCCGCGCCTGACTCAGGGGTGATCCATGGCTCCACGTAGCAAGGTCCATTCGCTGCCGCCTGAGCTGAAGGAGTGGCTTGATGCTGAGTTGGTGAAGCGCGGTTTTGGAGACTATGTGCAGCTAGCCGCCGATCTGAAGGCGCGCGGTGCTGATGTTTCCAAGTCAGCTCTGCAGCGCTACGGCTCGCCCTTTGAGCAGCGCATGGCGCAACTCAAGATGGCCAGCGAGCAGGCCCGCGCCCTGGTGGATGCGGCACCAGATGACGAGGACAAGCTCGGTTCGGCTGTGGTGCGGATGACGCAGGAAAAGATTTTCACGCTGCTCATGGACTTGGAGATCGACGCCAAGGATGTGGACGTGAACAAGCTGTTCAAGAACGCGGCGGAGATTGGCAAGGCCAGCGTGACGCACAAGCGCTTCAGCATGGAGGCCCGCGCCGCTGCCAAGGAAGAGGCGCGCCGGGAACTGCTGGAAGAGCAGCGGGCAAAGCTGGCGGCCATGCCCAATAAGGGCGGTGTGACAGCGGCAACGAAGTCCGAGATCCGCAAAGCGCTGGGGATCGAGTGATGGCCCCGCTCAAAGGCCGCGCCAAGTGCATTCCAAAGGATCGCGACGCGATCTTTTTGCCGTACCAGTCCAAATGGATCATGGACGAATCGCGCCTGAAGCTGGGTGAGAAATCGCGCCAGCTTGGCTGGACGTGGTGCACAGCCTATGGAGCAGATGAACGCGCAGCTGCCCAAGGGGCCCGATTCGATGAGTGGGTGAGCAGCCGAGACGAAGTCCAGGCCCGGTTGTTTATCGAGGACTGCAAGCTGTGGGCGGGGATCATGGGAATGGCTGCCAAGGACCTTGGCGAGGTGGTGCTGGACGCAGAAAAGAAGATCAGCGCGTATGTTCTGCAGTTCGCCAGCGGTAAGCGCATCCACAGCATGAGCAGCAACCCTGACGCTCAGGCGGGCAAGCGGGGCAGTCGTATCTTGGACGAGTTCGCTCTCCACCGTGATCAGCGGAAGATGTGGGCCATTGCCTACCCAGGCATCACCTGGGGCGGCAAGCTCGAAGCATTCAGCACGCACCGTGGCTCGCACAGCTTCTTCAACAACTTGATCCGGGAGGCGCGGTACGGTGGCAATCCAAAAAAGGTCAGTCTTCATCGTGTGACCCTGCAGGATGCTCTGGACCAGGGCTTTCTGTTCAAGCTGCAGCAGTCGTTGCCGGCCGACGCGGAGCAGCAAGCCATGGATGAGGCTGAGTACTTCGACTTCGTGAAGTCGGGCGCGGCCGATGAGGAGTCTTTCGACCAGGAGTACATGTGCATCCCGGCCGATGACGATGCCAAGTTTCTGGAATACAACCTGATCACGGCGTGCGAGTACTCCGGTGGCACAGATTGGCAACGCGGGCTGGAAGGGCCTTTTCAGGGGCGCCTGTTCGCTGGCGTGGACATCGGTCGTAAGAAGGATTTGACCGTGCTGTGGGTGGTGGAGCAGCTGGGCGATGTCTTCTACACGCGCCACGTGGAAACGATGGAGAAGATGCGCAAGAGCGCGCAGGAAGCCATCTTGTGGCCGTGGTTCAAGATCTGCGACCGCGTCTGTATCGACTCCACCGGGCTGGGCATTGGCTGGGCGGATGACGCGCAAGACCAGTTTGGCGAGCAGCGGGTGGAGGCCGTGAATTTCACCGCGCAGGTGAAGGAAGCGCTGGCCTATCCGTTGAAGGGGGCCATGGAGGACCGCCAGGTGCGTATCCCCGAGGACCCCAAGATCCGCGCCGACTTGCGCAAGGTGCAAAAGACCACCACGGCGGCGGGAAATATTCGCTTCGTTGCGGACGGCGACGACAGCACCAAGGTCAATGGCCACGCCGACCGCTTCTGGGCGCTGGCGCTGGCATTGCACGCGGGTTCCGACCCGTCTGCCCCTATCGAATATGAAAGCGGCGGCCCACGCGAGAGCAGCCAGCCGCTGGGAGATTTCATCCATGGCTAAACCTGTGCGGGCTGACCGCTCGACCACGCCTGCAGCGCCGGGCCAGCCCGAGCTGGACGCTGAATTTGCCAACCGGCTGCGCGACCCCTTCGAGCAGCACTACATGGGGGTGCTGCGCACCAATGACCCGCTGCTGCTGGAGCGCGGCAATGGGGGCGTGGAGCTGTACCGCGACCTGCGTCGGGATGGCAAGGTGTTCTCGGGCCTGCAAAAGCGTCAGCTTGCGCTGGTGGGCAAGCCCTGGCAGGTGGAGCCGCGCGTTAAAGAAAGCGCGAAAGGCACCAAGGATGCGGAGACCTTGACGGAGATCCTGAAGGGCATTGCGTTTGACCGGATGTGCGGGGAGCTGTTGGAGGCCCTGCTGGCTGGCTTTGCGGTGTCTGAGATCGTTTGGACGGTGCGCGATGGCCTAGTGGTACCGGCGCGCGTTATCAAACGGGCACAGCGCCGCTTTGTGTACGTGCAGGATGATGAGAACAGCCCCGCCAGATTGCATTTGCTGACCCGGGAAAACATGCTGAAGGGTGTGCCGGTACCGGAACGCAAGTTCATCGTGCACCGGGTGAACCCAGAGGATGACAACCCCTATGGCACGGGCCTGGGCCTGCAGCTCTTTTGGCCGGTGTTCTTCAAGCGCAAGGGGATCGTGGCCTGGAACAAGCTGTGTGACCGCTTTGGCTCGCCCACCCCCCACGGAAAATATCCACGCAATGCGAGCCCGAAGGAAAAAGGCACGCTGGCCGATGCGCTGCGCGCCATGTCAAACGACGGCTACCTGATGACGCCGGAGGGCATGGAGATTGCGCTGCTGGAGAGCAAGCTTTCTGGCAATGTGACCACGCAGCAGCAGTTGTGTGAGTACATGGACGATTGGATCAGCGAGGTACTGACCGGCCAAGAGCCTGCGCGCTCTGGCGGGGGTGCACTGGCCGCCGCCAGCAAGGAGCGCAAGGATGTGCGCCAAGACCTGACACAGGCGGACAGTGACTTGCTCTCGGAAACCATCAACGAAACGCTGGTGGCTTGGATCTGTGAGTACAACGGGCTGGAGCCCTGCCATGTGTACCGCAACATCCAGGAGGAAGAGGACACCAAGACGCAAGCCGAGGCGGACAAGCTCATCTACGACATGGGCTTTGAACTGGACGAGAACACCATCCGCGCCAAGTATGGTGAAGGCTGGAGCAAGAAGAAAGCGCCAACCCCGCCGCCAGTACCACCTCAAACCACGGCCACAGAGACGCCGCCACCAGGGCCAGCCAAGCTGGATGGAGAGCCCGAGGAGCGCGAGGCCGAGGCCGCGAGCTTCGCGGAGCCCGGGCAACCGGCGCCGGTTGCCGCTGCAGCCGCTGCGCTGGGGCCAGCTACCGCAGCAGTGGTGACTGCTTGGGTGCGTGATTTGCGAGCAATCGTTACGGCTCACTCAGATCCGCAGGCACTGCAAGATGCCGTAGCCGAGGCATACGATGGCCTGCCCACGGCAGAGCTTGTTGAAGTGATGGCGCTTGCCTTTGAGCTGGCGCACCTGCAGGGCCGCGAGCGCGCCGCGCTGGAGAGCAGCGGTGGCTGAGATTGGAGATGTAGCCCGCTCCACGGTGGAAGGTGCTCGCCAGGAGTTCTTGGAACAGATCGAGTTTCTGCGCCGAAAGCTCAACCTGCCGAGTGAAACCTGGCGCGACATTCAGCGTGCTGCCCATGATCGCGCCTTTGTGGTGGCGGGCGCGACCAAGGCCGACCTGTTGCACGACTTGCGCAAAGCGGTGGACAAGGCCGTTCAGGGCGGCTCTATTGGGGAGTTTCGCAAGAACTTTGCGGAAATCGTGGCAAAGCACGGTTGGACGGGCTGGACTGGCGAAGGCACCAAGGCGGGTGAGGCCTGGCGCACGCGGGTGATCTATCAAACCAACCTGATGACTTCATACGCAGCCGGGCGCCGGGCCCAGCTGCTTGACCCTGACCTGGTCAAGCGCAGGCCGTTCTGGCGCTATGTGCACAACGACAGCGTGACGCACCCCCGGCCGCACCACAAGCGCTGGGGCGACATGCGGCTGACGCTGCGCCATGACGACCCGTTTTGGAACACGCACTTCCCGCCCAATGGCTGGGGCTGCAAATGCCGTGTTGTTGCTGTGGCCGCGCCCAGCGACGGGGATGCAACGGCGCCACCGGAGGGCTGGGCCGAGGTTGACCCGGCCACGGGCGCGCCAGTGGGCATCGACGAGGGTTGGGACTATGCGCCAGGCGCCCGGGCTGATGACGATCTGCGCACTTTCGTCCAGGAGAAGTTGATCGACTACCCCCCGGCGATCAGCAAGGCGCTGTCGGCCGACGTGAATCGCTACATCAATGCCGATGACAAGGTGCCTGACTTTGTGCGCGATGTTCTGGCAGACCGCCAGCGGCGTGATCCGCTCTGGCTGGGCTTTGTCGAGCGCCCTGACTGGATTGCCGAGACCCTCGACGTGGACACAAAGGGCTACACCGTGCTGCTGCCAGCCGATGCCCCCCGCCACGTGCAGGCTTCGCACGGCTTTGACGGTGGTGGCCAGCGGCCCGCGCAGCCCGGAGACTTTGCTCTGCTGGAGTCGGTGCTGAATGACCCGGATTCGTTACGTGCGGGCGAGAAGTCGCGGCAAGGCAACCCCACGCTGGTGGCTACCAAGGTCATTGGCGGGGAGACGTTTCGTGCGGTGTGGGAAGTGTTGTCGGGCAAGCGCAATCGCTCGCTTTCTCTGACCAGCTTGGTGATCAAGACCGCCAAATGAAAAAGCCTTGCACCCCTCAACCTAGAACGTCTGCTGACGGAACCGGGTTTAAACACCCGGGGGTTGATGCTGTGCAAGGCACGTTGATTTTAGCCAGGAGGCCAGCATGGCGCAATTGATCGAGTTGACGGACCGCAGCGGACTGGACTACACGCATGGGTTCCTGGACCGCGCAAAGAACATGAAGCCGGTGCTGCTGGAGATCGGCCAGGACATGACCGAGTCCAGCACACGGCGCTTTGAAACGGCAACCGCGCCAGATGGCAGCGCCTGGGCGCCCAACAGTGAGGTGACCCTGGCACGCTACAGCTCCATGTTTGCCCGCAAGAAGGACGGCGAACTCACTAAGCGCAGCGCTGCCAAGCTGGCGGCCAAGAAGCCCGGTATAGGTGAGACGCGGGCGCTGTCAACCACCATCGACTACCAGCTGCGGGGCGATGACGCCGTGGCCATCGGCAGCCCAATGATCTACGCGGGCACCTTCCACTATGGAGCGAAGTCGGGGGAGTTCGGTTTCGGGTTCTATGCAACCCGAGAAGGTAGTTTCCCGCTGCCCTGGGGCGACATTCCGGCGCGGCCCTTCCTGGGCGCGTCCGAGGAAGACAAGGCCAACATCGTGGACCTGGTGAATTCCTACCTGATGGAGGGCTGAAGCATGAATGGCTTCTTTCAGCTCTGCGCGGCAGTCTTATTCCTGCTCTGGGAGCGGTGGCGGCTGCTGCGCGGCGCCTGGCGGCGCCGGGAGTGGCGCAACGTTGCCGTGCAGGGTTTTTGGTTCGTCTTGGCGCTGTTGGTTGCACTGGCTGGGCCGGTGGCGCTTGTTGGGCTGGCGTGGTGGCTTCTATGAGCAGCAAACGACGCATCCGCCGCAGGTCCTGCGAAGGCAAACACCGCTATGCGAACGCCAATGAAGCCCGGACGGCTATCCACGGGCTCAACCGCCGCAAGGGCGATCAAGGCTACATGCAGGCGTACCACTGCAGCTTTTGCGGCGGGTTTCATTTTGGGCACCCACCCAAGGCAAAACAGCCTCGCACCCGCTACTGATTGCGCCGATGGCGGGCGGCCTTATGCCCCGCTGATCCTTCAAGAGCAATCCATGACCCAGTATCGAAAGAAGCCCGTCGTCATCACCGCTATCACCTTTGCCCAGCTCGTGGGGCATGGCATCGCCAGTGGTGGCAATGTGGTGAACGGCATGCCCTGGTCGTTCACATACAACGGGCACGCCATTACGCACGAGAACGACGGCTGCTACATCATCCCAACGCTGGAAGGCAGCATGAAGATGGGCCGCGACGACATGCTCATCACGGGCGTGAAGGGGGAAATCTATCCCTGCAAACGTGAAATTTTCGAGGCCACCTATGAGCCAGCGCACGAGGTCGCGGATGCGGAACTGATGACGCTGCTGGATACCGCGTCTGGCGGCCCGCCCTTATCCCCGATCTCGGACGCGGTCCTGGAGCAGCAGATCCGCGAGGGCGGCGCTGCCGTGGCGCCGCGCGTCACGGCGGACGAGATTGACGCCCTATGCAAGGACCTGGTGATCCACATGCACCACTTTCCCGGCACAACCACCACCGTGGCCGTGGCCGCGCTGCCCGATGGGTTCGTCGTGGCCACGGGCCACTCGGCCTGCATCAGTCCCGAGAACTTCAAGGCCGACATCGGGGCGCGGATCGCCTCGGACAATGCACGCACGGCCGCGCGTGCGAAGCTGTGGGAGCTGGAGGGCTACTTGCTGCGGGCCTCGCTTGTCAACCCGGATGCCCTGTTTGCGGGCGGTATCATGGCTGGGGCTACCTGAACCAGCCGCACCAGTGGAAAGGGCGCCAGATCGGCGCCCTTTTTTCTTCCTGCTCAGTGTTTCGCGTGGGGAAATGGATTTGCAGAACCACCGGCCCACATCGACCCTGTTCTGCCCGTTTCTTCCCATTTATCGCGCCGCCTACTCTTCCTTTATCTCACTCTCGTTCAACCGTTGCTGTCCACGCGCACACCCGCCCCCAGCGCCACGCAGGCGTTGTTGGTGGCGGTGCCGGTACCCGTCAACACGGCCGACACCGTGACGGCAGGGGCATTGGTATTGGCGTTCAGGCCGGTGGAGCGTGTGCAGCTCCAGTTGCCTGGGCCAGAGAATGGCAAGGCATCGCAGGCCCAGCCCGTGGCACTGACCAGGCTGTTGAGCGTCACGCCCGCCGGCACCTGGTCGGTGATGGTGATGCTCTGGCCATTGGGCACGGCCAGCGGCCCGGTGTTGCGCGCGGTCAGCGTGTAGTTGAACGCCTGGTTCGGCACCACGGGGTTGATGCTGGCTGTCTTGGTCAGCTGCATGTCGGCGTCGTTGCTGGCCGTCACGTTGACCGAGGCCGAGTTGTTGCCGGGCACCGGGTCTGGCAGGGCCGTGCTGACACCAGCCGTGTTGCCCAGCGTGCCTGCGCTGTTGGCCGTGGCGGTCACGGTGATCGTGGGCATGTTGCTGAAGTTGGCACCGGTGTATTCGGTGCGCGTGCAGGTGATCGTGGCGTCACAGACCCAGCCCGTGCCGACGGCTGATACGAAACTGAGTCCGGCGCCCAGCGTATCGGTCACCGTGACCGGCTGACCCGCCAGCGACACCCCGCCGTTGAGGCGCGGCGTGAGCGTGTACACCACGTTGGCACCCTGGGCCACGTTGGAGCTGGCGGCTGTCTTGGTGATGGACACGTCGGCACCCGAGGTGGACGTTACGTCCGCCGAGGTGGTGTTGTTGGAGGTGTTGCCATCGGGCATGGCGGAGTTGTCGGGCTTGATGCCATCGATGGCAAAAGCCGCCGTCACCGTGCCATTGACGTTGGACACGGCGGGAACCGTCAGCACCGAGGCGGACGCTCCACTGGCCAGGGTGCCCGTGCGCGTGCAGGTCACATTGCCGCTGCTCAGCGGATAGCCGCCCGATGGCGTGCAGGACCAGCCCGTGCCTGTCGGAACAGAGGTAATCGACGCGCCGGCTGGCACTGTGAAGGTAATCCGCTGGCTGCCATCGGCCGCGTTCGGGCCGTTGTTGGCAGCCTGCAGCGCGTAGCTGTAGGCCTGGCCGGCCACCACGTTGGCCGTGGAGGGCGTAGCCACCAGCGCAAGGTCGGCCGCCTGCGTGGCAGTGGTGTCCTGCACGCTGTTGACGTTGTTGCTGGTGTTCGGGTCGGACGTGGCGCTGCCAGCCGTGGCGGTGTTGGTCCAGACCCCGGCGGAAGGCAGCCGCACCCGGATGGTCACGGTCTGGTTGCTGTTGAACGGGATATTGCCCAACGTGCAATCGACGACACCCGCCGCCTGGCTGCAGGTGCCTGCTGTGGTGGCCACATCCACGAACGTGGAGCCCACCGGGAGTGTGTCCGTCAGCGTGACGCCGGTGGCGCCGTTGGGGCCGTTGTTGTCGATGCG
>ERZ778021.947-NODE-947-length-40428-cov-7.977609_pt1 | contig 40428 bp, 31 predicted proteins | sample MGYA00375751_ERZ778021 | MGnify/ENA primary metagenome ERZ778021 (study PRJEB29350, sample SAMN05389814) | bioreactor metagenome | isolation source: Thiocyanate stock bioreactor | place: South Africa: University of Cape Town | collected 2013-08-29 ... | reverse complement strand
CGACTCTTTTAAGTGAAGGCAAAGATACATAAATTCATGTAAAAAATGTTTTGAGTGAATGCAATAACCCTACGTCCGTTTCTGTTCTTCTATTCGAGCACCTGATAGACCGTGTTCAGGAATTTCTCCCACACCAAAGTATCCGGTATCCGGTTCGTATAGAGTAATATAATCATGTCTTCCTTGTAGTCGATGATGTAGTCCGTATTGGCCATTCCTCCCCACGACAGGGCACCATGCGAAACCATCGGAGAGGCACCGTGGTTGACGTCCCAGTTCTCGCTGCCTCCTGGATAAATCTGAAAGCCCAGGCCGAAGCGGAAGTTTTTGTCGCTTCCTTCATGGGGTTGCAGTTGGTTCTTTGCCATGATCTCGATCGTGCGGCGTCCCAGAATGCGGTTACCGTTGAATTTGCCGTAGTTCAGCATCATCTGGCAGAAGCGGGCGTAGCCTTCAATGGTACCGTTCAGACCGGTGCCTGCCATGGCGAGGCGTCGGTCGGCATCGAACGGGTTGCGACCACTCCACATATCAACCGGAATCAGCTTGTCTTCATGCTCGTTGTAGATATTCACGAAACGGTTTTTATAAGATGCGTCGTAGTAATAGGCTATGTCTTTTATGCCCAGCGGTTCAAAGATAAACTTCCTGAGGTATTCCTGTAGGGAGATTCCCGAGAAATACTCGACGAGGTATCCGCATACATCCGAGGCGGGATGGTAGTTCCAGTTCGTGCCGGGGTCGTAGGCCAGCGGGACTTGTACGAGGTCTTTCACTAACTCTTCCAATGTTTCATAGTCTTTGTACTTCTCGCCCGGTGCAAGATAGGGGTAGGAGATGCCTGACGTATGCGCCATCAGGTGGCGTATCAGCACGGGCGATGCCGCTTTGCGTGTCTCCGGATTCGCCGGATCGCTACCCTCTACAACGACCTGGTCGGTCATTTCGGGAATGTATTTGGAAACGGGGTCGTCCAGTTGGAACTTTCCCTGCTCGAAAAGTTGCATCAGGGCAACCGTCGCGATAGCCTTGGTCTGTGAATACATACGGAAAATATCGTCTTTTTGCAGGGGTGTCCGGCTTTCTATATCCCGCCATCCGAACGCCTTGTTGTGTATTACTTGTCCGCTTTTCGCTACGAATGTCAGCGCATGCGGGATAATACCTTTGTCGACGTATTCTTGTAACAGGGAATCGATTCTTACCAGTCGGGATGCATCGACTTGCAAGGCGGCATAATCCGGTTGTTCACTAAACGATTGCGGATATCCTTTCGTTGTCCCGTCGTACTGAAAAGATACCATCAACAAAACCAGAAGTAAATAAAATAGCTTTTTCATTGTTCTCAAAATATTAAAAAGAATGATACACATAGATAATCCAATCTTCCCTGGGGGATTGTCGCTGCTCCTTGAATTTGACTACCGGATAGGCCTTATTGACCGCTTAAACGGATGTGTCAAGGGTAACCTGGTATTACCGGGTAATTTCCAATACCACGAATTACTTTTATTGAACGAGAACCCATTGCAAGCCTCCAACGATATGGCTGATGAACAGAGAATTACTGTAGTCCTCTTTCTTGTGTCCAAGCGTCGTAACCCATTGTCTTCCACCATCAAATTCATTGCACCAGACACTTGGAAACACGGTGCCGAAGGTATTGGACATAGGTCTTGAATATTGAAAATCAGGCGATGAAAAATCCGAGACCATTAAAACCCTTACGGTCGGATTCATCTCTTTCAAAATATATAATTCATCTTCCACTTCCCAAACCGGAGAAATATCCCTGGCAGAAGGATGTTTGTCATCCACGATACAGACATTGAATTTTTGAAGACGAGGATGAAAGTCAAATGTACCGCCGATCATTTGCTTAAACCAGTCCCATTCACGTTCAGTTCCGCAGGCAATATGAATTCCTACAATTCCTTTCCCCTGCCGGTTAAATTGTATCAGTCCCTCTTTTTCCTCTTCATTCTCAAAAACTTTGTTGTTAGTGTTCGCAAATACTATTGCATCATATTGGAACAGATCGGATGTGGAGAAAATAGCAGAATTGGACGTAGAGTCCACTCTGAAGTCATATTGTTCTCCCAGTCTCAGAAACATATCCACATTTGCTTCAATGTTGTCATGGACGAATCCCTCCCCGTTTTTCGTGAATACAAGGATTTTTTTCCCTTTCAATTCTGCCGTTTTATTATCCCATCTATCTGCGAATAATTGAAGTGCAGGGCAAATCAATAAAACAACCAAAATTATCTTTTTCATATTTATCTTGAATGAAATGGATACCTCTGGGGCGAAGATAAGCAAATTATCTTAAAAAATTCAGATAAATAATCTAATTTCAAGATTATATGACTTACGTAATTTTATTTTAGAATTGTAACATACTATTGCTTGTATTCAGTTATATTTTTTCTTTTTGAGGGATCAACGAGGAAAGACTTTTCATCATGACGGGTTCTTTTGATGCCATACTTTTTCTGGCGGCAATTCCTACCAGACATGACAAAGCCCCGTCCCTCACGCCGGCTGCCTGCCTGAGGGGATCCTTCGTGCCGGGAATAAAAATCTGGTCCTTGAGAAGCTTGTCGCCACCCCCGTGACCCGTTCCCTGGGGTATCTGAATATATTCCCTCTTTCCAAAGTTCCTGAAAACCACTATCTCATCGTAATTTGCATCCGATGTGGGTTTTGACTCCTGAATCCAGGTATCTATCCTCCCTTTTGTCCCATTAAATGCAATCCGGTATCCTTCATAGGGTGAATAAGTGGTCAGAGAATAGGATACTTGCACTCCGTTCATGTATTTTATGGTGGCAGCCATCTTGTCGTAGATATTGATGTCGTTCCTGAACACGCAACCGTCCCGGTGGTAGCCGTCATATTTTTCGTTGTCAACGTATAATCTTTTGAGGGTCTCGTTTTTGGTTATGTCCCAATAGAAATTACATTCTTTTGTATGGGGGCAATTCCTACAGTTGTCTGCCCTGAAAGGTCCGTTTTTCCCGTAAAACTCCAGGTCGCCCAGGGCGTATACGCTCTCAGGGTCACTGTCGATCCACCAGTTAAGCAGGTCGAAATGGTGGCTGGCCTTGTGCACCCAGAGCGAACCTCCCTTTTCCACGAGCCTGTGCCATCTCCTGAAGTAGTCCGCGCCGTGGGAGGTGTCGAGGTACCAGTGGAAGTCGACCGATGTCAGCTCCCCGATTTCATCCGAGCGGAGGATTTCCCATATTTTCGCCCTGTGTGGTGAGTAGCGGTAATTGAAGGTGACTCTGCAGTTCCTTCCCGTTCTTTTTTCGGCATCGATTATTCTCTGGATTTTCTTCTCGTCGATGGCCATCGGTTTTTCACAGATAATATCTGCCCCCATTTCCATCCCTTTTTCGATGAAATAGTCATGTGTATTGTCGACGGTGGTCACTATAAGTACCTGAGGCTTGGTTTGTCGCATCATCTGCTCAAAATCGGTGAAAGTGGGACAGTTGACCCCAATCATCTGTTTGCCGGTCTCAAGTCTTCCGGGATTTTTATCGCAGAGCCCTACAAATTCGACGTGGCTCCCATAATCTCTTGCAACGCTGCTCCCCCACATGCTTACTCCCCTAATGCCGGTCCCTACTAAGGCTATTTTTGTTTTTTGAATATTTTCTCTTATACCGGTCATACTATTTGCAAGTATTTTTGACTTGGGATCTATGATGGTTGTTCCCGTAATAACTCCTGATACTGCTAAAAAGTTTCGTCTCGACATAGTTGAGTTATTCTTTTTCATGTTTATATCTGTTTGTATATTAAAAGGATATTTAGTTTTCATTGTTAAAGTGATACTCTTGTTATCTCTTTCGATAAAAAATTTCACTTAATCTTCTACTTTTTCTTTTAAAGCGAACGCACACCAAAGAAAGGGAGCTTGTCCATGATAGTCACCGGTAATGCGAGGACGGTCATAATAATATTGTTTGTCATTCTTTTTGTTAGTGCCTACGCAAACTTCAGAAATATCGCCTTGTTCATTGATATAAGGAATTAATGCCAACCACGCTTTACGGGCAGCGGGTGCATACTCTTCTGCATCTAACCAACCGTGTTTCACTCCAGTGATGAAGGCATAAGTAAACATGGCCGAACCGGATGTTTCCACCCAAAAATCCGGTTCATCAATTAATTGATTCCATGTGCCATCCGGTCTTTGATAACTCTTCAAACTTTTCATCATTGTCTGAAATCCTTCCAATATACGAGCGTAGTTTGCATGATCTTGTGGTAGGAATCTGAGTAGTTCTGTCATTCCTGCAGCCATCCAACCATTCCCTCGTGCCCAGTAGAAAGGAACATCCGGTGCATGATAAAACAGCCCATTTGGACGTTGTAATTCATCAAGATAGAGTACCATTTCTTTAGCCGATCGGTCGATATACTTTTTATCCCCGGTGATCTTATATGCCTGGGATTGGACAATAGTAATCATGTACATATCGTCAATCCATAAGCGTGTTTGCCAGGAAAAACCTTTCTTGTCCCATGCTTTTTCTTCCGGCTTGGCATCTTCAGGTACTTCCCATTGGGTATCTGCGTATGGTAGTCCTAATTCCAAATACCGTTTATCTTTTGTTATTTGATATAATTCCAACGGTAAGCACCCGAACATATTCAAATCAACATGATTCATAATTGGCACATAATTGTTTTCTATAGTGAACAAAGGCTCAAATTTTTCTTGTAAGAGCTTTATCAATTCTACATCATTGGCCGCTTGTGCAAATTTCAGAGCCCCGTACCAGGTACAAACCTCTGCATAATGGATCCATTTACCACCCCAGGTCATACGTTTTCCAGAAACAAAGTGACGACCTAACTTTGATCCTATTTCCTCTGGAGTAGATCCTTTTGGCATTTGTTCCAATAAGGAAACCTGGGCATTGGATAGACTAAAAAAGAATATGACGAATAAGCTCAATATAGTTCTCTTTGTTATCATAATTTTTCGAAATTAGATGATAGAGGTAAGATACATTTTCTTACTTCTATCGTTGATTGATAATGTACTATTGTTTATTAATAATATCCTTCGTTTTGTTCTTCCGCATCAGTTCCGCGCGGTTTTAAACGGTCGATATGCTTTTGCGGTATAGGACGTAATTTATGGTGAGGTCGGATACTGATGGCATCTGGGTTCCATTTCTGAACATATTCCAGTAATTTCTCACTTCGGACCAAATCTTCCCATCGATTTATTTCTCCCAATAATTCACGGGCACGTTCATCCAACATAAAATCAATAAAATTTGTTTGTAGGTCAGATGCTTTTACTTCAATATATGGATAAGTGTCATGGGTGTCATTTATTTCTCCACCTTCTTCCCTCCAGTATTGAGGCATTTTAGTTTCGCCCTCATGCCAAGCCGCTCTTTTTCTTAACTCATTAATATAGTTTGCCGCTATCTGAAAATCTCCGTTCCGTCCTGCTGCTTCTGCAGCTATCAGATATGTTTCTCCTAAACGCATACGAATCCATTCCCGGCAGCCTTTTTGCTCATTGGCTGAGGGTCTGGATGAATCAAAGTGTTTTAATAAAGGAGGATAATAACGATTATTCTGACTTAAATCCATACTATTCCAGGTGAAGTATTTATATGGATAGGATTGAGTTGGAGGATTAATACTATAATAAATAGCCGTATCGCCAATGGCAATAGGTTCATTAGGCTTATTTGCATAATAAACCCATTTAAAACTTTTATAAAAACGGGAGTCGTTTTTTCGGTCGTAAAGTTCAGACATAACTTTCTGTGTTTGGCGATGTCTGCGATAAGGGCGTCCATTGGCGATATCTCTCATCATGCCCGGTTGATCCTCATACCATGCTCCCCAATATAAGTGGAATGTATTGCCATCTCCGTTATAAACCATATCTGTTGAAAATTGAACCGAAAAGATTATTTCCTTATTCCCTTGATTATTAATATCCCAAAGAGCAGAAAAATTGTTTTGTAGTTCATATTGTCCAGACTCAATAACCATTTTCGCATATTTTAGTGCATTTTCCATATCTGTAGGTTGCTGTCCCCTTTGATCTGTTTTTGCACTTCCTCTCGTCAAATAAGCTTTTGCAAGTAAATTGGCGGCAGTGTATCGGGAAGCGCGTCCGGTTGCGGTCGATTTCTCGGGAGAGTTTTGAACAGCGTACTCCAGATCAGTTATAATCTGATTGTATATCTCAGATATCGGAGCACGTTCAAAATCGGTACGGACTTCGAAACTCACGTCAAGAACCAAAGGGATGCTCCCGAATTGTTGCACGAGATCAAAATAAAAATAAGCTCGTAGAAACGACATTTCTGCTATTGCCAACCTTTTTTGCATTTCAGTCATTGACGAAGAAGTTTCAACTTGTTGAATTACCAAGTTGGCTGTACTAATAGCCTTGTAGTGATTGGACCATAAGTCATAAAGAATTGTAGCATCTGGATTTAATTGGCTACCGTATTGATTGAAAGCACTTGCCCAAAGTCCCGGATCTTCCGCTTGAGTAAATAAGTCTGTTCCATATTCGGTTAGTGAGTTATATCTTTCCAAATTACCTGCACCCCAGCGCATATAGCTGTAGGTTGCTGTAGCGGCCGATTCGACTCCTGCCTGCGTACCATAGTATTCAGGCGTAAGGCGAGGAATATCCTTCTCTTCCAAAAAACTATCGCAACTTGCTAATATAAAAAGAAATAACAAGTTATATATTACGATGGCATTTTTATATTTTATTGTTTTCATTCTATTATTAATTATTTGTTAAAAACTTAAATTAAGTCCAATAATCCATGATGAAGCACTTGGTCTTGTATATCCTGAAGCCCCCTCAGGATCAACACCTTTAAAATTTGTCCAAATCCATGGATTTTGGGCCTGGAGATAAATCCGACAGCGGGAGAGGTCTAATTTCTTTCCCAGATCTTTGGGTAAAGTATAACCCAATGTTACATTACGGAGTCTAACGAAGTCACTTTTTTCATAGTGTAAGGTAACGTAATAATCCAGATAATCAACACCTTCTATAGGACGAGGAAAGTCGTTTGTCGGATTATTTGGGGTCCAATAGTTTACCTTAACATTCCCATTTCTATGAGCTTGATTTAGGTAAGATATATCATTTTTAATCATTCCTCCGAAATTGGCCATGAAGAAAAAACTCAAATCAAAATCTTTAAATGTGAAGTTGTTAGAGATACTTGCTACTACTTTAGGACGTGCTTGCCCTAGAATACGTCGATCATCGGAATTAATTTTGTAATCTCCATTGTCCCACAATCTGATTGCACCTGGTTTAAAATTACTTCCATTAGCATTAAATTTAGCCATTTCTGCTAAATCTTCCTCCGTGTTTTGCCAAATTCCAATTTTTTGATAATCGTAAAAAACATTAATCGCTTTTCCAATAAACCAATTATTTCCTGGATCATCGATTTTCCCATTATACAATTCAACAATCTCTTCTTTATTGATGTAAAACATCCAATCTGTAGACCAACTGAAATCCTTATTTGAAATATTCAATGTATTAAGGCTTATTTCCACGCCCTTATTTCGTGTTTTACCAATATTTGATTTGATGCGATCAAAACCGGAAACCACGGGTAATTGACGATCTAGTAGTAAATCTGTTGTATTTTGCAGATATATATCAAAAGAGCCATTAATACGTTGATTGAAGAATCCAAAATCGATTCCGACATTCCATTGTCCTGTTTTCTCCCATGTAAGCCTGTTATTAGGCATCGCATTAGGCGCGTATCCAATCAATTTCAGATCGCCATAGTTATAATAATTTTTACTTAATGTTCCTTTTGTTTCATAAGGACTTACTTCTTGGCTGGCAACTGTTCCATAACCTAAGCGAAGTTTTAAATTACTTATGAAATCCATTGGTCGCATAAATGATTCATCATTAATACGCCAAGCAAAAGAAGCAGCGGGGAACATTACCCATTGATGTCCTGGGGAAAGACGGGATGAACCATCGTATCGCATAGAAAGGGTCGTCATGTATTTACCCTTATAGCTGTAGTTTGCGCGTCCCATGAAAGATGCTAAACTCCATTGGCTGTTATTAGATTCTAAAACTCCAGGGATCAATGCAGACCCTACATCATAATATAATAATTCGTCAGCTGGAATATTTTGTACAGGAATGCCATTGCTTTCGTTCTTATACTCTTGAATAGATTGTAGAAAGGTAAGTCCTAATGTGTGATCATTAAATGTTTTATCGTAAAATAGCAAGTTTTCCCATGTATAAGAAAAGGCATCAGCTGTAGCATTTTTAGCATAGTTCATAGAACTGGCACGTGCCAAGGCTGATTGAAAATTATAGTCCTGTATTGAACGCATATCCAGGCCTAAATTTGAACGAAAACGTAACCCCTCAATCGGTAAACGAATTTCTCCAAAGTAGCTACCCATAAAACGATTTACCTTATAAGGATTCACGACAGCTCCCGGAGCTAGTTTCTGTAATGGATTCCACCATTGGTCATCTGTACCAGATACACGAGTAAGCAGATTTCCTTCGTCGTCATAGAATCTTCCCATGGGCATAACACGCCAGGAAGAAAATAAACTGGCACCCCTGTTCTGAATCGAACGGGCAAATTGCGTATGTGCTCCGACTTTAAAGTATTTATTGATCTCATGCTCTAAGTTGATCCGGATTGAAAAACGAGTAAAGTCTTCATCCTTCATAAGGCCCTTTTCTTTATAATAGGTTCCACCAGTCATGAAGTTTGTTTTTGCATTACCTCCGCGGATATTTAATTCATGGCTGGTAACCATGCCGGTTCGTTGGACAGCTTTCCACCATTCACTATTGGATCGTACCTTTGAAGGATCGTAATTGCCATTTGCATCATAAGCCATTCTTAATGATTCTAATGTATAAGGATCATTTCTAAAAGTTCCAATAGTTTGATCTTCTTCCCAACTAGGTACCTCCGACTTGTATTTGCCGTTAGTTCGAAAGGATTCCCGTACGGTTTCTGCAAATTCAGCTGCATTCATATATTTCAGTTCATTTAAAACCGTCTGGATACCATAATAGCCATTATAATCTACCTGGGTTTTTCCTTCTTTTCCCTTTTTAGTTGTGATCATAATTACACCATTAGATCCCCTTGCTCCATAAATAGCAGTGGCAGATGCATCTTTTAAAACATCGATTGTTTCTATGTCTGTTGGACTGATCTCATTCAACCCTCCAATAATAGGAATACCATCAACCACATACAATGGATCGCTGCCTCCACTAATCGAACGTTTTCCCCGGATAAAAACAGAAGGGGTGGCACCTGGCTGTGTGCTTGTATTATTTACTAAAACTCCTGCTACTTTTCCCTGAAGTGCTTGAGCGGCATTTGTGACTGGAATTTTAGATATCTCGGAAGAATTAACTGAGCCTATAGAACCTGTCAAATCTCTTTTTCTCATTGTTCCATATCCCACAACAACAATTTCTTCCAATAGTTCGGTGTCAGATTCAAGTGTAACCTTAATAGAAGATAATCCGGTTGTATTAATTTCCTGGGCGCGCATACCTACATACGTTATTTGGAGTACGGCATTATCAGCTAAGTTTATTATGTTAAAATTACCCTCAATATCGGTGATTGTACCCTGTGAGGGATTATCTTTTACTACAATTGTTGCACCGATCACCGGTTCTCCGTTTTCATCAGTTACTTTCCCCGTTACGGTTCTTCCCTGCTGTTGCTTAGCTTCAATTAGCCGGGTTATGTCTATTGTATTCTGATTTGCTTTTTTCGAAAGTACGATATAATCATTCTCAAAGTTATACCCTATGTCGGTGTTTGAGAATGCTGTGTTGAGGTAAGAAGATACTTTATCCGAGTTTTGCTGAAATTTTACTTTCCTGTTAACATCTACTTCGCGGTTACTGTAAACTACCAGATAATCGGTCTGCTTCTCAATCTCATTGATTAGCTGCCCAATAGTGACGGAATTTCTCTTTATTTCAATCACCGCATCTTGGGCGTTGGAGTTGAGAGCTATCAATTGAAAAGTGAAGGCAAATAAGAATAGTAAGCAGATTTTCATGATCTTAATGAATTCTTTATAATCACTTTTTTTAAGCAGAAAGTGATCTGATGAAGAGTTTATTTTCATACATTTGTGTGTTTAAAGTGAATACTAAATAAATTGTCAAGTTTTTGCTTTAATCTGAGCGATGGCTGTTGGCGCAGCTGTCGCTCTCATTTTGTTGGTTCATCTCTCATAGGCAATCATTATTTAAAGGATGTTGAATACTTATTTTGTTAACGTAATGATATTGTTATCTCTGTCTCTTTCAATTTTAAACGGTTGAATTTTTTGTATAATGCGTAAAATTTCATCGATGCCGTCGCGTTGACGGAATTTTCCGGTATATCTTACATTGAAGATTTCAGGGTCTTCTACTAAAATTTTTACGTCGTAATAGAGCTGCAATTTCTCAATAATGACGATTAAACGTTCGTTGTTGAACGAGTAAATACCATTTTTCCAAAGTAGGTGTTCCGGATTGCTGATTTCGCTGACATTCATGTTATCACCCTGGATTACCACCTGTTCGTCGGGTTTGAGAATGATACCACTATTCTTATTGTCTGTCCGATATACCTTTAAAGAGCCTTCAATCAGTTCTGTTTGAATGTAATCCGCACCGGGGTAACTGTACACGTTGAACTGTGTTCCCAGTACCTCCATGTCTATATATTGTGTAGAGACAATAAATGGCCGTTTTTTCTCTTGTGCAACATCGAAAAAAGCTTCTCCTATAATCTCGACTTCACGATTCTTTTTAGAAAAACGGGAAGGATACTTCAATGTTGACTGTGCATTCAACCAGACCTCCGTCCCGTCTTGTAATGTTATTTGTGCTCGTTGTCCAGCGGGGACATATAGTGTATTCATAGTTGAATCCATGACTATATCTGGCAAATGCAGTGTCGCCAAAACGGTTGAGGTGATAAGAATAAGTGCTATGGCAGCATATTTTGCAATATTTACGAAAAGTTTTCTCTGACTATTTCGTTTGATCCGGTCAGTAAATATCTTGTAATGCTTGATCCCCTCATTCCTGTCAGAGGAATAGGGTACGAGTTGTGAAACGGCGTTCAAATTTTGCAGGTGAATAAATTCAGCTTTTAACTGATTGTCGTTTTCAATACGATGAATTAATTCCAATCGTTCTTTGACCGGTAATTCTCCCGAAAAATATCGCAAAAGTTGTTCGTCCATTTTAATGCTTGTTATATATAAGACGAATGGATATTAAAAATCCGCTAAAGGAAATCGAAATTTATTGATAAAATCAAATAAAAAAGAAAAGGAAGAGCAGCACATAATCTTTTAATGCTTCTTTTAGTTTCTTGTAGGCAATAGCCATTTGGCTTTCTATAGTGTTGATGGAGATATTCAATTCCTGGGCTATCACTTTTTGTTTCTTCCCTTCGATTTTGTTCATTACAAAAATTTCGCGGCATTTTTCGGGTAGACTTTCTATGGCATTTTGGATAACAGTATCGATATTGGGTTCATTCAGAAATTTATTGTTTAGGGCTTCAAGTGATTCGAATTTTAGTTTCAGCGTGCGGATATATTCCGATTGCATTTCTTCTGCGGCCTGTTGCTCCAATGTCTTTCGGCGGAGGAAATCGATGCACCGGTTCTTCAACATCATAAACAGGAATCCATTGAGATTGACGAAAGAAGTAAACCCCAACTGTTTTTCCCACAGCTCAAAAAAAATATCCTGTACAATATTTTCCGCATCTTCTTCACGGATCACATATTGAAGAGCAAAGCGTTTCATCCTTGCAAAGAAAGAGAGATACACTTCTTCAAACTGAGCCTTATATTCTGTTGAAGCCGACACTGAATTAGCTTTTTATATTTTTTCGGTAGATTAAATGCCAAAAATACAAAAAATATCACGATCGATACAGATTGTCCAAAATTTAAAAAATCGAACTGGCTTTTTATAGCAATGGAGCTGTTTTGAAAACTTTATTTTGATTTTTCATCATGTTAAGCAATCTTCTTTCAATAAGTTTCCAATTGTATTTATATTGGAGTATGATTACATCTTCCTCAAAATCGATGTCATCAAAGTAGGTTATTGCTTTAAGAGGCCGGATGACATTCGATTCGGGGTACTTTTGTGCATAGAATTGTAGCATCGAATAGAGAGAAAAATAACTTGAAAGAAATGCAATGTCGACAAAATCTTTCAAACGGGAACCATCGTCGGCAATAGCGGATAGCTTCATCGCTGATATATCCCCCATACTATATAACCTGATACCATCAATTTTATATATGTCTTTAATATTTTTATAAGGGTAAGTAATACAATCGACTTTTATCCCATTAATAATCCCTTTCAACGTATTTTTCTCCATAAAATCAGTACGAAAACCATAATGTTCCTGAAGGAACTTTTCCAATTTGATCGTGTCAAAAGGGACAGAAGTGAACAGGTCCAGATCTATGCTGGTTCTATGTCCTAAATATAGGGCTAAAGAAGTACCTCTAGCCAAACTAAAATCATGCATTACTTTTTCTGCCTGCAATTTCTTCAGGAGTTCAAGAGTTGATTCCGCAACTGTTTCCGGGTGTAACATTTCAGTTCCTTTTTTTTTAGGTTAAAGGCTTTGCAAACAAAGTTCATGTCCCTAGCCGACAGAGTGGGGACCTCCTTGATAATTTCCCTGAAACCTTCTATACCTCCATAAAGTTTGAAGGCTGCATAGAAATCTTTCAGCCATCCTCTTTCAATAATACGTTGTACGACAATTTTTCTGGATTTCCACCAATCAAAATCAGATAAATTATATTCCCACAACAAGGATGGTGATATGGAAACCTCATTTTTATAATTCCTGTATTCGTCAAATATTGTCATAGGATGTCTATAACTTTTAAACAAAGATACGATTTTTCAATAGGATTTGCAAGGTTTCTCCAATTCTTAATACGATGATCGGCAGTGCATTTAAAATTTATTTTTCCAAAACTTATTACGGGTTTATTTTTTATGCTGAACTGCTGTAATTCAATTGAATATTTTTGTTTAGAAAATTATTCCGCTCCGCCTCCCAAAGCGCGGTATAAGTTGACGGAATATTGCAATTGCTCGAGCTTGTCGCTTACCTCACCAAGCTGTGCAGAGAGATAATTTTGTTCAGCCGTGAGCACTTCGGTGTAGTTGGCTTCGCCGGCGACCAGTAAATCCTTCGTATATTCAACCGCTTTTTGGGATGAGTCGATTTGTTCCTGACGGATACTGTTTTTTCTGACGGATGATTCATAAGAAAACAAAATATCCGAGACTTCTTGTCCTGCCCGCAGGACGGTATTCTCGAAAGTGATCAGGGTTGCTTCCTGTCGCGCTTCCGCTATTTTGAGGTTTCCTTTCAACTGTCCCCTGTTGAAAATGGGTTGGGTTATGCCCCCGATCACATTGGCCAATAGGTTCTCGCTGCTGAAAAAATTGCTGAAGCCCGGTGCCACGAAGCCTATCATCGAACCGGCATTCAATGTGACGGAAGGATAAAAACTGGCCTGTGCCGCATTCGTCAACTCAAAAGCAGAACGGAAGTCAAGCTCCGCCTGCATTACATCGGGACGTCTTGCCAACAGTTGGGCGGGAACGCCTGTCGACAGCTTTGCCGGAACTGTCTGGGCTTCGAATGAGGAGCGTTCTATTGTTCCGGGTTCGCGTCCAAGCATCACAGAAATAGCATTTTCCATTTGGTGGATGGCACTCTCCAAATCGTAGATGCTTAATTTTGTCCTCAACATGAGTGCACGGCTCTGTTCCACGGCTGCCTCATTCACATTCTGCATTCCCGCCTCTTTCAGGGCCATCATCGTTTCCACATTTTCTTCCAGTAGCCGGACCGTTTCTGTAGTGATGCCCAGTTGTGCGTCGAGCGCCAGCAGCGAGTAGTATGAGGTGGCAATATTGGCGATGAGTGAGCTCTGGATGAGATTCCTATAAGAATGGCTTTGCAGGAACAATGCATATCTAGATCTCGACTGTCGATTCAGTTTTCCCCATATATCCAGTTCCCATGATGCGGCAATCCCCAATGAAACGTTTTGTGAGTTGTAGCCAAGTGTCTTATCGGCATCACTCGTTGTTGTGTTGGTTACTTGCCCTGTAAGCGCCACCGTGGGAAAATAAGATACACGTGCCATATTTAAATTAGCCTCGGCCTGACGGATAGTGGTCACGGCCACCTGTAGATCAGCATTGTGCTCCAGACTTTCTTCGATCAACCCAATCAGGTATGCATCGGTGAAATACTCCCGCCAGGGGATATCGGCAATGGTAGCCGTGTCGCCGGAATAATTCTCCCTGTGGTCGTTCCTGTATAGGTTCGACGTATCCATTTCCGGTGTTTGGTAGCGGTTTAACACCTGGCAAGAGGATAATCCCAGGAATACAAAGACGATCCCTGCGAAAATGACCAATAGTATATTTTTATTCTTGTTCATCGCTTGGTTTTTTTATAGAGTCATCACTTATGTTCACGATACCTGATTTTACAAACTTATCATGCATCGTCTGGAAGATGATATACAATGAAGGAATGGTCAAAACTCCCAGCACTGTCCCTATCAACATACCTCCAATGGCACCGATACCGATGGAACGGTTTCCGACAGAACCTGCGCCGGTGGCGAAAAACAGCGGTGTCAACCCGGCAATGAAAGCGAACGACGTCATCAGGATAGGTCGCAGACGGGCTACCGCTCCCTTGACAGCGGCTTCCACAATGTTCATCCCCTGTTTCCGTCGCTGGATGGCAAATTCCACAATCAGGATGGCATTTTTTGCCAGCAGACCGATCAGCATGATCAGGGAGATCTGGACGTATATATTATTGGTAATACCCTGGTGCACCCCGAATATCTTCAAAAAGATAAATACCCCTGCCAGACCGACCGGCAACGAGAGGATTACCGCAAGCGGTATGATGTAGCTTTCATAAAGGGCACAAAGAAGAAGATACACGAATATGAGGCAGAGCATGAAGATAAGCAGTGTCTGGTTGCCGCTCTTTACCTCCTCGCGTGTCATCCCTGTATATTCGAACCCATATCCCACCGGAAGTTCGTCTGCCCCCATCCGGTCGGCAAGATTGATCACGTCGCCCGTACTGTATCCTGCAGTGGCGTTGGGAATGATGGTTACGTCCATCGACGTGTACATGTTATACCGGGTATAGGATTGCGGCCCGGAAAAGTCCGTTATTGTCAAGTATTCGGTGATAGGTGACATTTGGCCTGAGGGTGTTTTCACAAAAAGGGCTTCCAGATCGTCCATGTTCTTGCGGAATTCGGGAGAAGCCTGTACGATAACGCGGTAGGGTTTTCCATACAACGTGAAGTTGGAAGTGTACATACTTCCGATGTACATTTGCAAGGTAGCTAAGATGTCATTGAGTTGCAATCCCGATTCCTTTACCTTGGCAATATCCACCTCTATCTGTTTTTGTGGAAAATTCGGATTGAAAGTCGTGTAGGCGGTCAGTACCTGATCCGTGGCCTGCAACTTGCCTAAAAAATCCTGTGTGACAGCAAAAAAATCGTAGATATTTCCCCCTGTCTTGTCCTGCATCTTCAACTCCACACCACTGCTCAAACCAAAACCCCTTAAAGTGGGAGCGCTAAAGATCGTAAATGAGGCGCCGACGATCGAACTTGTTTTTTCGGTTAAAACAGTCACAATATCGGAAGCGGTTCTCTTACGTTCTTTCCATGGTGTCAACTTGACCATTAATGTGCCATAAGGACTGCCCAAACCGCTGATAAAGTTGACTCCGGTGATACTTGAAATATGTGCCACCTCGGGTATCTCTTTGGTGATTGCGTACGCTTTCTGTACCATTGAGTCTGTCCTCTCGAGTGATGATCCCGGTGGCAGGGTGATCATGCAGAGTACGGACCCGCTGTCTTCCTGCGGCACGAACCCGGTAGGCGTGGTTTTCATCAATAAAAACAATACCAGGGAGAATACTGCGATCATTACCGCGGTTATCCAGCGATGATTTTTCTTCCCCAGGAAATGCAATGTTTTCTCATATTGATTGGTCAGTCTCTGGAACCATTTGTTGAACCATGCCGTAAAGCGTTTGAATATATTTTTCTTCTTGGTCGTATCCTCTGTATGCGGTGAAGTGAGAAACAAAGCGCTCAACGAGGGACTTAACGTGAGTGCGTTGATGGCCGAAATAAAAATGGCCACTGCCAGCGTCAAACCGAATTGCTTGTAAAAAACGCCGCTCGTGCCGCCGATAAAACTCACCGGAATAAACACCGATGCCATCACCAGCGTAATGGAGACGATGGCGGGTGCAATCTCCTTCAATGTGATCAGTGTTGCTTCTTTCGCATTTTTGGCTCCCTTTTCCAGCTGCGCATGGACTGCTTCCACCACCACGATGGCGTCGTCCACCACAATACCAATGGCAAGGATGAGGGCGAACAGCGTCAGCAGGTTGATGGAAAATCCCATCACCTGCAACACGAAGAAAGTACCTATAATGGCTACGGGAACAGCTATGGCGGGGATCAGGGTGGAACGGAAACTTTGCAAAAAGATAAAAACTACCAGAAACACAAGTATAAATGCCTCAAAAAGAGTGGAGACCACTTTCTCAATGGAAGCATCCAGGAACTCACTGGCGTCCGATACGTATATGTATTGAAAGCCCGGAGGGAACGCTGTAGAGGCTTCATCGAGCGTCTTTTTTATGTTGGTGATCAACTCGGTAGCATTGGAGCCGGCAATTTGGCTTACTTGCATCACCACCGAAGGGAGTCCATCGGTAGTAGACTGTACCGCGTAAAATAAAGCGCCCAGTTCCACATCCGCCACATCTCCCAGCCGGAGTATATGTCCGTTTTGGGAACGGATAATGATATTTTCGAACTCTTCCACCGACTTCAATCGTCCCGTATATTGCAGGGAATATTCAAATGTCTGGTCGCTGTTTTGCCCGATTGAACCCGGGGCTGCTTCCACATTCTGGTCGTTTAACGCTGCCTGCACTTCCGCCGGGGTCAGGTTGTAGGATGCCATAAGGTTGGGATTCAGCCAAATACGCATTGAGTATGTTTTTGCACCCAGCACACTGGCATCTCCCACACCCATCACACGTTTTATCTGGGGAAGCACATTGATGTCGGTATAATTCTGGATAAATGCCTGGTCGTGATCCGGGTTGGTGGACGAAAAGGAGATTGTCAATATATTGTCACTCTGCTGTTTCACCACATTCACCCCAGAGCGGGTAACCTCCGCAGGAAGGAGGGATGTGGCCTGGCTTACCCTGTTTTGCACCATCACGGCCGCAATATCCTGATCGACTCCCGGTTCGAAATACACGGTAATGCTTCCCGAGCCGGAGTTTGAAGAGGTGGAAGTCATATAGGTCATGCCTTCCACTCCGTTGATCTGCTCTTCCAGGGGGATGATCACGCTGTTCATCACCACTTCCGCACTCGCTCCGCTATAATTGGTCGATACACGTATGGTGGGAGGTGAAATGTTGGGATATTGTTCCACGGGGAGGGTAACCAATCCTATGATACCCAGTACTACTATAAGAATGGAAATCACGGTGGCAAGCACCGGCCTTTCTACAAATATTTTCAGCATATTATTGCGTTTTTATTTTTCTCGCATTGCCCAATGTGGCTATGCCATCCACTACGATCCGCTCTCCTTCGGACAAGCCGGAGGTCACGGCATAATGCTTGCCATCGGGCAAAGGAAGTACCGATATTATTGTTTGCACGGTTGAATCGCTTTCATTGGCCGCATCTTTTACCACTTTATACAATACTACTTTATCCTGTTGGGTAAAAGTGGCTTTTTGCGGTATGACAAAAACGTCATTCAATTCCCTTGGAATTGCTATCCTACCACTGGCTCCACTTCTGAGCGTGCCATTTTTATTGGGGAAATTTGCACGAAGGCTTATTGCGCCTGTTTGGGAATTTACAATACCGGAGATAGCGGTTATTTTCCCTTTTTCGGGATAAGTGGTTCCATTCGCCAGGAGGAGGGAGACCTCGGGAATATTGTTTATTTTTTCGGTCTGGGTATCTCCTTCGAGTGTTTCTAACAATGATGCTAATGCCCTTTCGTTCAAGGAAAAATAAGCATACGTCGTCTGGGTTTTCGAGATAGTGGTCAGTGTGGTGGCATTGGTCACCATATTTCCGCTACGGTACGGAATGGAACCGACAATGCCGTCGATCGGGCTGGTAACAGTGGTCCATCCGGAAGTGGCCTGCGCCGCTCTCAACGCCACCCGGGCTTCTTCATGCGCCGCTTGCGCCGCACTATAAGCATTCTCATAGGTTTGGAGTTGTACCCCGCTGACAATATTTTTTTCGGCGAGGGGGCGTATGCGTTCCACATTCAACCGGGCAGTGTTAAGGCTCGAATTCGCCCTTTCCAATGCCGATTTTGCCGAAGCGAGGTCTTGTTCAGACATGGGAGAATTAATAGAGAACAGCGGCTGTCCCTTTTTCACCACAGTCCCTTCTTCGATATATACTTTGTCGATATATCCGTTTACCCGTGGTTTGATTTCCGCATCCTCCTCACCTCTCAATGTGACGGGAAATACCGATTCCAAGATGGCGGTTTGCTTTGTCATCTCTTGTACAGGATAAACCCGTGCCGATAACGCGGTCGCGTTATTCTTTGACTTATTTCCGCAGGCGGTTGTGAATAGCATTACCAGAAGCGCCGCCGAAAAAAAACAGGAGTAATTTTTTATTGTATGATTCATAAATAATTGACGATTTCACATCGTATAAAATAATGAAATAACCCAACATAAAAGGAATAAATAGATGGATTTAATAACCTACTTCTTTTATCCAATCCATTCTAAGTGCACAAAATTAAACTTAATCTCCCGATTTTCCAAAAAAAATCGACGAACCGCCTATTAGGTTTATTAGACATTTTCTTTTGGGATCATAAAGGTTGTCCATGGTAATTATTTGGTAATTAGATTTATTGATTTTCATTTGAACTATTTCATCATGCGGGATAGAACTCTTTCATGCTGAGGTGGGGTAAACAATGGGGTCTGAAGTGGCTTAAGCTAAAAATTCCGACGCCTGGGAGAAAACGTTGCTGAAGGCATTGTTCAGGGAAGTGATGTCTCTTGTTGTATGCGGAAAAGGATTTTCGTGGGTGTAGGGAAATGGAAAATCGAGCAGTTGAATAGTGGACTCCGCATTTTTTTTGCCCAGTGCCTCCAATACACCGTGATAGGGGATAACATGATCATTGGACAGGGCGATTCCCCTGATCTTTTCTTTGAAACGTGCGAAAAATTTTTCACGCTCTGAACGAAGCCTTTCCGGGGTGATCATTTGTAAAAAAGCGTTGAAAGCTTTGTCTCGTTCCCATAAAGGAACTTCTTCGTTCCCGAAGCTGTAGATGTAATAATGTTGCAGCTTCTCAAAGGCAGGTTTGTCGAGGATGCTTCTTGATATGCCGAACATGGAGCGAAAGATACTCCCGCCACAGAACATAAAAAGGCGTGAGTCGGAAAAAAGACCTTTTTCGTTGGCCATGAGGGCGACCTGTGATAGGAAGGCGCCGATCGAATAGGCGAAGATATCTATCTTTGAATCTTCCTTAAAAAGGGGATGACGTCCGTTTTTTATTTCTTCGAACAATACTGTCAAGTCTGCCCAGGTTTGCCTTCCCGACAGGTAAAATCGCTCCGGACTTTGACTGATGCGCTCACTTAGTGCCACGTTTGCATAGCTGATGGTCCGTTCGTCGGTATATTTCTCTTTCCGGAAATTGAGTAGACTGATCAGGCTGCGTGGATTTGACCATGTTATGGGTGCCCGGTTTATATGGAATGCAATAGGAAACAGTATTATGGGTTTACCGGTATTGAGGCATAAAAATTCTGCCCAGGGAAGGTATTTACTCCAGTTCCGTTCATTCAATCCATGGAGAAGAAGGATAGCTTCCTCTTGCTTAGGTTTGCCTGAAGGAGTAAATACCGGATATTCAAACGAGAAGTTTTCAACGATATCACTGTCCGTACTTTGCAGCGTGCCACCTGTTTCATCGGTGGAATGGCTGTTGAAACGAAAAAAACGTATATCGATATTCGTTTCGTCTACATGAGAGTCGACCCCCTGCCTGAAACAGGTGTTTAATGCGACATATCGTTCGTTGTAATTCATCATAATCCTTCAATTAATTAGCGGTTGTCTGCCTATTTACTGCCCTATAGCGCTATTTTTCAACAAATAAACAGGCTTTTCCCATGGCGTGCAAATCAAAGGGAAAATTGCAATGAAAATGGGACAAAATCTCATATATGGGGTGAAATCGATTATTTAGGGGTGAAAAAAATCGCAGGAAAATCTGATTATTTTGGTAAGTCGCCAATAAAAATTTACTTTTGTAGAATGTAGGATGTGGTTCAGCAATCTTTGTGTGCAAGCGCCCACGATTGCGTTCACCTTTCACTACATTTATAGAATATAGGATGCGTCTCAGCATAGCTCAAGTAAACTTGACTCTGCATTCGACTTTCACTATATTTGTATCGGATGGACAGATAATTCATTTTTTATGATGGAAGGAAAGATTCCCGCATATTTATATGAAAAGAAAAACAGTGTAAAAACGATCCTTTTTACGGCGCTGTTTGCCCTGCTGTTTATCAATCTTTTTCAGCCCTTCGGTTCCCGTGACTGGTATCCCGGTGTATCCGATATTAAATATTTTGCCTTTTCGAGCCTGATCATCCTTACCGGTATGTTGGTAGTCGTAATCAGCCGGATAATTCTTACAGCCTACTCTAAAAAACGGGATATACTCTATTGGCATTATGCCTTGTGGATATTGTGTGAAATAGTGGCGATGGCTATCTTCTATACGCTTTTTTCCAAGTTTTTTCCCAAAGACGGTATTGAGAGGGATATCTCCGAGATTTTCCGGCAGAGCCTCTTCAATACGGCATTGGTGCTATTATTACCCTATGCCATTACCTGGTTATATTTTTCATGGAAAGAGAAAACTACCCTCCTGGAGCGTATTGAAGAAGAGAGATTGGCCGATACCCGTCCCAAAACATTGATCGCATTCCACGATGAGAAAGGTGACCTGAAAATATCGGTGATGCTGGAAAATCTGCTCTATATTGAGTCCGCAGATAACTATGCGACCATCTATTACCTGAATAAATCGGGCGTGTCGCAATTCCTATTGCGTAACTCACTGAAATGGATGGACGAACATCTCACTCAGGAAACCCCTTTAGTCCGTTGCCATCGCTCTTATATCGTGAATATGGACAAGGTGAAGATACTGAAAAAGATAAAAGGTGGAATCGTATTGGAGCTCGATGAGGGCCATACGCCCGATATTCCTGTCTCAAAGACTTATTATGAGTCGTTTATGCATAAATTTTCGCATTATTCGGTTTAGATAGAGTAAAGAGTAAAGAATAAAGACTTTTAGAACCAAGACTGTTAGAACCAAGAATCAAGACTTTTTAAATGAAAAAGTGAAGAGTGAAAAATTAAAATTCTTGACTTCTTCATTTGTTCTTCAATAGTTCAACATAACCACTTAGGCACTCAGGCACCTAACCACTTAACCACTCCAATCATATCCTGAAATGTAAAAAAACCGCAGGAAATAAGGGCTAAATCGCTAAATTCGTATTACTTTTGTAATTGCAGCAGGTCGGTTTGTCGCTTTCCGCCAGGCGGGAGGAGGAAAGTCCGGGCAACACAGAGCGCCATACTTCCTAACGGGAAGCTGTCCGTGAGGGCAGATAAGCGTAACAGAAAACAACCGCCCCGACCTTGTGTCGGGGTAAGGGTGAAAAGGTGAGGTAAGAGCTCACCGGGCGTTGCAGTAATGCAGTGCGCCGTACGCATTATGGGTTGCAAGGCCATGTATATCGGATTTTTAGGGTTGCTCGCCCGATGCCGAGGGGTAGGCCGCTAAAGGAGAGTGGCGACACTTCTCCGTAGATAAATGACAAACAGCCGATTCATCGGTTACAGAACCCGGCTTACAGACCGGCTGCTTTTTTTTAATTCAATTTCATTAGGCGTTTTCTCGCCATGACATAGCTCAAGCAAGCTTGGCTCTGTTCATTTGGCTTAACGAAAACGTTCTTTTTAGAACAGTTGCGCTTTCGCGTCTCTCTATCCGGAGACGGGCAATGGCGCTCCTGCAAGGGTTGAGCTATTAAAATCATGGCGAGAAAAAAAAAGAGATACGAACCGGAAGATGAAAAGCCTGGCAGGCTTGAACTGTTGAGGATCAAGATAAAGCAATTGATCCACTTCCTCACTTACGGTATCTGGCGCCAGAATCCTGAAACGCTCTCGGGCAAGAAGAATATCCTGTATGATGCCATAAAGACGATTATTCTCACCGTGCGGAATGTGCAGGAACTGGATATCGCAGCCAGCGCCCGTTCACTTACCTATAGGACACTCCTCTCTATTGTGCCGCTTTTAGCCATCATCTTCGCGATTGCCCGTGGATTTGGAATTGAGAATATTATGGAGAGTAGTATCTTCAATTTTATGTTGGGAAACAAGCCCTCGGAGGAGGTGGTCATTGCGGCACCCGGATCAGGTGCTGATAGCACGATAGCTGTTGTTCCGGGAGCCGGAGCTGTAGATCCGGCCAATAAGGCAAATGAGACGGTACCCATGGAGCCTGCTTTTTCGACAGGTATAAGTGACGAAGAAGGAGCTTCTGCTGAAGGAAGGACACGCGAGATTTTGGATCTCCTTTTCCAGATTATTGAGAATTCGCTCGAAGAAGCGAAAGGCGGGGGTGTATTTGCCGGCATAGGTATCTTGTTATTCCTCTATACTATTCTCGTACTTTTTAATGATATCGAGAGGAATCTGAATAAAATATGGCAGGTGAGTAAAGGCAGGGGCATCGGACGTAAGGTGACAGATTATACTGCCATGGTGCTCTTCATGCCTGTTTTCTTTATCCTGGTCAATGCGTTGAACATTCTCAGCTATCCGCAAAACGACACCCTCAAGATCATCTATATCCTTTATCCTTTTATTCCCCGTTTACTGGATATTGTACCTTTTGTAGTCATAATTCTGTTATTCACGTCATTATACAAGTTTTTGCCTCATACAAAGGTGAAATTCATGAATGCATTGATAGCGGGGATCGTTGCCGGAACGGCATTCCAGTTCTTTCAGATGCTCTACCTGAGCGGACAGATGTGGATTACCCGTTATAACGCCATTTACGGTACATTTGCCGCCATCCCCCTCATGCTACTGTGGATACAGATGTCGTGGTTCATCGTGCTGATTGGCGCGGAGGTCTCCTACGCGGCGCAGAACGTACGTAAGTTCTCGTTTGAAAAGGAAACACGCAATATTAGCCGGCGGTACAGGGATTTTTTCACATTGATGATCGCCTCGGAGATTGTGCAACGTTTTGCAGACGAAAAGCCACCCCTCACCGCTGATCAGATATCGGTCAGATGTAAGGTGCCGGGACGGCTTACCAATGATATCCTGGATCAATTGGTTGAACTGAATATTATTTCGGTGACGCCTTCCGCGGGTGATGACCGTGTTCCGGCTTTCCAGCCCGCCATGGATATCAGTTTGATTACGGTGGGGCGGTTAGTTTCCGAATTGGATGTGCAGGGGTCGGAAGATTTCCTGATTGATATCGACGATGATTATCAGGAGCACTGGAAAGCGTTGATGAACACGCGTATGGGTCTACATGGGGGAAACAGCGATCTCCTGCTGAAAGATCTTTGAGCCACTGCAGTCATAAAAAATAAAAATGATTATCTTTGCAAGTTATAGCAATATAGTACTTTTCTATTAAACCACATGAGTTTTATCAGTTCCATAGAAAGTGTAGGAGAATATGCCCTGTTGATGAAAAAGGTGCTTACTATTCCGGATAGGATGAGTGAATTCCTTAAGGAGTTCGTGAAAGGAGTCTATTTTTTAGGGGTTAACTCTATCTGGATTGTGGTGATCATCTCATTCTTCATCGGTGCCGTTATTGTGATGCAGATCGGGTTGAACATCGATTCACCGATGCTGCCCCGCTTTACGGTCGGTGCGGTGTCGCGGGAGATCATCCTGCTGGAGTTTTCATCTACCATCATGTGTCTTATCCTGGCCGGTAAGGTGGGATCGAGTGTGGCTTCGGAAATAGGGACGATGCGCATCACCGAGCAAATAGATGCGTTGGATATCATGGGTGTAAATTCTGCCAATTACCTGATATTGCCCAAGATAGCTTCATTCGTCACTTTTATGCCGGTATTGGTGGTGTTCAGTATGTTTACGGGGCTTATCGGCGGTTATGTCATCTGTCAGACGTTGGGAATCCCTTCGGTGGATACCTATGTGTATGGCATCCAGACATTCTTCAGGGAGTCGCTGGTATGGTATTCTATTGTGAAGTCGATGATGTTTGGTTTTATTATTGCCTCGGTAGCCGCCTATTTTGGATATCATGCCAAGGGAGGTGCTTTGGAAGTGGGACAGGCCAGCACCAATTCCGTGGTGATCAACAGCGTGTTGATACTGGTATGGGATTTGGTGTACACACAGTTGGCGCTGGGATAAAGGAATGCCGTTATGATAGAAGTGAAAAATTTGAGTAAGGAATTTGACGGTGAAGTTGTCCTTGACAATATCAATGCTTCCTTCCACAATGGGATGGTGAACATGATCATTGGCAAGAGCGGTTCGGGAAAGACGGTCTTGCTGAAATGCCTTGTCGGATTGATTGTCCCTACTTCAGGTGAGATACGCTACGACGAAAAAAATTTTATAGGGCTTAAATCAAGGGAGTTGAGCCGTATCCGGCGCGATTTAGGAATGCTCTTTCAGGGTGCCGCGCTCTTTGATTCGAGGACTGTCCTCGAAAATGTGATGTTCCCTCTCGACATGTTTTCAAGGAAGAATAAACGGGAGCGTAAAAAACGGGCTGAATTCTGTCTGGAAAGGGTCGAATTGCTCGATGCGGCCAATCTATATCCTTCTGAAATCAGTGGTGGCATGAAGAAAAGGGCGGCCATCGCGAGAGCCATCGCGTTGAATCCGAAATATCTTTTTTGTGATGAACCCAATTCGGGTCTTGATCCAAAGACATCCCAGCTCATCGACGAGTTGATCTACAACCTGACAAAAGATTTCTCGATGACTACCATCGTGGTCTCGCACGATATGAATTCGGTAATCAATATCGGTGACAAAGTGATCTTCATTAATGAAGGTGTCAAGGAATGGGAAGGGAACAAATCGGAAGTAATGGGCACAGACAACGAAAAGCTGAATGATTTCGTGTTTGCGTCAGACCTTTTCAAAAAGATCAAAGAAGCGGAAGAGGAAAAGTGAAGAAGTGGAAATCTGCGAGTAAGTGAGAGCAAAAACAAGTTTACTTGTTTTGCCGAGCGATAGCAGATTGCGCGAAGCGAAAGGTGGGAAGGTGCTTAGGCGGTTAAGTGAAGAGAACAATTTTAGGGTCAGCGTTGTTTGTTCGGTAGTTATTCAGTGGTAATTCAGTTGTTATTCAATTGTAATTCGATGGTAATTCGATGGTAATTCAATGGTAATTCGATTGTTGTTCAGTTGTTATTCGGTGGTATTTGAGCTACGTGCGAAGCACGAATAACAGCGAAGCGAATAACCCCGCAAAGCGGGAAATAACTATCGAATAACGCGAAGCAAATAACTATTGAATAACTGTACAACCAAATTATTTATACAATAAAAAGTAATATAATATAGTATGTTAAAGATAAAGAACCTGCATGCAGTTGTAGAAGAACAGGAGATATTGAAAGGGATCGATCTGGAAGTGAAAGCCGGAGAAGTACATGCGGTGATGGGACCGAATGGATCCGGAAAAAGTACCCTGGCTTCTGTACTGGCAGGTAATCCGAAATTCGAAGTTACGCGCGGCAGTATTCTTTTTAAAGGAAAGGAATTGCTGGAGATGGAGCCCGAAGACCGGGCACGTGAGGGATTATTCCTTAGTTTTCAGTATCCGGTAGAGATCCCCGGGGTGAGTATGGTTAATTTCATGCGCGCCGCGGTCAATGAGCAACGAAAATACAGGAATGAAGAACCGATTTCGGCTACCGATTTCCTGAAATTAATGCGTGATAAACGGGAACTGTTGGGTATGGACAGCCAGTTGGTAAGCCGGTCGGTAAACGAAGGTTTCTCGGGAGGCGAAAAGAAGAAAAACGAGATCTTCCAGATGGCGATGATCAATCCGCTGTTGTCCATCCTCGATGAGACCGATTCCGGACTCGATATCGATGCCCTCAGGGTCGTCGCTGCCGGTGTGAACAAGCTGCAGACCAAAGAGAACGCCACTATTCTCATCACGCACTATCAGCGTCTGCTGGAATATATCAAACCCGATTTCGTGCATGTGTTATATGCCGGTAAAATTATCAAATCAGGAGGACCGGAACTCGCGTTGGAACTTGAAAAGAAAGGATACGATTGGCTCATAAGGCCGTAACCCCGCAACCCCCAGATAAAAATGATTGAACAACAATATATAGACCTGTTTAAGCAGTATCGCGGTGAGTTGGACGCCAATTCGGTAGAAGGACTGAACAGGCATCGGGATGCAGCTTTTGAAATATTTACAGAGATAGGATTTCCGTCTCTAAAGCAGGAAGAGTATAAACACTCGAATATCAAACGCTGTTTTGATGCGGATCTGGGATTGAACCTCCGGAATATTCCTGTTCCGGTGAACCCCTATGATGCATTCAAATGTGATGTGCCCAATCTCTCTACATATACCTATTTCCTTATCAACGACAGGTATTACGATAAAGCAGAGCAAACAGAAAATTTGCCAAGTGGTGTTTTTGTAGGCAGTTTACAACAGTTTGCAAAAGAATACCCTATCCAGTTTGATGCGCATTACGCACAGATTGCCGATATGTCTGATAACGGCATAGTGGCTTATAACACCCTGTTTGCACAGGATGGTTTTGTAGTGTATGTACCCAAAAACGTAGAAGTTGAGAAACCGTTGCAGTTGATCAATATCCTGCGTGGAGGGGTAGATCTCAATGTGAACCGGAGAATTCTGATCATCGCGGAAGAGAATGCTCGTGTGAAGCTGCTTGTCTGTGATCATGCCGTGGACGATGTCCACTTCGTGGTGACCCAGATAGTCGAGATCTCTGCCGGTGCTTCGGCGCAGGTCGATTTTTATGAGTTGGAGGAGAACTCTGAAAAGGTGACACGCTTGAATAATGTCTTCAGTGAGCAAAAAGAGAACTCCAATGTGGTTACGAGTGGTATTACACTTCACAACGGATATACGCGTAATAATTACCGTTTTCGTTTGTTAGGTGAGCATGCCGAGGCGCACGCGGGAGGACTGGCTATTTGCGATAAAACACAACATATTGATAACTTTGCCTTTCTTGATCATGCGGTACCCAACTGTACCAGCAATGAACTCTTTAAGAATGTGTTGAAGGATAAGGCGACCGGTGTTTTCTGCGGAAAGATATTGGTGGAGAAAGATGCGCAGAAAACACAGGCGTACCAGACAAACCGTAACCTGGTTTCGTCCGATACAGCACAAATGTTCTCCAAGCCGCAACTTGAGATATATGCCGATGATGTAAAATGTTCCCATGGGCTTACTACCGGCCAACTCGATGAAGATGCCCTGTTCTACATGCGTGCGCGGGGAATCGACAAGGAAGAGGCCCGCTTGTTGCTTATGGTAGCATTTACGCGTGACGTGGTGGATATGGTCCGTATACCTGTGCTGCAGGAACGTCTGATCACCCTTATCGACAAACGGTTCCGCGGGGAACTGATGCGTTGCGGGAATTGTGAAGTATGTAAATAAGGTGGAACGGTGGAAAAGTGGTTTAAATTAGCAATTACTAATTACTAATTACTAATTACAAATGGGTCAATGTGATACATATCCCAAATCCATAGTGCGAAATCCATAGTCCTAAATCCGAAGTAGTTTTGAAAGAACTCGATATACATAAAATACGTACCGATTTCCCGATACTTTCGCGGGAAGTATACGGTAAGCCGTTGGTCTATTTTGATAACGCTGCGACGACCCAAAAACCGTGGTGTGTCATGGATAAGATCAACGAGATGTACACTACTGTGAATGCCAATGTGCACAGGGGAGTACATTTTCTTAGCCAGGCCGCGACGGATGAGCATGAAGCTTCACGTAGGATGGTGCAGGAGTTTCTCAATGCGACTTCTTCCAATGAGATCGTCTTCACCCGTGGCGCTACGGAATCGATTAATTTGGTTGCATCGTCCTTTTGCAGGAATTTCTGCAATGAGGGTGATGAGCTGTTAATCACAGCCATGGAGCATCATTCCAATATTGTTCCCTGGCAGTTGCAATGTGGGTATTATGGACTGAAACTAAAAGTAATCCCTATCAATTCCGAGGGTGAGTTGATACTGGAAGAGTTGGAGAAAAAAATCACTTCCCGTACCAAGTTGATTGCCGTCACCCATATTTCTAATGTATTGGGAACAGTCAACCCGGTTAGCCAGATCGTGGAAATAGCCCACAAGCATGACATCCCTATGCTTATAGATGCGGCACAGAGCGTGCAGCACCGAAAAGTGGACGTGCAGGAAATCGATTGCGATTTTCTGGTCTTCTCTTCGCATAAAGTGTATGGACCGACCGGCGTTGGTGTATTATATGGGAAAGAGAAGTGGCTCGATGCATTACCCCCATACCAGGGCGGGGGAGAGATGATCTCCAGTGTTTCGTTTCAGAAAACCACTTTTAACACCCTTCCTTTTAAATTTGAGGCAGGTACCCCTGATTTTGTGGGTACGGCAGCACTGGCTTCGGCACTTCAATATATCTCTTCCATAGGGATAGAGAATATCGATCTCTATGAGCATGAATTGCTCCGGTATGCTACTGAAAAATTACTCGCCATACCAGGACTACGTATTCTGGGAAATGCTTCTGATAAGAGTAGTGTGATTTCTTTTCTGGTGGATGGAATCCATCCCTACGATATGGGGACGCTGCTCGACAAAATGGGGATTGCCGTCCGTACCGGACACCATTGTGCCGAACCGTTGATGAGGGAGCTGGGAGTGGAAGGCACCGTCCGTGCTTCTTTTGCTTTCTATAATATCAAAGAGGAGATTGATATACTTGTAAAAGGTATTCAAAGGATCGTTGAGATGTTTGGATAGAATAAAGACTTGGGCACTTTTATTCAATAATTCAATGCTCTAATATTGGTCATTTAATAATTGGTAATTTGCAGTTCTGAGATGCAAAAACAGTTCCAAGGGCAGGATAGAAATGAAGATCACGCTTTATTCATCTTGTTGAAAAAGAGGGATAAAGATGCCTTTGCGGTGATATATCAAAAATATCACCGGTATCTCTATTCATTGGCGCTGAAATATTTAAAAAGCACACAAATGGCGGAAGATGCCGTACAACATGTGTTCGTGAAATTGTGGGAGTCCACCTCCGATATCCAGATAGAAATCAATTTAAAGAACTATCTTTACACGATGACAAAGAATTATATCCTGAATATGATTCGTGATCACAAGGAGGCAGTTTCGCTGAATTATGTCAATGCGCAGATCGATATACCTGTATCTGAGGATATATTGAGGGAAATGGAAGAAAAGCAGATGCATGAAATACTTTACAAATGTATCGAGCAGCTTCCGCCTCAAAAAAAGGAAATTTGTATGCGAAAGTTGAAAACATCTGACAGTAACCAGGAGATTGCTGATAAGATGGGAATATCGGTCCATACCGTGAAGTCCCATTATCAGGAATCTTTGAAAATATTGCGGTCTTACTTTCAACAGATTAAGATGTTATTATTATAAAATATACGCCCGGACTCATTTCTTTTGGTAGGATATGTGTCTATATAATAAGAAGTGGAAAGGTGGACAAGTGGAAAGGTGGTTAAGTTGATGTGATGATTTACTGATTTGATAATATGATAATGCGCTTCGCACGATAATGATTTCGGCGATAGTTCACTTAATTTTTCACTTTTAGTTTTTAGTTCTTAGTTTTATTACATGCAATTATCGGACAGAAATATTATTAACCGTGTGATAGCCGAATCGGCTTCGAAAGAAGAGGCTGTAGAGTTAATCGATTGGTTCTCTTCTACGGTAGAGGGGCAACAATGTCTGTCGGATATGCTCGACAGGGATGCCTATCTCATGGAGAGCGAGCCTGATCCCGGTAAATCATTTACTTCCATACAGTCCGACCTTCTCTATAAAAAGATAGACAGGAGTATCTACCAAAACCGTTTCAGGAAAAGTTGGCTTAGGGTAGCTGTCATTCTCTTGCCGATAGTGGTTGTTTCCGGGTTGGGGTTTTACCTGAGCAGGCAAACCGAACTTTTCTCAGAAACAACTTATTCTGAAGTATATGTTCCTAAAGGGGAGGATGCGCGTATCTTTTTTCAGGATGGTACTGAGGTATTCCTGAATGCAGATACCCGGATCCGTTATCCTAATAAATTCGGGGTACGGAAAAGAGAGGTCTATCTCGATGGAGAGGCTTATTTTAATGTGGCTTCTAACCGCAAACGGCCTTTTGTTGTAAAAGCACAACATACAGAGACTGAGGTATTGGGTACCTCCTTTAATGTAAGGGCCTACAGCAATAGCAATACTATTGAGGTGGTATTGGATGAAGGGAGAACCTCTTTTCATGTCTATGAAAACAACTATCCGATGTTACCCGGACAGAAAATAGAGTATGATAAGTCCACCGGAAGGACGACTTTACGAAATCTGATCAACCCTTCCAATGCCTCCTTGTGGAAGAAAAACATACTCCACTTCTATGATACCCCCCTTGCCGATGTGATAAAAGAATTGGAAAGAAGATTCGACGTGCAATTCCAGGTGCAAAATACGGAGGCATTGAATTATAGTTATACTCTTACAACCAAACAGCCCGGTATTGAAAATGTACTGAAAGAACTTCAAAAAATATCTCCTGTAAAATTTAAAATTGAAGGTGATATGATTTCTGTTTCCATCTGATTTCATGATGAATTTCATAGGGAATGTCTTTCTATTTGTTATTTTATCAGCCCTGAATGTGTTAATATGTAACTTGTTTATTATCAGATGGAATATTATGTAAAAAAAGGACACCATGTGTGTTGATTTATTATATTAATAGTTAAAAATTATCCGGATTTGTTTTTAAGTAATTCTTATAAACAATTCATATGTAGACTGCTCCTGAATTTAACCTTAGTTAAAATCACGAAATAAATGTCATCTATGTTAAATAGATAAAAAATAATGTCCTTTTTTTGATATTTAAAAAAGTCGACGTACCTTTGACACGGTTTTTTAAAGAAACATATGTGTATTTCGCTGTAAAATAAATATTTAGTTCGTGATTTAAATTATAATGACGTTTTGCTAAAATTCTATTTCACAGGTTGGTTAGAAAATAGCGGATTATACACGGAGCATAGAATGAGGTAGATAGCCCGGTTAAAAAATCATCTTCATGAACTCGTATCATATGATCTGCAATTTCACCCTGCAGACCTCGATGCCCGACTCACAAAGATTTTTATAAAATTCCATAGGTAAATTATAAATAAATTGTATTATGTAATATATTAATGGATGTGTTGTCCTGATATGTGTCGGGGGATTTGTCTATAAAATAAAATGAAATGTCTTTTATATGTAAATTTGGAAGAGTCGGCCGTTAAACAGACTGCATAAAGAAATAAACACTTTAATAATTAATTCAAAATGAGAACAAAAAACTTTCTTTCAATTGCCGCCTTAATGATTTGCGGCTTAGTGTGTGTGATTAACGTGAAAGCTGAAGGAACAATTTCTCCAGCGAAAACTGCGGAACCGGTAACAGTGAACATAAAGCTTAGCCCGATACAAGCGATTGTGGTGAATGCCGGACAAAAAACAGTGGATCTTGAATATACAACAATTACTGATTATGAACAAGGGGTTACCAAAGCTTTAGCCAACCATTTAACCGTGTACAGTGCCGGAAAATTTGGCGTATATGTAAAAACAAATGGAAATTTCATGAATGGATCGGAGTCGATTGGTGCTCGCGACGTAACCGTTAAAGCCACTCATTCTGGTCACTCAGTGGGTACTTTTACTCCCGTAGGGTTGACTACTGCAGATCAACTTCTGATTAGTTCAACGTCAAAAGGGGGAAATGGGCTCAAGTATAATATTGAATACGACAACTTGGACGGTAAAGATTTTAAATATGCAGGTGAAGCCTATTATACCGCTGCATCCGGCGTGTTAACCTATACGGCTGAAGTGACCTATACTATTCTGCCGGATTAAAATCAGGTCAATTGGTTAACAATATGAAAGGAGAGGACATTCCAATTGAAATGTCTCTCTCATTTCTTATTAATACCTGTATTAAACAATTAATAAGGACGAGCGGTCCGACCAAATAAAATTTTCAATCGATGAGGCATCTATTTATTCGTTGTTTTTTACTGTTTGCCGATTTTTCTTTGATAATTCCTTCTACTCTTTTTTCTCAGGTAGGGATTTCGGTATCCCCTCCACGGGTATATTACACCTTGAATCCGGGAGAGACAGGGTCGCAGAAGGTGTTAATCAGCAATGTAAGTAAAGAGCATCCGCTCAACCTGTCCCTTACATTGGGGGATTGGGCGTACGATGGTTATGGTAATAACCTCATGTTTCCCCCCGATTCGCTCGACAATTCCTGTGCCGGTTGGATAAGTATTGCCGATGGGATGTATTTGACCCTTGAACCGGGTGAGAACCGGGAAATCGATGTGACCATGACGGTGCCAAACATGCCTGCTCCCGACGAAAATGTGCAGACTGCCATGCTTTTTGTCACCCAGATGAATCCGGTGGATGGGGTAGATGCGCAAGGGGCAGCCATCAAGATCAATGTGCGGCAGGGAATAAAACTATACCGTAAAGGCAATGCGCCGGAAATAAAGAAAGTGGAAATTGAAAACCTCGGGTACGACAAGAATACCAATTCATTGCTGCTCTTGTTCAATAACGGCGGCAATATCTGGTTGAATGGTCGTGTAAGCGCCAGCCTGTTTAATCAGGCTAACGGTAAGGAGTTGAATATAGAAGCAATCGATTTTTACACGATGCCTGGCGACCACCGTTCTATGCGGATTCCTCTCAGGCATGAGCTGGAAAAGGGGAGATATACCTCCACCGTGATGATCGATTATGGAGACCGTACTACCATAGAGGCCGCAGAGCTGCAGTTCAGCTATGAATAAACTTCTCATATACATATCCACGCTGTTGTTCCTATCTCATATACCTGTATATGGCCAGGTGAATTTAGGATGGCAGGGAGGTTCTGATTATCTGACCGTGGGTTCCTATTCCGGGGCTGTATCCCAATCGGATATTGCGAAGTTGAAAATCAGTGGGAACGGAAATATTACTTTCGAAAATTGGAAAGTATCTGCCCGGATAGTGAATTATCCGGTTATGAACGGAGGGAATGAATTTCCGGCGGACAAAGTAAGTTTTTCCCCTACCGGAACGTCAGGTAATTTGAAGCCGGGGCCTATACCAAGTGTTAGCCAGATAGGAATGCCTTTATCCGTGTCCTTCCAAAACGGCCCCAATGAAGTGTTCCTTGTACCCAATTCCAATGCTCCCATCGTGAATAACAGCGCAACTCCAAATGATTATTTTGAATTGATCATGGGATTCAATCTGACGATCGCTCCCGGGAGTTACCTCAATGCTTTGCAGGCATGGAAAGAATATCAGTTCCAAATAGAATATACGCTGTACGACGGAAATAATACGCCGATTGCCCGAATACAACATATGTTTAAAATACAGGTGGCTAATCTGGGTCCCCCTCCTGAAGAGAACCAGTATACCATCCGCATCTCTACGGAAGCATCCAACGGGTTGCTGGAATTTAATACGATGGCGGATTATATCAACGGTAAAAGCGTCACCTATACCAATGGATTGTCTGTCTCTGCCACTACTGCCTATCAGGTGACGGTAAGATCGGTCACATCCTCTTTTTCGTCCGCTGCCGGCAATACGTTGCCCTTGGATGTCGTTCGCCTGCAATTGAACGGAGATTCCGGAACACGGTATATCCGCCCGCTCTCAACCGCGACACAAACCATACTGGAAGGTGCTTCTACCGGAGGGAACGCTGTAAACTTTGATATTATCTACTCTACCGAGGCAAATGACTCACGCCTGTTTAATATATCCCCAGACCAGTACGAGACATCGTTGATGTACGAAATTTCTCCCAGATAAAAATGCTCCACGACAGAAAGGCGTTTTGCTTCATAGGGTTGCTACTTGTAAGTCTTTACTCTTCTTATGGGGTGAAGGCCCAGGCTGTCAGGGGGGAACCTCTTGTTTTGGAGATAAGGCAGTCATCGGTCAATGCGCAGGTCGTAAGCCATATACTCAAGGTTACCAATCTGTCGGGACTGCCGTTTCACGGAACAGTCCTGTTGGATCCTCTTTCTGATCTTCGTTCCCTTTCACGGGAGGAACAGGAGCTCTCGGTGGCGCCGGGAGACAGTGCTTTCATTGTTTATCGCTTAGTAGTGGGACGCGATCTTGGGGCCGGAAGGAAAACCATCAGGTACCTCATTCTTGACGGGAAGAAGGAAAGCATACTGGCGCGGGAGACCTATATCGATATTGAAGAAAGGGAGCAGATATACCTTTCGGTCAGTGATGCCCCATTGATGGTTCCCCAGGACGGGGACTCGGTAAGGGTAGATGTAACGGTGAATAATAGCGGCAACACCTATCAGGAGGTGACATTGGTATTCAATGTGCCTAACCTGCGTGAAGTATCTCCTTTTACCGAAATGAAATTTACGATGGTTCCTATGGAACAAAAAAGGGTTACCTACAGTTTTATACCCAGCGCTAACCTTCTCTCATCGGGACAGTTCCCCGTACATATAACCGGGATGAAAGGGAAGGAGAAAACCATTTTTGGCAGCAAAACCCTTACAGTGCAGAATATTTTTACTAACAGGAGGTATGTGGACACCAATCCCGCTTTCAGATTGTACCCGGGACAGGGGGTGGCCGATAATTCTGTCACGCTCAGCTACCGGCAGTACAATGCTTCGTCGAGCATGATGCAATTGCAGGGCGGGGGATATATGAACCTGCCTGCCGGTTATCTTCACCTGAAAGGGAATATCTATCAATACAATTCCGGGCAGACTCCCATGATTACCAATACCGCATTGATGTATAAGCTCGATGAAAACGAATTCACCATCGGTAATGTGAGTGAGCAAATGGAGTTGCCCTTGTTCGGGCGGGGCGCCAAAGCGATGCTGTCGACCGGTGACCGGCGAAAGACACTTACTTTTGGCGCGGTCGACCAGAATTTTAACCTGATCGGGTCGCAGCCATGGTTTACCGACTATTACTCTTTTTACATACAGGGAGCATTAGGGGCCAATAATTCCGACAGGGGCATGAAAGCGTCCTATATCTACCAGAAAAATCCGTATGAAAAAGCAACCTATAATGTAGGGGGATTCCAATGGAGAAATGTGGTAGCCAAAAACTGGAACGTCCATCTGGCTGCGCATGCCGCTTTGAGTGACTATGAAAATCAGCCGGACACCAAGTTCTCCGGCGCGGCGGAATTCAGGTACAGGGGCAGTTTCCCATCGGGATTCTCACTCGACGGGTCAGGTTATTACAGCGATGGTTATTTTCCCGGAAGCAGGAAAGGCACACTCTCCCTTACGCAGGGGGCCAGCAAGAGATTGTCGGAAAAGATCCATATCAGCGGTAGTATCGGTTACAACAGGACAGCCCCCAAATCGTATGCCTACAACTATTCCTACCGTTCGGAAAACAGCTATGGAAGCCTTATGCTGTCACTACCGCAGTTAAGAAGGGTCTCTTCGTCGCTCTATTACCGGCATCAAGGGGAAAGTTCGCCCTCCTATGCTTCGTGGCTGGGAGAAGAAAGTACTACAGGAAATGTACGGATGGCCTCCCATCGGATGGGATGGCAATGGAGATGGCAAAGCCCCAATGTCAGGCATTCCCTGCTCGGCACGCTGGAAGGGGGATTTTATACCGATCCTCTGGGAGACAATCGGATTGGTCAGGCAAAGGCTACCCTGAATTATTCATACCACGGGGTGATGATGGAGACCTCATACCAGAAGGGCGCTTACTATCTTTATGAGTACATGATGGCGAAACAACAGGGCAAGCAGTTCGACCGGTTTACGGCGTCGGTATCCACCAACCAGCAGATATCGAAAAAACTCTCTTTTTCCTCGGGCTTTAATTTCAGCCATGATGTATACCAGGGTAGCGTGCCGTCGGCAAACCTTACTGCGAATTTCCTGGCAAAAGACAACATGGCTTTTTTCGCGAATGCTTACTGGTACCGCTACCAGTTTGTCAATACTACCAATATATTCAATGTGCAGGTGGGGGTGACCTGGAACTTCAGTAAAGTACAACCCATGAAGGGACGGAAGAGCAGGGTAACCGCGCAGGTCTATTACGACCATAATGCCAATAACCGCTATGATGAAGGCGATGAACCGGCCGCCGGTTATCTGCTGAGTATCGATAATAAAGCATTTATCTCGGATAAGAACGGCAAGGTGCGTTATTCCCAAGTACCTTACGGTGAGTATAGCGTGAAGCCGATGCAGAGCGGCCGCTGGTTCTTTGGCCGGAAAAACATTACCGTGAACAGTGGCAGGACATCTGTCTCTATCCCCCTTACACAGAGCGGTACATTGCATGGGAGTGTAGCCTACATCAGCAATGAGCAGAGTGTGGAAATTATACAGAGATATGAAGGTCTCCGGTTTACGATAATGAATGCCGACGGGGCAATTGTACAAACTGCTGTCACCGGGATGGATGGGAAATTCACTACTTTCCTGCCCATGGGAACTTATACTGTTACACTTGATAAAAAAACATTACCTGAGCATACCGATTGTGAAGACTTTAGCCGGACCTTGAAGATTGAAGCCGGCAAAACGATGAATCTCGATCCTTTCAATATTGAAGTGAAAGAGAGAAAAGTGAATATGAAACATTTCTTCACCGCAGAGTAATCCTTATATATTTTCCTTTATACCACCTCACTTCCGTGTGATCTCCGTTGAATTATTGGATAAAAATGTCTATATTGTAAACATATATGTAGACAAAACTGTTATCTTTGTACTATGAACAGGATAGGGCAATATATTGAATCCCTTATTAAAAAGAGTGGGTACCGTCAATCCGATGTGGCAAGAGAGATAGGAGTATCGCGACAGTCGCTTAACCACATTATCGTGGGAAAGCGGGAATTGTCCATGCCATTGGCGCTAAAGCTGGAATCCTTTTTTAATTTACCGGAGGGAGAGCTCCTGAAAATGCAGGCGGAAGAGAGTGTGCATGATTACAAAAAGCAGCTTAAACGGAAATTGGTAGACTCGTTGTCTAAGGTCAATGCCTTCTGGTCTTATGCCGATGTAACTTCAGAAAATATTCCTGATGAAGAGCTAATCGAGAAAACTTTTACTTTTCTCGACCTGAAGGATATCGCCTTGCTGTTTGAATTATATCATAGGGATTATATCCGTAAGGTATGGAGGAAAAATATGGCTGTGCAAGGTGATTATCTTTTTAACTTGAATGTAATGATTGCCATGTATTATTTCAATATCAAGCAGCCTGAGAAATATTTGAAGAGAGCGGAGCAGCAACGTTTTCGTTAAGCAAGAGCAGAACAAATTTATTTGTTCTGCCGAGCGCAGAAAACGCCTAATGTAATTGAACGTTTTCGTTAAGCCAAATGAACAGAGCCAAGCTTGCTTGAGCTATGTCATGGCGAGAAAACGACTGAATTTATTCGAACATATAAAACAGTTGTTGGATTATGCGTAAAGGGTTGACAACCCGTTTCTTATTTAGGGAGTATCCGGCTTGCCGATATATATTCGATTCTGGCAATGAAGTTGGAAGTAATGCTGAGACGGGCAAAAATGAGAGACTACTATGACATCTATGCTATTCTCAAAGAGGACTATGATATATCCATAGGGATTGAAAAGGCCCTGAAATATTCACGATATAAGCTGAGTACCAAGAATGTCATAATGATGTTATTATCTGACAGGTTTATACCGGATGAACATTTCCAACAGCTTGAACCTAAATATGATGTAACCAAAGAAGAGATGCGTGTCTATATACTACAGAAGTTGAAAAATGCGGATTTGATTTAAATGTGATATCTTCATTTTGCAATGCCTGCAGGATAAAATTAGAAATCACTCTCCCGTCATGAAACAACATGCCCAGACCGTATGTATTAAATATCCGTACAATTTTAATCAGTGTGTTTTATTTTTATTTTGTTAAATTTTTCCTTTTTACTCATCCTTTTTCCTTTCCGTTGTGTCTACTATAAGAAGCGATAACAAGCTTTCAAAAGTGTTAAATCAGTATCTGTAGAAGAGAGAAGGTGAGGTAGCTAAGAGAAAACAATTTTTTAATGTCTAATTTTTAATATGTAAAACAAACCATGGGAAAAATTCCAATGAAAAGGCGATGGATGATTCTAATGTCGCTCTTTGTGCTGAGTACCGTAATCAGTCCGGCACAAAAAGTGAGCCTGAATTTCAGCCAAACAAATCTGAGAACTGTACTGGAAAGTATCACTCAACAGACAGATTACACCCTGGCTTTTAGCAAGGAAGTGGTGGATCTGAATGATGCCGTGACTATCAGGGTGACCGATACCGATCTTACCCAGGTGTTAGACCAACTGTTTACACCCCGTAATATCGGTTATGAGCTAAGGGACAACAAAATTTATATTTTTGACAAACCCGCTGCTGCAATGGCAGAAACACAGCAGGCCCAGCAACAGGAAGTACGCCTGAACGGGCGGGTAACCGATGAAAATGGCGATCCGGTCATCGGTGCCAATATTTCCGTTCCGGAAACAACTATTGGAACTGTGACCAATATAGATGGAGATTTCTCGTTATCCGTGCCCAGAGGCGCTATGCTTCGCGTGTCGTATATTGGTTATCTGGAACAACAATTTACGATTACCAACCAAACAGTCCTCAACGTACAATTGCAGGAAGACACCGAAGTGCTTGATGAATTGGTCGTTGTGGGATACGGTGTGCAACGTAAGAGTGTAGTCACGGCGGCGATCAGCCGGGTGACAGCCGAAGAACTGAATACCACCCGCCCGTCGCGTGTGGAAGATGCGCTCAAAGGAAAAGTATCCGGCGTGCAGATCACCCAAAGCTCGGGTCAACCCGGTTCCGACTCCAAAGTACGTATCCGCGGTATCGGTACAGTGAACAATAGTAATCCTCTCTATATCGTGGACGGTATGGAAGTGGGCGGAGGTATCAACTACCTCAATCCAGTGGATATTGAATCGGTGGAAATACTGAAAGATGCTGCCTCGGCGGCTATCTACGGCGCACGTGCCGCGAACGGTGTGATCCTTATCACCACCAAGAAAGGGACAAAAGGGAAAGCCACCGTCAATTATGATGTAAGCTATGGATGGCAGAACCCCTGGAAACACCGGGAAATATTGGATGCGCAAGAGTATATGGTGATCATGAATGAAATGCAGATCAACGATGGGAATCTGCCCCGCTATACCAATGAACAGATTGCAGGCGCGGGTGCAGGCACCAACTGGCAGAAAGAAACATTCTATAAGAATGCACCGGTACAGAACCATCAGGTAAGTGTTTCCGGTGGAACGGAAGACCTGCTCTATTTCCTTTCGTTTGGTTATTTCGACCATGCAGGTATCGTGGGAGGAAATCATGATAAATCGAACTACAAGCGTTATAGCTTGCGTTCCAATTCTACTTATACGGTTTTTGAAGAGAAGGGACGTTCATTCCTGAATAAAGTTACCTTGGGTGCCAACATGGGTTACTCAAGAGATAAATCGTCCGGTGTCGAAACCAATTCGGAATATGGTTCTATACTGGGAAGCGCGCTTACTTTCTCACCCCTTGTATCGGTATATGCCGATGATGATACGGCTACCGGAATTTTGGCGCAGTATCCACATGCCGTAAAAAATGGAGACCGGGTTTTCTCGCTGCCTCCTTCTGGATTTCAGGAGATTGCCAATCCCGTGGCGATGTTGTATCAACCTTCGGCGGGAATCAATAACTCCGACAAATTCGTGAGCACATTCTGGGGTGAAATACA
>ERZ778021.944-NODE-944-length-40470-cov-5.814475_pt1 | contig 40470 bp, 33 predicted proteins | sample MGYA00375751_ERZ778021 | MGnify/ENA primary metagenome ERZ778021 (study PRJEB29350, sample SAMN05389814) | bioreactor metagenome | isolation source: Thiocyanate stock bioreactor | place: South Africa: University of Cape Town | collected 2013-08-29 ... | reverse complement strand
TCACGCCCTGCCCCCCGGGACCCATCCCCCATGACCCCGCCCGATCGCTCCCGCCGCTCGTTCTTGAAGACGTCCGCCGCCCTGGCCGGGGCCGCGCCGATGCTGGCCGGGTCGCTGCGGGCTGGGGAGGGGGGCGGGCCGCTGATCGCCTACGTGGGGACGTTCAGCTCGCCGCTGAAGGACGTGCTGCCGACGCAGGTGGACCTGCCGCCGGGGAACGGGCGCGGGATCCATATCTTCCGGGTTGATCGCGAGACGGGGGCGTTCGAGGCCGTCGGCGTGCACGAGATGGGGACCAGCCCCAGCCGGCTCGCGGTGAACGCGTCGGGGACGGTGCTGTACTCGGCGAACGAGACCGATCGCGTCGGCGAGGACCGCCAGGGGACCGTATCGGCGTTCGCGATCGACCGCGCGTCGGGCGGGCTGACACCGCTGAACTCCGCGAAGTCGAGCGGGGCGGGGCCGACTTATGTGAGCATCCATCCGACGGGGCGGTTCCTGCTCGTCGCGAACTACTTCGGCGGCTCGGTCGCCGTGCTGCCGATCCGGGCGGACGGCCGGCTGGGCGAGGCGGTCGACGTGCAGGTCGACGCCGGCGAGGTCGGCCCGCGGCGCGCGCCGCACGCACCGCCGGGTAGCTTCGCGTTCAGCGGCCACGACCGGACCCACGCCCACATGATCCAGGCCGACCCTTCCGGCCGGTTCGCCCTCCACGTCGACCTGGGGCTGGATCGCATCTATTCGTGGAAGTTCGACGATGCGGCGGGGAAGCTGTCGCCGGCCGCCCCGCCGTTCGTGTCGCTGCCGCCGGGCGACGGGCCGCGGCACGTCCACTTCCACCCCGACGGCCGTTGGCTCTACTCGATCCAGGAAGAAGGCTCGACCGTCGTCCTGTTCGACTACGAGGCCGGCCGGCTGACGCCGCGGCGGACGATCTCGTCGCTGCCGCCGGGGTACGCCGGGAGCAACTTCACGTCGGAGATCCTGGTCGCGCCCGACGGCCGTTTCGTCTACGCGGGGAACCGGCTGCACGACGCCATCAGCATCTTCGCCGTCGGCCCGGACGGGACGCTGACGTACGTCGCCGAGGAGCCGACCCGGGGGAACTACCCGCGCAGCTTCAGCCTGGACCCGACCGGCCGGTTCCTCTACTGCTGCAACCAGCGGGCGGACCACGTCACCGTCTTCCGCGTCGACCCCCGTTCCGGCGCGCTGGCCTTCACCGGCCTGTACGTCCCGGTCGGCAACCCGTCGCACGTCGCGTTCGTCGACCTGGCGAGGTGAGCCGGGCGGCCCGTCAGGACTCGTCCGGGACGGGCCGGACTTCGCCGGCGTCGTCCGGGCGGTAGCCGGGGAGGTCGGCGAGGAGGTCGCGGAGGGAGGCCGATCGGGCGACGCGGACGAGGCCACGGATCCGCGGATCCTCGGCGTCGCGCTCGCGGAAGGCCAGGTCGTAGTGGTCGGTCCGGACGCCCAGGAAGGCCAGGCCGGCCTCCTCGCAGGCGAGCCGAAGGCAGACGCCGGCCTCGGCCCAGCCGTTGCGGACGGCCTCGGCGACGCCGCGGTGGTCGCGCGCCGTGATGCGGGGCCCGGGGCGTCTGGGCCGGAGCCGGTCCAGGCAGACGCGGGCGGACGAGCCGGGCTCGCGGCCGACCCACGCCAGGTCGGCCCGCAGGGCCGCGGCGACCGTGCGCGCGGCGACGCCCGGCGCCAGGGCCAGCCCCTCCTCCCAGCGGGCGAGCCGCAGGAGCCGCGAGCCCCCCCCGATGCGGCCCCGGACGGCCTCGGCGTTGGCGTCGGGCTCGTCGTCGCCGGCCAGGTGGAGCCCGGCCGCGTGGACCAGGCCCGCGGCCAGCAGCTCGGTCGCCCGGCCGCTCGACCGGGGGAGGACCAGCATCCGGAAGCCCGTCGCGCGCTCGTAGGCGTCGGCCAGCAGGGCCGCGGCCGGGTCGCACGAGGCGACGACCAGCGTCCGGCCGGGCTCCGCGCCGTCGATCAGTCGCGGCGAGCCCGCGCGCGCCACGCCGTCGTGCGCGGGGCCGCCCCTCGGCGTCGGCTCGGTCGGGTACGCCCGCACCCGCCCGGCCGATTCCGCCAGCCAGTAGCGGGCCGGGAGGCGATCGGGCGGCCAGGCCCATTCGACCTCGCCCGGCCCCGCCGCGCCGTCCAGCCGGAACAGGTCCTCGACCCGGCAGCCGAACGCCGCCGCCAGCGCCAGGGCCGCGGCCGTGGAGGGGACGAGCCGGCCGGCCTCGATCGCCCCCACGCCGGCCCGCGAGATCCCCGCTCGTCGCGCCACGTCCTCCTGCGACCAGCCGCGGGTCGTGCGCATCGCCCGCAGGCTGCAATGGAGGGGGGCGTCGGACATGGGGCTCTCCCATCGGGGCGGCTTGTGCCCGGGGCCGCGGGGCGATATCCTGGTCCGCTACGATCCTGTCGCGGTGAAGTCATGATCGTGGCTGGCGGCTTCCTACCTTCGGAGTCATCATCGTGTCCATTTCAGCGACGTTCAAGTCGCCCGGCCGGCTTGCGGGCCTCGTCCTGCTGCTGGCGGGCGTCCTCGTCGGCGCCACGACGGCGCAGGAGCCGACGCCCGGCGTGCGGGTCGGCGGCGAGGTGGCGACGCCCCTGAAGCTCTCGGCGGCGGACCTCGCGGGCCTGCCGCGGACGACTGTGAAGGCGACCGATCACGGCGGCGCGACGGCCGAATTCGAGGGCGTGCGGCTCTGGGACGTCCTCGGGCGTGCGGGGATCGCGTCGGGACCGGAGAAGCGGGGGAAAGCCGCGGCGAGCTACGTCGTGGTGGAGGCGGCCGACGGCTACCGCGTGGTCTTCGCCCTGCTGGAGCTGGATCCGGAATTCAGCGACAAGGTCGTCATCCTGGCCGACCGCCGCGACGGCCGTCCCATGGCCGAGCCGCAGGGGCCGTTCCGGATCGTCGCCCCGGGCGAGAAGCGCCAGGCGCGATGGGCCCGCATGGTCGAGTCGATCACCGTCCGCTCGGCCCCGGCCGGGGAGGAGGCCCGATGAATCGCGCACCCGAAGGCCGCCGCGGCTTCACGCTGATCGAGCTGCTGGTCGTGATCGCGATCATCGCCGTCCTCATCGCCCTGCTGCTCCCCGCCGTGCAGGCGGCGCGGGAGGCGGCGCGGCGGATCCAATGCACGAACAACCTGAAGCAACTCGCCCTGGCGGCCCACAACTACGAGAGCGCCCAGGGGGTCTTCCCGCCGGGGCAGATCAAGATGAACTTCGCGGCGGCGCCGAAGTTCCGGGGGTACTCCCTGTTCGTCAACCTGCTCCCGTTCCTGGAGCAGCAGGCGCTGTTCAACCGCTGGAACTTCGCCGACCCGCTCGACAACACGCTGGGGTCGACGGCCAACACGTCGTACGTCTTCGCGGCGCTGCTCTGCCCGTCCGACGTCATCCAGCAGAACCCGGTGCCGAGCGGCGACCGCTGGTACGGGATCGCGAGCTACGGCGGCAACGGGGGGACGCAGTCGCACCCGCCGGCCTCGCTGACCTCGGACGGCGTCTTCCACGCGACCGGGCCGGCGGCCCCGAACTTCCGCCAGGTGCGCCCGGCGGAGGTGGTCGACGGCCTCTCCAACACGCTGTTCTTCGGCGAGCGGAACCACGTCGACCGCAACTACGACACCTTCGCCGACGCCGGCTGGACGACCGAGCCGATGTGGATGTGGGGCTGGTGGGCGCCTTCGGGCGGGAACTTCGGGCTCAGCGACGTGACCATGAGCACGTTCGCCCCGATCAACTACAGGCTGCCGTTCTCGTTCGCGAACAAGGACGGCCAGGCGGGGAGCCAGGCGGACTTCGCGATCTTCGACGCCCGCCGCGTCGGCTCGTTCGGCAGCCAGCACCCCGGCGGCGCGAACTTCGCCATGGCCGACGGCTCGGTCCGGTTCCTCAAGGAGACGATCGCGCCCGACGTCCTCAAGGCCCTGGGCACCCGCGCCGGCGGCGAGGTCGTCGGCTCCGACGCCTATTGAGCCGCCCGGGGCGGCCCCTCAGTAGTCGACCTTGTCGGCCCGGTCGTGGTACTGCTTCCAGACCTCGACGGCCTCGTCGCGCAGGAGGCTCTGCTGGGAGATGGCGCGGTCCGCGGGGGGCGCGGCGAACTGCTCGTAGATGAAGGCGTCGTCGAAGTTGCCGTACTTCTTGGAGTCCTCCACCTTCGCGCCGTAGACGATGCCGTCGACGGAGGCCCAGTAGGCCGTGGCCAGGCACATCGGGCAGGGCTCGGACGAGGTGTAGAGGATGCACCCTTCGAGCTTGGGCTTCTTCAGCAGGGCGCAGGCCTGGCGGATCGCGTGCATCTCGCCGTGCCAGGTCGGGTCGTTCTGGGCGACGACGTGGTTCATGCCGTCGGCGATCACCGCGCCGTCCCCGTCCACGATCACCGCGCCGAACGCGCCGCCGGTCTTGTACTCCACGCCGGCCTTCCGCGAATTGGCGATGGCCCGGCGCATGAACTCCTCGTGCTTCGCCTTCGGGAACCGAGACAGGATCTCCGACGCGGCGATCCTCGGCCGGTCGCTGGGGACCTGCATGACGTTCAGGGCCATGCCGCCGGCCGACCCCTGGGACATCCAGGCGACTCCGGCGATCAGGGCGAGCCCGGCGGCCATGCTGAAGCAGGACGTTCGCGATACGCTCACGGCGCCACCTCTCGGGTTGGATGCAGACTGCGCGGTCGCCCGCGACCGCCATCCAACCCTAGGTCGTCGCGCCGGCGCGTGAGAACGCCGCCGGCGCGATTCCCCGGATAGGCCCGCCGCGTCACGCCGGCAGCTTGGCGTATTCGGGCGTGACCTGCTTGATGTTGGGCGTCAGGTCGGCGTCGGCGAGGCCGGTCGACCAGGCGAGCGCGCCCAGCAGGAGCGACTGGTAGTTCGGGTTGGTCCAGACGTCCTCGCGATGGCCCATGCTGGTGTAGAAGACGCGGCCGTCGCCGTACTTGCGGGCCCAGGTGGCGGGGTAGTCCGGGCGCTGGTAGTCCTTGCCTTCCATGCCCGCGGTCTTCTGCACCAGGATGACGTGCAGGTCCTCGGGGAGGTTCTTCAGCGAGTACCATTCGTCGTTGATCTTGAACGACGACGCCTTGCCGAAGCCGTCGGCCAGGCCGGGGAACTTGGGGTCGACGACCTCCAGGGTGGCGACCTGCTGCGGCCCGTGCGAGACGAACTCGCCGCCGATCATCCGGATGTACGGGTCCTCGGCTCCCTTGTTCCGCGCGCCGAAGTGGCCGAAGGTGTCGGCGGCGCAGTGCATGCCGACGAAGCCCTTCCCCTTGCGGATGGCGTCGAGGAACGCCTTCTCGCCGTCGGCGGAGAGCGGGGGCGTCTTGTCGGTGCCGGGGGTGGTCACGTCGCCGGTGGTGCAGAAGACGAAGCCGTCCCACTCGCCGATCTTGTCGGGCTCGAACAGCCGGCCGTCCTTGGAGGCGACGACGTCGAAGCCGTGCTCCTTGCCGATCTCCGTCAGGATCTTCTCCGAATGCGCCAGGGCCTCCCCCTGGCGGGTGATGACCGAGTGCTGGAAGCCGGAGCTTTTCGTGAAGTAGAGGATCTTCTTGGGGGCCTTCGCCGACGCCCCGACGGCCCGGGAGAGGACGCCCGAGCCGAGCCAGGCGGCTCCGGCGCCGGCCAGGAGCAGTTCTCGGCGGTTCACGTTGCGCGACATCGTTGCGGTTCTCCTTCGGGATCGCTGTCGGCGGGCCCGGACCTCGCCCGGGCCCGATCCTTTCGTTGTACACCGCGCCGGCGGGCGGCGGAACCAGGGGCCGGCGTTCAGGCCGGCAGCGTGGCGTACCCGGGGGCGACGTCCTTGAGGTTGGGCGTCAGGTCGGCGTCGGCGAGGCCGGTCGACCAGGCGAGCGCGCCCAGGAGGAGCGACTGGAAGTCGGGGTTGGTCCAGACGTCCTCGCGATGGCCCAGGCCGGTGTAGAAGACGCGGCCGTCGCCGTGCTTGCGGGCCCAGGTGATCGGATAGTCGGGCCGGCGATACTCCGGGCCCTCCATCCCCTCGGTGCGCAGGACGAGGATGGCGTGCAGGTCCTCGGGCATCCCCCGCAGGGCGTACCATTCGTCGTGCAGGCGGAACGAGGGCGAGCGGCCGAAGCCGCCGGGAAAGCCGGGGAACTTCGGGTCGGCGACCGCGACCGTCGCGACCTGCTGCGGCCCGTGCGAGATGAACTCGCCGCCGACCATGCGGCCGAGTGGGTCGTCCACCCCCCGCTCCCTCTCCTCCTGGACCGCCAGCTTCCCCGGGTGGATCCCCACGAACCCCTTGCCGCCGCGGACGGCGTCCAGCAGGGCCTTCTCGCCGTCGGCCGACAGCGGCGGCTCGCCGTCCGTCCCGGGGGTCGACAGGTCGCCCGACGCATAGAAGACGAAGCCGTCCCACGCGCCGATCCGGTCGGGCTCGAACAGCCGCCCATCCTTCGAGGCGACGACCTCGAAGCCGTGCGCCGCGCCGACCTCCGTCAGGATCCTCTCCGAGTGCGCCAGGGCTTCCCCCCGGCGGTCGACGACGGAATGCAGGAACCCGGCGCTCTTCGTGAAATACAAGATCCTCTTCCGGGGGGCCCTCGCGGACGCCCGCGAAAAGGCCCCCGGCCCCAGCCAGGCGGCGCCGGCGCCGGCCATGAGCAGGCCCCGACGGTCCACGTTGCGCGACATCGTTGCGGTCCTCCCGGGGGCGAACGTCACCGGGGGCGACGCCCGCCCCCGCGCCCCCGTTTGTACCCCGCGCGGGGGGCCGGCGGAACCGCCACGCGACGGCTTTCCGCTTGCAACGGGGGGCGGGTCTGAGTAACCTCCAGGTGAAATCGGTTTCCCATGATCGGGAAGCCTCGCACTCGATCGACATCCCGCACGGACGCTGACGCCTCGCCGAGGCGTCCCGCCACCGGACCGGAGACGCACCAAGGATGACCCAACTCTCTGCTCCGCCGGCAGCCTCGGGGGGCTCCACGCTCGCCGGGCTCTCGGTCTCGATCCGCGGCAAGCTCCAGTTCCTCGACTACCTCGTCCGCGCCGCCGTCGCCGACGTCGAGCGGTTCCAGGACGAGACCGACCCGGGGACCCGGATCTTCATCAAGCAGCTCGTCGAGATGCACACGGCCAACCTCCGCCAGGAGAGCCGGCACATGGACTCCATCGCCGACCTGTGCGACATGCTCGACGCGATGGTCCAGTCGCCCGAGGCCCCCGCCACCTTCGCGGCCGGAGACCTGTCATGAGCGCCTCCACCGAGAACGGCGTCCCCGCCCTGCACGAGTTCGCCCCCCACGACGAGGGGGCCGAGCACCCCGCCGCCCCTCGCGACGCCATCTCGCCCGACCTGCGCCGCTTCCTGGCCGAGATCAAGGGCCAGGCGCAGTTCCTCCTCTACCTGGCCGACCAGATCGAGGAGTCGCTCGACCATCTCGTGCAGGAAGGCGACCCCTGCCAGGGGGCTTTCCTGTGCCGGATGCTGGGGATGTACTCCGCCCAGCTGGAGACCAAGCACCAGGGGCTGGGCGAGAAGATCGCGGAGACCTGCCAGGAGGTCTACGTCACCGTCCGCGAGCACGAGCACGCCTGAACGGCGGGCCGACGGCTCCGAGGGGAGGGGTCTGGAAGGGCAGGCGCCGCCTCCGCCGGTGCGAAGGCCGCGACGCTCACGCGCCGCGCCCGTCGCCGCCGTACGTCTCGCCTCCCCCGGGAAGGGGGGCGAGTGGGAGCACCGCGTTGGGGGTCGTCGACGACGCCTGCCCGTCCGACATGCCAACCACGACGCGACGCATCGGCTCGCGCCGCGCCCGTGTCGTTACTAGAAGCGATCGGCCCGCGACGGCCGACGACATGAATCGTTTCTCCGGGAAGTCCGGGTCCTGACGGCGGCGGCACCCCCCGGCTCAGCCCTCGACGTGGACGAAGCGGTCGATCTGCTCCCGCGTCGGCAGGGCGGATTGGGCCCCGGGCTGCGTCACGGCGAGGGCGGCGGCGGCCGTGGCCCAGGCCAGGGCCTCGCCCAGCGGCCGGCCTTCCGCCAGGACGGCGGCCAGGGCCCCGTTGAAGGCGTCCCCCGCGCCCACGGCGTCCACCGCCTGCACGCGACGGCCGGGGACCTCGTACACCTCGGTGCCGGTCGTCGCCAGGCACCCCCCCCGCCCCAGGGTGAGGACCACCGTCCTCGGGCCCCGGGCCCGGATCCGGTCGGCGACGGACGCCGGGTCGTCCTTCCCCCCCTCGCCGGCGAGCGCGCGGGCCTCGCCGCGGTTGGGCGTGACGACGTCGGCCGCGGCCAGCAGCTCGGCGACGATCGGGTCGCCGGCCTTGGGCGCGGGGGCCGGGTTGAGGATCACCGTCATGCCGGCTTCGCGCCCCCGCTTCATCGCGGCGAGGGCGGTGGCCGCCGGGATCTCCAGGCCGGCGAGCAGGACGTCGCCGGCGCGGAACAGGTCGTCGGGGAGGGCCGCCACGTCGTCGGGCGTCAGCTCCAGGTTCGCGCCGGAGGCCACGGCGATCATGTTCTCGCCGTCGTCCGCCACGAAGATGAGCGCCACGCCCGACGCCACGCCCGGGACGACCTTCGCGCGGGAGACGTCGATCCCCTCGCCGCGGTAGCGTTCGAGCGCCTGGCGGCCGAGGTCGTCGTCGCCGACGGCCGTCACGAAGACCACCTCGGCCCCCGCGCGGCTCGCGGCGACGGCCTGGTTCGCCCCCTTGCCGCCGGGCGTGGTGGCGAACGCCCCCCCCAGCACCGTCTCCCCCGGCTCGGGGAGCCTCGGCGTGCGGACGGTCATGTCGGTGTTGGACGAGCCGAACAGGACGATGCGGGGCATGGGGACGATCTCTGCGAATGAGGTTTTAGCGCCCCTCGACCCACGCCTCGTCGAACACGGCGCGGTTGACGACGGAGCGGCGGTCGGAGGTGTAGACGACGTGGATGAGGCCGTCCTTCGCCTGGATGGCCATCGGGTAGCCGTAGTCGCCGTCGCCGCCGATGATGTCGCGCTTGACGGGCCAGGCGCGGTCGAGGTCCGGCGAGAGGGCGACGGTCAGCGGGGTGCGGCGGCTCATGCTGTCGTTGTAGACCAGCAGCAGGTTCCCCGCGCGGGTCTTCAGCAGGTCGACGGCCGCGTTCGGGTTCGGGAAGGCCGAATCCGCCCCCTCGCTCCACGTCAGCCCGCCGTCGGCCGACTCCGACCGGACGACGTGGCCGACGGTCTCGGGCTTGTAGTCCCCCGCGCGTCGGCAGTAGGCCACGAGCTTCCCGGGTGACAACTCCGCCGGCGCCGGCTGGAGGTTCCCCTTCGGCGAGACGATCCGCCCGGTGGGGCTCCACGCCTTCGTCTTCGGGTCGTAGCGCAGGAAGAACGAGTAGGTGTCGGGCCCGCTCATCTCGGTGTCGTGGCCCGTCTCGTGGTAGAGCGGCAGCAGGGACGAGCCGTCGGCCGTGGCGATCGGCCGGTTGCGGACGAGCGTCCCCTCCTCCAGCACCAGCAGCGAGGCGTCCGACCAGGTATCGGCCCCGTCGCGCGACAGCTTGGCCGCGACCCGGGAGTTCGACCACGTCTCGCCGTAGCGGACGACGTAGAACAGCCAGACCAGGCCGTCGGGGGCCTCCCAGACCACCGCGTTGCCGACCGAATGGAACGGGTCGTGCGCGATCCGGGCCGGGGCCGACCACTCCTTCGCCCCCTTCTTCAGCCGCGAGCCGAAGACGCCCGTGTCCGTGGCGTACTCCCCCTCGCCGCCGTAATAGACGAGGTAGAAGTCGCCGCTGGACAGCTCGGTGATCCCGGCCGGGTGCTTGTACGGGCCGGTCTTCACCTCCGGCCCGAAGATCCGCTCGATGCGCAGGTCGCCGGCGCGGGCCGGCCCCGCGAGCGCCGCGGCGGCCACGAGCAGGGCGATGGATCGTCGCATGAATCCGTCCTTCGGGTTGGATGGGTCCGACCGCCGCGCCGTCGGGGCGGCCGGGCTTCATCGTGGCATTGCGGCCGGCGCGACGCAAGCGCGAGCCCGCGGCGGGTGGGCCTTTGGCTTTCGCCGGATCGCACGGGGAGTTGAGAGGCCATCGTAACGGCCTTCCCCCCTCGCGGGGGAAGGTGGCCCGGAGGGCCGGATGAGGGGGAGGACGAGCAGGACGGCCGTCGGGCCCGGGTCGGTCGGGCGAGCTTTCGAATCCCGACAGAGCCGGTGCTTCGCGTCCCCCTCATCTGACCGCTTCGCGGTCTGTCTTCCCCCGCGAGGGGGGAAGACGTCCGCGAGCCCGCGACCTTCCGTCAGGTTCCAAAAGATGCGCCTTCCGCCGCTCCCTGGAACCGACCGCCGCGGCGCGGTAGAACGGCCGTGCGGGCCTCGCCCGACCCTCCCCGCCGTCCCTCCCCAGGATCCGCCCCATGAAGCGCCTCCTCCCCGCCGCCCTCCTGCTCTCGACCCTGGCCGCGACGGCCGCGGCGCAGCCCTCGGACGCCTTCCCCCGGTTCGACGTCCCGGGCGAGGAGGCCGCGACGGCGAAGCTCCGCGACCTGTTCTGGCTGCACCGCGACGGCTTCACCAACTGCACCCTCTGGGACGCCTGGCTCCCCCACGGCACCCTCTGGGCCGCCACCGAGGCCGCCGGCGCGAAGCACGCCCGCGAGTACTACCGCGACGTCTTCCTGTCGCGCCGGATCGACGACGAGGGGTACGTCGCGATGCAGCAGCACCGCGGCCTGGCCCACAGCGACGGCTGGCCCTTCCCGACCTTCCAGCAGGCCGGCGGCGTCGGCTGGTACTTCTCGACGGCCGGCGAGGCGTACCTGATGGACTACTTCCCGACCAAGGCCCTGACGAGCCTCGACGGCTGGGAACTCCGCGGCGCGACCGTCGAGGGGTTCGACCCGGTGCTCGGCCTGAAGCTGCGCATCGACGCCGACGAGGCGTCGCTCGCCACGCCGGCCTTCGCCTGCAAGACGCTCGTCGCCCCGTACATCCGGCCGGAATGGGGCGCGACCGGCCTGCCCGCCGACGCGAAGGCGTCGATCGCCTGGCTCCTCCAGGGCGAATCCGACTGGAAGCCCGGCCGGGCCGTCGCCATGGCCCATCCCCCCGCGACGGGCGCCCAGGCGTTCGCGAACGTCCCCGTCCACCGCGACCCGGGCTATGACGGGACGCTCACGCGGGTCAAGCTCCGGCTCGACGGCGCGAAGGGGGCCTCGGTCACGCTCAAGTCGATCATCACGGCCATCGACACCCGCCACCCGATCACCAACATCAACTTCGTCCGCGGCTCGTCCGAGTTCTTCAACTGGACCGGCGACGTCCCGTTCCTCAAGGCGAACGTCGCCCGCATGCGCGGGGCGATGCGGTACGCGCTGAAGGAGTTCGGGATCGAGGAGCACCACCTCGTCCGCGTCCCCTGGGTCGGCCACAGCGGCCGTTCCGGGCTGACGTTCGGCCCCAAGGGCGAGAAGACCCTGATCCACGGCGAGGGCGTCGGCAACAACTACTGGGACCTCCTCCCGTTCGGCGGCGACGACGGCCTGGCCACCATCTACCTGTACGACGCCCTCCGCCTCCTGGCCGGCCTCGAAGCGACGGTCGTCGACCATCCCGAGTGGGCGATCCCGGCCGACGGCGCGTCCGCCGCCGACTCCCTCCGCACGCTGGCCGACGCCGTGAAGGCGAAGTTCGACGCGACGTTCTGGCTCCCCGAGGCCGGCCGGTTCGCCGGCTGGCGCGACCGCGACGGCAAGCTTCACGACTACGGCTTCGTCTTCGTGAACACCGAGGCGATCGCCTACGGGATCGCGACCGACGAGCGGGCGAAGGCCGTGTACGACTGGCTCGACGGCCGCCGCGTCGTCGACGGCGACACGTCCCAGGGTGAAGACATCTACCACTGGCGATTCGGCCCGCGGTCGACCACCCGCCGCAACGTCGAGACCTACACATGGGTCTGGTCGAACCCCGAAGGGATCCCCTGGGGCGGGCAGGTCCAGGACGGCGGCGCGGTGCTGGGCTTCTCGTACTTCGACGTCCTGTCGCGCCTGAAGGTCCACGGCCCCGACGACGCCTGGGCCAAGCTCCGCACCATCGCCGAATGGTTCGGCGAGGTGCAGTCCGAAGGCGGCTATCGCGCCTACTACGCCAAGCCCGGCCGCGGCACGCTCCAGGGCGGCGGCCCCGCCGGCGGCCTGGGGATGGACCAGGAGTTCATGGAGAGCATCCTCGTCCCGCAGGCCATGCTCTACGGCTTCCTCGGCGTCCAGCCCCGCGGCGACGGCCTGAAGATCGACCCGAAACTGCCGTCCAACTGGCCCTCGCTGGCCGTCTCCGGCGTCCACGCCCAGGGCCACGTCCTCGACCTGAAGGCGACCGCCGACGCGATCGAGGTCCACGTCCGGTCGACCGACGGCTCGCCGCTGACGCTCGACCTCCCCGCGGCCTTCGCCCCCGGCGGCTCGCCCGCGAAGGTGACGCCCCGGGCCGGCGCGACGCTCCGCTTCCCGAAAGCCGGGCGATGAACTCTTGACCACATCTCCCGGATCGGGCATCCTGCCGACGTGTCGGTGGACAGGTCTCGATCTCGGGAGGATGATGGGCCATGGCGAAGGTCACGACGTTCCTGATGTTCCAGGGGAAGAAGGCCGAGGAGGCGATGACGTTCTACGTCTCGCTCTTCCCCGATTCGGCGATCGGGCGGATCGAGCGGTACGGGCCGCAGGGGCCGGGGGCGGAAGGCTCGGTGATGACGGCGAGCTTCACGCTGGCCGGCCGCGAGTACCTGGCGATCGACAGCCCGGTCCCGCACGCCTTCGGCTTCACGCCGGCGATCAGCCTGTTCGTCGACTTCGAGGCCGCCGAGGAGCTGGACGCGGCCTACGCCAAGCTGGCCGAAGGCGGGGGCGTCCTGATGCCGCTGGGCGACTACGGCTTCAGCCGTAGGTTCGCCTGGGTGAACGACCGTTTCGGGGTCTCGTGGCAGTTGAACTTGCCGTTCGCGTGACGCGATCCGGAGATGCGACGATGCCGACGCTCCTCGCGCTGCTGACCTGCCTCGCCGCCGACGTGGACGTGAAGGACGACGCCGGCCTGAGGCGGGCCGTCGCCGAGGCCCGGCCCGGCGCGACGATCCGCGTCGCGCCGGGCGACTACGCGGGCGGCGTGTTCGCCCGCGACCTCCACGGCGCGGCCGAAGCGCCGATCGTGATCCGCGCCGCCGACCCGGCGCATCCCCCCGTCTTCCGCGGCGGGTCCTTCGCGTTCCGGATCTCCCGCGCCTCGCACGTCGAGCTGCGGGACCTGGTCGTCGAGAAGGCGACCGACAACGGGATCAACGTCGACGACGGCGGCGAGCTGACGAGCCCGTCGCACCACGTCGTCCTGGCCGGCCTGACGGTCCGCGACGTCGGGCCCGACGGCAACCACGACGGCATCAAGCTCTCCGGCCTGGCCGACTTCCGCGTCGAGGGCTGCACCATCGAGCGCTGGGGGCGCGGCGGGTCGGGGATCGACATGGTCGGCTGCCGGGACGGCGAGATCGTCGGCTGCACGTTCCGCCACGGCGACGAGGAGGGGGCCAACGCCGTACAGATGAAGGGGGGGACGCGCGCGATCGGCGTGCGCCGCTGCCGGTTCGAGCACGCGGGCCACCGCGCCGTGAACCTCGGCGGCAGCACCGGCCTGCCGTTCTTCCGCCCCCGCCCGGAGGGCTTCGAGGCGAAGGACCTCGTCGTCGAGGACTGCACGTTCATCGGCTCGGCCGCCGCGGTCGCGTTCGTCGGCGTCGACGGCGCGGCGGTCCGCCGCAACGTCATCTACCGCCCGAAGTCCTGGGCCTTCCGCATCCTCCAGGAGAACCGCGGCGAGGGCTTCGTCCCCTCGCGCGGCGGCAAGGTCGAGGGGAACCTGATCGTCCATCGGGCCGACGAGATGAGGACGGCGGTGAACGTCGGGGCCGACACCGCGCCGGAGACGTTCACCTTCGCCGGCAACGCCTGGTACGCCCTCGACGCCCCGGCCCGCAGCCGCCCGAGCCTCCCCGTCGCGGAGGCCGGCGGCGTCTACGGCGTCGAGCCCCACTTCCTCGACGCCGAGGCGGGGGATCTCCGCCTCGACCCGAGATCCCCCGACCCCCGGACGCGGCCGGCCCCGTGAGGCCGGGCCGGGCGAAGGGGGCGCTTCAGCTCGACATCCGCATCTTGCCGAAGAGCTGGCTGAACGGGGCGTGGTCGTGCGCGGGCTCGGCGCGGAGGTCTTCGTTCAGGGGGGACTCGACGTCGGCCTCGGCTTCTTCCTCGGCGACGCGGGCCTCGGGCTCGATCTCTTCCGGCTCGTCGTCGGATTCGATCTCCTCGGCGTCGTCCTCGGCGGGCTCCTCCTCGGCCGGGCGGCTGAGACGGTCGCGGTTGCGGGCCCACTCGGACCAGGCCTGGAGGGCGGCGTAGTGGTCGTCGATCAGCTCGCCGTCGGCCGGGGCGTAATCCTCGGTCTCGTCCAGGTCGTCGGCCTCCTCGGCCTCCAGGCTGCCGGCCCAGCCGACCTCGATGAGGCCGTCCTCGACGCGGAGCGGGGGGCGGCTCGGCAGCAGGGCGGGGGGCGACTGCCGGGGCTCGACGGGGATCTCCACCTTCGGCGCGCCGGGATGGGGGACGACGAGCGGCGCGGACGGCTTGGGCTCGGCGGTGCGGGAGGGGAACGAGGGGAGCGGCGGCGGGGCCTCGGCGACGGGCGACGGCGCGGGGACGGCCGGCCTCGGGGCGCGGTCGCCGGCCAGGGCCAGGAGCCGGCGCGGGTTGCCGGCGGCGTCGCGGTGGAGGATCTCCAGCTCGCCGGGGGCGACGCCGGGGAGCAGCCCGGCCGCCTCGGCCATGTCCAGCGGCGGCAGGTGGACGTGCCTGGAGAGCCGCGTCGCCAGCGGCCGCAGCGGCTGCGAGGCCATCCGGCGCGTCAGCTCGGTGCGGCCGACCACGAGGGCGGCGGCGAACCCGCCGGGCTCGCCCAGGCGGTCGCACAGGGCCTCGACCTCGGCCCAGACCTCGGGCGAGGCGTGGTGCGCGTCCTCCACGACCAGGAGCCGACGGCGGCCTTCCAGGGCGTCGTCCTCCAGGGCCTTCTCGATCGCCAGCCGCAGGGTCGCGGGGCGGTCGGGCAGGGGGGCGACGCCCAGCTTGGCGGCGGCCAGGGTCAGGAAGTCGACCGCGTCGATCGCCGGTGCCGCCTCGACGACCGCCGCGCCCCAGGCGGGGGCGAGCGACTCGACGAGCCGGCGGCGGAGCCAGGTCTTGCCCGCGCCCGGCTCGCCGGTGAGCAGCGCCGGGCCGAGGTCCATGGCGGCGGCCAGGGCCTCCTGGGCCGCGAGGCGGCTGGCGAGGGCGTCGCTTTGGCTGCCTTGCGGGGCGATTCGCCGATTCCGCTCCATGGTCGACCGACTCCTTCCTGGTCCCGGGCCGCGCGACTCCGGGCCGCGCGGGGCGTCCGGCTGAACTCCCCGTAGCTCCATGATCGTCCCGACCCGCCTCCACTCTTGAGCGGCCCGGCCTCGACCCGCTCGGAAGGGCTGCGCGCGTTGTCGGGGCCTTCGGATTTTCGTAGGATGATGCGGGTCGCAACGGCCGGGACGCCATCGTCGGGGAGGGCTGCGAGGTTGACGAAGACGGGGGCGGAAGAACGAATCGGCGCGTATCGCGTGGTCCGGGTGATCCACTCCGGCGTCACGTCCGTCGTGATGGAGGTCGTCGACGATTCGACCCACCGCCGCCTGGCCGTCAAGCAACTGGCCGGCGACCGCTGCGATGACGCCTCCGAGCGCCGCAAGTTCGCCTTCGAGGCCAGGCTGGGGCTGGAGCTGCGGCACCCGAGCCTGATCCGCGTGCATGAGTACGTCGCGGATCGGGAGCAGCCATACTTCGTGATGGAGTATTTCCCCGCCCCCAACCTCAAGCTCCCCCTGGTCCGCCCCAACGTCTACCCGATGCCGACGGAGCACCTGCACAAGATCATCCGTCAGGCCGCGGCGGGGCTGGCCTTCATGCACGACAAGGGGGGGGTCCATCGCGACGTGAAGCCGGAGAACATCCTGGCGAATCGCACCGGCGACGTCCGGGTGATCGACTACACGATCACCATGAAGGTGCGTTCGGGGCTGTCGCGGCTGTTCGCCGGCAAGGTCCCGCGCCAGGGGACGGGGACGTACATGGCCCCGGAGCAGATCCGCTGCGAGTCCCCCGCCCCCGCCGCCGACGTCTACAGCTTCGGCGCCACCTGCTACGAGCTGGCCTGCGGACGCCCGCCGTTCCGGGCCGATTCCCAGCAGGAGCTGCTGAGCAAGCACGTCCGGGAGAAGCCCATCCCCCTGAAGTCGCGGGACGAGCGGGTCACGCCCGAGTTCAGCGACGCCGTGATGCGGATGCTCCGCAAGGACCCCGCCGAGCGCTTCGCCTCCCTGCACGAGTTCCTCACCGCCTTCCGGAAGATCCGGATTTACCGGAACGACCCCGACCCGGACGCCGATAAGGGATGAAGGCCCCGCCCCCGGTGGCCGAAGGACCCGCCCGTCCCCGACAGGATCCATGCCCGCCATGCGCAGCCCTCACGAACAGCGGCTCCCCTTCGAAGCCCCCATCTATGAGATGGAGCAGCGGCTCGTCGACATGGAGGCGCAGTACGCCAAGAACCGCGCCGGGGGGGACAACTCCAAGATCGGCGACCAGATCCGCCGCCTCCGCCGCGAGCTGGCCACGCTGAAGCGCGAGATCTACTCGCAGCTCGACCCCTGGCAGACCGTGCAGGTCTCGCGGCACCCCCAGAGGCCCCAGACCCGCGACTACATCGACCTGATCTTCGACCAGTTCCTGGAGCTGCACGGCGACCGGGCCGTCGGCGACGACCACGCCATCGTCACCGGCCTGGGCTACCTGGACGACGTGAAGGTGATGTTCATCGGCCACCAGAAGGGGAAGAACCTGGCCGAGCGCACCGCCTGCCACTTCGGCTGCGCCCACCCGGAGGGCTACCGCAAGGCCCTGCTGAAGATGCGGTTCGCGGAGAAGTTCGGCCTCCCCATCGTCACCTTCATCGACACGCCGGGCGCGTACCCGGGGATCTCGGCCGAGGAGCGCGGGCAGGCCGCGATCATCGCCGAGAGCCTGATGGAGATGTCCGGCATCAAGACCCCCATCGTCTGCGTCGTCATCGGCGAGGGGGGCTCCGGCGGGGCTTTGGGGATCGGCATCGGCGACCACCTGGGGATGCTGGAGCACACCTACTACTCCGTCATCAGCCCCGAGGGCTGCGCCACGATCCTCTGGAAGGGGGCCGAGCACGCCCCCAAGGCGGCGGCGGCCCTGAAGTTCACCAGCCGCGACCTGCTCCGCTTCGGGATCATCGACGAGGTGGTGCCGGAGCCCCTCGGCGGCGCCCACCGCGACCACGCCGAGATGGCCGCCGGCCTGAAGCAGTTCCTCCTGCGGAACATCCGCAAGCTCGTCTCCGTCCCCAGGGACGAGCTGATGGACCGCCGCTACGCGAAGTACCGCAAGATCGGCGTGTTCCTGGACGACGCCGCGCCGACCCTCGCGGAGGCCGCGCTGAACGGCCACGCCTCGGCGGTCTGATCGCGGAGGGTGGGCGGTTCCGGTTGACGGGAGGGGCGGTTGCGGGGATACTCCGCCCGGCCCCTCGGCCCCGGGAAGGGCCTGCGCGGGCCGACGGCGACGGACCGACCGCCCCCTCAGCAGGACATGGACGTCATGCGCCAGGTTCTCCGGACCCTCGTGATCCTCGCGGCGACCGCGCCGGCCGCCCTGGCCGGCGACCCCCCCGCGCTCGCCCAGGCGAAGCAGAAGGTCGCGGCGAAGGACCTCAAGGCCGCCGCCTCGCTGCTGGAAGACGCCCTGGGCGCGTCGCCCGCGCCGGCCGCCGCCGATCGCAAGGCGATGGTCGACCTCCTCAAGGAGACGTACAGGGGCCTGATCGTTGGCGCGAAGGCCGCCGGCGACGCGAAGTCCGCCTCCTCCTACGAGGACGACCTGGCCATCCTGGACGCCGCCTCGCCCGACCCCGCGCCGGCCCCCAAGCCCGCCGCGGAATCGCCGGCGCCGGCCCCGACGCCCCTCCCGGCGGCGGCCCCCGCGCCGACGCCGACGCCCCCCCCGGCGGCGGTGCCGACGCCGACCCCCGCGCCGGCCGCGCCCGCGCCGACACCGGCCCCCGCGCCCGCCGCCGCGGCCCCGCCGGCCGAGGCGAAGACGCTGCCGCATTCGCAGCCCGCGCCCGAGGCCCCGGCGCCCGACAAGCCGCTGGAACTCCCCCTGGTCGGCCCGGCCCCGAGCGCGGACGCCCCCGCCGCGGACGCCCCGGCGCCGAAGTCGGTCGACCCCGAGGTCGGCCGGGCCGCGGCCGAGGTCCCCGACCCGACGCCCGCCGAGCCCGACGAGTTGGCCCAGGCCGACGACTTCTTCAAGGAGAAGAAGTACGACGAGGCGGGCAAGCTCTACGCGGCCCTCGCCCGCAAGGGCCGGCTCCCCGCGGTGCGGAACAAGGTCTGGGCCTATTGCCGATGGTCGGCGATCGTCGCCCGGATCAATTCCGGGCCCAAGTCGAAGGCCGAGTGGGACCTGATCGAGCGCGAGATCCAGAGCGTCGAGCGGCTGACCCCCGATCACTGGTTCGTCGACTACCTCAAGGACCTGGTCGCCGACACCCGCGCCGGCAAGCGTCCCACGCCCAAGGGCCCCGGCCCGGCCGCCCTCCGCGGGGCCGAGCCCGAGGAGGCCGACGAGCCGCCCTCCCCCAAGGTCGCCCCGGCCGCCCGCCGGCCCAGGGTCGATCCCCGGGCCCGACAGGCCGGCGGGACGCTCGACCTCCCCGGCGGGGCCGAAGACCTGCCGGCCCCCGCCCCCGCGCCGCCGGTCGAGCAGTTCGCCCCGCCCCTCGACTCGTCCGAGGCCCCCGCGCCGGCCGCGGCCCCCATCTCGTGGCAGGTGCGCGAGACGGCCAGCTTCCGCGTCCATCACGTCGACCCGGCCCTGGCCGAGAAGGCCGCCGAGGCCGCCGAGTCGGTCCGGGCGTCGCAGGGGAAGCGCTGGGGGAGCCCCGCGGCGAAGGCCGCGTGGGAGCCCAAGTGCGACATCTATCTCTATCCCACCGCGGCCGACTTCGCCCGCATGACGGGCCAGCCGGAGACCTCGCCGGGGTTCTCCACGATGGGGATCGGCGGCGGGAAGGTCGTCGCCCGTCGCGTGAACCTCCGGGCCGACCACCCGCAGCTGATCGCCGCCATCCTCCCCCACGAGGTCACGCACGTCGTCCTGGCCGACGTCTTCCCCGACCAGCAGGTCCCGCGCTGGGCCGACGAGGGGATGGCCGTCCTGGCCGAGCCGCCCGCCGAGCAGGCCGGCCGATGCTCCGAGCTGAACGCCCCGCTGGCCGAGAACCGCGTCTTCCCGCTCGAAACCCTGATGACCACGGACTATCCCGAGTCGAAGGACTGGAACCTCTACTACGCCCAGAGCGTCTCGCTCACCCGGTTCCTGATGGCCCAGGGGACCCCCGCCCAGTTCGTGACCTTCGTGAAGGATGCCCAGCAGCGCGGCCCCGACACGGCCCTCCGCGCCACCTACCGCATCGCCGGGTTCAAGGACCTGGAATCCCGATGGCGCGACCACGCCCGCCAGGAAGCCGACCGCCTCGCCGCCGCGGCCGACGACCCCGCCTCGACCACCCGCTGATCTTTCCGCAATCCCCGAGAAGCATCCCCGCTCGTGGCTTCGCTCGTGGGAATTCGACTTCCCGGTTTTGTGCCGAAAGTCGTTTTTGGTTATTGGTTTATGGTCGTTGCTGCGTGGGTTCGCTCGTCGCTTTTCGAATGCGTTGAATCAACCTGCCGCTGTCGGACGCGACCCGCTCTATCGACTTCGTCCGGGCGCGGGCTCAATCCTATGCGGCCCGACTTGTCTGGGGGAGCGATGAAGGCGTGTTCGGCGTCCCCGCTCCCGCCGGGAGAGGGGACGAATTTAGAGCCCATCAGTTCTCATGCCGAACAGTCTTGGCGCGGGCTCGCCTCGCCCGGTCCGGGGGGCGTTCCGGGGGCACCCGTCCGGCTCCCCGTCCACCGTCTACGGATTGTCAAAGATCGGCCCGAGATTCCTCCATCTCGTTACACTCGCCGGGCGAGGCGTTCGGATTTCATGATTCTGGAAATCACGGCTCGTCGACTTCCATTGCGACCCAGCGATCGGGACTCGCGTCCGACCCCGAGCCCCATTCAAACTAGTCGATATAACTCCACGTCCTGGAGTTGAAGTTGTAAATCTTCCGGTAGTACGGCGTGACGACCTCCCATACGAGCAAGGGAGCGTTGGGGATGTACAGGAAGCGGCACCCCGGCCCCAGGCAGTACTTCGCAACGGGAACGGAATCCATATATTGCGGCACAAGCTCGTCAAGGGTCTTGGGGAACCGGCCGTTCGCGACGTGGAAATCCTCGCAGGCCGCCACGATGCGCCGGGAATTCACCTCGGCGACCCCGCGTTGGATCGTGTCGTTGATCCTGACGATCGCCAACGTCAGGGTCGGGATTCCGATCCATGCAAGGGCGAGGCCCCAACCGGGACGGTGGATCGCGCCCCTCAGGAGGCTGACAAGGAACCAGACCGGACAGACGAGCGTCGACAAGACCATCGACCCGGTGAACAGGACGTCCCAGGCTAGCAGGACGGAACCAAGGATGACGCTCCCGCGAATTTCCGGGAAGGATCGCCTCACGCCGGCCACATGCACGACCATCGCATTCGGCTCCCGCTCGACGTGTCTCACCTGACCACGACGCCGCCGACGACTTTCCGTCCGTCAGCCTCCGCATGCGAGGGCCGGGCCGTCCGATGGTCCTGGTCTCGCGCCGTTGCTCCACGAAGAGGCCCGATCCCGCGCCTCACTTCGGCTCGGGCCATCTCAGGTGCTTGTGGAGGAACCGGAACGTCCCCTGGCCGTTGATGGTGTGGGGGCCGTCGAAGACCTCCATCTTGCAGCGGTCGCCGATCTTCAGCCGGGCGTCGTAGAGGTGGAAGACCTTGGCGAACTCGTACGCCACCGCCTCGTCCGGCGCGACGGTGTCGAAGTGGCCGCGCTCGACCATGAACGGCCGCGGGGCGATCAGCGCGGCCATCTCGGCGTAGTTGAACGTGTTGCCGAGGTCGTATTCGAAGATCTCGTACTCGCCGGTGCGGACGTAGCTGTAGGGGCTGTTCGTGGAGGCGTTCTTCCAGACCCAGTCGTTGAAGTCGGCCGAGCAGATCGAGAGGGCGTAGGCGTCGACCAGCGGCGGGATCCGCATGGCCGACTTCCCGCCGTAGCTCAGGCCGTAGAAGCCGATGCGATCCGGGTCGACCTGGGCCAGCGTCTTGAGCCATCCGGCGATCTGGCGGTGCTGCGGGACGATCAGCGAGAACAGCGTCTTCCCGAGCGGGTTGGCCTTGCGCTGGAGGGTGCGGAAACGGTCCTCGAAGATGTACAGGTTCTGGGGGGCGAACGTGATGAACCCGCGCTCGGCCAGCCGCACCGCGAATTGATGGTAGGCCGGGTTCTCGACGCGGGGGTCGGCGACGTCCGACGGCCTTCCCTCCAACCCGTGCTGGCAGACGACGACCGGCCGCCGCTCGCCCGCGGCGATCCCCTTCGGCATCAGCAGGACACCGGTGGCGAAGACGTCGGGGAAGACGTCCATCACGACCTCGTATCCCGCGAACCCCGGCTCGTCGAAGACCTGGCGCGAGCGGACGTCGGGCGGCAGAAGCTCGTCGTCGAACCGGCCGATGATCCGGGTTTCGAAGATCTCGCGATACCGTCGGGCGGACTTCTCGTAGGCCGCGGGCGAACTCGCGTCGAGGTCCCTCATGAACTCCCGGCGCTCGTCCGGCCCTTCGAGGATGAGCCGCTGGGTGTGGCGGTCGATCTCGTGGACCTGCCGCGCCTGGCGGGCGGCGATCGCCTCGGCGGGGGGCGGCGGGGCCTGGATCGCCGGGCCGGCGGGGGCGAGCTTCGCGCCGAGCGCGGCGAGGAACGCGGCCAGCGCCGGCTCGGTCCCGAACGGCCCCCGGCCGTCGTCGCCGGAGACGACCAGCTCGATCCCGGTCTTATCCCCGAGCCCTTCGACCAGCTTCCTCGCGCGGTCGACCTCGGCCCGGACCGTCTCCAGCTTCGGCGTTTCGAGCCGGCCCGGCGCGCCCCCCTGGCCGGGCGCGAAGGTGAACTCGGGGCCGCCGGCCGCCTCGACGATCAGCGGGCGCGGGGCGATCATGGAGGCCAGCTCGGCGTCGCCGAAGCGGTCGAGCAGGCCGAAGACGTTGCGGTCGAGCGGCTGCCGCCAGACGTCGTTGCGGTCGTCGAAGTAGCCGCTCACGCACGCGGCGGCGATCCGGGGATCGAGCGCTGCGGCGTAGAGCGCGATCCCGCCCCCCTCGCCGTACCCGAACACACCGACGCGGAGGCCGTCGGCGGTCAGCCGGTCGACGAGGGCCATCACCTTCTGCGCCTCGTAGCCGATCAGGGTCCGCCCCATCACGAAGGCGGGGCGGTGGAGGAATTCGCGGCCGGTCATCGTCGCGCCCCCCATGCGCGGGGCGGCCGTGCGGTCGATGAGGACCGGGACGAAGACGCGCAAACCGGCCTCGGCCAGCCGTCTCGCGACCTGGCGATCGGGGGGCAGGCCGGGGGCCAGGCCCGCGAGCTGTTCCGGCGTCTGGTCGGCGTCGGGGAGCACCACGGCCGCGGCGATCGGCCGGGCGTCGCCGTCGCGCCGGACTTCCAGGCCCTCGCCCGTCACGTCGCCGAACGCGGGCCAGCGCACGGCGCGGATTTCCAGGCCATCGCCGCGATACGAAGGGCGGCCCTCGGCCTGGATCGCCTCGATCGGCCCGGGGGCCGAGGCGCGGGCGTCGCGGACCAGGATGTGCCCCAGCCGGCGACTCTGGTTGGCGTTCGACCTGGCGAATGCCTCGGCCGATGAGAAGTCGCGATGCCAGCGGGCGGCCCGCCCCGCGACCGACTCGTCGAGCTTGCGCCGGAGGAAGCGGTCGGCCCCGTCGACGAGTTGGGACGCAAGGTCGCCCGGCGTCTCCAGCGGCCTCGTCCCGGCGAGGGGCGGGCCGATCGTCCGATGGTCGGGCACCGGCGACTCCCCCGCGGCGGGGGCGACGACGAGGGCGACGAGCGGCGCGGCGAGGAATCTGGCGTGGCGCATGGCGTCGGGCTCCCGGGCAAGAGGACCCGCGCAGAGTACACGGCCGTAAGGGCCGTCGCCAGCGTCACGCCTCGGCCATCTGCCGGGCAAGCCGGTTCCGCTCATCTGAGGATTCGGCTTCCGATGCTCGGGCTTGACCACGCCGATGGCGACGAAACGAGTCGTGAGGGCTCGTCGCCGGGGGGAATGTTCGCCGCCGATCTCGTACAGTGGGCCTGTTCATCGTGATGGGACGATTTCCACGCTTCCGGACCGACTTCCGACCTGCTCTCAATCGACCTCGACCGGAGGAGCGAAACCATGACGCGATACGGCTGGTTGTTCGTCGCGTTCTGGCCCTTGGCCGCGATGGGCCAGGCGCCTGCGCCGGGTTCCGGGCCGGCCTCGGCGCCTGATGCGCTGGCGATCATCAAGGCGGAGGCCGAGTCGGCGCGGGATTCATTCCACAATGCGATTCGAGAATTGAGGAAGGAGACGTTCGATGCGGGTGTAAAGGCCGCGTCGGAGGCCCGGCGCGTCCGACAGCTGAGCCTGATGGACCGAGCCCTGACGTTGGCCCGCTTGCATCCGGGAGATTCGGAAGGCTTGGCCGCGGCCACATGGGTGGTGACGGAAACGGCCCTGGCGGGAGTTCATGACGTCGGAGGACGCGACGACGCCGCGTATCGGCTCCTCGCCGACAACCCCGTCCTTGACGATACAGCCATGGTCCCGGCGATCTTCCTCGCCGACGATCTCGTTCCGCGCTGCCCCGAGGCCGAGAACTTCCTCCGTTCGGTCATCTCTCGGAGCCGGAACAGGGAGCTCGTCACGCTGGCACGATGTGAGTTGGGCTTTTACCTGGCCGAGATGGCCCGGATGCACGACAGGCTCGGCGCGCCGATCAGCGGCCCCGCGTTGACGAAGGAGCTGAACGAGGTTCGTCTCGATCGCTGCCGGGCGATCGACGCGCCCAAGCTCCGGACCGAGGCCGAAGCCTTGCTGGAGCAGGTCGTCCGCGAGGATGCCGAGTTGGGCCTGAACGTGGGACAGCCGGCCGCGGGCGAACTCTATCGGATTCGGAACCTGAATATCGGCCAGCCCGCGCCGGAGCTCATCGGGGAGGACATCGACGGGGCGCCCTTCTGGCTGAGCGAATTCCGGGGCAAGGTCGTGGTCCTTTCGTTCTGGACGACTTCGAGCGATCCGCAGAGGGGGAAGGATCTCCTGGCGGCCATGAAGGGCCGGCCGTTTGCGCTGGTGGGAGTCAACGGCGATGCGGAGGACGATCGGGCCAAGGTTCAGGAATTCATCGCGAAGGAAGGGATCACCTGGAGGTCGTTCTGGGCGGGCGGCCCCGATGGGAAGATTCCCCGAAAATGGGGCGTCCGAAGCTGGCCTACGGCTTACGTCATCGACGCGGCCGGGATCATCCGCGACGATCAGGTCGGCGAGAAAGTCGACCCCGAAGCCCTCCGGCCGCTCATCCAGGCGGCTGAGTAGGTTCGGGGCGGATCGCTGACATCGCCCGCGGAGGCGTCACGCGCCGGCCATTTCCTGCGCCAGGCGGTCGCGCTCGGCGTCGGGGATCGGGCCGCGGCGCTCGGCCTTGAGGGGGCCGTCGGGGGGGACGTGGGCGAGCCATGAGGGGCCCATCGCGCCGGGGCCGTTGTGGTCGAGGGCGGTCGAGGAGAGGGAGGCTCGCAGGCGGGCCCAGGCGGGGGACTCGCCGGGGGCGAGGATCGTCACGCATCGCCATCGGCCGTCCTCGGCGCGGACCAGGGCGTCGCACGAGCCGAGGACGGTGGGAGGGCCGGGGAGGGTCCAGGGCTCGCACGGGCGGACGTCGCGCGCGGCGCGCAGGCCGGCGAAGAACGGGCTGGCGACCCACGCGCGGAGCCAGGCGACGGCGTCGGCCCGCAGCGAGGCCCCCGCGGCCGGCGTGCGCCGCGAGCCCAGCCGACGGACCACGGCCTCCGGGTCGGCCCCGGCGATCAGGTCGGGGGCGAACGCCGCCGCCCGGATCAGCGAGCCGAGCCGGGCCGTCCGGGTCTCCTCCAGGTGGGGGGCTTCGAGGTCGAGGAATCGCGGCGAGGGGGGCGCGGCGGCCGGCGGCGCGGCGTCGAGCGGCTCGTTCAGGATCGCGCCGGCGATCTCCGGCAGCTTCGGCCGGGGATGGTGCGCGGGCCGCTCCTCCGTCGCCCCGATCGACGCCACGTCGACCACGCTCACCTCGGGCGCGGGCCAGCCGTCGGGAAGATCGGCGGTGCAGCGGCCGGTGGGGCCGTCGAACCGCTCCCACAGCAGGTTCAGCGCGGGGGAGAGCCTGGCGACCGACGCGGCGACCTCCTCCAGCGGCGCGGCGAACCCGGCCGAGAGGACCAGGTCGTCGCGGGCCCGGGTCGTGGCGACGTAGAACAGCCGCAGGGCTTCTTCCCGCTCCTCGCGCTCTTCGATCGCCCGGTGGGCCAGCCATCCCAGGGACTCGCCCGCGCCGGGGCGGTCGTCGGGCTCGGCGGGGGCGGGGCGGGGCTTGAGGACCAGGCCCAGGTCGCGGTCGAAGCCCAGCGAGCCGGTCTTGAGGCCGGCGTTCTTGTTCAGGTCGGGGAGGATCACGATCGGGAACTCCAGGCCCTTCGCCTGGTGGACGGTCATGATCCGGACGCTCGGGCTGTCCTCCTCGGTGGTCGTCGCCTGCTCCTCGCGCGGCGGGTCGTCGGCGAAGGCGCGCAGGCGGCCGACGAAGTCGGCCAGGCCGAAGCCGCCGCGACGGTCGAAGTCGCGCGCGGTCTCGATCAGCTTCCGCACGTTGGCCAGCTTCCTCGCCCCGAGGAACTCGCAGACCAGGGCCGCGGAGAAGCCCGACTCGTCGACCGCTCGCGACAGCAGCTCGGCCATCGAGACGTGGTCCTTGAGGCCCCGCCAGCGACCCAGCAACGAGCGGGCGCGCTCGGCCTGGGCGCGGTCGCGGTCGGAGAGGTTGGCCATCTGGTCCGCCAGCTCCAGCCCACGGGCCAGGCCGCCGGAGGAACGGGAGAGCCAGTACAGGCCCTCGTCGCTGAGGGCGAAGAACGGGCTCCGCAGGCAGCCGGCCAGGGCCACGTCGTCGAGCGGGTCCTCGATCACGGAGAGGAGGTTGACGACGTCCAAAATCTCCTGCTGGGAGTAGAACGCCGAGCCGCCGATGGTGTGGTACTCGAAGCCCTGATCGGCCAGGGCCTGTTCATAGGGCCATACGTCGGTCATGGCCCGCAGCAGGATCGCGACGTCCCCCGCGTGGGCCTCGCGGGGCTTGCGGGATTCGCGGTCGACGACCGTCCAGCCGGCGTCGAGGCGGTTGCGGAGCCAGCGGGCCAGGGCGTCGGCCTCGCGGATCCGGCACTCCTGCGCGGAGGGCTTCGCGGCCTTCTCGTCCGGGTCGTCGGGCTCGTCGGGGGGGACCCAGAAGAAGTGGACGGCGGGCCCGTCGGCGTGGTCGGGGCGGCGGGGGGCGAGGCGGACGGCGGCGGGGTCGGGGCCCGCTCCGGGGTCGGCGAACGAGTCGGCGAAGAGGGCGTTGACGAAGTCGATGATGCGCGGGACGGTGCGGAAGTTCTCGGAGAGCCGCAGCCGGCCGTGCTCGTGGAACTCCTCGCGCCAGCGGCCGAAGATGGCCGGCTCGGCGCCTCGGAAGCGGTAGATGGACTGCTTGGCGTCGCCGACCACGAACATCTTGCCGTCGCAGAAGCCGTCGCGGGCCAGCAGGCGGAGGACGTCGGACTGGACCTCGTCGGTGTCCTGGAACTCGTCCACCAGGACGAAGTCGATCGCCGCGGGCTCGACGTCGGCCGCGGCCGGCTCCTCGTCGGGCTCGCCGGGGGGGGAGGCCAGGTCGCGGAGGGCGTCGCGGGCCAGGACGATCAGGTCGGCGAAGTCGAGGCCGCGGCGGCGGGCCTTCAGCTCGTCGTACTCGGCGCGGGCCTCGCGGGCGACGCGGGCGAAGCGGGCGGACTCGGCGGCCGATTCGAGCGTGACGGCGTCGTCCCAGGCGAGCCGGCCGAGGACGCCGTCGACGGCCTCGCGGAGGGCCTTGAACGCCCGGGAGACGGCCTCCTTCACGTCGGGGTCGGGCCAGTCGTTCTTGCCGCGGAGGCCGGCGACCTTGGCGGCCTCGCGGAGCCGGGCGAGGTCGGCGTCCCGGCCGCGATCCTCCACGTCGGCCAGCGCCTCCAGGACGTCGCCGCGGAGCTGGGCCAGCTTGGGGCCGGCCTCGACGATGGGTTCCAGCACGCGACGGGTCGCGCGCAGGCTGGGGGCGAGGCGCGACAGGATGGCGGGCCGGGCGACCCGCGACCAGGCCGCCTGCCAGCGCGCGACGATCTCCGGGGGCTCCAGGTCGCAGGTCGGGTCGACCTCGTCGGGCGTGCGGCTCGCGAGGGTCGATTCGAGCATCTCGCGGGTCGCCCGCAGGGTGTGCGGGACGGCCAGGGCGATCAGGTCGGGATCGCGGGCGGCGAGCAGGCGGCGGATCGCCGAGCCGACCGCCTGCTCGCGGAGCGCCCCGGCGACCACGTCGTCGAGCACCGCGAACTCGGGGTCGACGCCCATCGCCACGGCCCGGCCCCGCAGCACCCGGCCGCAGAACTCGTGGAACGTGCCGATGGGGGCCGCCTCCAGGGCGCGGAGGACCGTCGTCCACCAGGCGGGGTCGGCCCCGGCGGCGAGCTTCGCGCGGCATCGCAGGCGGATCCGCTGGCGAAGCTCGCGCGCGGCCTTCTCGGTGAACGTCATCACGGCCAGCGACCGCAGGGCCCGGCCCTCGTCGCCGTCGATCTCGGAGAGGAACCGCTCGGTCAGGACGGTGGTCTTGCCGCAGCCGGCGCCGGCCGCCAGGGCGACGCTCGCCCGGCGCATCAGCAGCGGCCCGCGCTGCTCGTCGGTCAGGGAGACGCGGTCCTCGCTCATGATTCGACCGCCCCGGCCTTCTTCGCCGGGCGGCCCCCCAGGGTCTTCTCGGCGGACGGGCCTTCGAGCGGGGCGTCCGCCTTGCCGGCCGCGCGGACCTGGCGGATGCGGCAGACGCCCCGGTATTCGCAGTACGCCTCGCAGCCGTCCTTCTGCGGGGCGACCTGGAACGCCCCGTCCTGGATGCGTCGGATGACGTCGAAGACGCGCCGCTTCAGCTCCTCGCGCTCCTCCTCCCAGGTCTTGAAGACGATGGGGCGGTAGCCCTTGTCCTTGAGGCCCCAGTAGCCGACGTCCATGAGGCCGACGCGGTCGGTCTCGTACAGCAGCTTCTCGACGGCCATCGCGTAGAGGGGGAGCTGGAGCATGCGGAAGTTGGTCACGTCCTTGCCGCTGGGGGGCGTGCCGCTCTTGTAGTCGATGACGCGGAACCGCCGGCCGGCGGGCGAGTCGACCACGTCGATGCGGTCGATGCGGCCCTTGAGCCGGGCCACCTGCTCGCCCAGCCGCAGCTCGTAGGGGAGGGGGTGGTCGCTCCCCGGCTCGCCGAAGCCGAATTCGAACCAGGTCGGCGCGGGGGGGGCGGGGGCCTCGGACTCGTAGTCGGCGCGCTGGCGGGCGTACTGGGCGACGACCCGCTCGACCTGCCCCTGCTCGATCTCGCGGAGGGCGACCTCCAGCTCGCTCAGCTCGCGGACCTCCCTCGCCAGCACCTTGTCGACGGCCCGGGCCAGCAGGAGGTCGTCGATGGCGTGGCCGTCGGACTCGGCGCGACGCTTCTCGAACTCCTCCAGGATGTCGTGCAGGCGGCTGCCGCGCTCCGTATAGTCCTCGTCCAGCTCGTCGCGCTCGGCGATGGGGCTCAGCTTCAGGACGTGGCGGCTGAAGAACTGAAACGGGCAGATGAGGTAGGTCTCGAGCTGGCTGGGGCTGAAGGTGTGGTCGGCCGGGCCGAAGTCCTTCGCGAGCCGGGCGGCGGCGGCGGGATCGTCGATCAACCCCTCGAACGGGCCGAACGGCGTCCCCTTGCGGCGGTGCTCCAGCGCCGCGAGGGCCGCGGCGGCGCCTTCGAGCGGGGCGCGGTGGTACGGGTCGCGGGCGAGGGCGCGGAGGCGGCCCAGGCGGCCGGACTCGGCGGCGCGGGCGGCGGCCGCGACGCGGGCGTCGGCCGGCGACAGGGCCAGGTCCTCGCGGTCGAGCAGGGCGGGGTGGAACCGGGCGTGGGCGACGTGGCACGCGGACTCGGCGGCCGAGGAGAGCGCGCCCAGCAGGTCGTCCAGGAACCCGGCGCGGAGCAGGGGTTGGCCCTTGGCGTCGGTGGTGGGGTAGAAGAGGTGCGCGCCGTGGTCGGCCGCGCCCAGCACGCGGGCGAACCGCAGGGCCTCGGCCGAGTACGCCTTGCGCGCCGCGTCGTCGGCCGCCTCGCCGGGCTTCAGGGCCAGGAAGCGTTGCACGGCCGGGCGGCGGGGGAAGCTCCCCTCCACCAGCCCGACCATCAAGACGTGCCCGGCGCGGACGCCGTCGATCTCGTCGACCGTGGCCGTGCGGATGCTGCCCGGGGGCGGGGCGGGGCGGGGGGGGCACGCCTCGGGGGCGACGTCCGCCAGCTCCTCGACGAACTCCCGCCACGCCACGGCGGTCGTCCCGCGGCCGAGGCGGTCGAAGACCTCGGCGCGGTCGTCCAGGGCGTCCCAGAGCGTTTCCAGCGCGGCCGGGTCGCGGCGGCCGATCCCCAGCGACTCGACCGCGCGGCGGAATCCGGCGACGTGCTCGGACCAGGGGCGGTCGTGGCTCAGGCCGTCGATCGCGCCGATGAGGTCTTCCAGGATCGGGTAGGCGCGGCGCGCCCGGGCGACCTCTTCCTCGCGGCGGCGGGTCTCGGCCTCGTTGGGCCCTTCCTCCGATCGGGCGATGGCGCGGGCCAGGGCGGTGAGGATGTGGCCCTTGCCGCGGAAGACGGAGAGGGTGCGGAGCGTGGAGGCGGCCTCGGCCAGCTCCATGCGGCCGACGTCCTTCCAATCGGGGCGGAGCTGGCCGTTGCGGAGGAGGCGGACGACCAGCTCGACCTCCCAGTCCTCCACCGGGATCCGCGCCGCCTGGAGGGCCGCGGCGACGGCCGGGTCGCGGTCGAGGGGCGTCGGGCCGTCGTCGTGGACGGGGAGGCCGGCGGCGCGCAGGGCCTCGACGGCGGCCTCGGCCTGCTCGTCGCGGCGGGGGAAGACGACGAGGACCTCGTCCGGGGGGACGCGGGCGTCGAGGAGCCCCTTCGCCTCCCGCGCGACCATTCGGCCCAGGTCCATCCCGGCCGGTCCGCCCCGGATGGAGAGGCCCTCGGCGGCCTCGATGCGGGCCGACGACGGCCCGAACAGCAGGGCGTCGACGGCGCGCAGGCCGGCGGGGCGGCGGGGGCACGAAGGGAGGACGGATTCGGACAGCCCCAGCTCCAGCAGGCGGTCGCGCAGGGCGGTCGCGGCCAGGAACAGCTCGGCCCGCTCGGGGTCGTCGTGGTGGCAGAGCGTGACGTCGACCGACCGCGGGCGCTCCAGGGCGTCGCGGAGGATCCGCCAGCGCGCCGGCGTGCGGCCGTCGAAGTCGAGGAAGACGAGGCGGTCGCCGTCGCCCGAGCCGCCCCGGTCGCGAAGCTTGATCGAGGCCCAGACGGCCAGCCCGGCCTCGTCCTCGGCGTCCAGGCCGGTCAGCAGCCGGCGATAGCGCCGGAACGTCGCGACCTCGGCCGCGGCGATCGTCGCGCCGTCGCCGTCGTCCGTCGCTCCCCATTCGGGGTCGCGGTGATGCTCGGCGGCCGTCCAGTCGGCGAACCGGCGGCGGAGGCGGCGGCGGTAGCCGGCCCGCGAGGTCAGCCCGGCGAGCGGCCCGCGGCGGCCGCCCGCGGTCTCGTCGCGCAGGGCCTGGTCGAAGACGGCCGTCGCCGCCGGCCCGGACAGGATCGTCGGGCCCTTCCGCACGACCGAGGCCACCCAGCGCCACAGGTCGTCCCAGCAGCGGACGCGGGGGGCGGCGCCGCGCGTGGACTTCGACGGGTGCAGCGCCAGGTCGCGGGCGGTCCGGTCACGGGCGAGGGGCGTCGGGACGATCCACTGCGCCTCCCGGAGCGAGGGGCCCAGTTGCAGCAGGCGCTCCCGCGTCGCCGCGCCGGGCGGCCCCGTCCAGAGCGTCCGGTGAGCCCCCTCCGCCACTGCCGCCTCCCTTCGCCGTCACCAACGCCAGGACCAGGGCCGCGAACGCGACCAAGTATACAGAAAAATACCACAATTTCCCGGATCGGACAACGCGGATCAGCCACAGGATGGCCGTGTACCCCACCGCGCCGGCGACGACCATCGCGGTCAGGGTCTGCGCCACGCGCTCCGGGGTGAGGCCCAGTTGCGATGGGTCCTTGATCGCGTCCTTCAGCTCGTTGGCGACGGCCCCCATCACGGCGGGGACGGCGATCATGAGGCTAAACCGGACGGCCCACACGCGCGACAGGCCCAGCAGGAGGGCCGCGACGATGGTGGTCCCGCTGCGGCTCACGCCCGGCAGCGGCGCCAGCATCTGCGCCGAGCCGATCAGGAGGGCGTCGATCCAGGTGGTCTGGGACGGCCCTCGGCCGTGGCCGTCGGGCCCGCGCATCTTCAGGGAGACGTCCCCGAGGGCCGCCGCCGAGATCAGGAAGCCGACGGGCGCGGCGACCTGACTTTCGAACAGGCCGTCGACCCACTTCTTGAGGAACAGGGCGAACGGGACGAGCGGGAGGGTGGCGACGAGGGCCAGCCCGACGACGCGCAGGACCGCCGGTCGGCGGAAGTCGGGGCCGACGTCGGGGTCGTCGGTCAGCAGGCCGCGGAGGCCCAGGCGGATCGGGCCGCGGTAGTGGTAGAGGATGGCGGCGGTCGTCCCCAGGTGGAGCATGATGTCGAAGAACAGGTTCTCCTGGCCCGATCGGCCGGAGCCGTTCAGCCAGGCGAAGAACTGCTGCGCGACGAGCAGGTGGCCGTCGCTGGAGACGGGCAGGAACTCCGTCACGCCCTGGACCACTCCGAGGGCCAGGGCCTCGATCCATTCCATCAACATGCGGCGGGGATCCGTGGGGTTGGGGCGAAGGGTCGAAGACGCCGACGCCGTTCAACGCGAGACCTGAGCGGCCCGCAGGCGTCCCCTCTCCCGCCGGGAGAGGGTGGCCCGAAGGGCCGGGTGAGGGTCGTCGGACTTGTCGAGATAGCAACGGTTTACGGCCGGCGCGGCCGATATGCCCTCCGCGCTCCGGCGACCCTCACCCGCCGCTGCGCGGCCGCCCTCTCCCGGCGGGAGAGGGGACGTCGGATGCGCCTTCGCCGCCATGAGGGATCGCAAGTCCTCCGCTCATCGCCCCCGCGCCGCCTCGTTGCGGAGGGCGGGGCCGGCACCCCAGAGGTAGGCGGCGCCGCTGTAGATGGTGAGGGCCACGGCGATCCAGGTGAAGGCGTCGCGGAGCGGGATCAGGTCGCGGCCGGCCTCGCCCATCCAGAGGATGAGGAGGACGGCCGAGATCGAGAGGCACTGGAACGTCGTCTTGAGCTTGCCGGCCATCTTGGCGCCGAACGCCCGGCCCTGGCCCTCCAGCAGGCTGCGCAGGCCCTGGATGAGCAGCTCGCGGACGACGATCGCCGCGACCATCCAGGGGAGGACGCCCGTCCCCGGGATGGCGGCGAGGTAGATGTAGACGCCGCAGACGATGACCTTGTCGATCAGCGGGTCGAGCTGGCGGCCGAGGGGGGTGTCCTGGTCGAGCAGGCGGGCGAAGTAGCCGTCGAGCCAGTCGGAGACCGCGGCGGCGACGAACAGGCCGAAGGCCCAGCCGTACCACTGGGCCGAGATCGTCGCGAACACGAACGCCGCCAGGCCCAGGCGGGAGACGCTCAGGGTGTTGGGGACGTTCCAGAACCGGCCGGCCGGCCGCGCGGGGGCTTCGGCCTCGGCGACGGCGGGGCTTTGCGGGGCCATCTCGGACCTCTCCTTACATGCCGTCGAGGACGGTCAGCGACGAGCCGGGGCGCTTGCGGGGGCGGGGGCGGGCCCGCCGGCGCCGCGACGGAAGGGCCGACGTGCGGGCGACGAAGTCGTAGCCCTCGGTCTCCAGGATCTCGCAGGGGACGACGTCGCCCGGCTGGAGGCCGGGGCCCTGGACCAGGACCACGCCGTCGACGTCCGGGGCGTCGGCGTAGGTGCGGCCGAGCCAGAGGCCGGGGCCGCCGGCGGGGGCGTGGCCGTCGATCAGGACGTCCATCTCGCGGCCGATCAGGGTCGCGTTGAACGCCTCGGCGATCGGCTTCTGGATCCGCATGATCTCCTCACGCCGGGCCTCCTTCACGTCATCCGGGAGGTGGTTCGGCAGCTTGGCGGCCGGGGTGTCGGGCTCCAGCGAGTAGGTGAAGACGCCGAGCCGCTCGAACTTCTTCTCGGCGACGTAGTCGGCCATCTCGCGGAACTCGGCGTCGGTCTCGCCGGGGAAGCCGACGATGAACGTGGTGCGGAGGACGAGGTTGGGGATGTCGGCCCGCAGCCGGTCGACGATCGCGGTGGTCTCCGCCCGGGTGTGGCGGCGGTTCATGACCTTGAGCATCCGGTCGTTGATGTGCTGCAAGGGCATGTCGAGGTACGGGATGATCCGTCTCGCGCCGGCGATCGCATCGTACAGCTCGTCGGTGAAGTGCCGGGGGTAATTGTAGAGGATGCGGATCCAGGTCAGCTCCTCGACCTGATCCAGCTCGCGGAGCAGCTCGGCCAGGCGGGGCTCGCCGTAGAGGTCCATGCCGTAGTACGTCATGTCCTGGGCGACGAGGATCAGCTCGCGGACGCCGTCGGCGGCCAGTTCGCGGGCCTCCTCGACCACGCGCTCGATGGGCTTGGTGACGTGCTTGCCCCGCATGTACGGGATGGCGCAGAAGGTGCAGAGGCGGTCGCACCCCTCGGAGACCTTCAGGTACGCCAGGTGCCTCGGGGTGATGCGGAGCCGGGCGCGGTCGTCCTGGGCGTTCACCGGGGCGGGGTTGAACAGCGTGCGCTGCTCGTGCAGGCCGCCGAGGATCCGGTTGGAGACCTGGGCGATCTGCTCGCGGCCGAAGACGCCGACGACCTGGTCGACCTCCGGGAACTCGTCGAGCAGCACGTCCTTCTGGCGCTCCGCCAGGCAGCCGGCGACGATCACGCCCTTGATGCGGCCCTCGCGCTTGCGGCCGAGCATCTCCTCGATGACGCCGCACGACTCCTTGCGGGCGGCGTCGATGAACCCGCAGGTGTTGACGATGACGAGGTCGGAGTCCGCCCCCTCGGGCACCAGCGCGTACCCCTCCTGCGCCAGCAGGCCGAGCATGCGCTCGGAGTCCACGGTGTTCTTGGAGCAGCCGAGGCTGACGAACGAGATCGTCCCCCGGACTCCGGTCTCGGCCTGGTCGTTCGTAGATTGGGGCGTCATGGGGCTCGCGGGTGTTCGATCGTCGGGGCCGGGGCGCACGATGGGGCCCGGTCGTGGTGGAACCCTTATTATATCCCCCGACCCCCCGGTCGTGGCCCCCCAATCCGGGAAGATTCCGGGAGGGGGGCCCGGGCGACACCCGCCGCCGGCTCAGGGCACCTTCGGCTTGACCTTCAGGTGCTGGTCGAACCAGTCGGCGAGGACGGCGTTGTCCTTGACGAGGTCCGGCCAGCCGTGGGAGGCGCCCGGCTTGACGACCAGCTTGGCCTCGACGCCGGCCTCCTTGAACTTCTCGACGATCAGCTCGGCCTGCTGGATGGGGACGAGCTGGTCGGCGTCGCCGTGGAAGATGAGCGTCGGCGGGTCGTCGGGCGAGACGTGCGTGATCGGGCTGACCTGGCGGCCGATGGCGTCGCGCATCGCCGGGTCGACGGGACGGAAGACCTTGTCCTGGGGGTCGAGGGCGTTGAAGTCGAACGGGGCCTTGAAGCCGCTCAGGATCCCCTCACCGAGCGCCCGCTCGCCGGGCTTGCCGTAGTTGAAGAAGTCGGTGGGGGGGAAGAAGCAGGCGACGGCCTGCACGCGGCTGGACCCGCGGTCGACCGGATCCTTGGCGAACGGGTTCCCCAGCGCCCCGGCCGTCCCCAGCATCAGCGACAGGTGCCCCCCCGCGGAGGCCCCGGTCACGCCGATTCGGTCGGGGTCGACGTGGTAGTCGGCGGCGTGGTAGCGGATATAGCGCACGGCGCGGTTGACGTCCTCGACGACCTCGGGGATCGTGAACCGGGGCTGGCTGCCGTGGACGACGGCGAAGACGGTGTAGCCGCGGTTGAGGAACTCGGCGACGTAGCCGGGGTTGATCGCGTCGTGGGCCGAGAACCAGCCGCCGCTGACCATCCAGACGATCGCCGCGCCGTTGGCGTCCGCCTTGGGCGCCAGGACGTCCATCGTCAGCGCCATGCCGTGCTTGCGGCCGTAGACGACGTCCTCGGTCCGCGTGTAGTTCGGCTCCTCGGCGGCCGCGAGCGGCGGGGCGAGGAGGGCGGCGGAGGTCAGCATCCAGGCGAGCGTCGTTCGGGTCATCGGTGACTCGCTTTCCGTGGCCATTCGTGGGGAGGTGGTCAGAACGGGAATTCCAGCGGCCGGATCAGGACGTGGTCGACGCGGTTGGCGTCCATGTCGACGACTTCGAAGCGGAGGCCGAGGTCGTCGAAGCCCTCGCCGACGCGGGGGATGCGGCCGAGCTTGGTGACGACCAGGCCCCCCAGGGTGTCGAACTCGCCGGGGGGCGGGTCGGGGATCTGGAACAGGTCGACCAACTCGTCGACGGGGAACCGGCCGTCGAGCAGCCACGAGCCGTCCGGGCGCTGGACGGCGCGGGGGGCGTCGGCGTCGTCGGGCTTCTCGGCGGTCGAGCCGAGGAGGGCGTCGCGGACGTCGGCCAGGGTGACGACGCCGACGACCGAGCCGTACTCGTCCAGGACCACCGCGGCGCCGGTGCGCGAGCGGCCGAGGACGTCGAGGATCTGCGGGCCGCGGGTCCCCTCGTAGATGAAGTCGGGGAGGGTGAGCAGGCCCTTGAAGCGGGTGGGCTGGCCCTCGGCACCGCGGGCGAGGAGGTCCTTCAGCCGGACCATGCCCAGCAGGTTGTCCAGGGTCTCGTCGCAGACGGGGAGGCTGGCGTGCGGGCTGAGGACGATCTTGCGGGCGATCTCCTCCGGGGCGTCGCGGACGTCCAGCCAGACGACGCGGTCGCGCGGGGTCATCAGGGCGCGGGCGCGGCGGTCGCAGAAGCGGAAGACGCGGCGGAAGATGGCGTGCTTGCCGGCGTCGAACGCGCCGGACTCGGCGCCCTCGCGCATCAGCTCGCGGACCTTGTGCTCCACCCCCGCGGCCTTCTCCGGGGGCCGGGCGCCGAGCCGGCGGGCCAGCGCCGAGCCCAGGCGGTGCAGGCCGAGGGCCGCCGGGCCCGCGAGCCTCGCCGCCGCGCCGAGCGTCCGGGCCAGCCGGGCGGCGTACCACTCCGGGCGTCCGGCCGCGAAGGCCCGCGGGACGGCGTCGGCCAGCACGGACGCCGCCGCGGCGATCGCCAGCGCCGCGCCCGCGGCCGGGAGCCGGGCGAGGCCGCCGTCGCCGTCGGAGAAGGCCGGGCCCGCGAGGGCGCCGGCCATGACCAGGGCGGCCGTCGCCCCCAGCCGGGCCGCCGCCGAGGGGCCCTCCGGGCGCCGGGCCAGCTCCAGGGCGGCCCTCGCCCCCGACTCCCCCTGGGAGGCCCGATCGCGCAGGCGGGCGGCGTTGGCCGCCTCCAGGGCGCAGGAGAGGAGCGATCCGAGCCCGGCGACGGCAAGGAGGGCCAGGACCTCCAGGACCAGCATCACGATCGACGTCATTCGGCGACCCAGGTCGTTGTCGGGGCGTTCCATCCGTCCGTCGCGGGCCGTCGCGGCCCCGGCGTCGCCGATCATCTTAACCGGATCCGCGCCGGCCGTCGCTCCCGGTCGCTTCCCGACGGGGGCGGGGCGACCCGATGGAACCGGCGCCTCCGGCGCGTTACGCTCCAAAACACGTCGGACGTGAACCGGTCCCAACACGCCGGGAGTGTCGACCATGCTCCTCATCTCCTGCCCCTCGTGCGGCGAACGCGGCAAGATCCCGACCAACCTCGTCGGGGCCCGGATCAAGTGCAAGAAGTGCGGCAACGCCTTCCACGTCGTCGACCCCGCCAAGGCCGCCGTCGCGGCCGGGGTCGCCTCCGGGACGGCGACCGCGGTCCACGGCCCGCCCCCGGTCTTCGAGGGCATCGCCGTCGAGGGCCTGGACGCCTCCGCCTGGTCGCTCGCCCCGGACCCGTCCTCCCACGCCATGCCCGTCGCGCCCGCGCTCGCGCCCGCCGCCGAGCCGGCCCCGGCCGCGCCCGCGCCCGCCGAGCCGTCCACCGCCGGCCCGGCGCGGGAGTACAAGCTCCTCACCTCGCGCGACAAGTACTTCGAGGGCAAGTTCGACCTGGTCCGCCTGGAGGAGGCCCTCAACCACTACGCCCGCCAGGGCTGGGTGGCCAAGTCCATGTGCCTGCCGCACATCAAGAACTTCCAGGGGGCCATGCAGGAGGAGGTCGTCGTCCTGCTGGAGCGGTGAGGCGGGGAGGCCCCCGACCGATGCGATTGATGAAAGCACGGCGTCCCGGCGGCTCGGCGCTCGAAATCGCCGAATACGGACGTATAGTGGGAGCAGAGCCCGTGCGCCGCGGCCCGGGCGATGGACCATCCCGGGACGCCGCGCCGCCATGCTCGCCAAACTTTTCTCGTATACATTGATCGGGATCGACGCCGCGGCCGTCGAGGTCGAGGTCGACGCCGCCTTCTCCTCCATGCCCAAGACGATCCTCGTCGGCCTGGCCGAGGCCGCCGTCAAGGAGAGCACCCACCGCGTCGAGCGGGCCCTGGTCAACTCGGGCTACCGCCGCCCCGGCGACCGCGTGGTTATTAATTTGGCCCCGGCCGATCTTAAGAAAGACGCCGGCGGGTTTGACTTGCCGATCGCCCTGGGGATCCTGGCGGCGAGCGGGCAGGTGGCGCTCGAACGGCCGGGGAACTTCGCGGTCGTCGGCGAGCTGGCGCTCACGGGGGAGACCCGGCCGATCAAGGGGGTCCTCTCGATGGTCCTGAAGGCCGCCGCCGAGGGCCGCGACGGCGTCCTGGTCCCCCGCGCCAACGCGGCCGAGGCGGCCGTGGTGGAGGGGATCGACGTCTACCCGGTCGGCAGCCTGGCCGAGGCCGTCGGCTTCCTCTCCGGCCAGCTCGACATGGACCCCGAGTCGGTCGACCTGGACGAGATCTTCTCGAAGTGCTCCCACATGGAGGAGGACTTCGTCGACGTGAAGGGCCAGGACTACGCCAAGCGCGCCCTGCTCATCGCGGCCAGCGGAAACCATAATTGCCTGATGATCGGTCCGCCTGGCACCGGCAAGACCCTGCTGGCCCGACGGCTGCCGACCATCCTGCCGCCGCTGACGCCCCCCGAGAGCCTGGAGACCACGCGCATCTACAGCGCGATGGGGAAGCTCCAGCCTGGCCAGGCGCTGATGGCGGTCCGGCCGTTCTGCACGCCCCACCACTCGGTCAGCGACGCCGGCCTCGTCGGCGGCGGCAACCCGCCGCAGCCGGGGCAGATCTCGATGTCCCACAAGGGCGTCCTGTTCCTGGACGAGCTGCCCGAGTTCAATCGCAAGACGCTGGAAGTCCTCCGCCAGCCGCTGGAAGAGGGCCGCGTGACGATCAGCCGGGCGATGAACTCGGCCACGTTCCCGGCCGACTTCATCCTGGTGGCGGCGATGAATCCATGCCCGTGCGGATATCGATCCGACCCGCGCCGGTCGTGTTCATGCACGCCGCCGCAGGTGGAGAAGTACCTGGGGAGGATCTCCGGGCCGTTGCTCGACCGGATCGACCTGCACGTCGAGGTGCCGGCGGTGCCGTTCACGCAGCTCGCGGAGATGCCGCCGGGCGAGACGTCGGAGCAGGTCCGCGCGCGGGTGCTGGAGGCCCGCGAGCGCCAGGCGCATCGCTTCAAGGACGAGGGGACGCTGGTCAACGGCCGGATGACCCCTCGCCAGCTCCGCAGGCACTGCCGGCTGAAGCCCGAGGCCATGAGCATCCTCAAGGCCGCGATGGAGGAGCTGGGCCTCTCCGCCCGCGCGCACGACAAGGTGTTGCGGGTCTCGCGGACGATCGCCGACCTGGAGGGCGCGGCCGAGATCCAGCCCCAGCACATCGCCGAGGCCGTCGGCTACCGCTCGCTCGACCGCAGCGTCTGGATGTAATCACGGACCCCTTGGAGGAGCCGCCATGCCCCGCGAACACCTCCCCGGCGAGTTCTACGACTTCGATCGCGGCCGGCCGATGCGGGAGATCGGCCGGTGGATCACGCGCAACCAGGCGCTGGAGCGCGTGCGGGGCGGGCGCGACGTCTACACGCCCTCCAACTCCGACGCGGTCTCGCTGGCCAAGGACGTCCACCCGGGCAAGGCCTTCTGGGAGGGCTCGCACGCGCCCCGGGAGCGCGACTGGGACGCGGACGCCGTCGGCAACCGCCGCTTCCCCCACTACCACCCCGGCGGCGACCACGAGACCTACGGCCACGTCTTCTACGGCGAGCGCGGCTACCGCGTGGGCCAGGCCCGCCGCGGCTGACCGTCGGCGGCTGGTTGCATCCGATCAGTGCTGATGTGCGTGCGATTCGATGGCTTTCGCGGGCCCCCGGGTCACGTCGGCGCGGCCGTGCGCGTAGAGGTCGCGTCGTGGATGGTCGGGAATGTTCGGCTTCCTGCCGCCGAGAGGACGAGGCCCGCCATGCGTATGGATCCCGCCGACATCAAGGCGTTCCCCAAGTTCCGGTACTACGTCAGCACCAACATCCCCCAGGTGCGCGACATGCCGTTCATCATCAACGCGCTGAAGCGATTCTCCGGCAACTCCTCGGAGCGGACGATCAAGGACGCCCTGCTCTGGAACAAGGGCCCGCGGATCGAGCTGGTCGCGGGCCTGGTCTGCGCGGGCGTCAATGCGTCGGGCTGCTTCACGCCGTCCACGGACGTGCTCCAGATCAAGAAGGAGCGGGTGGAGGAGTTCGAGGCCGGCAAGGGCCTGAAGCACACGGCCACCGGCAAGCTCGTCTACTTCGTCGGCCTGACGCTCTTGCACGAGCTCTGCCACTGGGCCAACGACGGCACCGGCGCCGAGGACCTGACCCACGCCAGGCTCGAACAGGCCCTCTACGGCAAGGTCATCGACGCCTCGGACACCTGACCGCCGCGTCGGCCGCCCCGGTGATGACGGGAATACCGGCCGGTAGCCCAAGCT
>ERZ778021.939-NODE-939-length-40583-cov-9.541231_pt1 | contig 40583 bp, 39 predicted proteins | sample MGYA00375751_ERZ778021 | MGnify/ENA primary metagenome ERZ778021 (study PRJEB29350, sample SAMN05389814) | bioreactor metagenome | isolation source: Thiocyanate stock bioreactor | place: South Africa: University of Cape Town | collected 2013-08-29 ... | reverse complement strand
CCCCGGGTAAGGAAGACCGCTCCGGAGGCACGGCTTTCAGCCGCGCCACCGTCGCTGGAAGGGCAGTCGCCAGCGGTGGGGAGCGATCAGGTCGTGGATTTCGCCCGGGCCCCAGGTGCCGCGTTCGTAGGGCAGCGCCTCCGGGGGTTCTTCCAGCATGGGAGCGGCCGTGTTCCAGAGCTCCTCGATGCCTTCGGCCGTGGTGAAGAGGGTGTGGTCGCCGCCCATCGCGTCACGGATCAGGCGCTCGTAGGCCTCCAGCGTGTCTTCCTGGTTCTCGATCTCGCTGAGCGAGAACTGCATGCTCAGCTTGTCCACGAACATGCCCGGCCCGGGGCGCTTGCCGTAGTAGGAAAGCGAGATTCGTGAGGACTCGTCGAGGTCGAAAGTGAGGTGGTCCGGACCCTTGCGGCCGACCCCCGAACCTTCGGGGAACATGCTCTTCGGCGGCTCGCGGAAGGCGATCGAGATGATCCGGGCACCCTCGGCCATCGCCTTGCCGGTCCGCAGGTAGAAGGGCACTCCGGACCAGCGCCAGTTGTCGATCCGGCACTTCAGCGCGATGAAGGTCTCGGTGTCCGAATCGGCCGAGACCCCGGGCGCGTCGCGGTAACCGCGATACCGACCGCGGACCACATCCTCCGGCCGGATCCCCTTCATCGAGCGGAAGACCTTGTCCTTCTCGACCGTGATCGCGGCCGGCGCGAGCTCGACCGGCGGTTCCATCGCGACGAAGGCCAGCACCTGGAAGAGATGGGTGACGACCATGTCCCGGAAGGCGCCGGTCTGGTCGTAAAAACTGCCGCGACCTTCCACGGTCAGGGTCTCCGGCACGTCGATCTGGATGTGGTCGATGAAATTGCGACTCCAGATCGGTTCGAAGAGTCCGTTGGCGAAGCGCAGCGCGAGGATGTTCAGCGCCGCTTCCTTGCCGAGGAAGTGATCGATGCGGAAGACCTGTTCCTCGTCGAAGACCTCGTGAACCATCGCGTTGAGCCGCTGGGCCGAGGCAAGATCGGTGCCGAAAGGCTTCTCCATGATGATCCGCGAACGTTCGACCAGGCCTGCCTCGCCCAGGGTCTTGATCACCGAGGCCGCCGCGGCGGGCGGCACGCTCAGGTAGTGGAGCCGGCGGCACTCCTCGCCGATGTCGGCTTCGGCCTGGGAAACGGCATCGGCCAGGCCTTCCGGGCCGGTGGTGCCATCGACCCAGGAGAGCCGGCGTTCGAAGCGGTCCCAGTCGGCTTCGTCGACCCGGCCCCGGCCGAAGGATTCGCAGGCCTTCCGGGCCAACCGCCGGAACTCGGCGTTGCCCATCGCCTCCAACGAGGTTCCGACCACGCGGCAATCCGAGAGGTGCCCGGCCCGGTCGAGGTGGAAGAGGCCGGGCAGGAGCTTGCGGCGGGCGAGATCCCCGGAGGCCCCGAACAGCACGACCACATGTGGCTCCGGCGGGGCCAGGGTGGCGGGGGCGACGTCTTGGGGTCCGATATCGGCCATGCTCGAATCTACCCGTCCGTAGACAGCCCCGAACCTTCGATCCGGTTGAACCGCTTCGACTCCCGCAGCTCCTGGCGTCGCCTGGCCACGTCCCGCTTGGTTTCCCCTTGGCGGAAGATCGAGATCGGCACCCGGCGGAAGTAGTCGACCCACTGGTCGCAGATCTGGCCCATCTCGACCTTGCCCCGGTCCTTGCCGCGCATCGCCGCGACCCGGCCCAGCTTGGTGGTCCGCGAGTAGCCGGTCAGGCGCTGGATCTCGGTCGGATCCTTCGCCTTGACCGTGATCGTGACCGGACCGGCCTTCTTGACATCGATCACGCCGGCCGGCCAGTACTGGCCGTTGCTGCCGGTCTCGAGGTTGGCCAGGCGCTGGCCGTCGATCGCCGGCTTGAAGATGCGTTTGAAGCCGGTGTCGGTAGTCAGGGTGAAGCCGCGCGGGGTGAAGTACTGCATCGAGAGCCACCACTGGCCCGGGGTGAGGTTCAGCGTCATGGTGGCCGAATCGCCGGCCTCGAGGTCGGGCGAGGTATGCCACTTGTCGCGCAGCGCGACCACGGTGGGCGGCAGGACCGTCGCGGTGCCGTCGACCTCGGTCGAGAAGTACTTGCCCCCGCCGTACGAGCAGTCGGCCAGGCGGGCGGGCATCGTGGCCTCGCCCAGGATCGGCCGGTTGACCGCCTCACCGACCCGTTTCCAGAGGATGTACGAGTTGGTGCGGCCGGCCACCTTGAAGAAAGGTGGCGCCTGGCTCTGGAAGGCGGCCGAGGTCGTGATCACGTAGTCGAAGTTCTGCAGGCTCTCGCCGTCGAAGGAATCGAAGTCGATCACGCCCTGTCCGGTGTCTCCCTGGAAGGGCTTTTTCGGGTTCTCGACCACGTCGGGGTCGGGGAACTCGGCCAGCGGCACCGAGACCTTCGCCCCCGTCAGGTAATAGGGCGCGAAGCGGTCCTGGTCGGCGTAGAGGACACGCTTGCCCTTCACCTTCTTCTTGAAGGCTCCGAGCTCCTCCGCGTGGCCGGGCGGGGAGACCGAGGCGTCGCGCAGCACGATCAGGCTGGAAGCGCCGGCGCCGACCACGAAGAGGGCGGCGAGCGTGACCCAGGCGCCGAAGTCCATGCCCTGGCTCGGTTTCCAGCCACCCTTCGGGCCGCTGAGCAGGGCGGTGAGGATCACCACCATGGTGACCGGGGCTCCGATCACCAGGGCCTTGGCCAGCGAGTAGTCCCCGACCCAGGGCAGCGAGACCAGGTAGAGCGCCGCGCAGGCCAGGAAGGCCAGCGGGTAGGGCGAGCGCGGCTGCCCCCGCCACCACCAGAGGGCGACCAGCAGGGAGAGCACCGAGATCGCCCCGAGCAGGGCCGGCACCGGAGTGTCCAGGTTGCCGGCCAGGCGGTAGTCCGAGGTCAGCCATATCCCCAGACCTTCGAGGGCCGAGACCGGGCCGAAGGCGTTGCTGGTCGCGACCTCGGAGAAGGCATCGCCGAAACCGAAGGGGCCGAGGAAGGCAAGGACGGCGATCAGTCCCAGGCCCAGCAGCACCGTGATCGCCACCGCAGGCCGGCGCAGCCAGCCCCATACCGCGGCCGGCCTCAGGCGAGCCCGGAAGCCGGGGTCGGCGAGCAGCCAGGCGAGCAGGGCGGCAGCCGGCCAGGCCAGGCCAGGGAAGCTGTACGTGAAGACGATGCCCAGCAGCAGCACGATCAGCGGGAAGGCGGCCAGCACCCTTCGCTCCGCGGGGAGGGGGCTGAGGCGTGGCAGCGCGATCACGAAGGCGAGCAGGAACATCGCCGCGGCGAGTTCCTTGAACGCGGCCTGCGCGTAGTAGGAGACCATCAGGTAGGGCAAGCCGACCAGCAGAGCGGCCAGCAGCCGGCGCCAGCGCCCGAGCGGTTCGACCGCGGCCCAGGCGGTCATCACGGTCAGTACCGCGATCGCCATCACCTGGCCGATGAAGACTCGGCCCAGGGCGAAGTCCGGGATCGACGAGAGGGCCGCGGTCAGCCCATGCGGGCCGAGCGGGTAGCCGTCACTGGGCTCGGTGCCGAAGCCGGAGCGCAGCCATTCGGCCCAGGCCAGGTGGAGGCCCAGGTCGTTGTTGTAGCCCATCCCCAAAAGTCCCCAGTGGGCGCTGATCCAGAATGGGATCGTGAGCAGCACCGCGGCGATCAGGCCGACGAGCCAGAACAGGGGGGAGGCGGGCAGGTCGGTCCGGCGGGGGCGGCGCAGCACCCAGAGGCTGGCCGCGGCCAGCACGACCAATCCGGCGATCAGGGCCGCCCGGGTGCCCGGGATCCGGGCCAACAGGCCCTCGACCGCCATCAGGGCGGCGAACCCGACCGCGGGTTCGATCCCCCACCATTTCTCCTGCCCGCAGGCCCGGGTGATCGCGCGGCCGATCACCAGGGACGCGCCCACGATCAGGAGCATGGGGAGCCAGCTATAAAACATTCCTGCCCGAAATCCTTTCGGCTAGTACTTGTCTGCGGCCCTGAGCAATACGTCGCTCAGGTCTTCACCGCGCAGCGGGTGTTCATGGCCGGCGGCTACCACCTGCGGCTTCATCGCCGCCAATTTCCGCAGCGACTCCTTCGCCATCTGGTGGTTCCAGGCCCAGGCCGGGTGCGGCACCGACGCCTCGCCCTCCGGCAGCGGCTTGAGCCGGGCCGAGTCGACGAAGTAAACGGTGTCGCTGACCACGGCGACCCGGTCCGATTCACGCCAGAGGCCGATCAGCCCCGGCGCGTGCCCGGGGAAATGGACCACCTCGAACCCGGCGATCTCCTCGCCTTCCTCGACCGTGCCGGCGATCTCGACCGCGCCACCGTCCCAGCGGCGCAACAGGAACGGGTAGATCCACCGCACCGGGGCGAACTCGAGTTCCTTCAGGTTCATGTACGGCGCGATCGAGGCCGGCGAGGTGGCGTCGGCGACCTCGTCGGGATGGCAGTAGACGGGTACGTCGAGCCCGGGGGCGGTGCCGCGGTGGTCGGCGTGGGCATGGCCCAGGACCACCTTGTCGATCCCGCCCCACTCCTCGATCACGCGGCGGTTCTCCTTGGTCATCGAACTGGTCGCCGCGTCGAACTGGACGATCTCGCCATCCGGGCCCTCGATGAAGTAGATGTTCATCGCCTTCTTGATGTCACCGGCCAGCAGCCAGACCCCGTCGGCTACTTCCTCGAGTCCCTTCGGTACCGCTCGCGCTCTGTTCATCTACATGCTCCCGGTGTCATGTTGCGAGTCATTTCCATACGCTGCCTTCTGTGCCGGCCAACTGGAGAATCCTGATGATCGTGATCTGCGTCTTTCTAGTCGCCTCGGTCACGATCGGCACGATTCAGATGCTTTCCACCCCGACCGAGATCTTCGGGACCAGCTTTGAAGGTTTGCCAAAGCAGGAGTTTCCCAGATAGGTCCAGAGGCTGTGGGTAGGATGCCGTTGACCGCCCACGACGATCGGAGCACGATGTCCCTGTTCAAGCGCATAGTTGTCGGTACAGACGGTTCGGATTCGGCCCGGGAGGCGATCCGGCAGGCTGCAGCGCTGGCCCAGATGTCGGGTGCGTCGCTTGACGTGGTCAGCGCCTACGAGCCGGTTCCGACCCGCCGCTCGCAGGAAGCGGCATCCGGCGCCCCGGCCGACGTCGCCCACGAGTTCGGCCCGCGCGAAGACGTCAACTTCGCGCTCGACGGCGCCGCCTCGATCGCGGCCGACTTCGAGGTCGAGATCGCCCGGCACCCGATGGACGGCGACCCGGCCGACGCGATCCTCAAGGTCGCCGAGGAGGTCGATGCGGACCTGATCGTGGTCGGCAACAAGGGCATGACCGGTGCTCGTCGTTTTCTGCTCGGCTCGGTCCCGAACAAGGTTTCGCACCACGCGCCTTGCAGCGTCTTCATCGCCCGCACCACCTGAGCACGGGCCCGGATCAGTCGGTCGTGACGGCAGGGTTGGTTGCCCGGCCGAGGTCGACGATGCCTGCCCCGAAGCCGGAGGCGGGGTTGCCGGCCGCGTAGGAGGGCAGGCGGGCGGTTCCTTCGAGCCTGGCGGCGACCCGTCCCGGTCCGCTCCGGTTGCCGAGCACGCCGGAGGCGATCACCGCTGCCGCCGCCCCGGCCACATGGGCGGCCGACATCGAGGTGCCGATCCAGGTCGGCTGGATCTTGAACCAGCCCGGATCGTGGGCGACCATGCCCAGTTGGAGGATCGGCCGGTTGCGCGAGGCGTGAGGACAGCCATCGCGGTCGCGGCCCCCACCCGGGGCCGAGATGTCCACCGCGGTGCTCTCGAACGAGTAGGTCGCGACGCAGCCGGACTCGGTGGTGCCGCCGACCGAGATCACCTCGGGTGAGGTGGCGGGCATGGAGGGGCAGCCCTCGTTGGGGATGTTGCCGGCCGAGCCGACCATCACGACGCCCTTGCGCCAGGCCTGCCGGAGCGCCTCTTCCAGCGGCGGCACTTCGACCCCGCAGGTGAAGTTCAGGGACATGACGATCACCCGGGCACCGTGGTTGGTCGCCCAGCGCACGCCCGAGATGATGTCGGCCGTGTCCCCGTCGCCGTTCGAATCGAGCACCCTCACCGGCATCAGTTTCGAGCGGTAGGCGATCCCGGTCAGGCCGCGCCGGTTGTCGGTCTGCTCGCCGATCGTCATCGCGATGTGGGTTCCGTGTCCGAAAAGATCCAGGGGGATCCGGTCGTTGTCGACGAAGTCACGGCCCGGCAGGAAACGGTTCCGGGCGACGTCCGGTGCGCGCCGGAAACGGCGTCCCATGCGGCGATAGGCGATGCCGCTGTCGACCACGGCGATCTTGACCCCGGCGGCGCCGGGTCGTCCCGCCCGCCGCAGGTTCTGCCAGGCCCGGACCACGTTCATGCCTCCACGGGACTGGGGGCGGCCGGACGGCCGCGAGGCGTGGCAGAGGCTGAGGCAGGACAGGAAGTTCCACTGCTTGCCGCGCCAGCCGCCCCAGCTGCCGCGCCGTCCGGGGTTGACCCCGGGGTCGTTCGGCAGCCAGCCGGAGGAACTGGCGATGTAGTTCGGGATCGCGTACCTGACCCCGGCCGTGTCTTCGATCCGGTCGGCCACCGCCGCGGGATCGGACGATTCGGGGATCTGAACGGTCTGGGGCTCCGAAGAGCCGGCGTAGCCGACCAGCACCTCGCCGGCCACCGCGGTCGAGCCGTCGCCCAGCACGGTCGTCTCCTGTCCGCTGACCGTCTGCGTGGTCGGGCCGTTGCTCGGCGTGGCCTCGGCCAGTGAGGCCTCGTCGGCCGGGGCGGCGGCGGGCAGCAGAAAAGCGGCCACGCAGATGGTGGCCAGCAGGGCGCCGAAAAGGGCGGGGCTGAGGTAGGTGGATCGGGTCAAGGAAAGTGGCGGGGAGTTTCCCGGTACCTGGATAACACCGCGGAACCCTCGGGGTTGCTGGGTCCCATCGCCGAAGCCCTTCCTCAGCGCCGGCCCGGGGGGCGGCGCTGCGTCCTCGCCCTGCCCCATGACTTACCCTGATCCGGTGGTTTCCGAACCGGAGAACGTCCCTTTCTCGCCCCAGCCAGGGGACGAGGAGATGATGCTGCTCGCGATCGAGGCGGCGCGGGCAGCCGAGGATCACGATGACGTGCCGATCGGCGCGGTTGTCGCCCGTCACGGCGAGCCGTTGGCGGTGGCCGGCAACCGCCGCGAACTCGATCGGGATCCAACCGCCCACGCCGAGCTGATCGCGATCCGCGAGGCGGCGGCCGCCCTGGGTGGCTGGCGCTTGCCGGAAACCACGCTCTACGTGACCTTGGAGCCCTGCGCCATGTGTGCCGGGGCGATCGTCCTCGCCCGCATCCCCCGAGTCGTCTTCGGCACCACCGACCCGAAGGCAGGCGCTGCCGGTTCGATCATGAACGTCCTCGACGACCCGGCGCTCAACCACCGGCCCCAGGTCGAGTCAGGCCTCCTCGCCAGCGAGTGTGGAGACTTGCTCCGAGAATTCTTCGCCGCCCGTCGCTAGGCGGGGAAACTACGGAGGGGGTGGGATTCGAACCCACGGTACGCCGAAACGCACAACAGTTTTCGAGACTGCCCGATTCAACCACTCTCGCACCCCTCCGGGGTGGACTCAAAGGCTAGCGATTTGTGACGCATGAGGGCGCCTCCAACAGCGTTGGTCGGGTACCCTTCGCTGTCCCCGGAGAGGTGTCCGAGCGGCTTAAGGAGCGCGATTGGAAATCGCGTGGGCGGGATCTCTCGCCTCGTGGGTTCGAATCCCACCCTCTCCGTAATCCGGGCCGCGGCCGTCCACTGCGGTGAGGTTGAAGTTTGGAGCGCTATATGGCGGAAACTTCAACCTCACCGCTCTGGAGCGGCTGGTTCAGGCGTCGAAGCGGCGATGGATTCCGAGTACGTTGCCGTCGGGATCCTTGAAGTAGGCCTGGTAGCAGACCGGGCTCTCGATCTTGTCGGTGACGAACTCGACGCCGGCGCCTTCGAGCTCCGCCTTGGCCGAGTCGAAATCATCGACCTGGAGGACGATGCTGGCCCCACCGTTCTGGAACGGCATGCCGAAGGCCGAGGGGTCCATCACGGCGATGGTCAGGTTGCCGGTCTCGAACTCGAAGGCGGGCATGTCACCCCACTGCTTGCTTTCCTCGAGGCCGAGCGTTTCGCGGTAGAAGGTCCGGGCCTTCTCGATGTCCTGGGTTTGAAGGGTTACGAAATCGGTTCCGGTGACGGCCACTTTCACTCCTGTCGTTGAGGGGACTCTTCCGATCGTAGCCGGGGCGAGTCCGGGCGGCCAAGCAGATACGAGCAGACACCGGTCAGGGTGATCGTCGCGACCACGATCAGCAGCGGGCCGGAATCCTCGGTGAAGGAGCCGACCAGCCCGCCGGCGAGGCCGCCGACCAGGGCAGCGGGCCAGATCGGCCCGGCCCATGGCTTGAACATCTCCCGGTTGCGGATCGCGTAGGCGGCGGCGAGCAGGCAGGTCAGGGTGACCACCGGCATGTCACCGTTCCAGAGCTGTTGCCAGGCCAGCGTGGTGCGACGGCGGACGTCATCGAGGAAGCCGGATTCACCACCGGAAAGCACCGAGCTGTAGTGGCCCTGGCCACCGGCTGTGGCCAGGTCGAGGACGGCCAGCAGGGCCAGGCCGATGACCGGAGCGGCGACAAGGATCGCGCCACGCCGCCAGGTCAGCTTGCCGGGCAGCATCATCAACGCCGCGACCGCGGTCGCGGAAGCGACGATGATCGCCGCACCGACCCCGGCCCCGAGCCGCCCCGAGCCGAGGACCATGCCCAGGGCGAGCCCGAACCCGAGCACGATCAGAGCGTTCTTCCTCGACTTCGGCCGCCCGGTCAGCGCCGCGCCGAGCCCGGCCAGGAGCAGCACCATCAGGGCCGGTTTCAGTTCGTTGCCGATCCCGTAGAAGCGAGAGCCGTAACCCGGGTTGGGGCCGAGGATGGATCTCGTGATCAAGTGCGAGCCAAGCACCAGGTCGACCGTGATCACGGTCAGGCCGACCACCGCCGGGACCAACGTCGCCCGGGGCCAGCCGAGGAAACGGTCGGAAAGGAAGCCGAACAGCAGGGCGAGGCCCGCGATCAGGCTGTACTCCACCTCGGCCGAAGGGTTGCCGAGCGCGGCCGGGACCAGGATCACGGTCGGGATCCAGAGGACCGCGAGCCCGCCGATCCGGCGCACCCGGCGGGAAACCTTCTCGCGACCGGCGATCGCCCCGGCGGCCAAGTAGAGGATCAGCCAGCCGACGAAGACGAAGGCCAGTGCCGCGTTGCGACGCGGCCCGAGCTCGTCCAGGCGGTCACGGAACGGCGTCAGCTCTTCCGGCTGGCGCTTCCCCTCGGCCCGGAAGGGCTTGCCGGTCATCGCGTCGGGGATCGTCAGCCCGAGATGGTCGAGGATGGTCGGGGCGATATCGATCCCGGCGACCAGGTTGGGCAGGTTGGTGGTGTCCGAGGTCAGTCCCTTGCCCTCGGTCTCGACCGGATCGCCGGCGTTTTCGTCGAGGCCGGCGGCCGCGATCGGCAAGAGCGGCAGGATCGGTGCCAGCGGCGGGGTCTGGGTGGCGATCACCAGTTGTCCGGGGCGGCGCATGTGGAGGATCTGGCGGAGTTCCCGCAGCCCGGGCCGGCCGGGAGTGGTCGCGACAACGACCAGGCGGTACCGGTGCGACTGACGGATCGCCCTGCGAGCCGTGTCGGTGGTGTCGGCCAGGGCGAGCGAGGAGACGTACCCGAGGCGGTTGGTCGCCGGGATCACCGTTTCCTGGAGCTTGGTCGCATCGCCCACATAGGCGGCACCGCCGGGGATCGAACTGGCCAGGAGACCCGGTTCGATCGTCTGAGGGGCGGTCTCGGCCCGGTCCAGGATCGCGTCCCAGCCCTCGACCACGCCGCCACCGCCGACCATGCGGGCGAGCCCGACCGGCGGCACCTCGGAGGGGTCGTAGGTAGAACGGGAGACCCGGGTTCCCTGGCTGATGTCGAGCAGCGCCTGCTCGCGCCGATAGGAGCCCTGGGTGGCGGAGGTCAGTCCGACCGAGAGCTGGGGGATCTCGGCGAAGCCGTCGGCGATCTCCTGGCTGTAGGAGGGTGGGGTCGAGGCATCCTGGGGGATCAGGACCAGGATCGCCGTGTTGTCGTCGCGGCTCGCGGCATCGTCCGCTGCGGCGGTGGCAGGGAGGGTCAGGGCCAGGGTGGCCAGGCAGATGATCGCCGCGAGAGCTGCGGCGGCGGGGCGGAACACGCGCCCAGTCTTTCAGAGCTTCGGCAGTCCCGGTCGGGATGGGGCAGGCCGGTAGGGTGGCTGCATGAGCAATGAACCGGAGCAGTCACCGTCGGCAAGAATCGGAGCGCTGGCCCAGGAGTTGATGGAGCAGGTCGAGCGGGACACGCCCGGCGCGCGACTCGACCAGCTGGTGATCTCGGCCGTCCTCAGCGAGGACGCGGGGATAGACGAGCAGACCATGCACGTCCAGCTCGTGTCCGACTCCTCCGACCCGCTCTCGGTGGTCGGCCTCCTGACCGTAGCTCTCGAACTTGCCAAGGGACAGCTGACCGGCGGCGAATAGCCTAAGTCGGGCGGTGCGCTCGCTCAAGTCTGCGGTGATTCGCGAGAGCCGACTTTCTGCCGGATAGCGGCAGTTTCTCGGTTCTCGCGGTATTTACTCGGTGTCGCATGCAAAGAAAAGGCCCCGGTTTCCCGGGGCCTTTGAAAGTCCTGCTGCCTTGCGGCTTAGCGCGAGTAATGCTCGACGATCAGGCGCTCTTCGATCGGGGCGGCGATGTCGCTCCGGTCGGGCAGGCGGTTGACCGTGCCCTTGAGGCCGTCGTGGTCGGCCAGCAGCCAGGCCGGGGTCGGGCCGGCCGACTCGGTCGACTGACGCGCCATCGCCTCGATCGCGGTGCCGGGCTTGACGGCGATCTCGTCGCCGGCTGAAACCTCGTAGGACGGGCGGTCGAGGCGCTTGCCGTTCACCTGGATGTGCTGGTGGACGACGAACTGGCGGGCCTGGGCGCGGGTCGAAGCGAGGCCGAGGCGGTAGACCACGTTGTCGAGGCGCGACTCGAGGTGGCGCATCAGGTTCTCGCCGGCCATGCCCTCTTCGCGGTTGGCACGGTCGAAGAGCTTGGCGAACTGCTTCTCACGCAGGCCGTACATCGCCTTGGCGCGCTGCTTGGCCCGCATCCGGACCGAGAACTCGGAAGCGCGGCGCCGGCCGCGGCCGTGCTGGCCGGGCGGGTAGGGGCGGCGCTCCATGGCGCTCTTGCCGCCGAGGGCGCGTTCGCCCTTGAGTCCGAGATCTACGCCTTCACGGCGCGAAAGTTTTTCTTTTGGTCCTGTGTATCTACCCATAGTGCGGCGAATGAGCCTACCGGATCGGGAGATTTCCCGCTTCGAGCGGAGCCTCGCCGGGTGATCGCGTACAAAGCCGACTCATCTCGTTGGGTTTTGTTAGGGTGCCCGAATTAGTGTTACCTAATAGGTATGCCTAATTCATCTCGTCCCCTCAAGCACCGGAGTATCCCGTGAATCGTCGCTCGCAGTTCCTGCTTTCCCTCCTCGCCGTCCTGATCGGCATCTTTTCCCTTTCCGCAGCGGCATCGGCCGCCCCGACCGAACTGCTTCGCTACTACGGCGATGGATCCAGCGCCACCGGCGCGGCGCTCGGCAACGCCAAAAAATGCGACGTGAACGGCGACGGATACGACGACGCGGTGGTCGGCGCCTGGTTCTGGGACAAGGCACCGCTCTCGAACATCGGCGCCGCCTACGTGATCCTCGGCAGCGAGGACCCCAAGGGCGGGAGCCTCAACAGCCCGGCCGCCGCCAATGCGGTCCGGATCGATGGCCCCGAGCTGGCAAATGCCTTCGTCGGCTTCGCGGTCGGCTGCCTCGGTGACGTAAACGGCGACGGCTTCGATGACGTCGGCATCAGCCACTACACCGCCCAAAAGGCCTATGTGGTCTTCGGGGCGGAAGATTTCTCCGGTGTCGACCTCGGCCTGCTCGGCAGCCGGGGATTCGAGGTGCGGGGCGACGCCTCGAGTGGCAACGTCGGCTACTCGCTGGCCCCGGTCGGTGACCTCGACGACGATGGGCTCGACGAGTTCGGCGTGGCCGAGGTCGTCGCCGACACCCAGGGCCGCACCAACAACGGTCGCATCTGGGTGATCTCCGGCCAGGACGACATCGCCGACGTCGACCTGACCGATCCGGCCACCGGCCAGATCAAGCTGACCGTGGATGGCGCCTACGCCGAGGAGCGGCTCGGCGTCCTCTCCGAGGTCGGTGACGTGAACGGCGACGGCAAGGACGACTTCCTGGTCGGCTCCTACACCTCGACCCCCTGGGGCGCGGGCGTGGCGGTGCCCGGCTCGGCCGCCGTGGTCTGGGGCGGAACCAGCGGCGAGGTCGATCTCGCCAACCTGGGTGCCAACGGATTCCGGATCTTCGGGCCGACCCGCGGCCGGGACCGTCTCGGCATCTCGGTGTCCGGGGCCGGTGACCTCAACGACGACGGCAAGGCCGACCTGCTGATCGGTGGCGACGGCGTCTACAACGCGGCCACCGGCAACCGCAACGGCAGCGCCTTCGTGGTCTTCGGTGCGGCTTCCAACGCCACCGTCTACACCTCGGCCCCGGCCAACGACTCGATCGCCGCCGACCCGGACGAGGCCAGCGTCTTCACCTGCGCCGACGATCCCGGCACCGGCAGCTGCACCGACCCGGAAGACCTCCAGCCTCGCGGCTACCGGATCGTCGGTGCCGTCGACCGCGACTCGACCGCATACTCGGTGGCCGGCATCGGGGATGTCAGTGGTGACGGCATCCCCGACTTCGCGATCGGCGCCTACGGCTATGACCCGGTCGACCCGGCCAGCCCGCCGGCCACGATGAGCGGCGCCGGCGCGGTCTGGGTCGTCTACGGCAAGACCGATACGGAGACCCAAGACCTCGCGTCGCTGACCGAAGCGGAGGGATTCCGGATCGACGGCCTTGCCGCCGGCGACCGGATGGGCCGTCAGGTCGGCGCCTTCGGTGACTTCGACGGCAACGGTGTGAACGACTTCTTCGCCGGTGGCGACTTCGCCGCTCGTCCGCTCGCTCCCGAGACCCCGCTCAGCCAGGCCGGCGAAGTGATCATCGGCCTGAACGGCGCGCTGGCCACCGAGAGCGAGATCACGGCCTCACCGACCGGCAGCGCCGCGCCCGGCCAGGAGTTCACGCTGACCGCGACCGCCAACCGCCGCGCCGCCGCGGCGGCCGCGGTCGAAGACGGCACCTTCGAGTTCACGATCGACGGTCAGACGATCGAGGGCTGCGATGCGGTTCCGACCGACCCGGCCGGCGCGCAATGCGAAGTCGAACCACAGACCCGCGGCCAACATGAGTTCGGGGTCCGCTACTCCGGCGTGGCCGGCGAGCATCTCGCCTCGGAGGCGTCGGCCGAACCGATCGCCCTGACCGATGGCACCGCGACCGCCATCTCGGCCGACCGGACCTCGGTCCGGGTCGGTGAAACCGTGACCGTCACTTCGACTGTCACGGCCGCCCATGGCGGCCAGGTCGCCGACGGCGAAGTCGAACTGTCAGGCGAAGGCTGCGACGGCTGTGGCCGCCGGCCTGTAGCGGCCGGCACCACCACCCATGCCTTGACCTTCGCCGAGCCGGGCACCTATGTGGTCTCCGGCAGCTACGCCGGCGGCGCCTGGCTGACGGCCTCGAGCGCAGCCCCGGTGACGATCGAGGTGAGCGCGGTGCCGAACTGCGCGGCGGTCAAGCCGACCGTGAAGCGTCCCCGCTTCTCGAAGAAGGGCCGGATCCTAAAACTGCGGATCGCTTCGTCCTCGGTTGCCCAGGTGAAGCTGCGGCCGACGATCAAGTTCCGTCGCAACGGCCGGGCCGGTTCGATCGTCCTGGCCGCGAAGACGGTCCGGAGTGGCAAGGCGAAGACGGTCAGCTTCAGGCTGAACGCCCGTCAGGCCAAGCGGCTTCCTCGCCGGGTGAGCGTGGTGGTCAACCTCCGGGCGAAGCCGGAAGGTAGCGACTGCGTTGCCACGTTCGGCCCGAAGGCCAAGCGCAACCTCGGTCAGGCCAAGACCGGCCGGGGTCGATGAAGGCGGGGTCTATCAAGGGCCGGCTGGCGCTGGCCTTCGCCGCCCTGGCATTGGTGGCGTCGTCCGTGGCCGGGGGCAGCCCGGCCACGGCGGCGACCGCCGCACCCCGTACCCCTGCTCCGGCTTCGTCGCTGAAACTTGCCGCCCCGTCCCTGGGGATCACGAAAGTGACCCCGGGCAAGGCGGCTTTGGTCGGCCTTCGGTGCGCCGGCCGTCAGAACTGCATCGGGCAGGTGCGGCTGGCGGCCGGTGCCAAGGCCGGTCCCTGGCGCTCGCTGAAGCTGGCGGCCGGCAAGCGCCGGGTGGCCAGGGTCGCTCCCGGGCCGGCGTTGATAAAGCGTCTCGCCAGGCTGAAGAACTCACCCGGCAGGCTGACGTTCCTTACCCGCAACCGCAGCCGGGCCAAGCTTTCCCTGCGTCTGCGCTACAAGCCGAAGCAGTCGACCGGACCGACCGGACCGACCGGACCGACCGGTCCGACCGGGCCGACCGGTGAGACGACCCCGACGGGGCCGACCGGACCGACCGGGGAAACGGGGCCAACCGGCCCGGCAGGCTCTGACGCCTACCTGAACCGGAACTGGACCCCCACCGTCTACGACAGCTGCCCCGCCTGGCTTCATGCCAGTTACTCGGTGGTCGGCCCGGACGGCAAGCTCTACCCGACCTGGCATCCCCCGGTGGTGACCAACCCGGAAACCGGTGAGCAGTGCTCCTTCGGCCACGAACACGGAGATGACCCCCGAACCTCCGACATCTACGACTGGGCCGCCGAGCACCTGGCCTCGCCCGACTACCCCGATCGGGCCGGGATCCCCTTTGGCTACGTCAGTGAAGAGCTGGCGGAGTACAACGAAAGCCAGGAAGGCGGGTCGCCGTACCCGAACCGGAGTGAAGACAACGCCGGCCACAAGGTTTTCGTCGCCAATGACGTCAAGCTGACCCGACCGGCCAGCGGCGACACCCCGCGCGGCTACATCCGCTTCACCGACGACCAAGGGGTCAGCCAGATCCTGACCTGCGACTACCTGATCAAGGCTCACCAGGGCAGCCATTCGGCCGACGCGACGACCAACAACGCCCACGAGCTGATCTACGCCGTCCGCTGCAACGACGGGACCGAGCTGCTCACCCAGACCTTCACCCTGTTCGGAAACGCGAACGAGTTCAACCGCTCCTGCGCCCCCTCCCAGGTCGTGACCACCTCCGGCAGCACCTTGCCGGATGGCTACGGCGGCTTCCGCCGGATTCCGGACCGGGCCTGCGTCGACCAGTACGTGCTGGTCTCGCCGGACAATCCGAGCACCTACAGCGACCTCTGGTCGATGTGGGAGATCTGGCAGTCGGCCAACCTGATCCGCAAACCCGACGGCACCGTGCTGGCCGACTACAACCCACGCTTCGGCGTCCGCAACCCGAGTCGCTTCTACGACGCGGCGGCGACCGGCAACATCGCTCGTCTGCTCGACGTCTCCTGGGAGACCGACCCGGCCGACGACGGCCGAGTCAACGCCTGGCCTTGGACCACGGTCAGCGGGCTCGAACCGTTCGCATATCAGGATCCCCGTTCGCCTTTCAGCGGCTCTCAGCGGGATTTCAGGATCCAGAGGACCAAGGTGGAGAACGCCGGCGGGCCGACCCGCTGGTACACCGACCCCTTCGGCGGGAACGCCACCACTGAGTGGTTCCCCGGCGCGGTCTGCCAGCTGATTTCCAACACCGACAACTCCGGTCAGCCGGAGCCGGAAGCGCAGGAATTCGACATCAGCCAGGACTTCGGCCAGGGCAAGGCCGTACACGCGCCGAACTGAGTCTTATAGTCGGGGTATGGAGTCGCTCAAGGGACGTCTGCTGGTAGCCGCACCGAGCCTTTTCGATTTCTTCCGCCGCTCGGTGGTGCTGGTCGTCGAGCACACCGAGCAGGGCGCCTTCGGGGTCATCCTCAACCGCCGGGCCGACACCGAGGTCGCGGAATTGGTGCCGGACCTCGAGCCCCTGGTCGAAAGGGGCGCGCCACTCTGGGTCGGCGGCCCGGTCGGACCCGACTCGATCGTCGTGCTGGGCGACTTCGACGACCCGGCCCACTCGGCCGGCGTGGTCGAGGGCAGCATCGGGGTGGTCGATCCCGACGGTGATGCCGAGTTTTCCCGAGCCCGCGTCTTCGTCGGGCACGCCGGCTGGGGGCCAGGCCAGCTCGAGGGAGAGGTGGAACGAGATTCCTGGATCGTCTCGGATTTCGATCCCGAGGACGTGTTCTCCGAAGGCGACCTCTGGGCCGATGTGGTGCGCCGGCCGGGTGGTGACTTCGCCCTGCTCGCGACCATGCCGGACGATCCGACGCTGAACTGAACCTGGTGCCGACCCTCGCAGAATGGACGTACCGTTCAGTGTTTGAATATGTGGGACACCGGGAATATGGAACGATAACGACAGGCACGTCTGCCGCAATGTGGAGCGGTAAGCGTTCCCAATCGGGCCCATCGGGCACGGGACGCCAACCCGAACTAAGAGGAGCAAGGATGAACACTCTGTTAAGCAGATCAATGACCGCTGCGGTTGTGGCGGCGGCCGCGTTGATGCTGGCCTGGCTGATCCCCGGCCATGCGAATGCGGCAACCGCCGACTACCCGAGCGGAAACGCGAGCAATTTCGCGACCAGTAACGGCGGCTGGACGGGCCAGGCCGAGTACGGCGGTGTATGCGTGCCGGCGGTGACCTGTCCCCAACTGTCGGGCAACTATCAATCGAGCGGCGGTGAGGGCGGGTCCGGCGACGGCTACATACGGACCGATTCGGGTTCGTTGACGGTGATCTCACTGCTGTCGACATCGACCTACACCTGGACCAGCCCGGCCTTCACCTACAACGGGGTAGGCGGCAAGGAACCGGACGACCTCGGATTCTCGGTCGGCATCAACCCGGGAGTGACCGAGCTGCTGAACCTCGGGGCCACGGTCGAAGTTTCGGCCCGGGCGGTCGCCGTCTCGGGCGGTGGTGACCAGACCCTGATCGACGCCGTCTCGCCCGGTACGACCACCGGCTGGAAGACGCTCACGGGCCAGGCCGGGCCGGGTGCGCTGGAGGTCGGCAAGCAGTACCGGATCGAACTCTCGGTGGCGATCGGTGGCGTTGCCGCCGTCTTGCCCGCCGGCTCGGTCGGGTTCGATGACGTGCTGCTGAAGGCAACCCGAGACGACTCCGGCGGCAACGGCGGGAATGGAGGCAACGGCGGAAACGGGGGCAACGGTGGAAACGGGAACGGTGCGGCCCTGCCCCCGCCCAAGGTCATCCCGCCCGGGGTCGCCTACCTGTACCGGAACAAGCTCTTCGTCCGGGTCCAGTGCCCGCGGCGATTCAAGCCCCGGTGCCGGATCAACTTCGTCGCCCTGACCAAGAAACGTCACGGCAAGAAGCTGACCGCGGTGCGACGGGCCGGCATCCGGCACGGGCGGGCTGCCCGCAAGGTGCTCGGCGTGAGGCGTCCCTTCCGGGCCAAGGTCAGGCGTATGGCCAAGGCCAAGAAGCGGGTTCTCGTACGGCAGAGGATCTGGACCACGCGCGGCCCCAAGCGCAGCCGGAAGCACGCCGTGCGTTACCAGCGGCTGCGGGTCGTCATCCGCACTCGCAAGTAGCGCCGCAGACCAGTCGATTGACACGGGCCGGGCCTGAGTAGGCTTGGCCCGTGTCTTTCTCTTCGCCGCAGCGTCAGCCGCTTTCCCGCACCGACCTCGATCCGGATCCGATCGCTCAGTTCGCAGGATGGTTCAAAACGGCCGGGGAGGTGGTGCCGTTGCCCGAGGCAATGACCCTGGCCACGGTCGACGGAGAAGGCCGGCCCGATGCCCGGATGGTGCTGCTCAAGGGTTTCGGGCCTGACGGCTTCCGCTTCTTCACCAACTACGAGGGCGTCAAGGCCGGTCAGCTCGACGAGAGCGGCGAGGCCGCCCTGGTTTTCTTCTGGCCGCCGTTGGACCGGCAGGTGCGGGTCCGTGGGGCGGTCCACCGACTCGATGCTGCCGCCTCGGACGAGTACTTCGCGAGCCGGGACCGGGCCAGCCAGATCGGCGCCTGGGCCTCCCCGCAGAGCCGGCCTTTGCCGGATGAAAGGGAGTCGCTGGAGTCCCTGGCGGCGGAGGCCACGGAGCGCTTCGGTGACGGAGATGTGCCGCGTCCCCCGCATTGGGGCGGCTTCGTGATCGAGCCGCGATCGATCGAGTTCTGGCAGGGCCGCGGAGCCCGGCTGCACGACCGTTTTCGCTACGAACGACGGCCCGACGGCAGCTGGGCGGTCACCCGCCTGGCGCCCTGACCGCTTTGCACGACGGCTGGCAGCGGACTGGACAGGCCGGCCCGAACCCCGTTAGCCTGAAAGGCTCAGGGTTGATGTCCGTTTTCTCGCGCACAGTCGGGCTGGCCGTCCTGGCCGCCGCAGCAATGCTGTTGATTTCTTCCAGTTCGGCGGCCACGAGCCGTTCCGGGGGAGGAATCACCCTGCCCGGACCGACCACCTCGCCGAAGATCGGCAAGATCCTGCCGCTGGCCCGGCGCGAGCTCTCACGCAACGTGGTCGAGCGCCGCGGCAACAACATCCCCCGCTACCGCAAGGGCAAGGGAAAGATCGCGCCGTACAGCATCGCCAACCAGTGGTGCGCCGCTTTCTCGACCTGGATCTGGAACAAGAGCGGCTTCAAGGCCTATCTGGGCACGAAGATCCTCTGGCCTTCGCATGACGGGACGATGGTCGGCGTCCAGGTGCGGGACCTGACCAACTGGGCCACCCAGAACGGCTACTTCTCCTACCGGGCCAAGCCGGGCTACCTGGTCGCCTACGGGACCAGCCACATCGGGATCGTCGAGAAGATCGACCGGACCAGCGGCCAGGCCGTCGGTTCGATCGAGGGCAACATCAGCAATAAGGTCGCGCGGGTGACCGTGCCGATGGACCGGGTCACCGGCTACATCAGCCCGGTCAAGCTGACCCCGATCCAACTCGACAAGAGCGCCGCCTACGCCGACATGGCCGTCCCGCCCGCGGTGCTTCGCCGGCTCGACAAGAGCCAGTTCTTCCAGCCCTGACCGGGCCGACCTGCCGCCGTCGGTTCAGCCGGCGGTCAGGTGGTCCATGATCGACACGCAGCCGGAGATCTTCGGCTGTGAGTCCGGATGCGCGGCCGCGGAGCCGAGCAGTTCACCGGTCCAGCAACCCGCCCAGTCGACCTTTACGTCGTAGCGGGCGGTCTTCCCGTCGGCGCTGGTGGCGCAGATCCAGCCGCTGCCGGCCGGCCGGCAGTCGCCCGCTGAGGCGCCGCCGATCGAGCTTTCGAGTGCCCCGTGGGTGGTGCCGAGATATGGCGTGGGGGCGAAGAGAACGATCAGTGAAATGGTGAGCAGGAGCAGGGCGAGGGCGAATCCGCCAACCAACAACACCCTGGCCCGGTGGCCCCGGTACGGGCTGGCCCGCCGTTTCGACCACTTCCGGTCGAGTCGCTCGAGGCGACGCTCGCTCCGGGTCTTGTACTCGGGTAGTCCGCTGAAGTCTTCGCTCAGGCCATCCATCGCGCGAGCAGCCTAAACCGGCCCATCCGTACCGGCCAAAAAATACCTGCTCTTGAACAGAAAACTGCTGTTACCGCGCGAGCCCGGTCAAGACCGTCGCCTTCGCCCGGGCCCGGGCCGGTGGCTTCAGTCACGGACCTCCGGCGATTCGACCACGAAGATGTTGTTGCCGTCCGGGTCGCGGAGGCCGAACATCAGCGGCGCGCCGGGCGCCTGCATCGGCTCGGGGTCGAGGTCTACGCCGCCGATCTCGCTCAACCGGCGATGCTCGCCGAGCACGTCGTCGGATTCGACGCCGATCGTGCTTCCGCCCGGTTCGTCCCGCATCGGCGGGTTGAGGGCAAGCCGGGCACCGGAACCGGGCGGTGCGACTTCGAGCCAGCGCATATCGCCGGCCTCGCCGAAGCTGACGTCGCTGCGAACTTCGAATCCGAGCTTCTCGGTGTAGAAGGCGGCCGCATCGTCCTGGTCGGAAACGGTGAACATGGCTACGCCCAGGTTCTTGATCGTGGTGGGACTGTCTGGCATGGGTTTCTCCTCTCTGGCCAAGGTCAACCCGATCTTACGCTCGGCCAAACCCCGGATGGGCACGTCCGCTTCGCTTGAACAGCTCGCCGGCTCCTGAGCTCGGGGTCAGGGCAAGTCGATCAGGGTGATACAGCCGGAGGTTTCCGGGTCCTCGATCGCCCAGTTTCCTTCCCCCTTGTTGCGGATCGCCGTGGCCTCCCAGCAACCCATCCAGTTGACGTCGGTCCGGTACCGGCGATCGCCGCTTATCTGATCGTCGTAGCTCCAACAGATCCAGTCGTCGCCGGCCTCTTGACATCGCTTGTTCTCGGTGAAAAGCCGATCGACCGAGTTCTGCAGGTCTTTTCCGTCGACGCCGATGAGCAGCGCCGGGCGGGCCGCGAACAATCCGACCAGGAAGACCAGGGCGATGCCGATCGCGACTGTTCGTTTCGATATCTCCAGCACCTGGAACGCACCGAGAATCCAGGCGAGACCGAAGGTCACGAATCCCGCCCCGAAGTAGGCCCAGTGTCTCCGCCATGCCATCAGGACCATTGCCGGGATCACGGCCACGCAATACGCAATCGCGAGCCCGTAGACGAGAGTGGTGAGAACCAGCCAACCCAGATCTGCGAACACGGAACCTCCCTGTCGGTTACCTCGACCGGACCGGATGGGCACGGCTGGTTTCGAACCAGCGACCTCTCGCGTGTGAAGCGAGCGCTCTCCCGCTGAGCTACGCGCCCGGGAACGGGCATTGTAGATGCACGATGGGGGATGCCGCTCTCCGCCGGGGCGCCGGACCCGGCTATGATCCGTCCCGGACCGTGCTAGGCGGGGAGTCAGCGGTGCCCTGTCACTTGCAATCCGCTTTAGCAAGGCCGAATGCCGTTCTGAGGGTCTGGCCATCGGGGTCAGTGCACCGAGGGAGGTGTTGACGGTCAGGTCCCGCGCGACGCAAGCCCGTGAACCAGGTCAGGTCCGGAAGGAAGCAGCCTTAAGCGGAAACTACGGGTGCCGCGGGTCAGCCTAACCCGAGCCGAACTTGATGAAAACGCCCGATGGCTTCGTTTCGAAGGCGGTTGCACGGTCCGTTATTTTCCTTTCATGGCTCGAGAATGGAAGGTCTATCTGGCAGGGGAAATCCACTCGGACTGGCGGGACCGCGTCGAGCAGGCCTGCGAGGGGCTGCCGATCGTCTTCACCGCTCCGGTCACCGATCACCCGGCCTCCGACGCGGCCGGCACCGGCACCCTTGGTGACGAAGAGAAGAAGTTCTGGGCCGACCACAAGGGAGCCGGGGTCAACTCGATCCGCACCCAGACCTTCATCGAGGAAGCCGACGCTGTCGTGGTGAGATTTGGTGACAAGTACCGCCAGTGGAACGCCGCCTTCGACGCCGGGTTCGCCTCTGCGCTCGGCAAGCCGGTGATCACCCAGCACGACGAGGAGTTCGACCACGCCCTGAAGGAAGTCGACGCCGCCGCCCGGGCGACCGCGCGCACGCCGGAGCAGGTCGCGGCGGTCCTGCGGTACGTGATCACGGGCGAGTTGCCCGCCTGAGAATCACTCAAGACAGACGTCTGCCCTGAATATTTCAGGGCAGCCTTCGTTCTCATGGTCTGGACGGGCTCAATCGAAGGTGACGATGTCACCGAGTTCGATGCAGCCGTCGATCCGGGCGCTTGGGTCGTCGACCCGGACGCCTTTCCAGCAACCCATCCAGTCGACCCAGACCCGGTAGGCGCCGACCCCTTCAACCGGGCAGATCCACTCACCGCTGCTGCTTTGGCATCGTTCGCTGGTCGATCCTCCGTTGACTGAGGAAGCCAGACTGGAATCGGATACTCCCAGCAGCACCGCGGGTCTGGTCACCAGGACGAGCAGGCAGAGGAAAGCGAGTGTGACCACCATGGCAGCCACGATTCCCGCGATCTTCACTGCGGTCCACATCGTCAAGGCTCGGAGAGCGGGGCGTAACCGGTCCAGCCACAGTCCGAGTAGAGCTTCCAGGAGCGGTTGGCGGCGACCAGCCTCGAACCCTCCGGGGCCTGCGAAGAGACTCGTGTCTCATCACCGGGATCGAGGATGAAGTGCTCGATCGTGAACGGACGGGCGGGCGTCAGGAAGAGGCCGCCGAATCCGGCGCCGATGGCTGCGGTCGAGACCACCTCCGACGGCCTGATGTCCAGCCAGAAGGCGAGTCTCGGCACCGCACGGTGGTTCGGCACGGAGATCGGCAGGCAACGCACCTCCTCGGTTCCCGGCTTGTAGAAGGCACCGCTGTCGACCAGCTTCTCGAGGTCCTTCTCGACCAGGGCCTGGTCGCTCAGGTCCTGGTCGACCGTGCTGAGCAGGTCGTATTGGTTGGGCAGCCAGATCAGCCAGAGGGCGACCGTGACCGCGGCCGCGACCTGCCAGATCCGGCGCAGCTTGTGGCCCGGTTCCAGGAGGCGCCAGCCGAGCACGGCGGCCGCGGTGAAGACGAAGAGGATCGCCGCGGCCAGCATCGTGTAGCGGGGGATGATCGCCAGGCCGGAGGCGCCCATCAGAGCGAAGGCGACCAGGGCGAGCGCGGCGGCGACGATGCCGATCGCCGCCCGTTTCGGCATCGCCCAGGCGGTCAGGATCACCCCGAAGAAAGCACCGACCATGCCGGGCCACTGCATCACCTCGCCGAGCCGGCGCGGGCCGTAGACGATTACGTCCAATGGCCCGGTGTCCCGTTCCAGGGTCTCGACCGTCTCGCGGGTGCCGGTGAACGAGTAGAGCGGATTCGAGGTGGTGATCAGGTCGAAGAGCACCCAGATCACCGGTCCGGCCGCGGTCAGGCAGGCCATCAGGATCAGGTCCCGGTCGATGCCGGACTCACGCAGCCGGAGCTTGATCCGCGGCTGAATCTGGACGTCCAAGGCGAGCCAAAGGAAATAGAAGCCGGCGAAGAGCCAGGCCTCCGGCCGCAGCAGCCCGGCGAGGGCGAGCAGGGCCAGGACCGGCCATCCGGCTTTCGGCCTTCTGGTCTCGATCAGCAGTGCCGCGAGGCAGAGCACCATGTAGGGGATGTCGATGTAGGCCCGCAACCCGTTCGAGAGGACCGGGGCGGAGGTCATCACCAGGAAGGCGGCGAGGAAGCCGATCGGGCGGTCGAACCACTCCTTCCCCAACCGGTAGACCAGCCAGGCCAGAAGGCCGAGGCTGACGTAGGCGAGGACGACGGCGACCGTGATCGAACCGTCGCCCAGCGGCGAGAAGACCGCCCCCAGCAGGTCGTAGAGGGGATGCGGGGTGGGGGCGAGCGGGGCACCGTAGTCGGGGCTCAGGCCATCGGCGATCTCCCGACCCCAGAGCAGGTAGTAGATCGTGTCGTAGTTGGGGAAGCCCTTCGGGAAGATCGCCAGCAGGACCGCCGAGACGACGGCGATGAAAGCAAGCGGCGGCCCCCAGGACCGGAGTCTGTTCGGCATCGCCATCGGCCGTAAAGCCTGTCACATGAGAGGGGTACACTGGCTTCTCTCTCGATGAGTGAATCGACCTCCCTATACCGCCGCCACCGCCCCCACTCCTTCGACCAGGTGGTCGGCCAGCAGCACGTCGTGCGAACCCTGTCCAACGCGATCACCCAGGACAAGGTCCATCACGCCTACCTATTCGTCGGTTCGCGCGGGACCGGCAAGACCTCGATGGCGAAGATCCTCGCCGCCTCGCTGAACTGCGCCAACGGCGGGCCGACCCTGACCCCCTGCGGAACCTGCGAGTCCTGCCTCTCGATCGCCGCCGGCAACTCGGTCGACGTGATCGAGATGGACGCCGCCTCGAACCGCTCGGTGGACGACATCCGTGAACTGCGCGACCGGGTCGCCTTCGCCCCGACCGCCGGCCGCTGGAAGGTCTACATCCTCGACGAGGCCCACATGCTGACCAAGGAAGCCTGGAACGCCTTCCTCAAGACGCTGGAGGAGCCGCCGCCGAACACAGTCTTCATCCTCGCCACCACCGAGGCGCACAAGGTGATGCCGACGATCGCCGATCGCTGCCAGCGCTTCGACTTCCAGCGACCCTCGATCGAGCAGCTCTCCGAGGTGCTGGCCCGGGTGTCCCAGGCCGAGTCGATCGCGATCGACCCGCCGGCGATCTCGATGATCAGCCGCTCCGCCTCGGGCAGCTTCCGTGACGCGCTCGGCACACTCGACCAGCTGGTCTCCTACAGCGGCAACCAGGTCGCCCTCGACGACGTGCTCGAGGTGCTCGGCGCGGCCGACGCCGACCTGCTCTTCAGCGTGGTCGACAAGGTGACCGAGGCCGACGCGGCCGGGGTGCTGACCGCGGTCGAGCAGGTCGCCCGCTCGGGCCGCGACCCGGCCCGCTTCGCCCGGGACCTGCTCGGGCACCTGCGGGTGCTGCTGGTCACCCAGACCACCGGTCAGATCCCCGAGGCCTTCGCGGTCACCGCCGCCGACCCGGACCGGCTGGTCCGTCAAGCCCAGGCGATCGGCCCGGCCAACCTGATCCGCACCATCGACGAGCTCTCCGCCGCGCTCGGCCTGATCCGCGACGGCGACGAGGCCCGGCTGGCAGTCGAGGTCGCCCTGCTCAAGGCGGCCCGCCCCGACTTCGACCCCTCCAGCGAGGGACTGGCCCGCCGCCTCGAACGCCTCGAGTCCGGAATCCAGCCTGCCCCTCAACCACCCATACCTGAAGCTGGTGGTGGGGCGGCCTCCGTTGGGGATCCTGTCGGCCGGACTTCGCCGGGAGTTCCGACAGGACCCCCAACGGAGCCCGCCTCCAACGCTCAATCAGACACGTTCACCGAGACTTCGGAAGCAGGGTCCGTAGGGGATGTTCCGGGAACTCCCGGCGAAGTCCGGCCCGGGACATCCCCCACGGACCCTGCCCCAACGCCCGTGGAGACCACCCCGGAGCCGTTCGATCTCGGGAAGCTGGAGCAGGTTTGGCCGGCGGTGCTCGATTCGGTGGCCGCTTCCGGTTCGGGCATGGTCGCCTCCTATTTCGACGGGACCAGGCCGATGAAGTTGGAAGACTCGAAGTTGACCGTGGGCTTCCCCGCTGGTGCGGCTTTCAACCGGAAGAACGCCGAGCGTCCCGAATGCCTTCAGCAGCTGGGGGCGGCGGTCACCGCGGTCACCGGCGACCAGTTCCGGCTCGAATACGACAGTCTTGAAGGCGGCCAGCAGGCTGCCGACCCGGAATCGGAAGTCATGGACGAGGAAGATTTCGTCGCCAGGGTCAAATCGGAATTCAACGCAGAGGAGGTCATCTGATGGCACGCAAGGGAATGGGCGGCATGCCCGGTGGTATGGACATGAATGCCCTGCTCAAGCAGGCGCAGCAGATGCAGAACGACATGATGCAGGCCCAGGAAGCGCTCAAGGACGAGGTCGTCGAAGCGAGCGCCGGCGGCGGCATGGTCAAGGTGAAGATCAGCGGTGACCTGGTCGTCCAGGACGTGGCGATCGATCCCGATGCGGTCGACCCCGAGGATGTCGAGATGCTGGCCGAGATGGTTCAGGCCGCGATCAACGAAGCGATCCGTTCCGCCCAGCAGCTGGCCGAGTCGAAGATGCCCCAGATGCCGAATATGCCCGGCATGCCCGGGCTCGGTGGATGAGCGACGGTCCAGCCCCACTCGCTCGGCTGACCGCCGAGCTCTCGCAGCTGCCGGGGATCGGCCGTCGCACCGCGCAGCGGCTCGCCTTCCACATCCTGCGCTCGGACGATTCCGACGCCCGCAGCCTCGCCCAGGCGATCATCGAGGTGAAGGAGAAGGTCGGTCTCTGCGAGATCTGCTTCAACCTGGCCGAGGGCCCACGCTGCCGGATCTGTGAGGACTCCTCGCGCGACGAATCGCTGATCTGCGTGGTCGAGGAGCCGGCCGACGTGATCCCGATCGAGCGCACGCATGAGTTCCGCGGCCGCTACCACGTGCTCGGCGGGGCGCTTTCGCCGATCGACGGCATCGACGCCGAGGATCTGCGGATCGCCGAGCTGCGCCGCCGGGTCGAGGCGGGCGGGATCAGCGAGGTGATCCTCGCCACCAACCCGACCACGACCGGCGAGGCGACCGCTTCCCACATCGCCGACCTGCTTCGCGAGCAGACCAGGGTGACCCGTCTCGCCGCCGGCCTCCCGGTCGGCGCCGACCTCGAGCATGCGGACGAGGTGACATTGGGTCGCGCGATGGTTGGTAGAGCGGCCCTTTAGACGAGTACTCCTCGTCTTGCGAGGGCGGTCTTCAGGGGCTCTGGGTCGATGAACTCATCCAGGTCGACCGGCTTTTCGATGATCCCCTGGTCGAGCAGGAAGCCGTGTTGCTGGCGCAGGTCGGCGACCTTGTCCATGCGCAGGTCGACGCCGAGCTGACGGCTCACCCTCGGCCCGTAGGCGGCGTCGAGCAGGTCTTCGTGGATGCCGGCGTCAAGGGCGACGAGGCGACGCGCTTCGGCTTCCTCGTCGATCGCCCACTCGGCCGCCGCGAGGATCTGGACCAGCACGCTGGTCACCAGGCCAGGATCGCGATCGAGCAGGCCGCCGCTGACCGTCACGGCCAGGAGCGAGCGGTTGTTGAGGTCACGCGGCAGGGCTCGTCCTGGCTCGATCGTCGAGAGGCCCAACGTGGCGGCCAGGATCGCCGCGGTGGAACCTTCCGCCGCGATAGCGTCGACCTCACCCCGGATCAGCGCCTGCGCCTCTTCCGTCTGGCCCGAGGAAACCTGGAAGGCGACTCCCTCACGGGGGCCGTCCGCGATCGGATCCCCGGGCCTGGGACGAGCGTCGAAGTAAGAGCCTTCGATCGGAACCGCGACCAGTTCCACTTCGTTCAGGGTGAGCCCGGCCGATGCGAGCAGGTTGCTGATCGTCCTCAGGGCGGTCGCCCGCGGGATGTCGACCACGGCGTTCCTGCGGACCGGGACCGCGATCCGTCGGCCGAGCAGGTCCGCGGCGGTCCGGAAGCCGGAGTCGGGCAGAGCGAGGACGGGGTGGACGCTCGAAGTGCGGGAAAGGCCGATCAGCCTGACGTCGTTGCCACGCGAGCGGGCGATCAACGGCGCGACGTTGCCGCCCTGGCGGAAGGCCCGTGGCGAGGTCCGCTCGCGACGAAAGCGCTGGACATCGGGGTCCGAGGAAGCGGCGAGCGCCCGCACCTCGATCCCACACCTGGACATCTCCTCGTGGATCCAACCCTTCCTCAGGGCGACGCCGAAAGCGGTGGGGGACGGGGCATGGGTGTACCAGATGTGCTCGCTCATACGAAGCATTGTAGTGAAACTTGACCAACTTACTCATAAATACTGAGTAAACGAGAGGTGACGCAGGTTTAGACACGTATTCCATCCAAACCTGCGTCACCTCGGACCATTCCGGGTTCGAGTAGCCGCGGGGTCGGGTAGGCGTCGTCCGGGACGCTCAAGGGGGAGGGCGGCTGAATGCCGCCCGCGACCGTCCCGGCGATGCCTACCCGACCCCGCGGCGTGACCTCAGCTGCGTCGGTGGCGGAGCAGGGCCATCTGGCGGGCTTTGGCGAGGAGCTTGCCGTCGCGGCTCCAGAGCTCGGCGTCCTCGGAGAAGTGGCCTTCCACGCCTTCCTCGGCGGTCAGGCGGATCAGGTTCCAGTCCGGCGGCCCCGGCTCGGGGATGGTGCGGGGGAAGTGGACCGTGTACTCGAGGGTGGGGGCGAAGGGAAGCTCTTCGAAGACGACGAAGGGGGCCGGGTACCAGACGTCCAGCACCGCGGCCGCCAGGACCGGGTCGACCGGCTGCTCGTCGCGCAGGCGGATCCAGCCCATCGTCTCGGCCTTGTCTCCGGCTTCGCCCGGGACGCCCTTGATGAACTTGGCCCGGTAGCGGCCGAAGACCGCGACCGGGGCCTGTTCGGTGTCCATCTCTTCCAGCTCCTCGGGAGCGGGAGCCTCCGGCATCTGCGACTTGTCGAAATTGGGCCCGTCTCGCTCACCGGAGAAGACGGCCATGGCCTGTGCCTTGACCTCGTCATCTTGGACCATGCGGGCGGAGAGAAAGACGGTGACCCGGCCGGCGTGCTCCACGGTCACCTCGATCTTCGCCGGTTCTGCGGTCGGCGGGCGGAGGAAGTGCACGTTGAGCGATCGGGGCGGGAGCTTGCTCTCCGGCTCGAGCGAGTCGACCTCCGCGGTCAGCGCCCTCAACATGAGTGCCGCCACGTAGCCGCCGTTCGGGCCTCGCCCGACCCACCAGCGGTCGCTCAGGTTGATCGCGTACCGACCGTCCCCCAGTGGTTCGGCGGCGGTGTCCGTTTCGAAATCGGTCGACATCAGATCGGACCCGGATTCTGCCTGACCTCACCGGTCGGCGCGCTGAGGGTGATGGTTCGCCCAGTGCCCTTCAATCCGTATGCTCAGGAGTGATGCCAGAACGAGATGACATCGTCGTGATGAAGTTCGGCGGCACTTCGGTCGCCGGCCCGGAAGAAATCAAGCGTGCCGCCCGTCGGATGGTCGCTGCCCGCGAGGCCGGCAACAGCGTGGTCGCGGTGCTTTCCGCCCGCGGCAAGACGACCGACGAGCTGGTCGCCTCGGCCTACGAGATCTCCGACCGCCCCGACCCGCGCGAGATGGACATGCTGCTCTCCACCGGCGAGCGTATTTCCTGCGCACTGGCGGCGATGGCGATCAACGACATGGGCCACAACGCAGTCTCCCTGACCGGCTCCCAGGCCGGCATCGTGACCGATTCCTCCCATACGAAGGCGAAGATCATCGACGTCCGGGCCGACCGGATCCGCGAAGGCCTGGAAGAGGACAAGATCGTGCTGGTCGCCGGCTTCCAGGGTGTCTCCACCGACAGCCGCGACGTGACCACCCTCGGCCGTGGCGGCTCCGACACCACCGCGGTCGCCTTGGCTGCCGCGCTCGGTGCTTCGGTCTGCGAGATCTACACCGACGTCACTGGCGTCTTCAGCGCCGACCCGCGGATCGTCCCCAACGCCCGCAAACTGCCGGTCGTCTCCTTCGAGGAGATGCTGGACATGGCTTCCTCCGGAGCCGGCGTCCTGCAGCTCCGCTCGGTTGAGTACGCCCGCAACTACAACATCCCGATCCACTGCCGCAGCAGCTTCGAGGACCTGCCCGGTACCCTCGTACTTCCCGAAAGCGAAACCATGGAACGACCGATCATCACAGCCGTCACCCACTCGACCGACGAGGCCCGCGTCACCGTCATCGGGGTCAAGGACGAGCCCGGAATCGCCGGCCGCATCTTCGCCGCGCTGGCCGAGGCGAACGTCAACGTCGACGTGATCATCCAGAACGAGCCGGTCCACGAGGGCGCCCTCGCCGACCTCTCCTTCACCGTCGAGACCGGCGACGTGGTCCCCGCGACCGACGCGATCGCCGGCCTCGGGGAGATCTGCCGTGAGGTCCGCACCGACGAGAAGATCGGCAAGGTCTCGATCGTCGGCGCCGGCATGCGCACCCACCCAGGCGTGGCCGCGAAGGTCTTCGAGGTGCTGGGCGAGAAGGCGATCAACATCGAGATGATCTCGACCTCCTCGATCCGGATTTCCTGCGTGATCCAGGCCGATCAGGTGCCAGAGGCGGTGCGCTCGCTCCACGATGCCTTCGATCTCGGTGAGGACCAGATCCTGACCGAGGCCCCGACCGGTGAGCACCACCAGGTAGCCCCCTCCTGATCATGTCTCAATCCGGTTACAGGGTCGGCGTCCTCGGCGCCACCGGAGCGGTCGGTTCGACCATCCTCGAGATCCTCCACGAACGGGACTTCCCGGCCAGCGAAGTAGTCGCCTTCGCCTCCGAGCGCTCGGCCGGCAAGAAGGTTCCCTTCGGCGACGGCGAGCTCACCTGCGTGGTCCCCGACGATGAGACCATCCAGGGGATCGACATCCTGATCTCCTCGGCCGGCGGCTCGGTCAGCGCCGAATGGGCACCGAAGTTCGCCGCGGCCGGCGCGGTGGTGGTCGACAACACTTCTTACTGGCGCATGCACGAGGACGTGCCTCTCGTGGTCGCCGAGGTCAACCCGGAAGCTGCCCAGGAACACGATATCGGGATCATCGCCAACCCCAACTGCACCACGATGGTGATGATGCTGGCCCTGGCCCCGATCCATCGTGAGGCCGGGCTCGAGCGTCTGGTGCTGTCCAGCTACCAGGCGGTTTCCGGGACCGGCCAGAAGGCGATCGCCGAGCTGGCCGCACAGTCCAGCCAGGCCCTGGCCGACGAGGAGATCGACGATCCCAAGGTCTACCCGCACCAGATCGCCTTCAACGTGATCCCCCAGGTCGAGACCTTCAAGGACGGCGACGACTACACCACCGAGGAACGCAAGGTGATGGCCGAGACCCGCAAGATCCTCGGCCTCGGCGACGAGGTCAAGATCTCCGCCACCTGCGCCCGGGTCCCCGTCTTCACCGGCCATTCGGAGTCACTCAACATCGAGACCCGCGAAGACCTCAGCCCGGACCGGGTCCGCGAGATCCTGGCCGCGGCCGAGAACGTGGTCGTGGTGGACAACCCGGCGGCGGGCGAGTACCCGACCGCGCTCGACGCGGCGGGCCGCGACGAGACCCTGGTCGGCCGCATCCGCCGCGATCCGGGCCAAGAGCGCACCCTCAACCTCTGGCTGGCCGGCGACAACCTGCGCAAGGGCGCCGCGACCAACGCGGTCCAGGTCGCCGAACTCCTGATCGAGAACGACTGGTTGTAACCCAGGTCAGGACAAGATCGTCGTTTGTCCACGATATTCGTGGGTGAACGTAGCTCTTGTGGTGCGGGTTAGTCGCCGAAGTCTTCGGCGATGTCGGCGATCCGGTCGTAGAGCGCCTGGAAGAACTCGCTGCGAGGAACGACGGCGTGGACGCGGCCCTCGGTGGCGATCGGCACCACCATCACCCGGTGGTGGAGGAAGGTCTCGGCCAGCTGGGTGTCGGCGTAGTCGTCCTCGACCAGGACCGGGTCCGTGGTCAGGTACGCCTTGACCGGCTCTTCCTGGCTGCCGATCCGGCGTTCGATCGTCTCGTCGAGCGAGCGGCGGATCATGCGGGCGCTCATCAGCGTGCCGACGTATCCGGGGAAGACGGCGGTCATGAATTCTCGCTCGCCGAAGAGGCCGGCGTAGTTGCCGTGCTCGTCGACCACGGGAAGGGCCGGGAGGCCGGACTCGATCACCAGCCGGGCCGCGTATCCGACCGGGTCGGTGGTCTGCAGGGGCTTGACTTCCCTGATGACCGATCTGACTATGTTGTCTGCCAAATCACCACCTCGGTCAACTTAGCCGTTTCATGGGACATCTAGCCGTACCGCAGCAGGATGTAGGCGGTTGCCAGCAGGGTCGAGGCGAAGGTGACCGGCAACCCGATCTTGAGGAAGGACCAGAAACCGATCGGCCGTCCGGCCCGTTCGGCCAGGCCCAGGGCGGCTACGTTGGCCGCCGCCGAGATCAGGGTCAGGTTGCCGCCGAAACAGGCGCCCAGTGAAAGCGCCCACCAGTGGGCGGTGTCACCGGAGTGGCCGCCGGCTTCCTGGATCTGGGTGACCACCGGGATCATCGCCGCGGTCAGGGGGATGTTGTCGACGATGCCGCCCACGAAGGACGCGGTCCAGACGATGCCCACCAGTTCCGCGTTCCGGTTGCCGTTGGTGACGTCGGTGATCGTCTCGGCGACGTGGTCGATCGCCCCGGTCACCTCGAGCGCACCGACCATCACGAACAGGCCGATGAAGAAGAAGAGGGTGGTCCACTCGATCTTCTCCAGCGCCTCCTCGACCGGGACCCGGGTCACCATCAGGCAGACCGCAGCACCGGTCAGGGCTACCGTGGCGGGTTCGATGTGGAGGTACTGGTGGAGGAAGAAAAGGACGATCGTGCCGAGCAGCACCGGCAGAGTGCGTTTGAGTTCCGCTTCGTCCCGAATCGATGCCCGCGCATCCAGTTCCATCACATATCTTCGATTCTCCTCGGCAACCTGGATCCGGTTGCGGAACACGAAGTAGAGGGCGACCGTGATCACCCCGAGGATCGAGATCGCGGCCGGCGCGGTGTTTAGCAGGAAGTCGTTGAAGTTCAGGCCGGCTGCGTTGCCGATCATGATGTTGGGGGGGTCGCCGATCAGGGTCGCCGCACCGCCGATGTTGGCCGAGACCACCTCGATCAGGATCAGGGGGATCGGGTCGATGTCGAGGGTGTCGGCGAGCAGGAAGGTGATCGGGACGATCAGCAGGATCGTCGTCAGGTTGTCGAGGAAACCGGCCAGCACGGTCACGGTCGCGGCCATCATCACGATCAGCGCGAAGGGGTTGCCCCTCGAGATCTGGCCGGCCTTGACCGCGATGTAGTCGTAGATCCCGCTCTGACTGGTCAGGTAGACCAGGATCATCATGCCGGCCAGCAAACCGAGCGTGGCGAACTCGACCGACTCGATCGCCAGTTCCTCGTTGTACTCGCCGACGAAGAGGACGACTATCGCGGCTCCGAGCAGGGCGACCTTGGTGCGATGAACCCGCTCGCTCGCGATAAGCGCGAGGGCGATGAGGAATGTCGCGACTGCCAGTGCCAGAGGCCGAGTCTATGGACTGGCGCGGCGAAACGCGGCGCGGCCGTTTTCAGGCCTGCAGCGCCCGGCCCAGCTGCTCGACCGTGATCACCCCGGCCAGCTGCCCCTGCTCGTCGGTGACCATCAGGGCTCCGAACCGGCGCAGCTGCGGGTTGCCGAGCAGGCTGTCCAGCCCGGCCGTGCGTTTGACGGCGAAGCCCGGGTCCCGCTCGGTCAGCGAGCCGACCGGGGTGGTGGCCCGTTCGACTTCGGGGACCGCTTCGACCTGGTCCCGGACCGCCATCCCGATGAATGACCCGTCCCGGTCGACGACCGGAAACCAGGACCAGCCAAAGCGGAGGAAGTACTGCTCGAGGGCGCTCGCGCAATCGAGGTCGGCGGGGACGGCGACCGGTTCCGGGTCCATCACTTCCGCGACCGTGACCCCTTCCAGCCTCTCACTGATCGTGCTGCGGCTGGCCGAGCGGGCGGCGCCGTTGACCAGGAACCCGATCATCGCCAGCCAGAGCCCGCTGAAGATGTTGCCGTTGATCGCCCAGAGGATGCCGAGGCCGATGAAGAGGAAGCCGAAGATCCGGCCGAGGGCGGCTGCGAACCTGGTCGCGGCGCTGCGTTTGCCGGTGACCTTCCAGGCGATCGAGCGGACGATCCGCCCGCCGTCCATCGGGAAGGCCGGCAGCAGGTTGAAGCCGAGCACCAGGATGTTGACCGCGGCCAGCCAGGCGACCATGGTGATCGGGCCGGTCGTTTCGGCGGTCAAGCGCATCTCGAGCGCGTCGCGGAAGTTGTCGGTCCCCGCCGCCTGGACGCCGATCACGCAGAGGATGATCGCGATCAGCAGCGTGACCACGGGCCCGGCGATCGCCACCTTGAACTCGGTGCCGGGGTTCGGGGACTCCTGGTCCATCTCGGCCACGCCGCCGAACAGCCAGAGCCGGATCGTGCGGATCCCGATGCCGTTGCGGCGTGCCGCGAAGGCGTGGCCCAGCTCATGCAGCAGGATCGAGCCGAAGAAACCGACCGCGCTGGCCAGGGCCAGAAGATAGGACTGGGTGCTGCCCGGCTCGTCGAGGATGTCGCCGTAGAAGCCGGAAAGCCAGACGATCACGATGAAGAGGAAAAAGAACCAGGACCAGTCCACGGCGATCCTGATTCCCGCCACTCGGAAAAGCGTTATGGAGTTGCCGCCACCGAACACGCCCACATCGTATGGACATGCGTCACGGGGCATCCCCTGGTGAACGGATATCTTGCGGATCGATGTCTGCCGAGACCCCGATGAAGCTAGCGGCACCGCACGGTGAAGCCGACCAGCAATGGCTGGCTGGGCTGTTGTGCGAGTTGGAGGGCATCGACCGGCCTTCCGCTTCGGCCGGTGAGCGCGAAGCAGCCGAGTGGCTGGTCGGCGAGTACGCGAAGCTGGGTGTCTCGGCCCGGATCGAGACCGAGCAGGCCCACGGCACATACTGGTGGCCGATCGGGATCGGCACCGCGCTCGGCGTGGCAGGGGGGCTGGCCGGACGCCGAGGCAACCGCTTGGCGGGAGCCCTGCTCGGGGCCGTCGGTGCGGGCGTGATCGCCAGCGATTTCCCGCCGCGCCCTCGTTACATGCGTAAGTTGCTACCCAAACGCGAAACCTTCAACGTGGTTTGCGAACTGGGAGATCCCGAGGCCGAGCGGACGGTGGTGCTGGTCTCCCACCACGACGCCGCAAATGCCGGGTTGGTCTTCCACCCCGGCATCCCCGACCTGGTCTCGCGGACCGGGGCGTTCCAGCATCTCGACACCTCGCCGATGCTGATGGCACCGGTGATCGGCGGCCCCATCCTCGCCGCCGTGGCGGGTCTGGCCGGTAGCCGAAAGCTCGCGACCGCCGCCGCGGTCCTCTCGGCCGGTTCGACCGCCGCGATGGCCGACATCGGCCTGCGCAGCGTCGTGCCGGGCGCCAACGACAACGGCACCGCAGTGATCGCCCTGCTCGAGCTGGCCCGGCGTTTCCTTGCGGATCCGCCCGAGGGGATTCGCCTGATCCTGCTCTCGGCCGGGTCCGAGGAATCCTTCAGCGAGGGCATGAAGGCTTTCGGCGAACGGCACTTTCCGGATCTGCCGGTCGATTCGACTTTCTTCATCAATATGGACACGATCGGCTCACCCTTCCTCACGGTGCTGCGGGGCGAGGGGTTCCTGAAGATGTTCGAGTACCCGCAGGAAGCCTTGATCCTGGCTGACCGGACCGCCGAGGAGGAGGGCATCGACCTGATGCCGAACTTGCGGATCAGGAACGGGACCGACGGCCTGGAAGCCCTGGCCGCCGGCTACCCCGTGGTTTCGATCTGTTCATGCACAGAGCATAAGCAGCCGGCGAACTATCACTGGCCGAACGACATTGCCGAGAACGTGGACTTCGACACGGTCGAGTCGGGGATCCGCCTGGCCGAGGCCATGACCCGCCGCCTCTCGCGGGACTGGGTCAGCCTGCCGGCGGCTGATCGCGTTGCATCTGTGTAAGGAAACGCTTGGCCCAGCGTGCCTCGTCGAGACCGGTCAGTTCTCGGCCGACCAGAACCGGGAAGAAGATGGGGCCGACCAGAATGGCACTGGCCTCCTCCAAGGTGATGGAAATCTCGTCTCCGAGTGCGCGCTTGATCACTCGTTGTGCGCTCTCTCCTAGGACATCTCGAGAGGCGAGCAGCTTGGCTATCTCGGCGTCCTGCTGAGCTTCTCCTACCAGCGCCCGATAGGCAGCTCCGGCGGGGGAGTGTGCCAGGAACCTGATCAGGGCCTCTAGATACGCGGTTATTTCGGCCAGGGGAGTCGCCGAAGTCTCGATATTGAGTTCCTCTTCGGCGTCAGTCCAGGACGCCTCAAAGAGGATCTCCGCTTTGGTCGACCACCACCGATAGATGGTCTGCCTTGAGACCCCGGCCCTTTCAGCGATCCCCTTGAGGGTCATTGCGGCGTACCCCTGCTCCACGAGAAGGTCGTCGACCGCGTGCAGAATTGCCGCTCTCGCGGCTTCGCTCCGTGGTCTTCCAACCCGGGCCCGGGCAGTGCTCATTGCTCCCATCCTACATCTAACTAGACACGGTGACTCGAAAAGTCGCGGGCGTTGGCGTGGCTCAGCCGCAGGTGTGGGTGGCGTGGAAAGTTGACCCCACTATTTATGGACAGGGTGTATCGATATTGTGGTACGGTTAGTGAACACGATGTCTCGTAATTCTCGGTCGAGAGTTGCCGATGACGTCGAGCTTCACTCACAAAAGGCCCACAGGGTCGGAAGGAGAAACACCATGCGCGTATTCATGACTGGAGCAACTGGATGGATTGGTTCCGCCACGGTCGAAGACCTGCTCTCGGCTGGGCACGAGGTGGTCGGGCTGGCCCGATCAGATGAGTCGGCCGAGTCACTGGAAGCAACGGGTGCTACCGCCCTGCGCGGTGACCTGGACGATCTGGACTCTTTGCGGACAGGTGCCGCACAGGCCGATGCAGTCGTTCATTTGGCCAACAAACACGACTGGGACGACCCAAAATCAAGTGACGCCACCGAGCGGGCGGCCGTCGAGGCGATGATCGAAGTCCTCGAGGGCACCGGCAAGGCGTTCTCAATCGCCAACGGACTTTCTGGCATCGTCGAGGGCCGTCCGGTGCTGGAGACCGACGCTTCCCCCGCCGTAGGTCCTGCCTCGGACCGGGGCGGGAGCGAGAACCTTGCCTTGGACCACGCCTCGCGTGGCGTGCGCGCCATCGTGACTCGATTCGCCCCCTCAGTGCATGGCCGCGGTGACTGGGGGTTCGTCAATTGGCTGGTCGCTGCCGCTCGCAAGCACGGTGTCTCCGGCTACATCGGCGACGGATCGAACTCCTGGTCGGCGATTCACCGCTCCGACACCGCCCGAATGATCCGGCTCGGCCTCGAGCGAGCTCCCGCCGGCACCCGGCTGCATGCGGTGGCCGAAGAATCCGTCCCCACCAAGGTCATCGCCGAGTCAATCGGCCAGGCGCTCGACGTCCCTGTGACTTCGATATCCCCCGAGAAGGCCAGCGAGCATTTTGGCATCGTCAGTCACTTCTTCGGGCAGACCTTGACCGGCTCGGCCGCCCGGACCCGATCCGTGCTGGGCTGGAAGGCGACTGGCCCGACCCTGATCGAAGACATCGCGTCCGGCGCGTACACCGACGAAACGAGCGGAGCGTAGAGGCGCCCCCAAACCGACCGGGACGATCCGAGAGCAGACCGCCAGGGTCTTGCTCTGCTGCTGGGTGATTGACAGGCGGGCTGGGAATCAGCCTTCTTCGGGGTCGCCCCAGCGGTTGTCGCCGTAGTCCCGTTCGCGCTGATCCTTGACCGCTTTGCCGTCCGGCCCGTAGCCGGCCTCGGTCAGCATCCGGCGGATGTCGACGATCTGCTGGCGGTCGATGTCCTTGCCGTGCGGCACGTGAAAGGTCTCGGTCTCCGGCCCGACCGTCACCTTGAGGTGGCCGTTGTGCTCCTCGGTCACCGTGCCGATCGCGTTCAGCAGCGACTCGACCTTGCGCCACTCGATCGTGTGCTTCTGGTGGTCGAAGAGATCGGCGAGGGTACTGCTGTGATGGTTGCTCAGCCCGTGGTCGGCCATCTGGTTCCTTTCGCGGTTGGTCAAGGATGAATATCAGCCCGCCACCTGCGAACCTTTGCCGGGTGAAGCGCGAACTGGAAGATGGTTACGAGCTCGACGACGATCCGGGCCGGGTCGAGCTCGACGTCGTCTGCGAGTTCCTTTCGGTCGAGGCCTACTGGTCGAAGGGGAGGCCCCGGGAACTGATCGAGAAGACCTTCCACGAGGCGACAAGGGTGGTCGGGCTCTACGCGCCGGACGGGCCGATGGTCGGCTACTGCCGGGCCAACTCGGACGAGGTCGTCTTCGCCTACCTCTGTGACGTCTTCGTGCTGGCGGAACACCGGGGGCGCGGACTCGGCAAGGAACTGGTGCGGGAGATGGTCGACGGCAGCCCGCTGAAAGACCTGCGCTGGCTGCTCGGCACCGCTGACGCCCACGATATGTACCGCGAGCTCGGCTTCCGCAAGCCCTCCTTCCGGATCATGGAACGCCCCGGTTCCAAATTCGCCGACGACCCACCGTCGGAGTAGCCGAACCGGCGCTCGACTCAGGCCGGGGGTGTGGCGCGGTCGATGATCGCCTTGAAGTCGGTGCCGGCGGCGAGGGTTCCGAAGGCGTGGCCGTAGTCGCCTTGCCCGGTGCCGTCCCCGAGGCGTGAGGCGCAGAAGGCGTCGGCGACCGCCGGGTCGCCGTGGCGGACCAGCATCGAGGCCTGGAAGGCGAGGCCCATGCTTTCGACCACCCGGCGGGCCCGGACCTCGAGGGTCTCCGGGTCGTCGGCGATCGACTTCTGGACCTTCGCGACGAAGGCATCGAGCCGCGGGTCGGCGCCGGCGGCTTCGCCGACCTCGGCAAAGAAGGCTTCGTAGGAAGCCGGGCTCTTGACCATGGCCCGGAGCGCGTCGAGGCACTGGACGTTGCCGGAGCCCTCCCAGATCGACATCAGCGGGCTCTCACGGAACATCCGGGCCATCGGGAAATCCTCGACGTAGCCGTTGCCGCCGAAGCACTCCAGCGCCTCGACCGCATGCCACGGCGCCCGCTTGCAGATCCAGTACTTGAGGACCGGGGTGGCGAGCCGCTGCAGCAGGGCGGCGCCCTCGTCGCCGGCGGCCGCTTCGTCATAGGCTCGAGCCAGGCGCATCACCGAGGCGGTTGCCGCCTCCGATTCGAGGCTGAGGTCGGCCAGCACGTTCTGCATCAGCGGCTGGTCGATCAGCTTGCGCCCGAAGGCCGAGCGGCCCTGAGTGTGATGGACCGCCAAGGCGACCGCGTTCCGCATCCCGGCCGAGGAACCGATCGCGCAGTCGAGCCGGGTGTGGCTGACCATCTCGATGATCGTGCGGATGCCGCGGCCGTCCTCGCCGACCATGCGGGCCCAGGCGCCCCGGAACTCGACCTCGGAAGAGGCGTTCGACTTGTTGCCGAGCTTGTCCTTGAGCCGCTGGATGTGGAACCGGTTGCGCTCGCCGTCCGGGGTGAAACGCGGCAAGAGGAAGCAGGAGACACCGGCCTCGGTCTGGGCGAGGACCAGGAAGGCGTCGCACATCGGGGCCGAGCAGAACCACTTGTGGCCGGTGATCTCGTACTCGCCGCCGGGGCCGCCCCCGTTCAGCGGGACGGCGCTGGTCGTGTTGGCCCGCACGTCCGAGCCACCCTGCTTCTCGGTCATCGCCATGCCGGCCAGGCAGCCGGGCTTCTGGTCGGCCGGACGGAGCTTGCCGTCGTACTGGAGCGAGGTGAAGCGGGGCTCCCACTCGGCGGCGATCTCCGGCTGGTTACGCAGCGACGGGATCACCGAGAAGGTCATCGAGATCGGGCAGCCCACGCCGGCCTCGACCTGCGCCAGCTGGCTGAACAGGGCCGCCCGGGCCACGTTGGCGCCGACCCCCGGCTCGCGCCAGGGCAGGGCGTGCAGGTCATGCTCGATGCCAAGGCTCATCAGCTGATGCCAGGCCGGATGGAACTCGACCTCGTCGATCCGGTTGCCGAAACGGTCGAACGGCTTGAGGCGGGGCGGGAACAGGTTCGCCTCGCGGCCGGCCAGCATGGTGTCCGACTGGCCGCAGATCTCGCCCAGGCCACGGATCCGGTCCTCGGCCCAGCCGGCCCCTTCGCGTCTGACCGCTTCCTGGAGCGGCAGGTCGATCTCGTAGAGGTTGACATCCTCCAGCGCGGTCGCCTGGTTGAAGACGGTGTGGGTCGCGTGCGGCGTGGCTTCGACGGTTTCAGGCATGCCCCTATGGTCGCACAGGCCCGGTCCCGTGGGGCACGGGGAAATACCCATTCACACCTCGACCGGTTCCGCTCTATAGCATCGCTTCTCGCAAGAGCCTCAGCCGAATATCGAAGGGAAGTACCAGTCGTGTCGAAGATCAAAGTGACCAACCCGATCGTCGAGCTCGATGGCGACGAGATGACTCGCATCATCTGGTCGTTCATCAAGGAGCAGCTGATCCTCCCTTACTTGGATGTCGACCTGAAGTACTACGACCTGGGGATCGAGAGTCGCGATGACACCAATGACCAGATCACCGTCGATGCCGCCAACGCGATCAAGGAGTACGGGGTAGGCGTCAAGTGCGCGACGATCACCCCGGACGAGGCCCGGGTCGAGGAGTTCGGCCTGAAGGAGATGTACCGCTCGCCGAACGGCACGATCCGCAACATCCTCGGCGGCGTGATCTTCCGCGAGCCGATCGTGATCTCGAACGTGCCGCGGCTGGTCCCCGGCTGGACCAAGCCGATCATCATCGGCCGTCACGCCTTCGGCGACCAGTACCGGGCGACCGACCTGGTCGTCCCCGGAGAGGGGACGCTGACCATGACCTTCACCCCGAAGGACGGCGCCGAGCCGATCGAGATGCACGTCCACGACTTCCCCGGCGGCGGCGTCGCGATGGCGATGTACAACCACGACGACTCGATCCGCGACTTCGCCCGCGCCTCCTTCCGCTACGGCCTCGACCGCGGCTTCCCGGTCTACATGTCGACCAAGAACACGATCATGAAGCGCTACGACGGCCGCTTCAAGGATCTCTTCCAGGAGATCTTCGACGCCGAGTTCAAGGCTGACTTCGACGCCGCCGGGCTCACCTACGAGCACCGCCTGATCGACGACATGGTCGCCTCCGCCCTGAAGTGGGAGGGCGGCTACGTCTGGGCCTGCAAGAACTACGACGGCGACGTCCAGTCCGACACCGTCGCCCAGGGCTTCGGCT
>ERZ778021.938-NODE-938-length-40586-cov-14.121611_pt1 | contig 40586 bp, 37 predicted proteins | sample MGYA00375751_ERZ778021 | MGnify/ENA primary metagenome ERZ778021 (study PRJEB29350, sample SAMN05389814) | bioreactor metagenome | isolation source: Thiocyanate stock bioreactor | place: South Africa: University of Cape Town | collected 2013-08-29 ... | reverse complement strand
TAAACAATAAAAAATGGAATAAAAATCACTAATCTCTTATTATTTTTAATAAATTTTTCGAATTTCATATTCATATACATTCTCCTAATTTATTCAATTTTTCAAGTTGCACGTCGCTTTCAGCTAACGTTCTTGCAGTCCTCGCAGCGTAAGTTGCGAGGACTGTGTGTTAGCTGAAGGCGTTTATTTTACTTTTCGTTTGATATTAATCGCTTTAAATGCAAATCTTACTATGGTATTTTACTAAACCTATAAAATCTGCACTTTTATTGGTTTTGTCTTTATTAATCTTTTGCTTTTAATTGTCTTTTGACCTTATTGTCTTTTGACCTTATTGTCTTTTGACCTTATTGTCTTTTGACCTTAATCTCAATTATCCATATTTCTATTACAGTTTATTGCTTTTAAATCGATTATAGCCTTTTTCCCATGCTGAGTTATTTTTCATGCCAGCTCCAAATATCAACTCAATTACAAATATGTAAACAATAAAAAATGGAATAAAAATCACTAATCTCTTATTATTTTTAATAAATTCTTCGAATTTCATATTCATATACATTCTCCTAATTTATTCAATTTTTTAATTTGCACGTCGCTTTCAGCTAACACTCATAACCCTGACACCAGCACCCAATAATAACACTCATAGGAGGCTCCGCAGTGAAGCGAGGACCGGTCCTCCGGAGAGCGTTATTATTGGGTGCTGGTGCAGTTGGCAATAAACTCAAAAATCACGATATTCTTTACCTTTCAATCTATCATTTAATCACTTGAAATCACTTGATTCTAAAAGAATTTGAACCTACAACTCAAACCCATCCCCAATCTCAGGCATCAAAATCTCATAATCACCTTCGCTTTCAAGCTTTTCCTTCAAAGCAAATCTTGATTCTTCTTCACCGTGGTTGATGATGATCTTTTTGATGCTTTGAATCTGATTGACCCATCTTAATAGACCTTCTTCATCTGCATGACCAGAGAAACCGTGCAGGTCGTGTAGTCTTGCTGCGACGATCACGTCTGAGTCCATGATCTTAACGGATTTCTCTCCATCGAGAAGGCGTCTGCCTAAGGTTTCTTCACCTTGATAACCAATAAAGATCACGTGTGTGTTGGATTTCCATAGGTTGTGTTTTAGATGGTGTGTGATTCTGCCTGCTTCGCACATGCCACTTGCTGAGATGATTACCTTACAGCCTTTCATGGTGTTCAGTGCGATAGAGCCTTCTATAGAGGTTACTAGGTGCAGGTTAGGGAGTTTGAAGGGTGCGCCTTCGTATTTTTGAATTGTTTCGCTCATGTACTCGATATGTGCGTCGTAAAGCTTGGTCGCTTCAATGGCAAGTGGTGAATCGATATAGATCGGGATCGAAAGGAGTCGGTCTTTGGTTTCTAAATCGCAGGTGTCTAAGAACTGTCTTAGTTCAAAGATGACCTCTTGCGTTCTTCCCACTGCAAAAGAAGGGATAAGTACAGTGCCACCCTGACGATCGGCCTCTAGGATGATGTCCACCATGTTTTGGATGCGAGTGGTAACGCCAGTATGATGCTTGCCACCATAGGTCGCTTCCATGATGACGGTATCTGCTGAGGTCGGTGGTTCATATGGCGGCTCTAGTGGGTTTGTGCCACCACCTAGATCGCCTGAGAACACAACGGTTTTGTATTGTTGGTCTTTTTCATCTTTATAGCGCATGACGATAGAAGCTGAGCCGAGTAAGTGACCTGCTCTTGTAAAGTAGAACTCTAGGTCTTCGTCTAGCACCTGCTTTTGTCCATAATCCATCTGATAGAGGTATGGGAGCGCATTGATTGCGTCCTCTTCTGTATAGAGGGCTTCGACTGGGTCAAGTCCAGCGCGTTTTCTCTTCTTGTTTTCCCAAGCGGTTTCGGTTTCGTGGATCTTGCCGGAGTCTCTTAATAGGATTTCTGATAGCCGACTGGTAGGTGCGGTACAGAAGATTTTTTGTGTAAAGCCACGTTTGACCAGTAGCGGAACGCGACCTGAGTGATCGATGTGTGCGTGTGTTAGGAGGATTGCGTCGAGATCGGTCGCATTAAAGGGTAGACTTTCGTAATTCAGCGATTCTTCCTTTAATGTGCCTTGGAATTGCCCGCAATCGATGAGAAGTTTGAGATGCTTGTAAGTGAGATAAATCATAGAACCAGTTACTTGACCTGCAGCGCCTAAGAATTGAATGTTCATGTGGCCTCCTTGTAAGTGAAATTTAATGAACGTTTTCCCATGAAGCTTTAATTGTCTCAAGAACTTAAATAGAATTTTAATATATTTATGTGGTGATGTTTGTTAAAATGGTTATGTATGAATCTATTTTATCAGAGGAGTTAACAATGTTAAATAAGAAAAACAGGGTCTTGCTAGTTGGTGCCCTGATTATGGTGGTATTGGTTGCGAGTTTTGGCATTAAAATGATCGGTGAAGCTCAGGAGAATCATGCGATAAAAAAAGCAGAAGCTGAACGCCTTGCAGAGATTGAGAGAGAAGCAGAGGCGGAACGATTAAAGCAGGAAGAGGAAGCAAAAAGAATAGAGGAAGAACGTCTTCGCCTTGAAGAAGAAGCGAGAAAAAAGGAAGCTGAAGAAAAGGCGAGACTTGAAAACATAAAAGCAAATACGATTTTTACCAGTGCCTCTGGAGCGACACTTTATAAAAGTGCTGAGGAAGGTGCAGAGGTGATCGACAAGCTATCAAGTAAAAAGGCAATTTACGCTGCTAGTCAGATAAAAAATGAGGCTGGCGAGGTGCAGTTTTATGAGGTGAAGGCAGATATTGATTCAGAAGTGCTTGGCTATGTAAGTGCTGGCGATGTAGTGCTTACGCTTGCTGATTATATCGTTAAGAAATACGATGACGTAGATTACTCATATATTGAAAAAACAAAGGGCTTTGAAAATAACCCTAAAATACCAGTAAAGGCGATTTACGTTACAGGTAAAACGGCATCGGGCGATAGACTGGATGAAATGATAAAGATGATTGACGAGACTGAGCTCAATGCAATCGTGATAGACGTTAAGGACGATGAGGGGTATCTGCTTTTCCATTCTGCTACAGCAGAGACTTTAAATCCTGAAGCGAACAATAAGGTGTACCTGTCAGATATAGATGCGTTTGTGAAAAAAATGAAGGAACACAATATCTATCTCATCGCGAGAATCGTAACATTTAAATCGCCGATTTATGCGAAAAATCACCCAGAGCGTGCCATCGTCTATAAGAGCACAGGAGAGCTTTATAGCGACTCTGATAAGCTGATCTGGGCTTCGGCTCACGATAGAACGCTTTGGCAGTACAATGTAGGTATTGCAAAAGAGGCGGCTGCACTAGGCTTTAATGAAATTCAGTTCGACTACGTACGGTTTCCAGCTATAGCTAGACAAGACGATATGGATTATCGCAATGATACTGGTGAATCTCAAACGGCTGCGATTCAAAACTTCTTGAAGTTTGCCTACGAGAATTTAAGCGAGGATGAGGTATATATCTCCGCTGATGTGTTCGGATGGGCGGCTTCAGCACTTGATGATGTAGGGATTGGTCAGCACTGGGAATCCGTTGCCAATGCGGTAGACTACATTTGTCCTATGATGTATCCAAGTCACTATGGTCCAGGTAATTTTGGATTGACCGTTCCAGATGCTTTCCCATATGAGACGATTGATCGTTCTTTAAAGGCTGCAATGGCAAGAAATGCGAATTTGCAAAGTGCGGCTGGGATAAGACCATGGATACAGGATTTTACGGCAACATGGGTGGAAGGGTACATCCCTTATAGAACCAAGGAGGTACATGCACAGATACAAGCGCTGAAAGACAACGGGATCGACGAGTATCTCGTCTGGAATGCAGGTAATTATTATCATGAAAATGCGTTCAAATAGAGACGTGTTTGTGTTAATATAGGTAAGAATAATTATTAATAAATGGAGGCGTTTATGCTAGCGAAGGAGATTGCAGAATCTTTATTAAAGATTAAAGCTGTAACAATCGTTGATGAAAACAACCTATTTACATGGGTGTCGGGAATTAAATCCCCGGTTTATTGTGACAACCGTATGACCATCAGTTATCCAGAAGTGAGAGATCAAATCGCAGAAGGGTTTGCTCAAATCATTAAGGATAAATATCCGGATGTAGATGTGATCGCAGGTACTGCGACAGCGGGAATTCCGCATGCTGCATGGGTTGCACAAAAATTGAATTTGCCAATGGTTTACGTTAGAAGCAGTGCGAAGGAACACGGTCGTGGTAGACAGACGGAAGGGGTTTTACCTGAAGGGGCTAAGGTCGTTTTAATTGAAGACTTACTTTCTACAGGCGGGAGTTCACTTAAAGCGTGTGAAGCGATTAATGCAGAGGGTGGAGACGTCATCGCAACGCTTGCTATTTTTAGTTATAACTTTAATGAGGTAACAGAGAAATTCAATCAAGCTGAAATTCCGTTTCAAACCTTGACAGACTATCAGACCCTACTACCGATCGCGGTGGAGATGGGCTATATTCCTGAGTCTGCTAAAGAAACGATGTTGGCTTGGAGTCAAAATCCAAGGTTATTTACCAAGTAATTTAGAGGTGTTAATTGAGAGTTAGAAGAGTTCCAGGTGCATATGAGGCACTAACAGAGTTAAAAACCTATTTTATTGAAAAGCCAGAAGAACACAAGGGCAAATGGCGTGAAGTCTTTGGCAACGATCATCCGATTCACGCTGAGTTTGGTGGTGGTAAGGGTAAGTTTATCATCGAGATGGCGATGAAGTATCCAGAGGTTAACTTTATCATGGTGGATGCTGTAACGGAGGTGGTATTAAAAGCCGCGCAACGCGCAGAAAACCATCAGCTACACAACCTGAAAATCGTCATGCTGGATTTGAGATTTGCGGAGAATTACTTTGCTGAGCACGAGCTCGATCGTATCTATCTTAATTTTTCAGATCCATGGCCAAAGAAGCGTCATTATAAGAGAAGATTGACGCACAGAGAGTTTCTTGAAATCTATAAGAGAATACTGAAAACGGATGGCTGGATTCACTTTAAGACGGATAACAAGGGCCTATTTGAGTTTTCATTAAATGAATTTGCAGAAACCGATATGATTATGCGCAATATTACGCTGGATCTCCACGCGCTTGGCTGGGAGGACAACGTAATGACTGAATATGAATCCAAGTTCTCTTCAATGGGACATCCGATTTATCGTATAGAGGTTACCTATAGATAACTAGGAGGTGAGCTTATCGCTAAGAAAACCTTTTACATCATCGTAGCTTTATTTATTTTGCTACTGACAGTGGCTTATATTGGTGGCATGTTCAATGGGCTTAGCTTTGAATCCCCTTTGCTTAATGCCGTCTACAGCTTCCTTACTTTACTGTTTCGAGTCAATGTTCTCTGGATTGGTCTGGTGATCTTTTTAGAGAACGACAATCCGTCGAGAACGGTTGCTTGGTTACTGGTACTTGTTCTGATACCCGTAGTTGGTTTCTTTCTTTATGTGCTTTTTGGCAGAAGCTATCGGAAGCAAAAAAAGGCTGAAGCAAAGATTCTTAGCGATTCTGATCGTATGTCGCATGCGGCTGAGGTTCAGGCCAGTCTTTTAGAGTATATCGAGTTACCGAATACAGAAAATCCGGCAAATCGACGATTGATGCAGCTTTTGTTAAACAATGCAAAGGCACCTTTCTCTATGACCAATGAGGTGACGGTTTTGACCAACGGCCTTAGTAAGTTCAATCGTCTATTTGGTGCGATTCGTAGAGCAACTGATCACATTCATCTTGAATACTTTATCATCAAGGATGACCGTATCGGCAATGAACTAAGAGAGCTACTCATCGAAAAAGCAAATGAAGGCGTTAAAGTCAGACTGATGTTTGACGATGTTGGCTCATTGACTTTAGGTAAAGCCTATATCAACTCTTTAAAGGATGCAGGGGTGGAGGTTTACTCCTTCTTTAAAGTACCTTTACCGATCTTTTCAAGGGATCTCAACTATAGAAATCATCGAAAAATTGTCGTCATCGATGGCGTTATTGGTTTCGTAGGTGGGTTAAATGTAGGGGATGAGTATATTTCCAATTCCGATAAGTTTGAGTTTTGGAGAGATACGCATTTGGAAATCAAGGGTGAGGCGGTATATGCGCTTCAAACGATTTTTTTAAACGATTGGAATTATGTAGCGGGGCAGATGGTTCAAGGGGCTATTTATTATCCAGAGGTGAATACCACAAAAAATTCGCTGGTTCAAATAGCGGCGTCTGGTCCTGATTCTGACTGGAAATGTATTTTGCAGGCTTACTATAAAATGATAGCCAATGCAGTTGATAAGATATGGCTCACCACGCCTTATCTCGTACCGGAAGAGAGTATCATGATGGGACTTAAAGCGGCTGCGCTGAGTGGTGTAGATGTTAAGATCATCATTCCCTCTCAGCCAGATCATTTCTTTGTTTATTGGGCTTCACAGGCAAACATACAGCAGCTTCTTGAAGCAGGTGTAAAAATCTATCGCTATAAAAATGGCTTTATTCACTCGAAAATTATGATCGTCGATCGATTGGCGGCGACGGTTGGTACGGCTAACCTAGACATAAGGTCAATGGAGATCAATTTTGAGGTCAATGCGTTTTTATACGATGTAGATGTGATTCATCGATTGGAAGAGGATTTTGTAAAGGATTTAGAAGAGAGTGTGGCCTATGAGCTTGATACCTATAAAGAGCGTGGGCTTCACAGAAAGTTTTTAGAGGCGATGGGAAGGCTGGTTTCACCATTGCAATAGGAGGGGAATGTGTTATATTTTGTAGGCGTCATCGTTTTACTTGTACTGGATCAAATTACAAAGCACTATGCTGTAAGTCAGCTGATCGGTAAGGGACAGGTGGATTTCATTCCAAATTTACTCGGGTTTAGATATACAGAAAACACCGGAGCGGCATTTTCCATATTAAGAGAAAAGCAATTATTGTTAATTTTACTTACTTCAGTGGTGATTGTTGCTTTGATTGGGTATTTTATTAAAGCGATTCGAACAGATGTGCACATGGTAGTAAGAATTTCCTATATGATGATTATTGCAGGAGCAGTTGGCAACTTAATCGATCGCGTTCGATTAAACTATGTCATCGACTTTTTAGAATTTAGATTTATGAGTTTTCCGATTTTTAACATCGCTGATGTTTGTGTGGTTGTAGGGGTCATACTTTTAGCGATTGCCGCATTGTTTTTAAAATATGAATTTTAAATAAATCAATGGAGGGAAAAATGATATTAGGGATTATTGGTTCAGGTACCATGGGCGCAGGCATCGCTCAAACAATGGCTTTAGGTGGGCATAGAGTTGTCCTAAGAGATTTAAGTGAAGAACAGCTTAGCAAAGGCAAAGCGAGCATTGAAAAAAGCTTGATGAGATTAAAAGAGAAAGAGAAAATATCTCAGGAAGCTTTTGATAATGCTGTGGAAGGACTTGCCTATACCACTGAAATTGCAGCACTTTCGGACTGTGATATGATTATCGAGGCCGCTTCTGAAAATTTAAGAATTAAAGGGCTTATCTTTGAAGAGCTAGATCGAATTGCAAAGCCAGAGGCAATCCTTGCTTCGAATACGTCGTCTTTATCCATTACTGAAATCGCTGCGTTCACAAAGCGTCCAGAAAAAGTAATTGGAATGCATTTTTTTAATCCAGTGCCAGTGATGCAGCTGATTGAAATTATCAAAGGCATTACAACCTCAGAGGAAACGTTTAATACAGTGTTTCAGCTTTCTGAACAAATTGGAAAGCAACCGATTCGCGTAGAGGAAGCGCCTGGCTTTGTCGTAAATCGGATTTTGATTCCAATGATTAATGAAGCAATCTCAATAAAGGCAGAAGGCATTGCGTCGGCTGAGGATATAGATAAAGCGATGGTTTTGGGTGCCAACCATCCAATTGGACCTTTGGCATTAGCTGATCTTATCGGAAATGATGTGGTTTTAGCAATTATGGAAACGCTCTATAAGGATTTTAGTGATTCTAAATACCGCCCGCATCCACTTTTGAAAAAAATGGTGGTTGCTGGCCATTTGGGAAGAAAAAAAGGAAAAGGCTTCTATAATTATTAGTTAATTTTAATAAAATTTTAAATGTTTGAATTTCCATATTATGATAAAATAGAGTCTAAGTGTAGGTCATGAGGCCTTGAGGTAGGAAGGATATAAGATGAAGTTTTATTTAAAGGTGTTTATAATATCGTTTATCGGATTTTTGTTGTTGTTTACAGGCATATTGTTTGCTTTTGATGCATTCTACGATAAACCCAATACTCAAAATCAGACAGAGGCAACGACTGAAACCTCTACAGAATCAGGTGAATCGTCTACAAACGAAGGTTTAGGCGAAGATGATAATCGAACAGAACTTCAAAAAATTGCTGATGCGTCCAATCGCATTAACGTAATCGCTTTTGGTCTTAATGACTCATTGGCAGATACGATTATGCTCGTCAGCTATGATCCAGACATCAATCATTTGGATATCCTTTCAATTCCTAGAGATACGTATCGTGTTATGGAAGGCTTTAATGATCCTGCTCAAAAGAAAATCAATGCCACATACGGCTTCCCAGAAGTGGGTGGGGTAAATGGTATGAAAAATGTACTTTCGGATTTCCTAGGGATACCGATAGATTACTATGTTAAGGTTGAGTTTAGTACAGTAAAAGCGGTAGTTGACACACTTGGTGGTTATGAAGTTACAATTCCGTATGATATGAACTATGATGATAATTACGACACACCGCCACTTCATATTCACTTAACCAAAGGCTATCAAGTTTTAAATGGACAACAAACGGTTGAGTTTTTAAGATTTAGAAAAAGTAATGATGGCAAAATTCAAGAAGGCGATGTGCATAGAATTCCAAGACAACAGGAATTTGTAAAAGTAATGATCAATAAAGCTGTAAGCTCTAAGCTGCCTTCGGTTATCAATACCATTATCGGTGGTAAATACGTCCAAACGGATATGACACTTGAAGAAGCACTTAGTTTAGCGATTCAAGGCGCATCACTCAAGCCAGAAAGCGTCACTTTCTATACGCTTGAGGGTGAGGCTAAAATGATGAATGGCTTGTCATATTGGATTCATGATCCCGCTGCTTTAGAAAAAACGCTTTACAAAATGTATGGCTTCGATATCGGTCCAGATGAAGAGGAGACAACTGAAGTACCAACGACTTCAAATTAAGTTATCAAACAAATAAATCCTGAACACACAAGTATCTGATACTGTGGTGTTCAGGATTTTTTATGAGCATCTATTGTGTTTTTTTAAGTGCTTCAAGTATTTTAGGCGCTAGTTTATAGACATCGCCTGCACCGACGGTTAGAATCATATCTCCAGGAACAGCATAGTTCACAACGTATTTAACGATTTCATCAAAATCACTAAAGTGTACAGCTGAAACGCCTTCCTTCTTCAATGCCTTTAATAAATCCAGCGAGCTGACCTCGCCGTGATCCACCTCTCTAGCGGCATAGATATCGCAAAGAATAACCTCCTCAGCTAAGCTAAAAGAGCTAGCAAACTCATTGAGTAATTCTTTCGTTCTAGAATAAGTGTGTGGCTGAAAGATACATAGGATGCGGTTGACGTCTTCCATACGCGTCGCAGCTTCAAGCGTCACCTTTATTGCACTTGGATGATGTGCGTAATCATCGATGATGAGTACGTCGTTTTGCTTACCAATCCACTCAAAGCGACGGTTGGCATTTTTAAAGCTTGAAAGTCGACTCGCAATAACCTGTATGTCCTTAATATAGATACGGCTGGCTGCAAATGCTGCCAGAGCGTTGTAAATATTGTGCTGACCCGGAACCGATAACGTCAACTTGCAAAGCTTCTCATCCCTGCTAAAGACTTCAAAGGTAGGGTAACCGAGACCATTGTAGGTGATATTTCTTGCGATGATATCACAATGGTCAGCTAAACCAAAGGTAATGATCTTACCCTTGTAATAAGGAATGATTTTTCTAGAGTTATAATCGTCGCCATTTAATACCAGCGTGCCGTCGTCGTCTATGTTGTGTGCAAATTTTACGAATGCACTGACGATTTGATCTAAATTATGGAAATAATCCAAATGATCTTCATCAATGTTAAGTATGATGCCTACTTTAGGATAGAAGGATAAAAAGCTCTCTTTGTATTCGCATGCTTCGGTGATAAAATAATCACTTTTGCCGATTTTGACATTGCTCTTAATATCAGTAAAATAACCACCTACAAGCGCGGTTGGATCTAGTGTAGGGTCGTTAAAAATGCGCGTTAGCATCGAGGTGGTAGTGGTTTTTCCATGTGTTCCAGAAATCGCTATCGACTTACCATAGCCAGCCATAATTTGGCCTAACATCTCAGCACGGCTAATACACGGGATGCCAATTCGGCTTGCTTCGACCAGTTCAGGGTTATCCTCAGCTACAGCAGCTGTATAAACGACTAATTCCGAACCTTCGACATTTTCAGCCAAGTGAGCATAGGTAATTTTAACCCCTTTTTCAACCAAATGATCGGTGATACTTGTTCGATTTAAATCAGAACCTGATACCTGATATCCTTGCTCAAGAAGGATTTCAGCGATTGCACTATTGCTAATCCCGCCAATACCAACAATGTGTATGTGTTTAACTTGCGATAGGTCTATCATAAAAACTCCTAATTTTGAATTTGACTCATGTTACTAAATTGATAAATCATAATGATTATACCCTATTTTACAAGTGGTTGAAAGCATTTCGTTTTTAAAAAGCTGAAACAAAATCGTATAAAAGTATTGAAGTCAAACAAAAAAACGAATAAAATTAAAGGAGTATAATAAGAATATTCGGAGTGTGATGTCGTGAGCAAATTAAAACGTAACGAAAGAATCGGCGCAATAGTTAAAATATTATGTGATTCACCCAATAAGGTGTTCACACTCAATTACTTTACGAATCGTTTTGATTCGGCTAAATCGACCATAAGCGAAGATTTGGTAATCGTAAAGAAAATCATGGAAGAGATGTCATTGGGTAAGGTTGTAACAATTGCTGGTGCATCAGGTGGCGCAAAGTATGTCCCTCAAATGGGAAGGGAAGAGAAGCAGGCTTTAATCGAAAGAATTTGTGAAGACATTAGAAAGCCTGAACGCGTAATGCCAGGAAAATACCTATACATGGCAGACATTCTTTATAACCCAACCTATACGAAAGGCATTGGCGATATATTTGCAGAAAAATTTTCTGATGACCATACGAAAGTGGACTACGTTTTAACGATTGAAACTAAAGGGATTCCCATCGCTATGATGACAGCGAGAGGGCTTAATGTGCCACTCGTAATCGCTAGACATGAAAACAAGGTGACTGAGGGATCAAAAATTAGCATCAATTATATATCAGGAACAACGGGAAATTTGCAGACGATGTACATTTCCAAAAATGCGTTTAAGAAGGACTCAAACGTTTTGATCGTGGATGACTTTATGAAGGCTGGTGGCTCTGCAAAGGGCATGACACAGCTGGTTCATGAAATGGATTGTCACGTAGCAGGGGTTTGCGTGCTATTTGATACAACGAATCCTTCTCAAAAGCTCCTGGATAAATATATTTCCTTGATTAAATACGAGGGAATAGATGCAAAGGATGCTATTATGGTTCATCCAAACTACGAATATCTGTAATTTTTCTAAAATGTTAAAAAAAATTAAAAAAGTTAATAAAAAAAGAAGGAAATTTAACAAAGATATCGAATATACACTCTTAACAGCATAAGTTAGGGGGATAAAAATGAACATAACAGATGTCAGAATTAGAAAACTTCGAGAAGACGGTAAAATGAAGGCAGTGGTATCATTAACATTTGATGATGCATTTGTCGTTCATGATATTAAAGTTATCGAAGGACAGAATGGGTTATTTGTTGCAATGCCAAGTCGTAAGGTGGGGGAAGCGGACTACAGAGATATCGCGCATCCAATAAACCAAGAAACAAGAAATATGATTCAAGACATTATCTTTGAAGAATATGAAAAGGCAAAAAATGCCACAGGTGATGAATATTACGAAGAATAAGCATTGTTTTCTTGAGCGCGGTGACGTGCTCTTTTTTTTATGTTCAGAGTTTGGACAAAAGTTGTTTCCTTTTAGGTACAATTTACGAACTTTTCTCAATTTTTCTTAATAGATGTTTAGTTTTATGTGTAAAAGTGATATAATTTTGCGTGGTGAAATGATAGAGAAAGAGGAAAATCTATGAACCGATTGACGACTGTTATTTTAGCGGCAGGCTATGGAAAGAGAATGAAATCTGAACTCCCAAAGGTGCTACATAAGGTAAGTGGCGAGCCTATGGTTAGACACGTAGTTGATTTGGCAAATGAAGTTGAGAGCGATCAAGTGGTTTGTGTTGTAGGACACGGTAAAGAACTGGTTGAGAAAGCACTCATGGACAAAAAAGTGAATTTTGCAATACAAGAAGTACAACTTGGCACCGGACATGCAGTAAAATCCGCAAGTGACTATATAAAAGAAGGCGAAGTATTGGTTTTGTTTGGAGATGCTCCGCTGCTCAGTTACAAAACGCTCTCAGAATTTATTGCTTTTCATAGAGCGAACCATTATACCGCAAGTTTAATTTCTACCCTATTTGAAGATCCATCAGGCTATGGCAGAATCGTAAGAGATGCACAGGGTGATTTTTTAAGGATTGTAGAGCACAAGGATGCAACGGCTGAAGAGTTAAGTATAAAAGAAATAAATTCGGGAATTGGTATATTTGAAGCAGAAGTGCTAATTAAAGCACTCGATTCGCTTAAGAACGATAACAAACAAGGTGAATATTACTTAACCGATGTTTTTGAATGGGTTAAGCTTTCAGGCATGCCTGTTGGCGCGTTTGTTACATCTGATTCTTATGAAGTAATGGGGATCAATGATCGAATGGCACTTGCTGAGGCTGAAAAGTATCACCAAACTCAAATAAAAAAACAAATTATGCTCAGTGGCGTTACTTTAGTGATGCCAGAGACGATTTTCATAGAAAAAAGTGTTCAGATTGGTCAGGATACCATCGTAGAACCAGGTACGATATTAAGAGGTGCGACTCAAATCGGCAGTCAATGTGTGCTTGGTCCGAACTCTGAAATTATCGATTCAAAAATTCAGAATAAGGTCAAGGTTATGCATTCAAAGGTTACTGAATCTAGTATCGATGATGCGTCTGCTATTGGCCCTTTCGCATATCTAAGACCTAAATCAAGGATTGGCAAGAACTGCAAAATCGGTGATTTTGTAGAGGTTAAAAACTGTGAAATTGGCGATGATACCAAGGTGTCTCACCTCACCTATGTGGGAGATGGCGTGGTTGGTAAAAATGTCAATTTAGGCTGCGGCGTGGTTTTTGTTAACTATGACGGAGCGAAAAAGCATTTGACAGAAATTGAGGATAATGTTTTTGTAGGATGCAACACTAATCTTATTGCACCGGTTAAAGTCGGTAAGGGTGCATATATCGCAGCAGGTTCTACTATTACAGACGACGTCCCAGAAAACGCACTTGCGATAGCAAGAGAAAGACAAGTCAATAAGACCAATTGGTCTAATAAATATCAAAAGAACAAGTAGGAGGAAATGATGCAATCAACTGACAGGAGGATTAAGGTTTTTACAGGCAATGCGAATCCTGATTTAACCAGAGCAATCTGCAAAGAGTTAGGATTGCCGCTTGGTGACAGCGTAGTTAAAACCTTTAGCGATGGCGAAATCTCAGTAAACATCAACGAGACAGTAAGAGGGATCGATGTTTACGTGGTGCAATCCTTTTCATTGCCAAAAGTAAACGATTATTTAATGGAGCTGTTAATTATGATCGACGCACTGAAACGTGCATCGGCAGGTAGAATTACAGCAGTAATCCCTTATTACGGTTATGCAAGACAAGATCGTAAAGCTAAGGCGAGAGATCCTATTACGGCAAAATTGGTTGCAAATATCATCGTATCAGCTGGCGCTGACCGCGTATTGACGATGGATTTACATGCGGCTCAGATTCAAGGCTATTTTGATATTCCTCTTGATCACTTAAAAGGTGTTCCAATTTTAGCAGACTACTTCAAAATGAAAAATCTTGAAGATTTAGTGGTTGTATCACCTGACCTCGGCAGCGTTACGAGAACAAGAGATTTGGCTACTAAGCTGGATGCGCCTATCGCAATCGTTGACAAAAGACGACCTGAACCGAACGTTTCAGAAATTATGAACATAATCGGTGATGTTAAGGGTAAAAATGTTATCCTAATCGACGATATGATCGATACTGCTGGAACGATAGTCAATGCAGCTAAAGCACTTAAAGAAATGGGTGCTAAGGATGTCTATGCTTGCTGTACGCACGGTGTTTTCTCAGGGCCTGCAATATCTAGAATTAGAGACTCTGCAATTTCTGAACTCGTCGTTTTAGATACGATCAATGTAGCGCCAGAAATGAGAGCACTTGAAAATGTAACCATGCTTTCAGTGGCACCTGCATTTTCAGAAGCCATCAGAAGAATCTTTAACAATGATTCAGTTAGTACAATGTTTGAAGACTAAGATTGTATCAGCCTATGAAATGAGAAACGCTCGACAGATTGTTGTCGAGCGTTTTTTTTGATATAATCGTAAGGTCCATTAAATGAAGAGGTGACAAAAGTGACGATAATTGTTGGCCTAGGAAATCCAGGCAAAAAATATGAACTCACTCGACACAATGTCGGGTTTGAAGCGATTGATTTACTTGCTTCAAAGCATAATATAGCAGTTAATAAGGTTAAATATAAAGCGTTGATTGGCGAGGGTCAAATCGGTGGTGAAAAAGTAGTTTTGGTGAAGCCGCAAACCTATATGAATCTAAGCGGTGAAACGGTGAAGGCCATCTGTCAGTTCTATCAGCAGCCGCTTGAAAAGCTAATCGTTATCTATGACGATATTGATACTGATTTTGGCAAGCTGAGAATTAGAATGAAGGGAAGCGCAGGTACACATAATGGGATGCGTCATATTATCTATCTGCTGCAGAAGGATGATTTCCCTAGAATCAGAATCGGAATTGGAAAGTCAGATAAAATGGATTTGAAGGACTATGTTCTTCAGCGATTTAATAAAAGTGAAATGGTGATTCTAGGGGAGGTACTGGATCGAACGGTACTTGCCGCAGAAAGTATCATCAGTGAAGGTGTGGAAAAGGCAATGAACCGTTATAACGGTTAGGAGAATAGAATGAATACTTTTTTAAGCAACCTTTTTGAACATTCAGTTGAGATTAAAACATTAATTAAGAGCATTGATGAAGGCATCAGTCCTATTCTGATTCATGGAAGTGAGCCGCAGGTCATAAAATGGGTTGCTGCGAAGGTCAATCAATCCTTGGACAGGCCAGTCGTGGTCCTATTTGAGGATGAACACAAGGCGAGAACTGCTGCTGAGGAGTACGAGGAGGCGGTTTATCTACCAAGCCGGGAATTGGTCTGGTTTGATACCTTTGCACACTCTAATCAGGTGGCCATTGATCGAGTTGAGGCCTTAGCAACTGCTTTAAGTACCAAAGCACCCGTTATTTTTGCTTCTGTGAACAGCTTGGTTTATCGATACCCAACAAAGCTTTCAGAACGTCTACTCATCGATCTGTCAACTGAGATTCCACTGGCTGATTTACAAAAGAAGCTATATATGTATGGGTATGAACGCGTAGAAATCGTAGAGTCAAAGGGTCAATACAGCCTTAGAGGTGGTATATTTGACGTTTTCTCTCCTTTATATGAAAGACCCTTCAGGATTGAATTTTTTGGAGACGAGGTCGACTCCATTCGTGATTTTGACATTGAAACCCAAAAGTCAGTGGATAAATTTGAAACCGTTTGGCTTTATCCAGCACGAGAAATGGTACTTTCCGATGAGCGAATTGAAACGGCAATACAAGCTTTAAAAAGCATCAAGGGGAAATATAAGCAAGAGAAAAGAGAGCGTATTGAGGAGATGATAGAGCATCTGACCGAGCGCGTTTTTGTCGATGGCATCGAAAGGTATTTTCCTTTTTTCTTTGAGCATAGCATGTCGCTTCTAGATTGGTTTGAAGAGCCAGTTGTCTTTCTTGTCGGCAACAATCAGTGCGTCAGTCGAATGAATCAGTTTCTACAAGACTATAGAAAGCAATTCTCCGATTATCTTGAGCGTGGTGAGGTTATTTCTGAGCAGTATAAACGTGTTTTTGAGTTTGAAGAAATTAAATCTGAGCTTGCCTTAAGACAGCTTGTCAGCTCAGAGCTTTTAATCAAACATACAGATGGCTTTGAACCTAGCCAAATTGTAAAATTGACTTCCCGAGAAATGAACAAATACTTTGGTAAGTTTGATCAAATTGCATTAGATTTGAGAAAGTGGAAGATCAAAGGATATCATATTTTGATCGCATTTACCAATGAGGACCGTATGATGCGATTCATCGATGCGATGAACAGCTTTGAGGTTACGGTCAATCAAGCTGGTGACGCTGACCGAGTTATGAGTGGTCAAGCGATTGCCATTATGAAACCATTTTCAAGCGGCTTCTATTTTGACACGTTTAAGGGATTGCTTTTAACTGAAGCAGAGCTCTATGGTGAAGGAAAGAAAATTTCAAGAAAGAAGCCTGCTCAGGGCAAGGTGATTAAAGCCTTTAGTGAGCTTTCAGTGGGGGATTTCGTCGTACACGAAAGTCATGGTGTTGGTCAGTACCTTGGCATTGAACAGATGAAAATCGATCAAACGCGAAAAGACTTCCTTAAACTGAGATATGCTCAGGATGATTATTTGTATATACCGGTTGAAAGCGCTGGTTTGGTTCAAAAGTATATGGGGACTGATGCTGAAAAGCTGAAGCTCAACCGCTTAGGTGGACAGGAATGGAAGAAGACCAAGTCGAGAGCCAAAAAAGCTATAGAAGATATGACCGATGAACTGATTGCGCTTTATGCCAGCCGTCGTGAAAAGAAAGGATATGCCTTTTCATCTGATAATGATTGGCAGCGAGAGTTTGAAGCCTTGTTCCCATATCAAGAAACCAGAGATCAGCTTAAGTGTATCGATGAAATTAAGTTTGATATGGAAAAGGCAGAGCCAATGGAACGTCTTTTATGTGGCGATGTTGGATATGGAAAGACAGAGGTGGCCATAAGGGCAGCTTTTAAAGCCGTTTTAGATTCCAAGCAGGTAGCGATCTTAGTGCCGACCACCATATTGGCTCAGCAGCACTTTAAAAATATTTCAGAGCGTTTTTCAAAGTACCCTGCCAACATCCAGATGATTTCTAGATTTAGAACCAAGGCAGAGCAAGCTAAAATCATTAAGGATTTAAAGAGTGGGGTTGTAGACGTCGTTGTAGGTACTCACAGAATACTATCAAATGATGTGGTATTTAAGGATTTGGGTCTTCTCGTTATAGATGAGGAGCAAAGGTTTGGCGTTAAGCACAAGGAAAAAATCAAGCAGATGAAGGAAAACATCGACGTATTGACTTTGACGGCGACACCGATACCTAGAACGCTGCACATGTCTATGATTGGCATCAGAGATATGAGTGTTATAGAAGATCCACCGGAAGACAGATACCCAATACAGACGTATGTGGTTGAGTTTGATGAAAACTTAGTACGGGAAGCGATAGCGAGAGAGCTTGAACGCGGTGGGCAGGTTTACTTTGTTCACAACCGTATTGAAGATATCGATCGCGTTGCAGCAAAGATTCAAGAGCTGGTTCCGGAGGCGCTCGTGCATTATGCGCATGGTCAGATGAACGAGCATCAGCTAGAGCGTTTGATGGTCGACTTTATGAACAATGATTTTAATGTTCTGGTTTCAACAACCATTATTGAGACAGGCTTAGATATTTCTAATGTTAACACCATCATTATTAACGATGGTGATCGATTTGGCTTATCCCAGCTATATCAGCTAAGAGGTCGTGTGGGTAGAAGCAATCGACTTGCGTACTGTTATATCTTTTATCAAGAGAACAAGGTTTTAAGTGAGATCGCTGAAAAGCGACTTAAGGCAATTAAAGAGTTCACAGAGCTGGGGGCAGGCTTTAAGATTGCCATGCGCGACCTTGAAATCAGAGGCGCTGGTAATGTGCTGGGAACCGAACAGCACGGCTATATGGAAGCCATCGGATATGACCTTTATTGTAAATTGCTTGAAGAAAGTGTTCTGCATAAGAAAGGTGAAGTGGTAAAAGAGAAGCCACAGGCTAAAATAGACTTCGCTGTTAATGCTTTTATTCCAGAAAACTACATCAGTAATCATCAGCTGAAAATTGAAATCTATAAAAAAATAGCTGCAATTGAGTCTAGAAAGGACCTTGAAATGGTCTATGAAGAGATTGAAGACCGTTTTGGTACGGTTCCAACCTCTGTTGATAACCTGATTAAAATTGCATTCATAAAGGCACTTAGTGAAGCGATTGGCGTCGAAGAGGTTTCTGAGGATGGCAGCGCCTTTACACTTAAATTCGCGCCAAACTATGCGATCAGTCCACTGTTTATCAGTCAGGTACTCGACTATGATAACAAAAATGTTAGTTTCTTCGCGGGTAATCCAGCGCTTCTAAAGGTTAAAATTACAAACAGATTAAGAAAAAAAGAAGAACAATTAACAATGCTTGAAATGTATCTTGAAAAAATATATAGTTTTCATAGTGAATATTTAAATATATAATTCTATTGATATGAAATTAAGCTGATATAACATTAGCAGAAATTGAGGAGAGGTCTTATGCCAAATTTAAAAAGAGTAACAGCATTGCTATTAGTGGTGTTGATGATTGCCCTAACTGGGTGTAGTACAAAAAGTGGAGATTCTACGACTGAGGGAACGACGGGTGTTTCTAAAGAAAACGCAGTAGCAATCGTCGGTGACGACGTCGTGGATGTTGATACCTTCAATATTTACTATGCGATGTATGAAACTGCTTATAAACAATACTATGGTGATGACATTCTCAATCAAGAAGTTGATGGTGTAAAATTTGCAGATGTTATGAGAGAAGATATCCTTCAAATGCTAGTCAATGATTCATTGATTCGCTCTTATGTTCTTTCAACTGGATATACGATAACAGATGAGCTTTTTAAAGAAAAATTTGATGAGCTTAAAGCTTTACTTGAAGAAGACACAGAAACAAAAGCAATGTACGATTCTATTGGCGTAACGGATGCCTTTTTAGAAAAGCAGGTTCAAGGCTCAATCCTTATGGATGAATTCACAAAGGTTGTGGATGGATTGATTGACGCGGAAACTGCAAGACTTGAAGATCTTTATGCAAATGAGCCTGTACAGGTTAGTGCAAGACATATTCTTGTCGATGATGAAGCTACTGCACTTGAAGTAAAAGCAAAGCTTGATGCTGGCGAAGATTTCTCTGAGCTAGTAACTGCATACTCAAAAGACACAGGCTCTGTAAGCGCGGGTGGTGATTTAGGTTACTTCTCTAGAGGACAAATGGTAACAGAATTTGAAAATGTCGCTTTCTCACAACCTATTGGTGAAATTAGCGAGCCAGTTCAAACGACTTATGGCTACCATATCATTAAGGTTGAGGATCGCTTAACTGTAAATCAATTGATCGAAAGCGGCGAAGAGGAAGCGGTGATAAACGATTACAAGCAACAGCTTAAAGACAGCCTGTACAATGAGTTTTATCAAAAGAAATTAGATGAGCTTAAGGCTGCTGCAAGCATAGAAACGTTTATCGAAAAAGTAACACCTAAAACAGAAGGCTAAACAACGAATGAAGGCCGATTAATGGCTTGAAATCCTGCATTTGTGTATCAAGTAGAATACTCAAATGCAGGGTTTTTCTGTTTTATTTTTAATTAAAATTAAAGGAACTATTGTGTTATAATGAATCGATTAGCATTTCTATAGGAAAAGTGTTAATGAAAAAAGCATCTTAATTGTATGTAATTATAGGAGTAAATAATGGAGAAAAAAACACAGCACCCTGCTAGTGATTCGTTTGTAAAAGGGGCTTTCATTCTAGGTATTACCGGGGTATTTGTTAAGATACTTGGCGCATTTTTTAAAATTCCACTCGCTAATTTATTAGGTCCAGAGGGGATGAGCTATTATTCAAGTGCGTATCCGATTTACAACTTTTTCATCGTGCTTGCAACTGCAGGACTACCGACTGCGATCGGTAAAATGATCTCAGAGCAAAGGGCTTTGGGAGAATATGACAACATCGACCGAACCTTTAAATCGGGGATGCTGTTAATGACTGCGGTGGGTCTGTTTGGCTCATTATTTATGTTCTTCGGTGCTGATATGATCGTCGAAGGCATAAAAAATCCAAATGCAGCACTTGCCTTTAAGGCTTTGGCACCTGCAATTGTTATCGTTTCATTAATGGCAGTATTTAGAGGGTATTTTCAAGGCTTTCAAAATATGAAGCCATTTGCTATGTCACAGGTTTTTGAACAATTTGGCCGTGTTATCGTAGGCTATGGCTTAGCGATTTATTTACTTGATCGGGGCTTGGAGTTAGCTGCAGCTGGTGCGACCTTTGGTGCTACTACTGGTGCTATCGCAGGGCTTGGCATTATTTTCTTAACGTACATTAAATTTAAAAAGAAGCATGCAAAAGAAATTGCGCATCAGTTGACAGGTAAAATTTTATCGCATAGTGCGCTTATAAAACGTATCGGTATGATTGCAGTTCCTATTACACTGGGTGCAGCGGTAATGCCACTTATGAATACGATAGACGTTATGCTGGTTATGAATCGCTTGACGGATATAGGCATGGGTGAAAACGCTAATGATCTTTACGGGATGCTAAGTGGCTATGCTGCAACCTTGGTTAATTTACCACAGGTTATAACTTCTGCAATTCAAATAAGTATCGTGCCAGCAGTAGCCGCATTATTTGTTAGAAAAGAAGCAAATAATTTGAGCAGAACCATTCAAAATGGTATTCGTATGACATTGATTATCAGTATGCCAGCAACCGCAGGTCTTGTACTTCTGTCACAACCAATCATGGAGCTTTTGTATCCAAATCAGATTCAGTACGCACAAACGACGGGTCAGATTCTATCTATTTTAGGATTTGGCGTAATATTCTTAGGCATGTTCCAAGTCACAACTGGTATTCTTCAAGGTATAAGCATGCAAAATCGCCCAGCTATGAATTTAATGGCAGGCGCCATTATCAAAATTCTTTTAACCTATATTTTAGTGGGAATTCCTAGTATAAACATATATGGTGCTGCGATCTCTACCCTCGCTGCTTATGGAACAGCAACCACCTTGAACCTAATCACGATGAAGCGCCATGCGAATATCACCTTTGATCCAAAGGTCGTTGTTCTTAAGCCGTTATTAGCGGTACTGGTTATGAGTGCTGTCGTCATCCTTGTTCATATGGGCTCGCTACTGATAATGCCATCTAAGCTTGCAACTGTTGCGGCGATCGGTATTGGTATGGTTGTTTACGTTATTATGCTCTTTAAGACAAAGACCATTACTGAGGAAGATTATGCGATGATGCCTGGTGGTAGAAGACTTAAGAAAATCAATGACAGATTTTTTAAATAAGAATGCTCAAAATATGTAAGTAGGCAAATGATAAATTAAATTAGAGGTGAGATATGTATCCGATAAAAATAGTTGGTATGGGACCGGGTGGAATAGATTATCTAACACTTGCCGCGATGTCAGCGCTGACTGGTCAAGGAAAAGTCTATTTGAGAACGGATCGTCATCCTGTTGTAGCGGATTTGGTTCAAAATGGAATGGTTTATACTTCGTTTGATGATTACTACGATCAGTTTGAAACCTTTGAAGAGGTATATCGGGCGATTGCCGATGAAATAAAACGCCTCTCTGAGACTGGACCCATCACATATGCAGTGCCAGGAAATCCCTTTGTAGCTGAAAAAACTGTCAGCTACCTTATGGAGGAGGTTGCTGAGCGAATTGAGATCGTACACGGTGCAAGCTTTATAGATGCTATCGTTACTGCACTTCATTACGACCCAGTCGGTGGACTGGTAATTGCAGATGCTTTAAATGTTGAAAATGAGCGCATCGATACGACGAAAGACCACTTGTTTATTCAGGTTTACGATCAGACGACTGCATCTATGCTAAAGCTCGAGCTTATGAATTATTGGCCAGACGAGAAGGTGGTTACTATTATCAAAGGCGCTGGCATTCCAAATGTAGAAATGATAAAAAAAGTACCTTTGTATGAGTTAGATCATCAGGCAGAGGATTTTAATCACTTAACCAGTTTGTTCGTCTCTGGAGGAGATGGCGTTAAGCACGAGCTTTTTGAGCTTGAAGCCATTATGAGACAGCTTAGAGCTGAAGACGGCTGTCCTTGGGATCGCGAGCAAACGCATGAGAGTTTAACACCATATCTGATAGAAGAGGCGTATGAGGTTAAAGAAGCAATTGATGAGCAAGATGATGAAGCCCTTGTCGACGAGCTAGGGGATGTACTTTTGCAGATTGTCTTTCATGCGACAATCGCCTCTGAAGATGGCTATTTTGAAATGAGTGATATCATCAAGGCAGTTTGTGAGAAGATGATTAGAAGACACCCCCATGTGTTTTCTGATGTCACCGTTAGAGATTCTGATGAAGTTTTAACCAATTGGCAGGCGATAAAAAATATAGAAAAGGATTCTAAAAGTGTAACCGATTCTATGTTAGCAGTTTCTAAGAGTCTTCCAGGACATATCAGGTCGCAGAAGGTACAAAAGAAAGCGGCAGAGGTTGGTTTTGACTGGAAATCAGCAAGTGACGCAGTCTCCAAAATAGAAGAGGAGCTAAACGAAGTAAAGGAAGCCCTTTCAAATAATGATGAAGCAGCACTTCATGAGGAAATGGGCGATTTGCTTCTTATCATCGGAAATGTGGCAAGATTGTCAGGTATCGATGCTGAGCAAGCCTTGGTCGATGCCACTGAAAAATTCATCAGACGATTCTCCTTTATAGAGGCAGAATTGGAAAAAGAAGGGTTAAGTCCTAGTCCTCAGTTACTAGAACGGATGGAGGCACTTTGGACGCTCTCTAAAAAATGGTAGATTTTCTAAAAAAATAAACGAAAACTCTTGTAAAAGTTGAAATTTCAACGTATACTTATAATAGTTAAAACAACTTAATATTTTAGGAGGTTTATTGTGAATAAAGCTGAATTAGTAGCTAGCATGGCTGAAAAATCTGGTTTAACAAAAAAAGATGCTGAATTAGCATTAAATGCTTTCATGAAAAGTGTTGAAGAAGAACTTGCTAAAAGCGGTAAAGTTCAATTAGTTGGCTTTGGTACTTTTGATGTTAGAGAAAGAAAAGAAAGAACTGGTAGAAATCCTAGAAATCCTAAAGAAACAATCAACATTCCTGCTTCAAAAGCTCCAGTTTTCAAAGCTGGTAAAGCATTAAAAGAAACTGTAAACGGATAATAAACTTTTAAGAGAAAGCAGCCTAGCTGCTTTTTCTTGATTTTATACAGCTCTACATTCTGAGACTGTAGTAGAAATAATATTATTTTAAACCAATACATAAAATCTTATTTTATATGATAAAATAGACTCAATAAATCTTTAAAGTAGGTGACATCATGAGAATAGATAAATATTTAAAAAATGCGAGATTGATTAAAAGAAGAACCATTGCTAAAGAAGCCTGCGATCAAGGGCGTGTTTTAGTAGAGGGAAGGGAAGCTAAACCAGGTACAGAAGTAAAAATAGGCGATAGGGTTGACCTGAAATTGGGACAAAAGACCATATCTATCCGCATTACTGCAATGGAAGAGCATGTTACAAAAGAGTCTTCCAAATTGCTTTATGAGGTTATATCACAGGAAGAGTAGGTGACTGACTTGAAGAAAAAGCGCAGTAAGTTTATAAGGCGTAATCGATTGACATTATTGTTACTCATCCTAGTTGGTTTCTATTTCGTATACAATATGGTTCAAGCAGATCAAAAGCTACAAGAGCTGGAAGTAACTAAGGCAGAATTAAATGAAAATATTACAGACCTAGAGCATGAAATAAATCGATTGGAAGATGAGTATGCTTACTCTAAAACACCTGAAGCAGTAGAGAAGATAGCGAGAGAGAAGCTTAAAATGGTAAAGCCTGATGAAATTATCTATTTGATAAAGGCATTAGAGGATGAAAAAAAGAACCAGGAGAATGGTGATTAGAAGGAGTATTATGCGGATTGCATGTATTGACATAGGAACAAACTCAATTAGGCTACTTTTGGCGGTTTTCGAGGATGGTAAATTTAGCGAAGTCCATCGAGAGCTTGAAATGACTCGCCTGGGCTATAAGGTGAATGAGACTCGGTTATTGGATTCAGAAAGAATGCGAGCTTCTGTAGAGGTGATTGATGCCTACTATAAAAAAGCAGTCTCATTCGGCGCAGAGTCAATTTTTATGATGGCGACAAGTGCTGTAAGGGATTCAAAGAATGCCAATATGTTTGATGCGATGGTTAAGAATAGAACGGGTCAAAGCATTGATATCATTCCCGGCGAACTGGAAGCTGAGGTAGGCTTTAAAGGGGTTCTTCTGGGGAGTAAAACTGAAGGTAATTTGTTGATCATAGATATTGGTGGTGGTTCAACTGAGCTGATTTTGGGCGATAGAACAGGTATTAAGTATGCTGTAAGCCTTAATATTGGCGCAGTAAGATTGACGGGTGCTTACGTCAATCATGATCCAATCAGCTGTCAAGAGGTACAAAAATTAAGAGAAGTTGTATCTGAAACTATTTCTCACTCTATAGAAGAGCTTTTGCTTATGCCGATCGACAGCGTAGTCGGCATCGGCGGTACGGCGACGACCTATGCGACGATGGTGCACAGTGTCGATGACTATACAAGAGATAAGGTACACGGCTTATATGTAAGCTTAGATACGCTTGCGCTTCAAAATAGCAAGCTTGAAAAGATGAATAATGAGGACAAGCTTCATATTACTGGGCTAGATCCCAAACGTGCTGATATTATCTATGCTGGGGGGATTATTTTAGAAGAATTGTTGACCGCTTTGAAAATTGAAGGCTATTTTGTCAGTGATTTTGATAATTTGGAAGGCTTCTCTGCCTATAAAATCGAGCAAATGAATTCGTAAATTAACCAATTAATTGCTTAAATAATTTGATTAAATAAAGTGCTTTTAATATAAAAAATCGGTTGACACACATCGAATTATCGTGTAATATTTAACTTGTCGCATCACACTGCGGTCCAGTAGTTCAGTTGGTTAGAACACTAGCCTGTCACGCTAGAGGTCGAGGGTTCGAGTCCCTTCTGGATCGCCATTTTATTTTTTGTGATGTCAATAAGGGACGCAAAAGCGTCAAGTTATGCCGGTGTAGCTCAATTGGTAGAGCAACTGACTTGTAATCAGTAGGTCGCGGGTTCGAGTCCCATCACCGGCTCCATTAACAGCATTTGATTGTCAAATGCTGTTTTATTTTGTCTAAAATTAATGAAAAGTTTACATTGATGCCTTATATTGGCTATCATTAATGCTTAAGATAGATTAAGTAGAAAAAATGGAGGTGCACATGCTCAATAAGCAAGTTGTAAAAGATGTGTTAGCGGCAGCAATGTCTACAGGTGGTGATTTTGCTGAAGTGTATGTAGAAGATCGCTATAACAATGCCATCGAAATGGTAAGTGGCAAAGTTGAGAAGTCGCTGTCCGGTAGAGATTATGGTATAGGCATACGTATTTTTCAAGGGTTGAATAGCGTCTATACTTATACCTGTGAAAATGGCTCGGCACACCTGATTGGGGTAGCTAAAAAGGCGGCGGCAGCTATAAGTGGTATTCCTAAGTTCGCGGGTGTTGATTTTGCTATTACACCAGATGCATCTAAGCATGCGGTGAAGATTTTACCAAGTCAGGTTGCTAAGAAAAATAAAATAGATCTAATGAGAGTTGGCTTTAATTCTGCTAAGTCTTCAAGTGCGTTAATTGATCAGGTTGTTGTTAATTATATGGACTATACACAAAACGTTCTTGTTGCAAACACGGAAGGCGTATTTGCAGAAGATCAAAGAACGAGAACACGATATACTGTAAGTGCAATTGCCAATCACGATGGTAAGATGCAGAGTGGGAGCATCAATAAGGGCTCTGGTAAAGGCTTTGAGCTTTATGATGAAATTGATGTTGCTTGGATCGGTAAGGAATCAGCTCGTATTGCACTGACTATGCTAGATGCAAAGTCGTCGCCAAGTGGTAAGCTACCAGTTGTTATGGATAACAAGTTTGGCGGCGTTATCTTCCATGAGGCATGTGGTCACGGTTTAGAAGCAACCTCTGTAGCTAAAGGAAATAGCGTATTTGCAGATAAACTCGGACAAAAAATCGCTTCTGATGTCGTCAATGCAGTTGATGATGGAACGGTTCCAAATGAATGGGGTTCAGCAAACATCGATGATGAGGGAACGCCAACACGAAGAAATGTATTAATTGAAAATGGTGTACTGAAGGGCTATATGGTCGATCGATTGAATGCAAGACGTATGGATCATGAGATTACGGGCTCATCGCGTCGTCAGTCCTACAAATATGCACCGACCTCAAGAATGACAAACACATATATTTTAAATGGTAAGGATAAATTTGAGGATATGATTCGTTCTATCGAATATGGATTATATGCCAAATATTTAGGTGGTGGTTCTGTAAACACTGCTACTGGAGAGTTTAACTTTGCAGTTGAAGAGGCCTATATCATCAAAAATGGCGAAATTAAGGAACCTGTAAAGGGTGCAACTTTGATTGGAACAGGCGCAGAAATATTAAACAAAATAGAAATGATAAGTGATAATTTTGATTCAGCAGAAGGGATGTGCGGTTCTGTGAGTGGATCGATTCCTGCTGGACTTGGACAACCAGCCCTTAAGGTTTCAGAAATTACAGTTGGCGGAAGGGAGGAAATCTAGTGAACGAGAAGTGGATTGATCAATTATTTGAGCTAGGTTCTAAAAAAGGATTTTCAGACCAAGAAGTCTATTATATGAAAAATAAAAGCACTGACATCTCCGTCTTTCAAGGTGAAATAGAAAAATTTAACCTGTCAGAGGATGGTGGGTTAAGCTATAGGGCAATTTTGAATGGCAAAGTTGGCTATGCCTATACTGAGCTGTTCGATGAATCCTCTATTGAAATGCTCGTAAATGAAGCGATGCAAAATGCTGAAATTATTGAATCTGAGGATGAAATATATTTCCACGACGGATCTGGTGAGTATACGCAGATAGATAATTATAATGAAGCAATTGAAAAATCAAGCATTGAGTCTAAAATTGCGTTCATGAAGAATCTTGAAAATGAGATTTTAACAACAGATGAAAGAGTAAAGCGGTTGGCACAAAATGGCTATGATGAGGTTTCGGGTTCTCGTGTTATTAAAAACACTAAGGGATTGAATGTTACCGATCAATATAACTACTGTTTGGCTTATGCCATGACGGTTGTCTCTGATGGAACCGACACAAGAACTGGAATTGGATATGATGTATCGGATGATTTTGAAAAATTAGAGGCGAGCAAGATTGCATCCGAAACGACTTCGGAGGCGCTGGCAATGCTCGGTGCAACCTCAATGAAATCAGGTGTCTATCCAGTTGTTATAAAAAATGAGACCTTCGCTCAGCTCATAAGTGCTTACATGGGTATTTTTAACGCTGAGCGCGTTCAAAAGAACATGTCAAAGCTTAAAGGTCAATTGGGCGAGTCTGTTGCTTCAAAAGCGTTTACTTTAATTGATCATCCGCATCTTCAAGGGGCTTTGTCCTCATCTTCCTTTGACGCCGAAGGCGTAGCAACCATTAAAAAGGCTATTGTAGAGGAAGGAAAGCTAAAAACGTTTCTTCATAATCTTAAGACGGCAACAAAAGATGGCGTAGCTTCAACGGGTAACGCAAGCAAGGGCTCCTATAAGGGCACCATCGGAATTGCGCCAAGTAATTTGATTATTGAATCCGGTGAGCAAAGCTTTGATGAGATGATTGAAGAGATAGAATCTGGTGTATATATCATTTCATTACAAGGGCTACATGCAGGGATTGACACAATTTCAGGTGATTTTTCTCTTCAATGCTATGGTTTTGAAATCAAGTCTGGGAAGCTTGGAAGACCTGTAAGTCAGATTACGATTTCAGGAAACTTCTTTGATTTGCTAAAGGACATCGAGTGCTTTGCCAATGATTTTAGATTTTCAATTTTATCAGGGTACTATACTGGCTCGGCATCCGTGAAAATCAACAATCTTACTATTTCAGGTGAATAAGGACGACCCTATAAAGTTGTGTTATAATTATAAAATCATAGTTGGTATGGATAAATAAATGATATGAGGCAAATAATGGTAGATAAAATACTTGAAACAATTAAAACCCATAATATGATTCAAGAAGGTGATACCATAATCATAGGTTTATCAGGCGGTCCAGATTCGCTAGCTTTAACAAACGTCCTCTACACATTAAAGGATCAATTAAAGGTGAGCTTAGTTGCAGTACACATCAACCATCTCTTAAGAGGTGAAGCTGCAGACGCAGATGAGCGATTTGTAAAAAGCTATTGTGATGAGAGGTCAATCCCTTGTTTTATATTCAGAAAAAACATCGCTCAGATTGCCGAACAAATGAAATTGTCTTTTGAAGAGGCTGGAAGAAATGCGAGATATGATGCTTTTGATTGGGTCGCTAGATCGTATAGTAGCTATAAAATTGCTGTGGCACATAATAAAAATGATATCTCCGAGACTTTTTTTATCAACCTCATGCGCGGCGCTGGTATTGACGGGTTGTCATCAATTGACTATTTTAGAGACAATCATATTATCAGACCGCTTTTAGAATGTGCCAGATTTGAGATAGAAGCTTATTGCAGGGTTTGTAATTTGACACCGAGAATTGATCATACCAATCATGAAAATCATTATTTGAGAAATAAAATACGAAATCAGCTCATTCCAAAGATGGATGAAATTTTCGAAATGGACTCAGTAGACGCCATTTTTCGATCAACTGAAATTTTGAAAAATGAGAAAGCATTCATTCAAAAACACATTGAGACCATTTACAATCAGGTATCCGTACAAGAAAATGATTCGATTGCCATAGAGCTGTCTAGCTTCAATCGGCTGTCGAATGCTGAAAAATACCATCTCATTCGATTGTGTATTAAAAAAATGAGAGGGCATCTTACAAACATCTCGTACGATAGGATAACAAGAATTGCCAATCTCAAAAGAGTGGGTGCTATGATTGAAATAGATGCTTGCTTTTCTGTTAGGCTTGGATCGGATAAGCTGTATTTTTACAATGCCTCAAAGCTGAAATTGGAAAATCAAACTCTTAGGAGTGGTGATTTAAAAGTAAGAAATGTAAGTAAAAGTGAGCTAGGTTCTTATAAGCTTAGTAACACTCAAGTCGCTATAGATGCTGACAAAATTGTTGGTAAGCTGTCAATTCGAAATCGACAATCTGGCGATATATTTGTACCTTTAGGTATGAAAGGAAATAAAAAGGTGAAGTCCTTTTTTATAGATGAAAAGGTGCCTTTTATAAGAAGAGATCAATTAAGACTGGTATGTGATGAAGAGAAAATAATATGGATTGAAGATATGCGGATAAGTGATCTCGTTAAGATTTCATCGGATACTAAAAACATCTGTATCATGACATTTCAAGAACTTGTTGAACTCGATTAATTATGATAAAATAATATGATGTATACTCGATGAAGGAGGATGCTATGAAGAAAGGTTTGAAAGGTGCCTCGATTTATATCATGATTTTCATCGCAATTCTAGTTTTTGTAACAGTTAACGGTGTTAATGCACAAAAAACGGTCGAATTGACGTATGATGAATTTATGCTAAAATTGGGAAACGATCAAATTAAAGAAGTTCAAATAGACGGTAATAAGGTGACCGGTGCATTATTAGACGGTAGCGAATTCTCGACTTATGTTCCAAGTATGTTGGCACTTAAGACCGGGGATGTTATCGTTCAGTACATGGCTGATAATGATAATTTTGAACTCAATGGGATACCACCAGCGACGACACCGTTTCTGCTCGATATCCTACCGACTATAATTATGATTTTGCTGCTTGTGGTTTTTTGGTTTGTATTTATGCAAAACTCACAAGGTGGCGGTTCGAAGGTGATGTCCTTCGGTAAAAGCCGTGCTAAAGTTGTAAAGGATAGTGGCAAAAAAATTACCTTTGCTGATGTTGCAGGACTTAAAGAAGAAAAAGAAGAAATGCAAGAAATCGTTGATTTCTTAAAAAATCCAAGAAAATACCTTTCGTTGGGTGCACGTATTCCTAAAGGCATACTTATGGTTGGCCCTCCAGGAACTGGTAAGACGTACTTGTCAAAAGCTTGTGCAGGAGAAGCAGGCGTACCATTTTATACGATTTCAGGCTCTGATTTCGTTGAAATGTTTGTCGGCGTTGGTGCATCGCGTGTAAGAGATTTATTTGAAGAAGCTAAGAAGAATTCTCCTTGTATCGTCTTCATCGATGAGATCGATGCAGTAGGTAGAAGAAGAGGCGCTGGTCTTGGCGGTGGTCACGATGAAAGAGAACAAACCTTGAATCAATTGTTAGTTGAGATGGATGGTTTTGGCGACAATCAAGGCGTTATCGTAATAGCGGCTACAAACCGACCTGACATATTAGACCCTGCTTTACTTAGACCTGGTCGTTTTGACAGACAGGTTATGGTAGGTGTTCCTGATGTTAGAGAGCGTGAACAAATTATTAAAATTCACTCTAAAAATAAACCAGTAGCAAATGATGTCGATTTTGCAAAGCTTGCACAATCAACACCTGGCTTTACGCCTGCTGATTTAGAAAATGTCATGAATGAAGCGGCACTTTTATCAGCGCGTAAGGATGATAAAGTCATTCGTATGGAGTCGATCAAAGAAGCGATTACTAAGGTAATTGCTGGTGTTGAAAAGAAAAGCCGTATTGTTAGTGACAAGGAAAGAAGGTTAACTGCTTATCACGAGGCAGGTCATGCTGTTTTAGCTCAAGTCCTTCCTGAGTCAGATCCCGTTCACCAAGTAACCATTATTCCAAGGGGAAGAGCAGGTGGATTCACGATGCAGCTTCCAGAAGAGGATAGAAGCTACGCGACTAAAAAAGGAATGGAAAGAGAATTAATCATTCTTTTAGGTGGTCGAGTTGCTGAAAGCTTGGTACTGGGAGATATCAGTACAGGTGCGCAAAACGATCTAAGCAGGGTTACAAAAATCGCGAAAGCAATGGTTATGAAATATGCAATGAGTGATAATCTTGGCTCTATGAGCTATGATACAGAAGATGAAGTTTTCTTAGGCAGAGACTTTACTTCCATGAAAAACTATTCAGAGCATGTTGCTGCAGAGATTGACAGAGAAGTTAGAAATATCGTTGATTCAGCTTATGATAAAGCGAAGTCTTTGTTAGAAGAAAATCTTGATAAGCTTCATGTAATTGCTGAAGCACTTCTCAAGTTTGAAACCATCAGCGGTGAAGAATTCCTATTGGCGTTTAACGAAGGCATAGATGTCCTTGCTGACAAAATTGATACGGTTAAAACTCAGGTTGAAGAAGAAAGACGTATTGCTCGTGAGCAGGAAGAACTTGAAAGAATCGCTTATGAGAAGCTGAAGGCTCAAAAAGAGAAGGAAGAAATGGAGCGTAAGAACGATAACCCGTTTTCTGACGTATCAACCAATTCCTAGGCTGTCGTATCTCAAATAGATAGGGCTCATATAAAGGATAACAGATAATTAAAGGCAAACCCCACATCCTATTGATGTGGGGTTTTTAACGTCAAACCAACATTTTACAAGAAAAGTCTTTTATTGCCATAGCCTGAAATGGTATGATAGTCATAATAATGAGGAAAAAAGGGCTGAATTTATAGGAGGGTATTATGCATCAATTAAAAGTAGGTGATCGTTTTACTTCGGAGTTAATCGTAGAAGAAAAGCACACTGCAGCAGCATTTGGAAGTGGTAGTATTTATGTATTTTCGACGCCAATGATGATCGGACTTATGGAAAATGCGGCATTAAACTGTGCTGGAGAGGGCTTGTCTGAAGGGTTTAGCACGGTTGGTACTTTTGTTAATGTCAAGCACAGTGCTGCAACCCCCATGGGGATGAAAGTAACAGCAACGGCAGAGCTTTTAGAAATTGAAGGGAAAAAATTGCTATTTAAAGTCGAAGCCTTTGATGAGCTGGATAAAATTGGTGAAGGTACTCATGGTAGATATATTATTGAATCTAAACCGTTCCTTGAGAGAGTGAACCAAAAATCACAATCTAAATAGGAGGGATCAAATGAGAAGCATTAATGTAATTGACATTACTCAGAAGGTTAAAGACGTCTGTATTACCATCAACTATGAAATAGACCCATTGGTGAGAGCTGCGTTTGAATCTGCTAAAATAGTTGAAGCCTCAAAAATTGGACTTAACATTATTGATGATTTAATAGAAAATTCTGAGATAGCCAAAAGCTATAAGGCACCTATTTGTCAAGATACAGGCATGATCGTAGCATTTGTAAAATTGGGACAAGAGGTGCACATAGAGGGCGGTTCCCTTGAAAAAGCGATACACCAAGGGATACGTGAGGGATATGACGAAGGCTATTTAAGAAAATCAGTTGTTTCTGATCCATTGCTACGAAGTAATTCAGGAGATAACACACCAGGTGTAATCTACTATGAAATAGCTGAGGGTGATGTATTTGAAATAGAGCTAGCTGCAAAAGGATTTGGTAGTGAGAATATGTCACGCTCAAAAATGCTAAAGCCGTCAGATGGCATTGAAGGCGTAAAGGCATTTGTCATTGAAACGGTTGAACAAGCTGGATCAAATCCATGTCCGCCTATTGTCGTTGGCGTAGGTATTGGAGGAACTTTAGATAAAGCAGCCTATATCGCGAAAAAGGCTTTACTCAGACCTTTGGGTAGTCACCATAAGGACGAACATATAGAGCAACTAGAGCTTGAACTTTTAGATAAAATCAACAAATTGGGAATTGGACCACAGGGCTTGGGTGGAACAACAACTGCGCTAGCTGTGCATGCAGATACCTTTCCAACGCACATCGCTGGACTGCCTGTTGTCGTTAATATCAATTGTCATGCCTCAAGGCATCAAAAAGTTGTTTTATAGGCGGTGAATATGGATAAAATTAAAATAAATACACCTCTCACAGATGAGGTGGTAAAGGCATTAAAATCAGGTGATCAGGTTCTCATTTCAGGCGAGATTTTTACTGCAAGGGATGCTGCGCACTTAAGACTCGTGAGTCTCTTGAATGAAGGTAAAGAGTTGCCAATGGATTTTGAAGGTCAGGTCGTTTATTATGCCGGCCCATCGCCCGCAAGGCCAGGAGAGGTGATCGGTGCATGTGGACCAACTACTAGCTATAGAATGGATGATTTGACGCTACCTCTTTTAGAAAAAGGTCTAAAAGGGATGGTAGGTAAAGGTAAGAGAAACAATGTTGTCATCGAGGGTATGAAAAGACATAAAGCGGTTTATTTTGCCGCTATAGGCGGAGCTGGTGCCTTAATTGCCAACAGCATTAAGAGTAACACGGTTGTCGCATTTGAAGATCTAGGTCCAGAAGCGCTTCGATGTTTAAAGGTAGAAAATTTCCCAGCAATAGTCGTTATTGATGCAGAGGGTAACAACCTGTACGATAGTGAGCCTGAGAAATATAAAAAATAACCTGACGTCAAGCTGTATGGATGCGATCGCCCTAAAAGAGATAATAATTCAAGGGGGAAAATATGATAAGAGAATATTATAATACCAATGCATCTGGAATGATCGAACACACCTTAAAACTGGATTTACAGCCTATTTATGAGAAGTTTGAAAAGTATCTTAAGCCAGGTGCCAAGCTGTTAGATGTTGGCTTTGGTTCAGGGCGCGATAGCTTACATTTTGATGCAAAAGGCTACGAGGTAGTCTCGATAGATTTTGCATCTGAAGTCTACAACAGAGGAAAGGTACTTTTAAACACTGAGGTACTACTCGTTGATGTAAGAGATATTAAGTATAAAAATGAATTTGAGGCTATTTGGGCAAGTGCAGTGCTGTTCCACTTTAAGGAAGATGAGCTTAAGGATGTATTGAAAAGATGTAATGAGGCTTTGGTAACTAATGGCGTCATGTATATTTCATTTAAATACGGAAAAGAAGAATTAATAAGACATGGTCGTTTCTTCAATGACTTTGATGAAGCTAAGTTTAAGGCTTTGTATGCTCAGATTGAAGGCTTTGAATTGACGGAGATGTGGCAGACTCAGGATGCTAGACATGATCATGGCGAACAGTTTTGGCTGAATGTCATTTTGACTAAAAAATAGAGTTCAACTCATTTTATCGTAATAGAAATTTTAAATCCCCTTTGAACATTTTTTTAATGATGTGAAAAGGGGATTTTTTTAGTAAGAAATGAAAGTATAATTGCATGCAAGTTTTCTTGCAAGCGAATTTTAAGTAATAAAATCTTCATTTTTTTATAAAAAAGTAATAAAAGTATACAATTATACTTTATCAAAAACAATGTATTTTGATTGGATTTATGATATTCTAGTAGAGGTAAAACCCCGATGCGGAGAAAAAATGGTGAAGGAGGATTTAGAATGTTTGATAAAGATCAAATTTCTATTCTTAAAGCAGCTGTAGATAAAGAGAATGCTAAAACGCAAGAAAAATTGCAAAAAAGACCAGAGCGTAAAAAAGAATTCACAACAGGTTCTGGCGCACCAGTCAACAGATACTACACACCAGTAGATATCGCAGATATCGATTATATGAACGATATCGGCTTACCAGGACAATATCCATTTACACGCGGTGTACAACCGACGATGTACCGTGGACAATTCTGGACGATGAGAATGTACGCAGGCTTTGCAACAGCAGAAGAGTCAAATAAGCGTTACAAGTTCTTAGTTGAGCAAGGATCTAGCGGATTATCAGTAGCGTTCGACTTACCAACCCAAATCGGATACGACTCGGATCATCCACTTTCAGAAGGTGAAGTAGGAAAAGTAGGCGTTGCCATCGACTCATTAGCCGATATGGAAATCCTATTTGACGGTATTCCACTCGATAAAGTAAGTACATCTATGACAATCAACGCACCAGCCTCTGTTTTACTTGCAATGTATATCGCAGTAGCAGAAAAACAAGGCGTGTCATCCGAAAAATTAAGAGGAACGATCCAAAACGATATCTTAAAAGAGTACATCGCAAGAGGCACGTACATCTTCCCAACAGAGCCATCAATGCGTTTGATTACAGACATCTTTGAATTCTGTTCAAAAGATGTACCGCTATGGAATACGATCTCAATCTCAGGCTACCACATTAGAGAAGCGGGCTCAACTGCAGCACAAGAAGTGGGCTTCACACTAGCAGATGGTATCGCATACGTAGAAGCAGCAGTAAAAGCAGGCTTAAACGTAGATGACTTTGCACCGAGATTATCGTTCTTCTTCAACGCACATAACGACTTATTAGAAGAAGTATCAAAATATAGAGCAGCAAGAAGATTATGGGCACGCATCATGAAAGACAGATTTGGTGCAAAAGATCCAAAATCCATGCAGCTTAAATTCCACACACAAACAGGTGGCTCGACATTAACGGCGCAGCAACCAGAAAACAACATCGTAAGGGTAGCAATCCAAACGCTTGCAGCTGTACTTGGCGGAACGCAAAGCTTACACACGAACTCAAAAGATGAGGCGCTTGCATTACCAACAGAAGATTCAGTAAGAGTAGCGCTTAGAACACAACAAATCGTCGCAAATGAGAGCGGTGTTGCAGAAGTAGTTGATCCATTAGCAGGCTCATACTACATTGAAGCAAAAACAAAAGAAATCGAAGATGCAGCAATGGCATATATCCAAAAAATCGATGAAATCGGTGGCGCAACAAAAGCGATTGATATGGGCTATATCCAACAAGAAATCATGGATGCATCCTATGATTATCAAAAGAAAGTAGAGTCAGGTGAAATCATCGTCGTAGGTATGAACAAATACCAAATCGAAGAAGAAGCACCAAAAGGTTTATTACGTGTAGACCCATCCGTAGGCCAAATGCAAAAGAATAAGCTGGTTGAACTTAGAAGCAAACGTGACAATGGACAAGTAGAAGCAACCCTCAGCGCATTAAGAGCAGCATGTAATGGTACAGACAACGTCATGCCATACATCTTAAATGCAGTAAGAGCATATGCAACACTTGGTGAAATCTGTGGCGTCATGAGAGAAGAGTTTGGCGAATACCAACAATCAGTGAATTTATAAGAGCCGAGAGAATGAGGAGGAACGGACATGGAAAGACCAATTAGAGTATTAGTAGCAAAGCCGGGATTAGACGGTCATGATAGAGGCGCGAAAGTCATCGCAAGAGCACTCAGAGATGCAGGGATGGAAGTTATCTACACAGGATTAAGACAAACACCAGAGCAAATCGTAAGTGCAGCGATCCAAGAAGACGTAGATTGTGTGGCGATGAGTATCTTATCAGGCGCACACAATACTTTATTACCAAAAGTAGTAGAGCAGTTAAAAGCAGAAGGTGCAGATGATATCTTAGTGATCGGTGGCGGTGTAATTCCACAAGACGATATCCCATTCTTAAAAGAGAATGGCATTAAAGAAATCTTCACACCAGGCACACCAACACAAGTGACAATCGACTTCATCAAAGCAAACGTTAATTTATAGTAGTCTTTAGCGAATGCTTGGTGCAAATGACATCATCAATTAAGATAACCCAATCAATAAGCCTGCTATGTGATACATGGCAGGCTTAGAATAAATAAGCACGTTCAATCAAGAAAAGCGGTTGACGAGAAAGAGGTTGAAATGGATATTAAGCAAAAAATTCTCAGCCATGATAAACGTGCAGCAGCAAGACTTATTTCTATGGTAGAGAATAAAGATCCTGAAGGACTCACGATTTTAAAGGATCTTTATTCGCATAGCGGAAACGCATATGTCATCGGCATAACAGGCCCCCCTGGTGCCGGAAAAAGTACCTTAACCGATAAGCTCACTAAGTTGTTGCGTAAACAGGGAAAAACAGTAGCCATCATAGCGGTGGATCCGACATCTCCATTTACTGGAGGTGCCATTTTGGGCGATAGAGTCCGAATGAATGACCTTAGTACAGACAAGGGCGTCTTTATTAGAAGCATGGGTGCTCGCGGCCACTTAGGTGGTATTTCAGAGGCAACTTCAGCAGCGATTAAGATCTTAGATATTTATGGCGTAGATGTCATATTTGTTGAGACCGTTGGTGTTGGACAATCTGAAATTGATATTGTTAAAAACTGTGATACAACGTTAATGGTAATGGTTCCTGGTCTAGGTGATGACATTCAAGCCATAAAAGCAGGTGTAATGGAAATCGGTGATGTATTTGCAGTCAACAAGGCAGATCGTGATGGTGCAAAAAGAACGGCTCGTGAAATCGATATGATGCTCGATTTTAACAAAGGAATCGATTGGCGTCCTCCTGTCAATTTAGTTGTCGCCTATGAAAATCAAGGTGTAGACGTTTTGTTAGAATCGATTATGTCACATCGCGACTACCTCATGAGCTCTGGTAAGTTTATCGAAAGAAGAACGAATAATGCAAAGAGCGAAATTGTCGAAATGATCAAAGAGCGTATCGAAAGATCAATCCTTGATAATTCTAGAAATGAAGAAAAGCTTGATGATTTGTCTCAGCAAATAGTAGAGAGAACCACGGATCCCTTTAGTGTTGTCGATCAGCTTTTTGAAGCATATAAAGCGACGCTTGGTGAGTAATTTTATCACGTCAAATTTATAGACAAAGGGTTTATTTATATTAATCAAAAGTAAAGGAACACTTAATTTATGAAAGTCAACAAGGCTATCAGTTAATTTGTTCCGTTTACAGTTTTTTTTAAGACTGTTAGAATTTAATAGAATTGGAGAGTGTGTATGAAAGCGTTAAAAGTAGATCATATTGGTATTGCAGTGAAAGATCTAAATGAAACATTAAGCTTTTACCAAGATGTGCTTGGTCTTGAACTCGCTGGCACAGAAGTTGTTGAAGACCAAAAAGTAAAGGTTGCATTTTTACCTGTAGGAGATACAGAAATTGAGCTTTTAGAGTCAACTTCTGAGGATGGTCCAATTGCAAAGTTTATCGAAAAAAATGGTGAAGGTATTCAGCATATCGCTTTTAAGGTAGACGATATCGAGGAAGCGATCGCTTACATGAAATCCAAAGGGATGATGATGATCGATGAAGTTCCACGCTATGGCGCTGGTGGCGCAAAGATTGCGTTTGTTCATCCTAAGAGCTCAAAGAGAGTTCTTGTAGAATTAAGTCAAAGATAAGAAAAGGGATTTGGAGGTTTAAGATGTCTGTTAACAAACTTGATGATTTGAGACAGAAGAAAGCTAAAATCCTCGCAGGAGGCGGTACAAAGCGTATCGAGAAACAACATGAGAGCGGCAAATTAACGGCTAGAGAGAGACTTGATATTCTCTTTGACGAGGGTTCGTTTGTCGAGCTCGATGCTTTCGTAAAACACAGATGTACTAATTTTGGTATGGAAGAAGTGGATGCGCCTGCAGAAGGTGTAGTAATCGGTTATGGTAAAGTTGATGGCAGATTGGTTTATGCTTATTCTCAAGATTTTACAGTAGTTGGTGGTTCTCTTGGTGAGATGCATGCCGCTAAAATAGTGAAAGCTATGGACAATGCACTTAAGATGGGCGCGCCAATTGTTGGTCTCAACGACTCTGGTGGTGCACGTATTCAAGAAGCAGTAGATGCATTATCTGGTTATGGTAAGATCTTTTATAGAAATACTTTAGCATCAGGTGTTATCCCTCAAATCACAGCAATCATGGGACCATGTGCTGGTGGTGCGGTTTATTCGCCTGCATTAACTGACTTTATCTTCATGGTGAATCAGACTTCTCAAATGTTTATCACAGGACCACAGGTTATTAAAACGGTTACTGGTGAAGAAGTTACGGCTGAGGCACTTGGTGGTGCTATGACGCACAACTCAGTGAGTGGTGTCGCTCAATTCATGTCAGACAATGATGAAGCGTGTATCCTTGAAATTAGAAGACTTCTAAGCTTCTTACCTTCAAACAATATGGAAACAGCACCTGAATACCTTTGTGAAGGTGATTTAAGTGCGCTTGATGAATCACTTAATACGATTATTCCTGAGAATCCTAACAAACCTTATGACATGTTTGATGTTATTAGAGCGTTAGTAGACGAAGGCGATTATATGGAATATCAACCACATTTTGCTAAGAACATTATTACTTGTCTCGCAAGATTAAATGGCAAAACAGTTGGTATCATCGCAAATCAACCTAAAGTAAACGCAGGCTGTTTAGATGTAAATGCATCTGATAAATCAGCAAGATTCATCAGAACCTGTGATGCGTTTAATATTCCACTATTAAATCTAGTTGACGTTCCTGGGTTCTTACCTGGTACGACACAAGAATATGGTGGTATTATCCGTCACGGCGCTAAAATGCTTTACGCTTACAGTGAAGCCACTGTACCTAAGTTAACGATGATTACACGTAAAGCTTATGGTGGTGCATATCTTGCTATGTGTTCAAAAGACCTTGGCGCTGATTTGGTGCTCGCATGGCCTTCTGCAGAGATCGCAGTAATGGGACCTCAAGGCGCTGCAAACATCATCTTCAGAGGTGAAATTCAATCTTCTGAGAACCCTGTTGAGACAAGAGCTAGAGTGATTCAAGAATATACTGATGAGTTCGCAACGCCATATAAAGCGGCTGAACGCGGATTTGTTGACGATGTTATAGAGCCTGCTCAAACAAGAGCTAGATTAATTGACGCGTTTGATATGTTAGCATCAAAACGCGAAATTAGACCTTCTAAAAAGCACGGCAATATCCCATTATAAGAGAGGTAAATAGATGAGTGCGTTAGAACAATTTAAGCATGCTGATTCCTTTGCGCAAATGTCATTAGGAGATAAGCTTGTTGCAACTGGGCAAGTCATCCTCTTAGGTATGGGCATCACCTTTATCGCTTTAATTTTAATATGGTTCTTAACCTTCTTAATGTCTAAAGCGATTAGAAGCATTGAAAAAAGTAGTGAAGTAAAGAACGTAAAACAACCGGTAGTTGTAACACAAAAACAGCCAGAAGTAGTGATGACTTCAAATGAAGACGATGAAGAGTTGATCGCCGTTATATCCGCAGCGATTGCGGCTAGTTTAAACACTTCAGTTCAAACGATCAGAGTCACCAACATTAGACGTATCCAAGATACGACACCGACTTGGGGACAGTTGGGACGCAGTGATATTATGAATGCAAGAGGTTAAAAATCATTAGATTGGATGGAGGATAACATGAAGAAGTTTAATATAACGGTAAACGGCAAATCATATGAAGTTGAAGTAG